>Ga0306924_10002325_pt1 | contig 17918 bp, 16 predicted proteins | sample sta12Can44000111_FD_203756 | JGI IMG/M metagenome (GOLD analysis project Ga0306924, IMG submission 203756) | Lab enrichment of tropical soil microbial communities from Luquillo Experimental Forest, Puerto Rico - statanox.12C.anox.44.000.111 (v2)... | ecosystem: Environmental > Terrestrial >...
TGTCGAGGCGGCGGCCAACATTCTCACCAATCCGGCGCTCGATCCGTTTGGCAAGATTCCGGAATTTAAATATTGCGCCGCGCGGGTCGAGGCGATCGATCCGGCAACGAAGGTGGCGGCGGAGTAGCGGTAATTCACGCACGATGGCCCGGGTATTGACGGAGCGCGGTCTGCGGATCGTCTCCGGCGGGACGGACTGTCACATGTTCGCCGGTGTCCAGCACCGAGGTCCGTCGAGGAATTGCACGTTTCGGCCCGGTTTGCTGAACCCCGGTCGAAGCTTCGAACCTCCGACCGGGGTTCCCTTGGGGAGGAGGTTCATGCGTGAGACAGTTATCCTTGGCGCAGCCGGGTTCTTAATCCTCATTATGGCGGCCGCTCTAATCGTCCACTTTGTTGTGCCGTAAGGGAACGCAAATCCCTCTCGCCGCTTTCCGCCGCAAGAAGTGACGCCTGTCACTGAAATCCGTGCAGCAGGGACATAAGGTCTTGTCACTGAGACCCCTTTCTTCGTCCCCGAATGGCGTCTCATCAGAGCCTTGCCCCGACAAACGTTCCCTGTCGGGGCATTCTTTTGCCGTACATCACAGTCTGCGACACCGAATAGTGGAGCAGTTATCGGGCGTCTGATCCGGCCGCTTGGGCCCGAGATCGACGCCCCAGAAGCGCTTGTCCCAAACCTCCATCGTTGGGGGAAAAAGGCAAAGCCGCCGGTTTTCGACATTGGCCGGCGGCTTGGCTGTTTGTGGCCTTAGCGCAACGCTTGCGAGGTATTTAGAGATTAGCAAGCGGTACAGATTGACCCGGCTTAGTGTTGGACGGAGCATGTCCGAGTTTCTGCATGACATTCCTTCCCAACTTCGAAGGCTCGCGAGACACCTCGCGAGCCTCTTTCTTTTGCGGGCAAATCTGCGAAGGCACTCAGTACAAGATCAGCAAAATCAAACTCTCAATCAGCATGATTGCCGTCACCCCCGCCACAGCGAGCACTAACGCTTCCCTCGCCTCGTGGTGACCCGCAAACCGCTCGATCTTCATCGCGAAGGTCCGACGAAAAATTGTGGCCGCCGTAACGCTGAGGGGGCAAGATTTGAGGCCACGGAGCCAGCCTTTAAACGCAGACGGGCCAATGTGGTTCCCAGGGCGACTACATCGAGCATCGTCCGAGGGAGTTCAAAACTTCAAAATGGTGCGTCTGTTCAGCATGGAGGAAGTGATCTCCATTCGGCAAAAAAGAATACAGCTTCAAAGCTCCTACAAGCCACCTGGGCAGTAAATCGTCTTGTCGGGGCGGCCTTTTGTGCCGCGTGGCCGCGATGTCCGCTTTACCGCAAAAGTAGACATCGACGAGATGATACCCGCTTTGTGGCAGGACATTCGGTTGCTAATCAACGACGTCCTCTGTGCACAAGCAGACGCGGCGGCAAATGCACTCCCGTCTGTGCCGTTCGGATGTCGCGGTAGCTGCCACTTAGAAAACAGGCCGTTTATCGGCTCTTTGAGTACAAACGCTCCCAGACGAAGCCGAGCCGCGCGCCTTGGCCTCATTTGTTGTGGAATTCGTCAACGCTGGCAAGGAATGTCTGCGGAATTGTCAGGCCGAGAGCCGCCGCTGTCTTGACGTTAATGGCAAGCTCGAACTTGGTGGGCTGTTCGACCGGAATATCGGCAGGTTTTGTGCCGCGAAGAATTTTGTTCACCATTTCGGCGGCCTTTCGGAACAGATCGGGGTAGTCAGGGCCGTAAGACATCAGACCACCTGCTGCGACATAGTCGTTATAGCTCATAATCGTCGGTAAGTGTCCGCTGAGCGCGAGCGTGACGATTTGAGTGCGGTTGGCGGCAATGAGCGCATCAGAGACGACGTAAAGCGCGTCCGCTTTGTTCGTGAGCGACTCGAATGCCGGTGCAATGTCTTCGGCACGCCAGACCCCGATCCGCGCTGCTTCGAGCCCAGATGCTTGAGCCATGGACTTAACCCGATCGGCCTCCAACATTGGCTCGGCATAGCCAGCGTCAACCAGGATGGCCAATCGATGAAGCTTCGGGATGGCCTGGCGCAAGAGCTCAAGCCGCTTGCCGACAAGATCGGGCTGTTGGATCGAGACGCCGGTAACATTGCCGGCCGGGTGCGCCAAGCTCTGAACCAAACCGCTGCGAACCGGATCGAATGCAACGGCAAAGACGATAGGAATGGATGTAATCGTTTGCTTTAGGATCGTAACGGCGGCGCCATACGTGACGATGACGTCAACCTTGCGCCTTTCGAATTCAGCGGCGAATTCACTGACGCGATCGGATCTTCCCTGAGCCCAGCGATACTCGATCGCCACAGTATCGCCCACGCTCCAACCGAGTTCGCGTAAGCGCGCGGTTAAAGCAACCGTCCACGGACTCCATGCCGTCGCATCCGCGCCAAGGACTCCGATGCGCCGTGGCTCGCCTCCTTGCTGCGCGTAGGCGGCAAGCGGCCATGTGGCAAGACCACTACAAACACCTCTAATGAATTCCCGCCGCTCCATGAGCTTTGCCCCTGCCGAGGCCACTCCAGTGTAGACAAGACTATGTGATTTTCGGAATCGGGCTGTTACCTACGTCACACGGAAAACCGGAAGGAGGGGTCAAATTTGCTCCGCATGCCGCTGGTGGTGGTCGGCTCGCGCGTGACTGACGCAGGGAGAATGACCGCGCCCTTCGTAAGGCGTGCGTGTTGCGCCCAAGGCGGCGGCTCAACTGAAACAACTAGCCTGCTTTTGCAGCTTTTTGGACGTCCCGCCACCAGACAGTGGGGAAAGCTGCCTTGCCGTATTTGGGCATCAGATCGGGATGGCCGAAGCGATCCCATCGTGCGGTGCGCACTTTGTCATAGTACCATTGTGGAACAAGGTAATGGTTCCACAACAGAATGCGATCCAGCGCTCTCGTAGCCGCCTCGAGGTCGGCACGGTTCTTGGCGAAGACAATCTGATCGATCATGGCGTCGACCGCTGGATTTTTGATGCCAATCCGATTGGGTGAGCCGGCTTCTTCAGCGGCCCGCGACCCCCAATAGCCATGTAGTTCGTTGCCGGGCGTGAGCGATGCCGGCCAAGCGGCGGTGATGATGTCGAAGTCCCAGCTGCGCAACCGGTTTTGGTATTGTACCTCGTCGACCGTCCGCACGGTGGTTGCGATGCCGAGGCGATCCAGCAACGACTTATAAAACAGAAAAACGCGCTCGAAGCCCGAGCCTTCAGTGAGAAATTCGACGGCATAGGGCTCGCCGGTCTTGACGTTCACCAATTGCTGGTCGCGCACCTCATAACCGGCCTGTTTGAGGAGCCGCATAGCCTCGCGCAGATTGTTGCGCACCGCCTCAGGATTTCCGTTAACCGGATTCGTATAGGGCTTGGTAAAAACTTGTGGAGGAATCTTGTCGCGCACGGCTTCAAGCAATTCGAGCTCCCGGCCCGCGGGGAGACCAGTGGCCGCGAGCTCAGTGCCTGCAAAATAGCTGGCGATGCGTTTATACTGGTCGAAAAAAAACTGTCTGTTCATTTCCTCAAAGTTGAACGCATAGTTGAAGGCCAGCCGCACGAGTGGATCCTGGAATTTTTCGCGCCTGATGTTGAAGGCGAAGGCCTGCATGATGCCCACGTTGCGAATGGGAAACTCTTCGAGCAGAACCCGTTTGTCGCTGACCGCTGGAAAATCGTAGGCGGTTGCCCAGTTCTTGGCGATATTCTCAATTCGCCAATCGACAATATCCGCCTTGAATGCTTCGAGTGCGGCGGTCGTGTCGCGGAAATATTCGTGGTGCAGCTCGTCAAAATTATTGAGACCGACATTGACATTAAGGGCACTACTCCAATGATCTTTGACGCGTTCGTAGACGATATGGCGTCCGGCGGAAAAATCCCTGATGCGATAGGGTCCGCTGCCAAGCGGCGGCTCAAGGGTGGTTTCGCTGATATTGCGCTTCTTGCCGTTCTGGTCGGCACCTTCCCACCATTGCTTGGGCAGAACGGTGAGTTCGCCGATGATCCGCGGCAATTCGCGATTGCCGGACGCGTCCGCGGTGAACGTAACCTCACGATCGCCGGTCTTTTCCGCTTTGGTGACATGGCGATAATAGGCCGAGAGCTGTGGGCTGTATTTTTTGACTGCCTCAAACGAAAAAATAACGTCATCCGGCGTGACTGGCGTGCCATCATGCCATTTTGCTTGCTCCCTTAGACGATAGGTGGCCGAGGAAAAATCGGCCGGAAAGCTTACTGCTTCGGCAAGCAAACCATATGCGGTCGATATTTCGTCAAGCGACGATACCAGAAGCGTCTCGTAGATAAGATCAATGCTATTGGCGAGCGAGCCCTTAACGCCGGCGACCACGCCGTTGAAGTTATCAAAGGTGCCGGATGCGGCCTCCCGTACTGTACCGCCCTTCGGCGCATCGGCGTTGACGTATTCAAAATGCCTGAACCCGGCCGGATATTTCAGATCTCCGAACGACGACACTCCATGTCGCCAGGTCTTATCATCCGCCAATGCGGTGCGAATCGAACGTAGCCACTCGAGCGGCAGCGCCGTGAGGGCGAGCAGAGTGGAACCGAGCAGCGATCTACGGTTCATTCGACCCTCGAGTTTTAAGTATCTGCCCTCGTCTCCGTCGTTGCAAAGTTTAATTAAGGGGCGCAGCTCCGCCCCAGGCGCCTAACGTGTGGATTTTTTCGATCGCCACATCGATGTGCTTTTCCTCGGCGCTGCAAGCTGCGTCTTCGACCCTACGGGCGACCGCCAGCAAACCAGCTTTTGTCTCAGGGTTGTCAAGTGACTTGTCGAAACGCGGCTGGTCGCGCCATACCCACTTTCCGCCCTGTAACCGCGCATAGAGCTGGCCAGTTTCATAATCGGCAAAATTGATAACTGGAATCCAGCGTACGCAGCGCTTCAGAAAGTCAACGTTGCTTTGCGGTGACAGGTCCACGCTGGCATAGACGTCAGCGGCCTTCTGGGCCCGAATATTGATTTTCCTAAATCGCTCGATGTCGATCATGGCTTTAACGTCGAGAATGGTCATTTCTCTATTCCACCCAAATGCCACTGTGCGCGGTGGGCAACCTTCCTCAACGCTGTTGTCGAGAAACTCATAATGAACTCGCTTACTGCCTATCAGCGCCCACATAAAGAACAGCTCCGGCATGCCGGAATAAGCTTCAACATTCTGAGCCAAAATGTCCTCAACTGCTTTGTACCGGCCGACCCTTAGTCCACGCGTCCAGGCGCGCTCAACGGTCATTTCTGGTGGGGTGATCATATAGAACATGTAAACAAGGTCACCAAAACGGGTCAGCAAATGGCTTGATCCCTCTTCCAGATTGGGCACAAAACTGTCGAACCGAAATCGGTCGATTAAGAGGTTTGGCATATCCTGTCTGGCAGCTCGATCCGCCATACGGCGGTCAAGTTTTTTGTCGATAATTTCAACTTCGTGCCCAGTCAGCGTACCAGCATATTTGAATGCTGTGCCAAGCGCCGCGTAATCCAAGAGAAATTTTCGCCAAATATCTGGACTGATCAACGCGAACTGGTCCCACGGCAAGTTCAGCTTTCCCGCAAGGATCTTCTGTAGTGGACGCATGGTGCTTTTCCCCGACGCGGGTGCACCTTTGACGTTCATAACGACTGGTTTTTCATGCCGCGGTAAGAATCGGTAACCTTCACATGCAACAGCTTCTTGAATGAACGGAAGCATGGCCTCACCAATGACCTCGCTACCAAAATCGTTGCACAGCAATGTGACGGCTAATTCTTTCAGCAACTCGTTGCCGCCCAGTAGCTGACCTCGCTGGCTCATCACCGCAGTTGCAACCCTATGTAGGGCGGCGAAACAAGCCGCGTCCAAACGGTCGCCGGTTTGTTGCAGTTTCTGACGCCACTCGGAAATGATCCCTTGATCACGCTGCGCGACCGTGTCCAAAGGCTGGGATGGCTCCAAGGACGGTTTATTAAAGGCAGACAACAAACGTGAATGGGAACGTTGATTAACCGGTGCGGGCATCTTTGGTTGTGCTAAAGCAGCTATGAGCGCACGCTCGATGACGTCCGAAGCTTTCTGCTTTAGCTGTTCGAAGACCCACGCCAGGTCCTCGCGATGGGGTGCTATATATCGATTGAGAATGGTTGCGGCGATCTCGCGGAAGTTTATGCCTAAATCCTCGTAATCACGGCCATCTGGGACAGCAATACTGGTCATCACGTGAATCAGTAATTCATGGACAATCAGTCTCTCCACGCGAAACGCGATAAGCTCCTCAGCCGGCAGGCCGCAAAAATCACTTAGTTCGTACGCCTTGGCGATGGTCGTCGAGACATTCTCGGCGCGAAAAATCGTCGATAGCGGTAAATACTCGCGCGGCAGCTGCGATTCTAAACCCGGATTCCAAGCCCAGTATTTTGTCAAGGGTGTACTAGTGTTCATGGCTGGCAGCCCGGACCTTCGGGGCGTCAACGCCGTGTCTGGGAAACAACTTTACTCATCGGTGCGTCTTAGGAAAGAGCATGAAGCGACTTCGAAACGCTGTCGATGAATGCTTGCTGTGAGCGCTAAAGCGAAATCGGTCCAATTGCGGACCTCGAGTATTTAGACTTGACCTACACCGATCAGTGCGAAAACTTGGGTGAATCGCGATAATGGGCGGTGAAATTGTTCAAACCATCAGCTTCGGTGCTCCTGATTGCCTGCTTGTTGCTCGCTGCGCGCGATCCAGCCCGCTCGTTGACCGGTGGCAAAAACGTTGGGGCGGATGACATCGGAGCGAAGGCTTCAGTGGCTCTATACTACCGTGGCAGACCATTTTGCGGCGGCGTCGTCTTCCAGGACCGTTACATTCTTACGGCGGCTCACTGCTTAACCAACGGCAGGGGAAGGATTGCGAAAGCGGCGAAAGAAATTGAGGTTCGATACTGGGGTAGCCAAAATCCAAGGCGAGACGCCAGGAAAGTTGAGAAATTTACAGTCCATGAAAATCTTCTGGCCCAGGAACGAGCGTCGTATCCATCTGCGCAAGCAGGCGATTTCATCAATTTTCCGATCAATCACGAGGACATCGCGGTTTTAAAACTCAATAGGACCCACCCCGCCGACTCAGTGAGCGCTTTCGTCTCTGCGGTCGAAAACCAGTACACCGCAACGGGCGGGCTGGGAAACTCCACCTGGTTCTATATCTATGGCGCCGCCGTAAATGGCTCTTTCGGTAAACTTCAGAGAGCTGTCATCGGTCAATATGGAGCACTTGCACGGGTGGTGCCGAACAAACCACCTGACGCTTTTTATATTGTGCGCCAAATGACCATCGTGACGGCCGCATTTAACAAAGACGTGTCGCACTGCCACGGTGATTCTGGATCGGGTGTTTTCCTAGCAATGTCGAACGGCTTGGAGTACGACGAAAATCCCAACAAGCTGCCCGATGGAATCGAAGTCAAAGATGGTCTTCCAATCCTGGTGGGATTGGTGTCGCAATATCCCATTACGAACTCGACCCAGAAGAGTGCGCCCTGCGGTCGTGACATTGGAGTAAACGCATACGAAGCCACGCGCGTCGACTACTATCATGATTGGATCGTCTCAAAGATAAAAGAGATGCAGTGATTTTTTCTACCTGCTGTACTTTGGGAGGTACATCCTCTTCGATCGAGATAACCCTCCTCAGGGGCGCAGCGACTGCCAAGTAAGTAATGGGACTCAAAATGACGCCTAAAGATGCCGATGATGTACGTTGGTTACTCTTTGCGTGGCTGATCTCAGCAATTGTATTTGGGACAATTGTACTGCTGTGGAAGGTGTTCTCGTAACTGTCTCGTGGCATCGCATGTCGGGCAAATTTCTTCCTTCCGGGACTGACCAGTTTGCGACGCTTCGCACATCACTGATCTGCGCGGGGTAGTCCGCACACTCGATGCCAGCAACGATCCTGCTTTCGGCTAGACAGCGGTGTGGCTTGGCGAAGCGATCGAGATGAGAACTGACCACGGCGCCATCGTCGAGGGGCAATTTGCGGCTGACGACTGGCACCGCTGGAAGCGATCGCGCTCTGTCACCCGATGGAATACATCACGGCCGTTCGTGAAGCAGCACTGCAGGAAGGGCTAATTCATCTCGATGCCGACACGGCCATGTCGTGACGGTTTTGCGCGTAACGGGCCGCAATTGCAGCGTTGTCGAGCAGACAAAAGCCCATCGGTCGGGCGGTTTCGGCATGATGACCTGGCGGGCGTGTGGCAATGAAGGCGTTGGCGGCGTTCTTGGTCATTCGCGCACGCTTCAAGCCGAAAGCTGAGCCTTCAGACTGCGGGCTGAGAGCGGAAGATCGGAACCTAGGTTTCTGACAATACAGGTTGCATTGTGCGGGCCGTTCACCCCGCAATGCACAATCCGTCCATGAGAGGCCGTCTCTGCCGTTGAGGCCGTCGCCGAAAAGTGAGAGGATTGTAAATTGGCGTGTAGTCAAGCTCTGCCAACAACAAACTAGATAGTGGGGGAAGCAACATGACGACAGCATCGACAGCCATTCGATCGGAAGCCTTGGCATCTCCTGCGACGCGCTGGGGCCAGCTCATCTTTGGCATCATCTGCATGGTGATGATTGCCAATCTGCAATATGGCTGGACATTGTTCGTCAATCCAATCGATCAGAAATACCACTGGGGGCGCGCCGCGATTCAGGTCGCTTTCACGATATTCGTACTGACCGAAACGTGGCTCGTGCCAGTCGAAGGCTATCTAATCGATCGATTCGGGCCGAAGGTCATGATCTCCGGCAGCGGCATTTTGGTCGCCATTGCGTGGGTGCTGAATTCCTACGCCAATTCACTGACCCTGCTTTATCTCGCCGCCGCGATTGGCGGCATCGGGGCTGGCATAATCTACGGCGGCTCGGTCGGCAATGCGCTGAAATGGTTCCCGGATCGTCGTGGTCTGGCGGCGGGTCTGACCGCGGCGGGTTTCGGCGCCGGTTCGGCCCTGACCGTCATCCCCATCGCCAGCATGATTCAGTCGAGCGGCTATCAAAGCGCCTTCCTCTGGTTCGGACTCGCGCAGGGCATTGTGGTGGTAATTGTCGGTCTGCTGTTGCGCGCTCCGCAGCCGAGTGAGGTCCCGGCGTCAACTGCGGCTGCAGTGCAACAGACGCGTCGGGATTACCAATGGTACGAGACCATACGTACACCCGTATTCTGGGTGATGTATGCGATGTTCGTCATGGTCGGAACGGGCGGCCTCATGGCCACGGCACAACTCGCGCCGATCGCCAACGACTTCAAGGTCGCCAACGTCCCGGTCTCCATTCTCGGATTGACGCTGCCGGCGCTTACTTTTGCTTTGTCGTTGGATCGCATCCTCAATGGTCTCTGTCGGCCATTCTTCGGCTGGGTCTCGGATAATATCGGGCGCGAGAACACGATGTTCATCGCATTCCTACTGGAGGGCATCGGCATCTACGCGCTGCTTTGGTTCGCGAGCAATCCATTATTGTTCGTGGTTTTGTCGGGATTAGTGTTCTTTGCCTGGGGCGAAATTTATTCGCTGTTCCCGGCGACATGCACCGACATCTACGGCAAGGAATTCGCAACGACGAACTACGGCCTGCTCTATACGGCCAAGGGGACGGCCGCGTTGCTGGTACCGCTCGGCAATGTGTTGATGTCGGCCACCGGAAGCTGGACCGCGGTGTTTGTGATCGCCGCGGTTCTAAACATCATCGCCGCGATTATGGCACCGACTGTGCTCAGGCCCTTGCGCCTGCGGGAAATGGCCAAGGGCTAACACTCTCCGGCTGATCACTTCGGGAGATGGTCATAGGCAAGCGCTTCTAATAACGCCAATGATACTGGCTCGGCGCCTGACGGGCGTAGCTGTAGCCCGGGCTATAGCCGTATTGGTCGCCGCCGCCGCTGCCATATTGCGGACCGCCCTCATAAGGGGTCCCGTAATAGCCCCGCGCCTTTGATCAATAACCGCAATAATTCCAATGTGTTTGTGCTGATGCCGTGCTAGCCGCAGCAAGCAGCAGCAAGCGGCGGCTAGGCATTTCGTCGACAGTTTCATTTGTTTCTCCAGACCAACCTACCGGTGGTGAACCTCCCCGCCATGAGTAGCCGTTCCTGAAAACCTCGCTTCGAGATGCCGCAGTGATCGCTGTGAGTTTGTGTTGCGGTGTAACCGGATTGTCACAGAGTCACGGATTCGTGCTGGCAGAACGGCAAACCTGTGGGCAACAACGGCGCACCTGTGGGGGGCAAATTGCGCATGGCAGAAAAAGGACTGACAGTTGAAAAAAATAAGACTCTGGGGTGAAGGGGGATCTAATGGGCGACAGGTCGCGACGCGCGCGATTTTGCGCGGGGGTTAGCATTTATGTCTTAGCTTCACTGTTCGGGGCAGCGGGGGTTGCCAAAGCGCAGAGCGTCTCGCCGGACGAACTGAGAGCGCTCAAAGCGCAGATCGATGCGCTTCAGGCCAAGGTAAAGCAGCTGGAGTCCAATCAGCAGCAGAGCGACGCCAACGCTCAAGCGGCAAGAAAACAGGCCAGCGAAGCGCAAGCTCAGGCAGCCCAAGCCAAAGCCAGCGCCTCGCAAGCGTCGGCAACCGCGGCAAAGACTCAGACCCAGGTGGCCAACCTGCCCACGCAGGGTACCGACAAAGACGAGTGGTTCTTCCGCCACAAGAAGGGAGATCCACTGACCTTCGAAACGCCGGGCGGCGAGATCACCGGCTATGGCAATATCGATGTTTCGTTCGACGGCGCCGCAAAGACTGTCACTGGTTGGACCGGCAGTGCGGCCAACCAGCACTGCGGCTACGGCGGCGGCTTCTGTATTGCCACCGGCAATTTCGGCTGGATGCCGGACATCTCGACCAATCTGTCCTATCTGGGCGTTCGCGGCTTCCAAAGACTGGGCTGGCAACCAACTGGCCTTCTGGGCAAGGCCCAGCCAGTAGAATCTGGTAGCGATTGGCGGTTCGTGTATCAGCTCGAAGCTGGATTCGACGTTTCGGCGTTTCCGAGCAACAGACAAACGAACAGCAACCTGAGCAATCAGGTCAACGGCGCCCTGTTCAGCCGCAACAGCTATATCGGCCTAGCGAATCCCGCTATCGGCGCTATCAAGATCGGCAAAGAGGACACCCCATACAAGACCTCAACGGCGGCGTTCAATCCGTTCTCGGGCATGTGGGGCGATTACGGGGTCGTCATGGGCAATACCGGCGGCGACAACCGCGTTGAGTTTGGCTATCGCGCCTCTCACGCGATCTGGTATGAGTCGCCGAATATCAGCGGCTTTCAAGGGAACCTGTTGTACGCACCAGGACAGAACCGTTCGTGGATCAGCGACAATATTTCCTCTGGCGAATCTGATTGCACCGGCAACAACGATCCGACCAGCGGCGCACCAGCGCCGGGGATTTTCTTCTGCACTGACGGTTCGTTCAGCGATCTCATAAGCGCAAACATCAGTTATACAAGTGGGCCGTTCTACATCACCGCCGCCTACGAATGGCACCATGCCGTCAACCGCCAAAGCGATATCCAGGGCATGTACGCCATTGCTCCCATTGGTGGAGTATTTGCCAACAGCTCCTGTACGTTTGCGCCTACAACGCTCGCGAGTCAGCTGTGCATGCAGGACGTCGCCGACGAGGATGCCGCCAAGATCGGCGCGATTTATAAGTTCGACACTGGCACGACCGTCGGTGCCATTGTCGAGCACATGACCCGCTATGTGCCGGCCGACCTCGCGTTTCAAAACGAACGAACGCGCTGGGGAACCTGGGCGTTCTTAAGCCAGCAACTCACGCCCCAGGACAGCATCCATTTCGGTTGGGCGCATGCCTTCCACACGCCGGGTGATCCTGGTCAGCACAACGACTGCACCCTGCCTTCACCTGGGGGGACGGGATTACTCGGCCCCGGCGGCGGCGGCGACTGCTTCGCTCCCAACAACAACCAGGCCGACATGGTCACAGCAGCCTATAAGCACATGTTCAGCAAGAACCTGACGTGGTACACCGACATCGCGGCAACGTTTAACGGGCCCAGTGCTCACTACGATCTGGGAGCCGGCGGTCGCGCCGTCACCACTGACTGTCATGATGCCAATGACCTTTCGGGCGGATCTTCAAGTGGTGGAGCCTTTGCAAGCCCCAATTGTTTCACCGGCACGACGCTGGTAGGTGTTTCGACCGGCATACAATGGCGGTTCTAAATTTGAACTCGCGGTGACGAAAAACAACTCAAAGGCGCGGGACATTCCCACGCCTCTTTGCGGGCTGACGAGCTCCAATTTTGTTGCCTGTTCGCGTCCCATCCTGAAGCGGACGGCACGACGTAGGCCAGTAGTGGTGGCGTGATGATTGATTGGCGTGCTGCCCGAGCCAAGCAAGCTCTAATCTTAGCGCTCCTCGCGTTCGCTTTTGCTTTGGGCGGGTGTTCGTCGACCGTGATGAACTGCAGGTTGTTTGGACTGCAGTGCGGCGCGCCGACGGCTGAACAAGAAGCAAAAGCCGCCGACAACGAAGCCAGATTAAAACAAGAAGACGCCATCTATGGTCCCAGGGGTCATTACGGCACGCCCGATGGGCCCGGCCCGCAATATGGCGAGGGCGGCGGCGACCAGTATGGCTATGGTCCGGCCTATAGCTATGCCCGTCAGGCGCCGGACTCGCCGGGCAATACTGAGCACCAACAATAATAAGCTGTCACTGACCAACCCAACCCACGGCGGGTCCATACAGTTGAGTGCGGAATGCGCACTATACCGGACATCAGACGAACAGCGCTAACCGATCTGTAATTGAGAATAGAGGAAAGCTCGGCTGTTAGGCTATTTAGCTGCTCCTTGGCAACTAGCCGACAAAAGTTGAATCGTACTATGCGTCCTGCGAGGCTTTCCTCTGCGTGTTCTGGTCAGCGCCAAAAATTGACGGAAAGCACCCAGGCTGATCCAGAGTGCAAACCCCAAAGGTAAAGTTGGTCTTATCGGTACCTGCGATCTCCAACGCTTCATCGGAGACGTCGAAGGTGAGTATCTCTTCCTCTTCAGTCTTCAAGGTGGCCATGGCAATCGATCCTTTTCCAATAGACCCGCTATCGGATATTTTCGCTCAGTGGAATGCGAATTGCAAATGAGGCTCTGCATATCGCATCCGGCTAAGGTCGCAGGGACGGCTTAGGGCCCTTGATCTCCCCGCACTTGGCCCGCCTTGTGGTGCGTAACCACAACGGGCAGGAGGACGACGAACCCGGCTGCCGGGCGGCGGCCGGAGAGGCGCGCGGGTTGCGACGCATGTAACGAAGCTGCCGGAGTTGTTGCGAAAGCCCGTAATCTGATTAGTGGGTTTGATAGTTCAGTTCGACGCCCACGATCTCGTAGCTTGCGCTCAAACTACTGCGTCATCAGTACCGATAATTCAGTCCGACGCTAACATGAAATTGATAGCAAAAGGCTGCATTGAACGATGCGGGCGTCGTTCCAAGAAAAGCCGTGAGAGCTGTGGTCGCACTGTTTCAGTGCCCAAATCGACGAACTGATATTCGATCTTCGCCCCCCAACGTTGGTCAAGCAGCAATGCCGTCGCATCCGCAAGTGGTCCAAAACGCTTTCACCCTCGGGATCCACATTAAGGCAACGAACAGTTCCACTGACTTCAGCGTTCGAGTCGGAGACCGCCGAGGCTCATCGACCGGTTCGAGCTTGGGTTTATACCGTAGCGCAACTGAAGGCTCGTCGCGTGGTGGTGATGAGTTGATTGCGTCTGAAGCTTTCGCGCACTCTAATTACAATTAATTGTTGCTGCCTCTAAAGACGCGGCTGGCTTGTGCATCCAGAACTGATACATGGCAGTAAATGTGCTGGGCGCTTGGGTTTCGAAGTCCTGCCAGCAATCGAGGTTGGTCATGGCCGCTGGCTCAGGAAAGCGCGCCGCAAAGCGCTGGAGCGTCAGTGCATCTAGCATGAAGCCGCCAAATCGTACGCCAGCCGCTGCTAGGAACAACTTGATCTCGCGCAATGTGACGTGATGCTCCTGCACATGAAATAGGAGGTCGCGACATTCGTTCATCGCAAAGAAGTCATTCCACTGGATCACCGATTTCAACAACGATCCGTCATCGGCTGCCATCACCTCCTCACGACAACGCCGAATATCCTGTGGAATCGGCCGATAACCACGATCGGCGATCAATCTGCGCGCTGCGACAATGCCCTGGCGGGCCAATTCGCTGTAGAGGCCAACCAGCATGAAGCCGCCTGGACGTAACAGTGACAGCAATTTCCGCCAGCCTTCCCAGGGATCCGCAAGATGATGCAGGACGCCAGATGCGTCGATGTAATCGAATTCTCGTCCAATCGTGCCTAGTTTCGTAATGTCGGCTTGTCCAAATTCGACGTTGGCGAGGCCGTAGCTTTGCGCCATGCGCTGGGCGTAGCACAAGCTTGCAACACTCAGATCAATGGCGAGAATGCGCGCGTGAGGCGTTTGTCGAGCAAACTCGACGGTGGACAATCCCGTCCCGCAGCCGGCAAAGAGGACATCGAAAGCCTGCTCGGGCCGACGGTCATTGAGGATTATGGGTTGTCCCGGCGGTCCGGCATGGACCCAGCGCGGATACGAGCTTTCCTCATATTGTTGGCGAACTGCATGCGACACTTCGCCCTCGATGCCTGTCAGAACTGGAATGCTCGATGCGATCCGACGTTCTTCGGCCGGTTCCTTGACCTGCTGGACCAGCAACGCGCTTACGCATGCAGGCCAGGATCGGTCAAGCAGCGCCTCCACCTTCGACAAAATGTGAAGCGGAAAATAGGCACCCACAATTGCGGGCCAGAGGTCAGGACAGGGATCTCCCATCACCAAGGCCCTTTCGAGCGATGCTCGTAAATGCTGCGCATGGTCGGCTTCGACTTCGGTCATGGAGAAAACGTATTGATTGATGAAACATTGTCGGGCCACGGTGCAGTAAAAGCCAAGCAGGCGTTCGTCACGCCCTATGTCCGTCGTGCTGGTCGACAGCATGGCGAGACGCACGTTCGTCAAAAGCCGTTCAAGACTGACATCTGTTATCGGGGTACACTCCAGCAAGCGGCACAGAAGCTGGTCGCGCGATAGAGCGATCGACAAATCGAGCAGTTCGGTGGTGGGGAGGCGTGCAGGCCACGATGAATTGGCTCGAGCAATAAAGCCGTTCACGACCGCGTCAAGTTTTATCAGACTTATACAGGCAGCAGCGAGCTCTCGCGGCCGATCCCAGGTTTCCGAGAGTGCGCGCGCCATCAACTTGCGAATTCGACCATCGTCTGCAGTGAACCGAGCCTCTCTGACGCATTGGGCAAATAAGGTTTTGGTCTCCGCCGTCTCATGGAATGCAAGGGCACGGCTGGCCGCGCCTATTGCGAGCTTAAGATGGCCCGCCGCACGGCAGGCTTTGGCGAGGTCCTCGTATGCGCTGGGCAGATTGGGCTTGAGCGCGACCACGTGCTCAAAATGGTGAATGGCTTCGCTGGCTCTGTTCTGCGCCATCAGCGCAGCGCCGAGCATTCTGTGGGTTTCGGCGCGCGTATCAAGCGTCTCGGTCGATGCAATATTGGCGGTTGAGCGAAACGGAGACTCCGCGCCACGGGACCTTGAGGCTCGCCGTTGTTTGCGGTTCATGGCGCTTATCGATGACTATTGGAGCCGCAGTGCGCTGGCGCTGTCCGATGAATTTGAGGTCGGTTTTACTACGTGGTGCCGACCGGGCCTGTCCCTAGGCGAATACAGCCCGGCGCTTGACGGGCGTGGCTCCAGGCGGGACGTCTCCGAAGTGGTCTCCATATTGGGGACCTCTATCATAGGGCGTTCGCTCTCCCGGTCCGCGTGATCGACGCTCGACCTCGTCCTTATGGCGTGTTCCGGGGAATTCGCGTCGATCCTAGGACAATGCTAGTTCACAATCTGGCTTGATCCAAGTCAAAGTGTCGATTGATCCCCGGCGTCTGCTTTGAGGGCAAACACGTTGGTGTTGTCCAAAGATATCTGGTCCTGCAGATCGCACCAGCAGCGGGATTTGTCTCCTCTTGATTGGTTCTCTATGCTAAAATCGTCCCTGAGCGGAGGCGTTCTAGCTAGCGCGAATACGGTCAGGGCCTTCGCGAGGGGGGGTTAGATGAACATGATCAGAAAGTTTATTCTTGCGGCCGTCGCTATGGCGGTTGCGACCTCGTTCTTGCCGATTTCGTCCTTCGCCAAGAAATCACACAAAGCCAAAGAGCAGTCGTGCAGCGTGGGTCAGGCCTGCATGAATAAGCCCGACAAGGCTGGCTGGGGGACCGTCCTGAGATGCACCTATGACCGCAAGGTGATTCAGGACTTCTCTCCCTGCAACGTGCGGAGTGGCATGTGTCCCACGACCATATGCAAGTCGAAGAAGAAGAAGAAGTAACGACGTTCGTTAGCGAGATGCTTAGGCGATATGCCTTGGGTACGCCGGGCGATTACGATCTGGCCTGACGATCGATATGTGGCGACTGTCCTCAGCAAGCTCAACACTCGCCGAACGATGTGTTGCGCGGCGGCGTAAACTGGCGGTTCTGAGAACGGACTGAAAAGCTTCGACGCGCGGCCCGCGCTGGGCTGAACCATCAATTCCACTTATCTGATTAGGGCGAATCAGGTCGCCTAGAGCGGGTCCGTCGAAGCCGCTTTGCTTCGCAGCGCAGCCGCCGGTGATAGGCGCAATCGAAGTTTCTCGTGAGCAATTCGGCCACGTTGAGCGTCGATCCGGCTTGTTCCTCGAGAATTGCAGGGCGGCGCCTGCCGGGCGTAGCTATACCCAGGACCATGTCCGTACTGGTCTCCGCCTCCATAGTCATATTGTGGACCGCCACCGGTCGGTGTTCCGTAGTAGCCTCTTTCTCGCAGGCTAGAACAACCCTTCTAGGGCAAATACTGTGGGATGCGGCAGAAGCAGCACCGATCAGCAGCAAAGCGGCAATTAAACATTTCGTGGACCTGACTTGTTTCGCCGCCCGCTAAATTCGGCTGTAATTTGTCTCCAGACAGTGCGGCGTTGGTTTGTCATCCGCCCCGTTCTGACCCAAATAAGTTAGCTCAGGTTTAATAGTCGGCCCGCACGTAGCCATCGTATCGTACCAAAGAGATGTCGTTGAACTGCGAACGCACTGCAGGCGCTATCTGTGTGGACCTCGTGACACCACGCGAGATGTTTTAAGCAAATTGATCAGACGACGGTTGCTTGAGCGCCTTCGCCTCGCGCCTGCGGCGATGCAAAGTCCATTCGGTATAGCCATTGGGCTGCGAGAGTCCCTTAAAAATCAGATCGCGGGCGGCCCTGAAAGCGACACCATCAAACTGCCGCGCCATGGGCCGATAGGCAGGATCGCCCGCATTCTGCCGATCGACGATTTCGGCCATGCGCCGCAAGGTTGTCTCCACCTGTTCTTCATTGACAATGCCATAGTGCAGCCAGTTGGCAACGTGCTGGCTCGATATGCGCAAAGTGGCGCGGTCTTCCATCAGGCCAACATCATGAATGTCGGGAACCTTGGAGCAACCTATGCCCTGGTCGATCCAACGGACCACGTAGCCGAGAATGCTCTGGCAGTTGTTGTCGAGCTCCTGCTGCACTTCCTTCGGCGAAAAATTAGAGCGCGCGATCGGCACGGTCAGGAGAGCAGAGAGCGATGGTGGCGACCGGCCCTTGAGCTCACGCTGGCGCGCGGCGACATCGACCTCGTGATAATGCAGCGCGTGGAGGGTTGCGGCCGTCGGCGAGGGAACCCAAGCGGTGTTTGCTCCTGCCATGGGCTGGTCGATCTTCTGCTCCAGCATGGCCGCCATCTTATCGGGCGCCGCCCACATTCCTTTGCCAATCTGCGCTCGA
>Ga0306924_10002326_pt1 | contig 17912 bp, 17 predicted proteins | sample sta12Can44000111_FD_203756 | JGI IMG/M metagenome (GOLD analysis project Ga0306924, IMG submission 203756) | Lab enrichment of tropical soil microbial communities from Luquillo Experimental Forest, Puerto Rico - statanox.12C.anox.44.000.111 (v2)... | ecosystem: Environmental > Terrestrial >...
GTCATCTGGCGCTCAGCGAGCTCGACTCGGCGCCGCCCTTCGAGAACCCGATCATCGCGCTGATCAACGCGCCGTGGGCCGATCCGGTCACCGAGACGCCGCGGGCGGGCTCGGTCGAGTTCTGGCGGATCATCAACACCACGGGTGGGTGGCTGCTTCTCTGGGGCTATCTCGTTGGTGCCGACATGCATCTTTTCTTGATATCGTCTTTAACGGCCCACCGCGACTGCGTCGTGCCAGTAAAGTTCTGGCGGCCTTTTTCAAGGGCCCGTCACCCAGCAACTAAAGCAGCTGTGGAATGGCTACCTGCTCACTTGGGCTGTGCGACGGCGCCCAGCTGCTTCGCAGCGCCCGGTGTAACGCCCTTGCTGTGACACCGCTCGACGGTTCTCGGCCTCGGCCTTCGGATACGCCGCGCAGTCGAGGGGAGTGTTCCCCCGGTCCGGTGTTTCGATTCCGCCGCCGGCTACCGGGCCCGCAACTGGGAAAGCCTAGAGCGCGCTTGCGGATGATTGGGGTTGATGCGAAGAACCCACTCGTACTGCTCCCTCGCTTCGGATACCCTGTCCATAAGGAGCAAAGCATTCCCTAACATGTAGTGCGCATGGTCAAATTGGGGCTTGAGTTTCACTGCCTGCTGGTAATGGTCGACGGCCTCCGCCAAGCGGCCTGCCTCAACCAACACACTTCCCAGGTTCGTATGGAACAGGGCATTATTCGGCTTCAGTCTCACCGCTTGCTCGAAGTGGTCCACCGCCACCGATACCTGTCCCGCTTGAAACCGCATCTTTCCAAGATTGTTGTGCGCGAAGGCGTCATCCGGCTTGATACTGAGGACCGACTCGAATTGCTCGATTGCCGCCCATGGTTGCCCCATGTTGGCTAGTAGAATCCCGAGATTATTGCGGCACATCCAACACTCTGGGTTCTTGTTCAGAGTTGTCGCGTACAGAGTTTGGGGATCGCGGTAGGTCCGGCTCTGCTGCCAAGTCAGCGCTCCGAGCACTCCCAACATCGCGATACACAGCGCCTGGCCTGCCCAACGCGCCCACTTCGGCATACGCGCCAGAGTCAAAGCGATGCCGGCCGAAGCCCCCACAATGATTCCGAGACTCGACAAATACTGAAAATGGTTGGCCACAAAGGAAAAGATAAAGGGGAACACATTAAAGAAGCCGAGGACGGGGAAAAGCGAACCGACGAAAAACAGCAAAGTCGCCAGAGGCCCACGCCACCGACGCCGGATCAACCACGCAGCTGAGACCACCACGATTCCCCCGACGGCAAACAAATAATGCCACCACACCGCAGGATCCACAGCCCATCGCGGATAGATCAACATCAGATCCATCGGCCAAAACAGCTTGCCGGCATAAAACCAGATGACCCTACCAGCCAACAGACAGCGTTGCAGAAGAGTCAGCTCAAACGGCGGCCCTTCGGCACCGATGAGCCTGCGTTCCACCCACGCCGTAAATAGACCCGCGGCCGCACCCATGGCAAACCATGGCAGAAGTGGCATAACATCGCGCCGCCACGACACGCGCCCCCGTTGCCACCAAAAAATGACCAGCAATGCGGCCGGAAGGCTAGCGGTGACGGTCTTCGTTAATAGCGCCAAGGTAAAGAACGTTGAGGCAAGAGCGTACGGAAGCATTTCCCGCTCTTCATCGAATCGCAAGTACGCGAGCATAGCGCTCAAATAAAACACTGCCGAGAGGGTGTTTTTCTGCTCTGCAATCCACGCTACGGACTCGGCGTGAACGGGATGAAGGGCGAAAATGGCCGCGGCCAAAAGAGCCCCGGGAATCTGCAAACGTCTTAATACCGCCAACAGCAAACATACGGCAAAAGCGTGCTGCAGAGCGTTGACTACGTGATAGCCGGCGGGGGCGTCGCCCCAGAATCTGTGCTCGAACCAAAAGGCGCTGTGCAGGAGTGGATAGTATTGCTGTGTGGCTCCCACCTCAAACCAGATCCGCCATAGTCCATGTAAGGAACGCAAATCCGGCCTGATCACGTGGGCCTCGTCGTCCCAAATGAAAGTGCCATCCATTGCAGGAAGGTATGCAACGAGAATGGCGCCGAAAAGCAAGGTCATCGCTACCACGTCACTGCGATGTCTCGTGAAACACTCGTAGAAACCTGAATGCCTCATAGGGATGGCTCGAGAAGCCGTCGACTCAGCCGCTGCCGCAGCTTCCCCTTCGTCGAACCCGACAGTTCAATCAGTCGCCTTGGGACCAATGCCGAACAATCTAACCTTCCCCGCTCGTGTGGTATGCGCCGTGCCGGTGGTGTCATCGAGGATAAGAACGCTGGCCGCGGGAAACGGTCGAATTGGCCCGTTTACCTGCCGTCACCATGTACTCGCCTCGCGCAGTGACGAAGATCTGACACTATGGGGGATCAGGCCCGCCGCCGAGCTGCGCCCTCGTGGTCGGCAGAGTACCACGTGGCAATGAGGCTTCGGGGCGTCCCATCGACGTGTCCATGCTACTAAACCGTCGCGGGCTCGGCGTCGGCTGATCCTCCTCGACGCTCACCTTGCCCTCGACCACTAAGCCCGGCACCCCTTTTCCCGGTTTGCCTCAAGGTGGAGTCTGATAAACGCGTCTGTCGAACGAGCACTGCGTTCGTTGGCGGTACTGTGTCCTGAGCTGTCCAGCGTCGCGACGACCGTCGACGTCTCCTCGGCCGGCGGGGCGAGGGTCGGCTCGTCGGCGGGCGTGGTCATGTCGGGATGCGTCAAGGATACGCAGGACGACATCCGCCGCGGATGACGGTGAAGACCGCGCCATCGCGTTCAATCACGGCGGCGATGCGTGTTTGCGGGTAGTTCAGATGCAGCCCGTAGCGCGTGGTCGCGACGTAGTAATCGAAGGTGTCGTCCAGCACCAACGTCGCGCCGCGACTCATCGTCTTCTGCACGGCAAACGAGTCGCGCGGCAGGTACGCGGTCAGACAGCCGATCGAGTAGTTGTTTGCCGCGACGAGCACGCGCGTCGGGGGGCCGCCGCACGCGTGCTCGCGAAGCCAGAGCGCGGCTTCGCGATAACTGGAGACCCAGTAGTCGGTTTCGAAACGCCCCGAGGCGCCCCTCGTTCCACCGACGAGCGCGTTGTAGTAGGTCGATTGGTATGGATGCAGCGCGAGCATTGAGCCGATCGAGAGCAGGGGAAGCGCAGCGAGGAGCAGCACGACGACGTTTCGCCCTCGGCGAGAAACGCACATGCAATTCCCGCGGCGATCGCCATCGCCGGAAAGAGGAAGAGGAAGTGACGGATGCCGTCGTAGACGTTCGGCCGCATCAGCGTGAAGAGGACGATCGGGACGGTCATCCAGAGCACGAGCGGCCAGTTCTTCCGTCGTGCGCATACGACAACGCCGATGATCGCAAGCGCGAGTACCCCGATCGGGGTCGTGATTGCGAGCATCTCGACGAGATACCGTCGCGGCAACTCGTTGCTCATCACGAACGAGCTTTCGAACAACACGGGATATCGTGACGGAAACGTGGTCGAGGCCTGAAACGCGCGCAGTGGATTCAGGATCGGGTTCGCGTGGGCCCACGGCCAGACGGCGACCATCACGATCCACGCGATGACGACGCTCGTCGTAAATCCGACGAGCAACCTCCGTTCGCGGGTGAGGGCGACGATGACCGCCGCGATCGCGACGAGCAACAGACCGCCGACGCGAATGCCGAGCATCGCGCCGCCGGCGAGGCCGAGGAGGACGACGTCGCGTGGGCGCTTGCGCTCCAGCAGCGAGAGCAGCGCGACGAAGAACCACGTCGCCGCGCACGCGAAGGGAATGTCCTTCGAGTTGTTGAAGGAGTGCCCGTAAAACTGCGGCGTCATCAGCAGGGCGAGCGACGCAAGCCCTCCCGACCCTTCCAGCCGGGCGCACGCGACGCCGGCTCCGAGGATCGTGAGAAACCCTGTGAATGCGATGAGTGCATGCCGGATATCGATCTCGTGCTCGGGGAAGAACCGATATACCGCGGCCGCCGACGACTCGAACAACGGACCATAGAGTTGCAGGTTGAGAAACTCAATCGCCGACCGATCGGCGAACCGGGAGGCGTAGTACCGCAGTACCAGCTCGCCGTACCGGGACTGCACGCCCTCGTCCCACGTGAGCCCGTAGTGGCTCACGGTGAGCATCGCGATGACGAGGTAGGCGAGGGCGATCCAGAGGTAGGGCGGGAGGGTGTGCTTCACGAGTTCTTGAGTTCCTCGCTGAGCGCGTGTGCCCGCACAAGTTGCGGACCGATGATCGCTTCCTCGGGCTCGTCGCCATCGTTATCCTTTCTCGGGCGTAAGCAGCGTGCGGTTACGGCTAGGCCGGGAATGATCATTCGCTACGTCGTCGGTCGTGCGAGAATGTGGCGGACGTATGCGCCCCGAAGGTACCGCGCCACGCCTCTCGGTCGTTATCCCGGTCTTCAACGAAGCCCATACGATCGACGAGATCATCCACCGAGTTTCACGCGCCCCGCTCGACTTGGACCGGGAGATCGTCGTGGTCGACGACAGATCGACCGACGGGACCCTGGAGCGTCTTGAAAAACTCACCGCCGAAACGTCGTCCGCGATGCGAGTCATCACCCATGAGCGAAACCGGGGAAAGGGGGCCGCCGTCCGAACCGGCATCGCGCACGCCGGGGGGGACATCGTCCTGATCCAGGACGCCGACCTCGAGTACGACCCCCGTGACTTCCCCGCGCTTCTGGAGCCGATCCTCGAAGGCCAGGCCGATGTCGTCTTCGGTAATCGATTTCACGGCGGACCTCATCGCGTGCTTTATTTCTGGCATTACGTGGCCAATCGTTTCCTGACGTCGCTGACCAACATCGTCACCGGCCTCAATCTCTCCGATATGGAGGTCGGTTACAAGGTTTTCCGCGCCGATGTCCTTCGACGCATCACGCTCCAGTCCGAGCGCTTCGGGTTCGAGCCCGAAATCACGATCAAAGTCGCCCGATTGAGGTGTCGGGTCTACGAAGTCCCGATCCGGTATTACGGCCGGACGTACGAAGAGGGGAAGAAGATCACGTGGCGAGACGGTGTGGCCGCGTTGTTCCACATCGTGCGATTCCGATTCTTCGGGTGATCGTCCGCCCACGTTTCCTGGCTACCTTCTTCGTCGCTCTGCCCGTGCGCAAGCAGGCCCCGTTGACAGCGCACTTCACGACCGGTTCTCGTGCACGCCTGAAGGTCCTGATCGCCCATCAGCTCTTTGGTCTTTTCCCCGAGTTCCTCCACGTCTGGGCCGACTTGCTGCAGCCGGGGGCGTTGGCGGTCTCGCGCGCAGGCCTGACTCCAATCGCCATCGCCACGCTGTCGTTCACGGAATTCGTCGCGCGTGTTCGGCAGCATCGCGCGGGCCGGCGAGTCTGGCGGTTCAAGTTGGCTCAAGTCCACCGGTATGCGGCGCAGAAGGTGGCCTGCCCGGATGGTCTCGAGATCCCTGGCGCGAGAGGTTCAACGTGCGGTGGGCCGGATCGATGCGCTGACCGCCAAATGACGGCCGTGGCGAGTGAAATCGATGCGTTGCTGGCCGAGTTGGAAGAGGTGCGGTACCTGCGGACCATTCCGGGCTTAGGCTGGGCGAGTGTCGCCGGCCTCCTGGCCCATGTTGGCGATATCGCGAAGTATCGCCACGGGCGCCAGCTCATCAAGCTCGCCAGCAGCCGAAGTGAGCCACCAGCTCTCGGTCAGCGGCGTCTCCGTGAGGCCGTCGCGACCTTGGAGTGCCAGAACGCCAACACAATCTCAACACAAAGCCCCTCGGAGCGCGCGCAAGTACCTGTCAGAATTACCGGGTGCTAGTTCTTCCTGGTCAAGTGATCGCCGCGCTTGTCCGCGGCATTGTGCTGCTGAGCCTCGCCTCGACCATCGGTGGCCTGATCCTCGGGCTCCTGTTTCCCACAACGGCTGCGCCCGATCTGGACGTCGCGCGCGCCCGCCTTCGCCGCTGGGTCACGACGTGTCTCGTCATCCTCCTGGTGGCCACCTGGGCGGAGCTGCTCGTCCGCATCCAGGCGATGAGCGACGCCTCGCTCGGCGCGAGCGTCGCGGCCGTCCCGAGCGTCGTGATGGGCACCCACCTCGGCTGGGTTCTCGCGGCGCGAGCGGCGGCGCTGGTGGTCGCCTGGCTCCTCGTGTCCGAGCGCTCCCAGGCGTTTCAGGTCTTCGTGCTGCTCGCCGTGCTCGGCGCGGCGAGCACGCTCAGCCTCACGGGCCACGCCGCCGACTGGGGCGATGTGACGCTCAGCGTCGCGGTCGACTGGCTCCACGCCGTCGCGGCGTCGGCCTGGACGGGCGGCCTCATCGCCCTGGCGCTGCTGGCCGGGCAGCGCGAGGCGCCGTGGTCGCGCGAGTCGCTGGCCGCCGTGATCCCGCGCTTCTCGCGCCTGGCCGGGCTGAGTCTGCTCGCCGTCGCGATCACCGGGAGCTACAACACGTGGACCCAGCTCGGTGGATTCTCGCGGCTGTGGAGCACGACCTACGGGCGTGTCCTGGTCGCGAAGCTCTCGATCGTCGCGGTGCTCGTGTGCCTGGGCGCCGTCGCGCGCTATGCGCTCCTGCCGCGGCTGGTCCCGTCGTACGCCGCGCGTGGAATCGGCGCGCGGGCGTTCCGGATGGCTCGGCTCGTCGTCCTGCGCCGCGGCCACGGCGCGCCGTCAGTCCCGGTGGAGTCCCGTCTCGTCGCCTACGTCAAGATCGAGGCGCTCGTCGGCCTCGCGGTCTTCGCGTGCACGGCGGTGCTCGGCGAAGTCACACCGGGCCGCCACGTGACGTTCGAGCGCAAGACGACGACTCACGTGCCGCCGGCGACACGCCCCGGCGCGGGCGGCTCGCGGGCGGGCACCGTGACGCCGCCGCGCGGGGACGCGGAGCGGGGCCGCGCCGTCTTCGCCCGGCTCGAGTGCGCGACCTGTCACGCGGTGCCGGATCAGAGCTTTGCGCCCCCGACGAGGCCCGGGCCGGATCTGGCGGGGATCGGCGCGCGTCATCCAGGCGAGATCGTCGAGTCGATCATGAATCCGAACGCGCAGATCCTCGACGGGCCGGGCTACACCGACGAGCGTGGTCTCTCGACCATGCCGGACTACCGCGACCGCCTCACGGTGGGCGAGCTCAGCGATCTGGTCGAATATCTGAGGAGCTTCGAGCGTCCGGCCGCGCCCGCGCCGGAACCGGCTCCCACCAAGGAACAGGCTCCCGCGAAAGAGCAGCCTCCCGCGAGCGGTGAGCCGTCCGCGACAGAGCGTCAGCCGTAGACGCGCTCGATCCGGGTGCCCACGCGGCAGACGATCTCCCACGGAATCGAGCCGATGGTGGCCGCCATCTCGCGCGCGTCGATCGTGTCGCCCCCCTGGCGTCCGATGAAGACCACCTCGTCGCCAGGCGACGCGTCGAGCCCCGTCACGTCGATCATGATCATGTCCATGCAAACCGAGCCGATGATCGGCGCGCGGCGTCCGCGGATGAGCACCGCGCCGCGGCCGGCCAGCCGCAGATCGAGCCCGTCGGCATAGCCCGCGGGCACGATCGCGATCGTGGTCGGCTTCGTCGCGGTGAAGCGCGCGCCGTACCCGGTGACCTCGCCCGCGCGCATGCCCTTGACGGCGGTGACCCTGCTGGCGAGCGTCATCACCGGCGCCAGCGGGATCGTCGACGTGAGCGGCGGCGGCACGATGCCGTAGAGCAGAAGGCCCGGCCGCACGCGGTCGAACCAGACGCGCGGGTCGCGCACGACCGCGGCGCTGTTGGCGGCGTGGCGGAAGCGAGGCCTCGCCCCGAGCGCCTGTAAGTCGGCCAGCACCCGGTCGAAGCACTGGCGCTGCTCATCGAACAGCGACGAGCTCGGGTCGTCCGCGGTCGCGAAGTGAGTGAAGACCGCGTCGAGGTCGAGATTCTCGCTGCGCAGGAGCTCGGGCAGGGTGCGGCGCAGGTTGTCGAAGCGGAACCCGAGCCGGTTCATGCCCGTGTCGATCTTCAGGTGATAGCGCACGCGCTGCTTGTGTCGCGCCGCCGCGGCCTGCACGGCGCGCGCGGCGCCCGGCGAGGAGATCGTCGGCGTCAGCCGGCAGTCGAAGAGGCCGTCCAGATCGCTGACGCTGAGCGCGCCGAAGATCAGGATGTCGGCGCGCACGCCGGCGGCCCGCAGGGCTGCGCCTTCCTCGATGTCGGCGCACGCCAGGAGATCGGCGCCCGCGTCCTCGAGCGCGCGTCCGACCTGGGCGGCGCCGTGGCCGTAGGCGTTGGCCTTGACGACCGCGATCACGCCCGGGGGCGACTGCGGTCGCTCGCGTCTCAGGTGCTCGACGATCGCGCGGTAGTTCGCCTTGAGCACGTCGAGATCGACCCGCGCCACCGTCGGCCGCACTCGCTCGGTCAGGATGCTCATCGTTCTCGGGGCCACGAACCATGGTACCCCTGGCGAGGCGCAGGACCAGCGAGGTGTGTGCGGGAGGCTAGATCGATCCTTCGGCGGCCAGGGTGCCGATCTGCTCCGGCGTGTAGCCCAGCTCCAGCAGGATCTCCTCGCGGTGCTGGCCCAGCAGGGGAGCGGCGGAGATCTTGGTCGGCGAGGCCGAGAGCTTGACCGGGTTGCCGGCCGTGACGTAGCGACCGCGCACGGGGTGTGAAACCTCGACGATCATCTCGCGCGCGTGCAGGTGGGGATCGGCGAGCACCTCGCCGGTGTCGAGGCATGCGCCGCACGGTATGCCGGCGCCCGCCACGAGCTTCATGACGTCGTGCTTTGGGAGCTTCGACGTCCAGCTCTCGACCAGTGCGTCGACCTCGGCCTTGCGCTGCCAGCGCGCCTCGGCCGTCTCGTAGCGCGGGTCGCCGACGAGGTCGGTCCGGCCCATGACCTTCAGCAGGGCATGCCAGAACTGCTGCGGCACGAACAGGAAGACGTAGTCGTTCGGACCGCCGGGGTGGCAGCGATACGTCGTGCCCGGCACGCCGGCGCCGAGCTGATTGCCGGTACGCTGACCGGGCTTCCCCGAGCGCTGGTGGTCGCGCAGGCTCACGCGGATCAGGTTGACCACGGCGTCCTGCATCGAGACCTCGACCCGCTGACCCTCGCCGGTGAGATGCCGCTGCATGAGCGCGGCGAGGATGCCGATCACGCAGTGCATGCCGGTGCCCGAATCGCCGATCGACGGCCAGACGTACGTCGGCGGGTTGTCGGCGAAGCCGGTGACGCTCATCGCGCCCCCCATCGCCTGGGCGATCGGCTCGTAGCTCTTGTAGTCGGCGTAGGGCCCGTACGAGCCGAATCCCTTGATGCTCGCGTAGACCAGCCGCGCATTGAGCTGCTTGACCGCCGCGTAGCCGAAGCCCAGGCGCTCGAGCACGCCGGGCCCGAAGTTCTCCAGGAGCACGTCGCCGGTCTTCAAGAGCTTGCTGAAGATCTCCTTCGCGCCCGGGTTCTTCAGATTGAGCGTGAGGCTGCGCTTGTTGCCGTTGAAGGAGAGATAGAAGAGGCTGTCGGCGTCCGGACGATCCTTGTGCGTCGTGCGGGCCGGGTCGCCCTTGAGGGGCTCCTCGACCTTGATCACATCGGCGCCGAGCCAGGCCAGCATCTGCCCGCACGACGGCCCGGCCTGGTTGTTCGTGATGTCGATCACTCGAATGCCGGTCAGCGCTCCGCTCATGGCTCGATCCTCACAGGGCAAAGACCTTTTTGAGAAACGCCTTTACATCCTCGGGCGATTTCTTGCGCCCCTCGCTGTCGCCTCCGAACGTGGCGCCCCGCTCCTGGCAGCCGCGCTCGTAGCCCGCCACCGTGCGGGTGATGTCCTCGCCGCTCGCCCGGATCGTCATGACGAACCGATCCAGATCGAACAGCGAGTTGCAGTTGCGGCCGGTGACGACGTTCTTGGCGCGGATCGGCGGACGGATCGAGTCGAAGTCGTGATAGGCGTTCTCGTACACGATCACGCTCACGTCGACTCCCTTCGTTTTGAACCACTGGCCGTATTCGCGGCATGGCGCCGCCGGCGTCAAGTCGTCGCGTCCGCCGAGCAGCATCAGTATCGGCCCGCGGGTGAGATGCTCCGTCACCTGCCAGCCGTTGCAAGCGGGGTAGAGCGGCACGTGCGCGGCGAACTTCGTCTGGTCCTCGATGATCGCGCGGCGATACGCCTCGAACTCTGTCCAGAGCGCGACCTGGCCGCCCTTCGAGAAGCCGATGACCCCGATGCGCCGGCGGTCGATCTTCGGATGCGTCACGAGGAGCTTGAGGGCCGTGAACGCGTCGGCCACGTTGGCGGCGGTGGAGAGCTGGGTCTGATCGGTCGCCATGTCGCGGATGTTCCGCGGCGTGAAGCTGTCGACGATGAAGCCGGCCACGCCGACGTCGTTGAGATGATCGGCCCACCAGGACTCGCGCTCCGCAACGCCAGCGCTTCCGTGCGCGATCACCATCGCCGGCACCGGACCGGTCGCCTTCTTGGGCACGTGCAGGGTGCCGAAGATCACCGTCTTCTGCGTCGCCTGGCGCTTCGCCAGCTGAGTAAATCCCGTCGGCGTCACGCTCTCGAAGTAGATCTTGCCGGTGCGTCCATCGGCGAGATCCTGGACCGGAGGGTCGGCGGCCGTCGCCGTTGCGGCGACGAACAAGATCAGCTGCAGGCTCAGCCGTACCCGGATTGCCCTCACGCGGCGTCCGGCGGTGTGGCGACGACGTCCTCGTACCGGTGCCGCTTGGTGATCAACCCGGAGTGCTGGAAGACGTCCAGCGCGACCTCGAAGGCCGGGCGCGTGATCTCGACGTGCGGCGTCCAGCACCCGAGCTTCTGGTAGTAGGCGATGGTCGAGGCGAGGACCGCGCGGTCGATCTCCGGAAAGAAGGCCGATTCGGTTTCCGCCACCTTGGCGGCCGGCGTCGCGATGAGCCACGCGCGCGCCTTGCGGTAGGCGCGCATGAAGCGCCTGGCCATGTCGGTGGCGAGCCACTCGCGCGAGGCCGCCAGGCTCGAGAACGCGCACGGTCCGATCGCCTCGCCGACCGACGCGACGACGTGGCCGGCGCCGTCGTGCTCGAGCTGCTGCGGCGCCGGGCCCTGCTGGTGGATGTAGTCGCCCTGGCCGCGGCGGAACGCGCCGTCCATCTGGGCGCTCGGCACGTCGAGGGCGTTGATCGCCTTGTAGTCGAGCCCGCGCTTGTGGCACGCGTACTTGAACATCGCGAGCGGCTGGCCGCCGTGATCGACCAGGACGTGCTTGCCCTTGAGCTTGTCCCAGCTGAAGTCGGGATCGGCCGCGCGCGCCGTCAGGAAGAAGCCGTCCTTCTCGTTGATCTGGGCGAAGTGAACGGCCGGCGGCGTCTGCCCCTTCTCGAGCAGGCCGAAGCCCTGCGACGGCGCCGACTGGCAGACGTGCACCGTGCCGGCCACGACCCCGTCGATGGCCGACTGGCCCACGGGTGCGTTCGAGTGCTTGGGCTGGAGACCTTCCTCTTTGAGGAACCCGCCGGCGATCGTCGCGATCAACGGCGAGTAGAACGCCGAGAACCGGGTGAACTGGATGTGGATCTCTTCGCTCAATGCTCCCTCCCGTGGGCGGCTGGTGAGACACAATCGCGCTCCAGGGCGACGGAGTCAAGCCGGCTTGACGCGCGCTTCCGCCCTAGCCGGCCCTCGAGCCGGCGAGTGGATGGTGACGCCCATCGCTGGTACGTGTGGAAGGAAGAAGGAGACGCGAATGATCCGCAAGCTGAGCGCCGGAAGATATCGGCTCTATTCGCGCAAGCGGAACCCGAAGACGGGCAAGCGGCGCAATCTCGGTACGTTCAGGACGCGGCGCGCGGCCGAAGCGCGCGAGCGCGCGGTGCAGTTCTTCAAGTCGCGCGGCTGACCGGCGCGACTTGAGGCGCGCGATCGACGGGACACGACTTACAATCGGTCGCGATGATGCGCCGTAGTGTCGCGGCCGTGCTGGCCCTCGTGCTGTGCATCGCAGCGGCCGGCTGCGCATCGAGCGGCTCCGGGCCGTCCATCACGACCACGACGCCGAACGGCACCTTCGAGCAGATCCCGGTCGAGCTGTCGAAGCCGGAGGGCGCGGGCCCGTTTCCAGCGGTCGTGATCATGCACGACTGCAGCGGCCTCGGCTCGCGCTCGAGCGGCGCTCCCGGCCGCTGGGCGAAGGAGCTGGTCGGGCGGGGCTACGTCGTGATCATGCCGGACAGCTTCTCGACGCGCGGCCACCCCGACGGCGTCTGTATCGACCCCTCGCGGAGCCGGGACGACGTCAGCCCCGCCCGGCGCGTGCGCGACGCCTACGCCGCGCTGGCCCATCTGCGGAGCTTGTCCTACGTCGACGGCGCGCACGTCGGACTGATGGGCAGCTCGCACGGAGGATCGACGACGCTCACGTCGATGATCGCCCCGGACGGCGACACCGACCTGCTGGCGAAGGAGCGCCGTGGCGGCTTCGCCGCGGCGGTCGCGCTCTATCCGGGATGCGTGGCGTCGCGGCGGACCTGGAGCAACGCGGGCGTGTATCGTCCGGTTGCCCCGCTCCTGATCCTCATCGGCGACAAGGACGACTGGACGCCCGCCGAGCCGTGCCGACGGCTCGCCGAGGCGGCCCAGCAGGCCGGCTATCCCGTGACGATCAAGATCTACCCGGGCGCCTATCACTCGTTCGACAGCTACAACCCGGTCCGCTACGTCGCGACGCGGGTCAACCCCAACGCGCCCAGCGGGCGCGGCGCGACGACGGGCGGCGACCCCGCCGCCTGGCGCGACCGTATCGGCGAGGTCGTCGCTTCGGCCGCTATCTACGGTAGGTCGTCGGCCGGAGCACTCAGCGCGCCATCCGGCGCAGGATCGGCGGGCCGCTCCCCGCGCTCGGCTCGTGGGTGACGGTCACCGCGTCGCGCAGCCGCTTAGCCGCCGCTTCCGCGTCGGCGGCCGAGCGCGCATGAACGATCGCCAGCGGCCGATTCCGGTCGACCGCGTCGCCCACGCCGCGCACGTGCGCGAGCCCCACGGCCGGATCGATCACGTCGTCGACGCGGCGGCGCCCGCCGCCGAGATCCACGACGATCAGGCCGACCGCGCGGGCGTCGACACGCGCGACGAATCCGTCGCCGCCGTCGGGCGCCACCGGCAGCTCGATCGGAGCCCGAGCGAGGTGGCGCTCCGGGTGCTCGAGCAGATCGCGCGGCCCTCCGAGTGCCACGACCATGCGCGCGAACCGCTCCGCCGCGGCTCCCGAGGCGAGCGCCTTTTCCACGGCAGCCTCGGCCGCAGCGCCGTCGCGGGCCAGTCCGCCGAGGACCAGGAGCTCGCCGGCCAGCGCCGCCGTCACCGCGTGGAGCCGCTCGTCGTGCGGCCGCCCCGTCAAGACGCCGATCGCCTCGCCGAGCTCGAGGGCGTTGCCGACGTGGTGGCCGAGCGCCTGACTCATGTCGGTCAGCAGCGCACACGCTCGCAGGCCCGCGCCCTCGGCCACCGCGAGCAGGCTCTCCGTGAGGTCCAGCGCCGCCTCGATCGACGTGGCGAACGCGCCGGTGCCGACCTTGACGTCCATCACCAGCGCGTCGAGCCCGGCCGCCAGCTTCTTCGAGAGGATCGATGCCGTGATCAGCGGGACGGAGTCGACCGTGGCGGTGACGTCGCGGATCGCGTAGAGCCGCCGGTCGGCCGGGGCGAGATCCGCGGTCTGGCCGACGATCGCGCAGCCGGCGTCGCTCACGGCGGCGCGCAAGCGGGCGAAGTCGGGAGCGGCGTCGTAGCCGGGGATGCTGGTGAGCTTGTCGAGCGTACCGCCCGTGTGTCCGAGGCCGCGGCCGGAGATCATCGGGACGATGCCGCCGCATGCGGCCACCACCGGGGCCAGGATCAGGCTGACCTTGTCGCCCACGCCGCCGGTGGAGTGCTTGTCGAGAACGGGGCCGCCCAGGCCCGACCAGTCGAGGACCGAGCCCGAGCGGGTCATCGCGCGCGTGAGCGACGCGCACTCCGCCCGGGTCATGCCGCGGAAGTACACCGCCATCGCGAAGGCGGCGATCTGGGCGTCGCTGACCGACCCGTCGACGATGCCGGCGACGAGGGTCGCGATGGCCTCGTCGGTGAGGAGCGCGCCGTCCCGCTTGCGTCGGATCAGCTCCGTCGCGGCTCCCCGAGGCGTCACACACCCTCGAACACGTCCGACCACTCCTCCAGCATCTCCGGGTAGCCGTGGCGAACGGTGAGCCCGACGTGATCGAAGCCGCAGCGGCCGAGCTCGCGGAGGCGCTCGCGCAGCTCGGGCTTCCGCGCGGTGAAGGTGGTCGCGCGGATCAGCTCGGCGGTGCAGATCGCCTGCTCCTCGGGGCGCACGAACATCAGGTGCCCGCGATGATTGCTCAAGTAGCGCGCGTCCTCGGGCTCGTAGCCGAGATAGATCTTCCGGTACTGCTCGAGCAGCGGCGCCAGGCTCGGCGGTAGCGGCCGTCCGAGATCGCCGAACTGGTCGCGCTCGACCAGGTTGTGGAGCGCGATCGTCGCGGTCGGCCCGGCGTGCGCTCTCGCCCGCGGGCTGTCGGCGGGCTCGCCCTCCGCCAGGACGCAGCCGGCGATGGCGGCGGTCGCGGTGAGGCGTGCCGGGTCGCGGCCCGCCTCGCGCCAGGCCGCCTGCATGTCGCCGATCGCCGCGGCCCCGTGGTTCGCGTTGGACGTCGCGTGGATGAATCCGGCCCCGAGCCGCGCGGTGAGCCGGCGGGCGCGCGGCCCCATCGCCGAGACGTGAACGGGGATCGGATCCTTGATGTTGATCGCGCCGATCTCGGGATTCAGGAAGCGGATCTTGCGGCGCTTGTCCTCGAAGCTCCACTCGAGCGTCTGCCCCGCCAGGAGCCCGGAGACGACACGCACGTACTCGTCCATGTCCGCGAGCTTCACCGGCCGCAGCCCGAGCGTGCGGCGTGCCGTGAAGCCGGTCGAGACGCCGAAGTCGATCCGCCCGGGCGCGAGCGCGTTGAGCGTGGCCAGGCCGCTCGCGGCCACCGGCGCGATGCGATTCGACGGAATCAGCACGCCGGTGCCCAGACGGATCTTCGTCGTCTGCACGGCGGCGGCCGCCATCGAGGCGAAGAGCTCCGAGTTCAGGAGCTGCGTGTCGTAGAACCAGGCGCGCGCGAAGCCGAGCGCCTCGGCGCGCTTGACGACCTTCCACGAATCGGCGGCGGGAGCCAGGAAGATGTCGAAGTCCATCACTCGTCTCCGGCGATTACCACGGGTCTACGTCGGACGGTTCAAGGTGTTGGAGCCGAAGGCCATCGGCAAGAGCTCGCCGAGCGTCGCAGTGAGGCGCACGCCCTCGGGCCCGCACAGGTGCACGCGGGTCGTCGCGGCCGCGAACTCCGAGAGCTGCTGGCGGCAGCGGCCGCACGGGGGACAGGGCTCGACGCCCTCGGTCACGATCACGACCTCGACGATCTGGCGCTCGCCCGCCGCGACCAGCGCGCCGATGGCGGTGGCCTCGGCGCACTGGGTGACCGGATACGACGCGTTCTCGACGTTGCAGCCCGCGTAGAGCTGCCCGCTGCCGGAGCGGACGCAGGCGCCGATCCGGAAGCGCGAGTACGGCGCGTGGGCGTGGGCGAGGGCCTGGCGCGCGAGGTCCAGCATGGGCTCGAGCGGCTCGGGGCTCATCGCTCCTTCACGTAGGGCACCCCGATCGCCCGCGGCGCCACGGCGCGGCCGACGAAGCCGGCCAGGAGCAGCACCGTCAGGACGTAGGGAATGGCCTGGATGAGCTGGACCGGCACGACGCCCACGAGCGGCAGCGGCGTGCCCTGCAGCCGCGCCTGCACGACGTCGGCGAAGGCGAAGAGCAGACAGGCGCCGAGCGTCGGCAGCGGACGCCACTGGCCGAAGATCAGGGCCGCCAGCGCGAGATAGCCCTTGCCGGCCGACATGTCGCGGATGAACGAGGCGTTGTGCGCGATCGAGAGATAGGCACCCGAGAGGCCGCAGAGCACGCCGCTCACAGCCAGCGCGCGGTAGCGCACGGCCGACACCGAGATGCCCGCGGTGTCGACGGCGCCGGGGCTCTCGCCGACGGCGCGCAGGCGCAGCCCGAAGCGCGTCCGGTACACGATCCAGGCGACGGCGGGCACGGCCACGGCGGCAATGTACACGAGGATGTTGTGACCGCTCAGGACTTCTCGATAGACGAGACCGAGGCCGGGGACCGCCGCGAGCGCCGCCGCGCCCGGCAATTCGATCGGCGCGAAGCGGGCGCCGGGGCCGAGCAGCGGCGTCTGGCCGCCCTCGTGAAACCACGCGTAGCCGAGCACGACGGTCAGCCCGGAGATCGTGATGTTCAGGGCCATCCCGGAGACGACCTGATTGCCGTGGTGCGTGATGCAGGCGAACCCGTGCACGAGGCCCACGAGCACGGCGGCGGCGATCCCGGCGGCCAGGCCGGCCCACGCCGAGCCGGTCACCGCCGCCGTCGCGGCGGCGGCGAACGCCGAGACGAGCATCTTGCCCTCGAGCCCGATGTCGACGATCCCGGAGCGCTCGGCGAAGAGCCCGCCGAGCGCCGCCAGCACCAGTGGCGCGGCGCCGCGCGCCGTCGCGGCGGCGAGCAGTGCCAGAACCAGGATGCTCTCGCTCATACGGCCCTCGTCAGCTCCCGGCGCTCGCGCGCGCCGGCCGGCTGAGGAGCGCGTCGAGCGGCGCGCGCAGCGCGTGCTCGAGCGCGCCGCAAACCAAAATGATGAGCCCCTGGATCACCACGACCATGTCGCGCGTGAGCTTCGGCATGTCGAACGAGAGCTCCGAGCCGCCCTGATAGAGCGCGCCGAACAGCACCGCGGCGATCACGATGCCGACGGGATGATTGCGCCCCATCAGCGCGACGGCGATGCCGACATAGCCGGCGCCGCCCGGAAAGTTCAGCAGCAGGCGATGCTGCACGCCCATCACCTCGTTCAGGCTCATGAGCCCGGCGAGCGCGCCCGAGATCGTCATGGCCACGATCACCGTGCGCGCCGGCTGGATGCCGCCGTAGATCGCGGCGGTCTCGTTGTGACCGAGGGCGCGCAGGGCGTAGCCCCAGCGCGTGTGCCAGAGGTAGAGCCAGACGAGACCGCCGGCGGCCAGGGCCAGGAGCAGCGAGAGATTGACCGGCGAGCGGCCGATCTCCCAGCCGGTCGATCGCGCCAGATCGTGGAGCTGCGGCATCCACGTACTCAGCGCGAACTCGCGCGTCTCCGGCGACTGCTGGCCCGGCTTGATCAGCACGTTGACGAGCAGATGCGTCATCACCGCCGAGGCGATGAAGTTGAACATGATCGTCGTGATCACGATGTGGCTGCCGCGCTTGGCCTGGAGCCACGCGGGCACGAACGCCCAGGCGGCGCCGCCGGCCGCGGCCGCGCCGACCGCGGCGGCGATGACGAGCCCGGTCGGCCAGCCGCCGGCGCCAAGGCAGAGCAGCGCCACCGCGAGGCCGCCGAGGTACGCCTGGCCTTCGGCGCCGATGTTGAAGAGGCCGCCGTGGAAGGCCACGGCGACCGCGAGGCCGGTGAAGATGAAGTTGGTCGCGTAGTAGAGCGTGTAGCCGAACGCCTCGGCGTTACCGAACGCGCCGGTCGCCAGAAGCCGGAGCGCACGCAGAGGGCTCTCGCCGATCAGCAGTACGACGATCGCGGACAGCAGCAGGGCCAGCGCCAGGTTGATCGCCGGCAGCAGCACCGGAACGATCCACCCGCCCCGCGCACGCCCCGATTCCGCCGCCGTCACCCCGGGATTATTACCCAGGCCCGTCACCGCTGTCGACGCCACCAACCGAGCCCCGAGCCATTCGCCGCGCCCCCCCCCACCTCCCAACGACCCAACTAAGCCAGCCCACCGCAACAAGCGACCGAACAACGACCAACAA
>Ga0306924_10002330_pt1 | contig 17897 bp, 18 predicted proteins | sample sta12Can44000111_FD_203756 | JGI IMG/M metagenome (GOLD analysis project Ga0306924, IMG submission 203756) | Lab enrichment of tropical soil microbial communities from Luquillo Experimental Forest, Puerto Rico - statanox.12C.anox.44.000.111 (v2)... | ecosystem: Environmental > Terrestrial >...
GAGCGGCGATGATGATGCGTACGTTAAGTCCATCGGAGCCATCCAAGTTATCGATTATCGAGAAGCGCAGTTCGAGAAGGTTCTGCGAGAGAAAGTCGATGTGGTCTTCGACTTGGTCGGTGGCGATACACAGAAGCGGTCGTTCCTCGTCTTGAAGAAAGGCGGCCATCTCGTCGCGGCCACCCAGCCCGTATCGCAGGAAGAGACCGCGATGCACGGTGTGTCGGGCGTGATGATGAGGCTCGCGCCGTCAGGGGACAGGCTCGGCAGAATCGGGCGACTGCTGGAAGAGGGGACGATACGACCAGACATCGCGACCGTGTACGCGCTCGAAGATGTGGCCCAGGCCTGGAAGGATATCGCCGGGAACCTGCCAGGGGTTCATGGCATGTCGCCCAGTGGGCCCGGAGCGGCAAGACGCAAGTCACACGGCAAGATCGTGCTTCGTGTGGCCTAAACATCTCCAACGAGTGACATACGTCTTGGCCTATGCCTGGGGCGCTGAAGAAGTAACGGTGAAAGCCGAATCGTCGGATCGTACAACACTGAACCACAAACAGGAGGAGATTCAGTCATGGTGGGCATCGTAGTCGTAACACGAGCAGCCCTGTTGATCGCTCGGCGGGCTTCCACGTGGACAATCGACGAACACTTGGGCGGACGTTCGCCCGAATGTGTGGCGGTCGACCTGCGCAGCCCGGCTCAAATGTATTGCGGAACTGCGCGTGCCGGTCTCTTCCGAAGCCGCGACAGCGGTCGGAATTGGGAACCAGTCGGAGCGGGGATCGATCACGCGAAGGTCACCGCGGTTGATGTGGCTCACGCGGATCAAGCTGACGGGTTCGGTATCGTCTATGCCGGCACCGAACCAAGTGCTGTGTTTCGCTCCGACAATGGCGGCGCCAGTTGGCTGGACCTCGCGGGCTTACGCGCGCTCCCTTCAGCTGACACCTGGAGTTTTCCTCCCCGGCCCCACACGCATCATGTTCGTTGGATCGAAGCTGATGTGAGCGTCGCGGATCGCGTGTTCGTCGCGATCGAGGCCGGCGCGCTCGTGCGCACGTTGGATGGCGGGCGGACCTGGCGTGATCGCGTTCGTGGCGGTCCGTACGACACGCACACGGCGGTGACGCACCCACTTGCACCCGGACGGATCTACTCGGCGGCCGGCGACGGGTACTTTGAAAGCACCGATGCTGGGGACTCATGGAGATCGCCCGAGGATGGATTGAAGCACCGCTACCTCGTGGGCGTTGCCGTGGATCCGGCGGATCCAGATACTGTGATCGTGTCCGCAACAGACGGCCCCGGGTCCGCCTATGGGCCGAGGCGGGCCGAGGCGTACGTCTATCGGAAGACTGGGCTCAAGCGATGGGAGCAGGCAATGAGCGGCCTGCCGGAGGCGAAGGGCACGATGGTGAGCCGGTTCGCCACTCATGCTGGCGAACCAGGCGTCATCTACGCCGGCAACAACCGCGGCCTCTTCAGATCAGATGATTCAGGACAGAGCTGGAAGGCTCTGGACCTCGATTGGCCAGAGCCCGGGCTTGCAGATGGCGTGGAGGCGCTTGTCTGTCTCCCGGAGTGATATGGAAAAACGTTCTGCTGTCGTGTCCCTGATCGTTGCGGTGCCGGATGCGCCAAGCGAAGGATCTCCGAATTGCCTCTCGGTTCGGGACGAAGGACGTGGCGTGTGCAGCGTCGAGCTGTCGAGCCGGGGCACCTTCACCGGACCGTACGAGTCGCCCGCAGGCCTTATCCAGCTGACCGGAGCCAAGCTCGAAATCCCGTGTGCCGAGTTTTCGGCGAATCAAAAACCAGCGGAAACTCCCGTCGTGCCTCAGCAACCGAACTTCGAACTCCTAGGGCACCCCCTGGAGCAATCCCTTCTTTCTTTCGTCCATAAAACCATTCACGATCATCTGGATGAAGGAAATTAATTCCAGACCCGACTAGCAAGTGCTCGGTGTTGGCGTGGAGTGGGCTTTTTCGCGTTAGCGTGATTCTGTCCGGATCACTTGTCGTGTTGTCGGCAAACCGGACACTGGCAGCGAGCTAAAAACCCCATGCGCGTCCAAGGTGTTTCAGCCCCATCTACAAAGGAGTTACACGGGCTGATTTATGCGAGCGGCAAATAGTAGTTTTTCCGCTCGGTGGGTGAAGTGTGTCGAGCTTTATTAGTTTCTTGATGTCGATGGTCTGGGCAAGCGCGTCTATGGACACTACAGTGCCAAATCGGTTCTCGTCCAACGTGTAGAGCTTGTTTTGCTCCCGGATCGAACATTCTTGCCGAGGATAGTGGTACTGATCGATGGGAGCCCGTTCCCTGGGACTCGTTTTGGGCATACGCCGCCTGAATGAGAGTCCAACCAACACGGTTTTCTCGTCAAGGAGCTCCTCCTCTGAATACTCTTTCATACGGAAGAACTCCCACCATTTCACCTTTTCTTCACGCCGATGCCAGTCCAAGGCGTGAGCAAGTAGCCAACGCGCGGCCTGCTCGGGCGTGCGGTCTTTAGGTTCAGATGGCAAGTCCCGAGTCAGGGCGTTGAACAGTGCCGCTACGCGCCGCTGGTGTGCAGTAACCTCTTCGCTCGGGGACGTATTTTTTGTGTCGGGGCGTGGGATGTCGGCCCCAGCTGCAACAATCGCAGCGCGAAGGTCTTCGAGCCAACGGCGGAGTCGCTCCGTCGCCCTGCAATCGTCCTCGTTATAGTCCTCTACGACACGGCACGCTTCATCGGTGAGCTCCGGCACCGGACTCAGCTCAAGCTGATGCTCAATGAAGTGGCGGGCTTGATTCGCCTCGGGCAGCGGTACGTCGCGCTGGTAACCGCAATATCTCTCCAACTCCTTCAGGGAGTACTGCTCCACGCTGGCTCGAACACCTTGTTTCGCAATGCCGTGAAGATCGATGAACACTTTACCTCGCAGGAGCCGGTCAACCTCTTCTTCCCGGGTGGCATAGCGAAGCATCAGGCGTTTGACTGCACCGCTCTCGTAACCGCCGAAGTGATAGATGTGCAGATCGGGGAACCGCTGCAGTCGCTCGAAAGTGAAATCGATAAACCATTCGAACACGGCACGCTCCTGCCCACGATCGAGCGCCCATCGACCTTCATAGACAAGCGTTCCGTCATCGCCCGCAGTAGCCACACCGAAGAGGTACTCGAGTCCTCCATCTCCTACGAACGGATCGCCTTCAAGGTCCAGGAAAATATCCCCAGTCGATGGAGGGGGCAAACATGAGAATCCCTCCCCCGGTTCGTTGGGCAGGCATTCAAACTTAGGCTTCCCTTCGATCCGAGCTTCAAGCTGAATTCGTGCCTGTTCTCGAATCCGTACGTATCCCTCGGTCACGGACTGGTTCTGGATAAGTACCGCCGGCGCCAGCGTTCACCGCCTCCTGCAATGTCCGTTTGACCACGCGATAATACGCAGCAAAAGATGCCAGCCGGTAGGATTCCGGCTCGAATCTGGTGTAAGGCCGCATGACATGGAAGAATTCTGGCTCTAGACCCTGCAGTTCTGCGAGAAGCTGCGAGTAGAGGCATAGCTGAAGGATTGTCTCAGCCTTCGTTTCTCGCGCTAGTTTGCAGTCCACAGCTTCGTAGAACCAATTGCCGATGCGGCTTAATTTTCCGGGCTGTTCGACGCGCAGCAAGACGTCGGCGCGGCCTCTCCAGGGCCCGCTCGCGAGGCTGGCCTGAACAATCACCTCGGTCCCGCTCTTCATCGCTGCCCACGTTGCAGCCTCCTGTTCATTCGAAAGATCGACGACGGTAACCCCTTTAGACCGCAGCCACTCGATGTAAGCTTTTTCGTGTGCTAGGCCCCGCTGTTGGAGTACGCGCAGATGTGGATTGTCCCACGATGGCTCTGCTATCTCGCCTCTGGCGAGACGAAGGTCCAAGGTCGTGAGATGCCGGCAGGATAAATGGTTTGCGAGGTCGGTTGCGGAGAGTGCAACGGTCCCCTGTAGAATTCTCATCCAGGATTTACCAGCTGTTGGTGATGTCTTATTTTACTGCTAGAAAGCCCTGGCATCGCAGCCTCAGTTGGCACGAGTCGAAGGATTTCCCTCCCTTCTAATGGTTTTCGCGCACTAGCTGCCCGCCGAACCATCCCAACCTCTGGCTTTGCTATGCTCGACATTGTTGCAGCGCATTCTGCTGATTACCGGTCCGTTAAAACATTGCCACCCAACTCAGTGGGTTTCCGGGGAATGCTGCTCATTTTTTCGGCGTCGCAGAATTCCGTGAATTCTACATGCGGGGAGAATTGCAATTGAGTGTACGAACCTCGCCCTTGGGAGACTTTTAGAGGTTCGTGAACGAGGACTTATCAGTCGTCCTTGTGTCGCTGCCGCATACGGACCGCCCGTTCTCGTGCGATGAGTTCCTTCACCTCATAGCCGTAGGGTCCGTATCCGCGAAATTTCGTCTCGTCAAACAGGCGCTTGATTCCGCATCCGAGGCACACCTGATATGAGTGGTCTCCCTCTCGCATTGGCCAACCCATTTTTGTGTGCCAGCAGCCGCGAAAAAGGAATATCGCCGCTCCGCCCGCTCCGGCGGCGAGCAAGCCAAGAGGCCATGACCAGCGTGGCCCGTGTCTCTTCTTTTGGCTCTCCTTGGTCACGTGGCCATCTTCTGGTTCACTGGAAACCCGTCCCAGAGTTTCAGGACTGGTGCTGCGGTCAACCTTCTCACAGCGCGCCTCTGCGCCCACGCACCGAGCATTCTGTGCAACGGTGCACTCATCTGACTATTCGTAGCATGCCGAACGTGTGCAATGCCACACAATCCCGCGTCGGGTAGTTCCGCCGCCGATCCGCTCCCCTTCATGCAATTGATTGCAGGAACCCTGGTATGCTTGCCCCCGGCGTTGCAATTGATTGCACGAATTAGACCCGAGGACGTGCGCTTCGACTACCCGGTATGCGGCCCATCGCGTTCAAGTTGCGCCGACCAACGCCGCATTAACAGCACCGAGTTGCGATGGAAATCCAAGAATTTCTTCTGGCCTTCTGTGAAACTGCCAACGTTGGTGACTCCTCGTATATCAATGCCCATGCGCTGAAGCGAAGGTCTGTCTGCCACGGGCGAGATGATCAAGGTTCCGTCGTTCTCGAATCCAATGAAACCACGGTCAAATAAGTGATCGACGGTCGGTGTTAATAGCAAGCCATTCTCGCCATTCAGGCGTTCCTCGTTGCTCGAATCGCGCCACGGTTTGCAATGACTGGCCACCAAATGAATGGGCTTCTCGACGCCAGTGATCCTGCAACGGCGTTCAATCTGCATCACTCGTTGTTTGAATAATCCTTGCCCACGCCTCGCACGAATGAGCGCTTGGCGATCGGTCTCGGGAATCGATTCGTCCTTGGCAACTTCTTGCTCGAGTCTGTGCTCCCAATAATCGAGATCGTCATTCTTCTGCAGGGGATCGGCCGAACCCGGCGTTGCGGCAATAAGAGCCCTACATTCCGGTCCAATTAACCCGGCGAGGACTTCAGCCAACTCCGCTGGTATCTCGGTCAGATAAATCGACTGAAGTCCGTTCCCTGCTCGGGTGAGAGGCGAATATTTGTCGGGCAGAAGCGGACGTAGGAGTTCGATGTGGTCCTTGGGTGTGACTTGACGAGACAGCAGAGTGAATCCGACCAGCACTTTCCATCCAACGTTCTCCCAGTTCTGGCCTGCCGAACCGAATTCAAGGGGCTTCGGACTCTCCCAGCAGTAGGACTGTGCAACGCCAATCGCGATTATCCGGGTGTCAACAAAAGAGAAAACGGCGTCCCCAGGTGCAACCTCCCTCATACTTTCATAGAAGGGGTTCCTGGTGCCGTTGGCGTTGCGCTTGGGAGACCACAGGTATCCGCCACCTACCTCGTGGCGATATGTCTGGTTCTGATTGACCCACCAGTAGCGCACGTTACCAGCAGAAGCCTAGCAGAGTTTCGGCTGATTGGAATAGGATTTCCGATCAGCCGTTTTGTCGTGAGCCTGTCGCTGTTCTTTGTGCAATTGATTGCACAAATCTATGAGAAAAGAATGTGGATGCCAAAAGAAAAGGCGTTTGGTGCTGCATATTTCGATTGTGAGGCAAGGCCGGTCCGTTGTTAGGGGTAGGGGAGTGCCTGAAACGCACGGGCGGCGACAGGGACTGTCACCCTGCCAACAATCAGTGCAATTGATTGCACGACTCGCAGGTCGCCATTGCCTGGATTTGCGATTCTCGCAAGGCTGATCTATATCTTCAGCTTTCGGAATGCATGCCTTGTTCCCGTAACAGTTGTGCCTGGCATTGCAGGGCGTCCAAATCGACCAGTGAGAAAGAAAGCACAAGGTAGCTGCCGGGCTGGAGCGCGCAGAATTCGATGCGACACGGGCCCCGCCCTAAGGTGGCTTGCCGGATGGCGGCATCACCTTGCAGCGGTACCAACATCGCTCGCGACTGAGATTTCTCCGGCAGCGTGTAAAGCACCAGACTGACATCACAGGCACGGTAGAAGACACACAGGTCCTCGCGGCGCGAGCGGCGCATGATGACACCGATTGGCTGCTCGGCTGGGGTTCGGCGGCAACCAACGCGCAGAGAGGCTGGGTGGCATCGAATGTAGCGCGCACGATAGAATCATAGGAATCCCGCCAACAACATCTTTCAGGTGAATGGTGCCCTCTGCTTTTTTTAGGAGCGTGATGCGAAAGGCGGCTTCTGGACGAGTGCAACGCCGGGCCGGGCCGGAGATGGCGGCTGTGTACTCGGCGTAGAGGCGGCTACACGCGGCAACAATCTCGCACCACGCAGCATCCTCGTTCTTCACGCGGCCCCCCTCGCGACCACGCACCCTTTGAGATGAAGATCGCGCCTACCTTGACATGCAAGCGGATTACCAACCTTCAAGTACAGGAGATCAAACGAAAAAGAGAAGTGCGAAACATGAGCTAGTTGAGTTGCAGCGCGAGCATTGAGTTTGAGTTGGGTTTCGAGTTGAGTTTTCAGCCAGTGAGAGCCGGGCAACTGGGTCGTATCTCGTCGAAGAAGCAGCGCGGGATCTTTGCGAATTTTCCTTCAGCTCCGCTCCTTAGTTTCTGTTCGGTGATAGCATTCGGCTTTAGAGCTCTTTGACCGAGGACTAGGTTCACCACAGTGGCCAGCAACATGTCTGCATCCGTGTGCTGGGACTGCTGGGGTTGCACTTGTAGTGGCCGACCGATACAGCTAAGCTGATCCGCTCGAACTATGGCTCATAGTGGTTGGCCTCGATGAAACGCGATGGAGGGAGCAGGCAAGTGGCGCAGGGGCGTACACGTGTATCTGAAAGGCTGCTCCGGGGATGGGTTCGATCGGGTTTCGGCCGACGCACCCGCAAGCATTGTAAATATGTCATTGGCGTGCGCCTGTGACAGACAGTCCGACACAATCCGGCCAGCGGTTCAGACCGGACGGGCTGGTGCGGTCGTAGTCGCATCGCGCGAACTATATTGTCGTCATCATTGTGGCGCTGACTTCCACGCGGCGCTCCACTCAACCGCGACCGTCCAGAGACGGACAGGCTTCCATGAGAGCCGAACATGTATCTCTATCAGGACCCTTTAAGTTGTTGAGCAGAATGGCCCGATGCTGGCTGCGCAAGTGCAATCAATAGTGGGTTTATCGCGTCGATTCGTTGTAGAACACCAGCAGAAATTGGAGCCTCTTCGATGTTGCAAGATTTTCGATACGCATTACGCCAACTGCGCAAGTCGCCTGGATTTGCCTTCATTGCGATCCTCACCCTGGCACTGGGAATTGGAGCCAACACGGCGATCTTCACACTGCTGGATCAGGCGCTGTTGCGCGAGCTGCCGGTGAGTCATCCCGAGCATTTGGTACGTCTGCGATATACCGGAACGAACTCGGGACGGATCAGCGCATTCGGTGGAGACGGGAAAGACTACTTCTCTTATCCAATGTATAAGGACCTGCGCGACAAAAATAAGGTGTTCTCTGGCATGTTGGCCGACGTTGAAGTGGGGGTTGGCGTGCAGTGGAACAACCAGTCAGAGCTGGCGTCGGGCGAGTTGGTCTCGGGCAATTACTTCGATGTGCTGGGTGTGAAGCCCGCGGAAGGGCGGCTGTTTGTGCCGGCGGATGATGCGTCGCAAAACAGTGATCCGGTGGTGGTGCTGAGCTTCAACTACTGGGTCGGGCATTTCGGCAGCGATCCGAAGGTGATTAATCAGGTGCTGTATGTCAATGGGCAGCCGTTCACGATTGTCGGCGTCGCTGCGCCGAACTTTCACAGCGCGATCGGCGGCTACACGCCGAAAGTATTCATGCCGATGATGACCAAGCCGCTGGTCACTCCGGGATGGAATGATCTTGATAACCGGCGCTCATCGTATCTGAGCTTGGTGGCGCGGCTAAAACCGGGCGTAAGCCGTGAACAAGCCGAGGCAGCAATGACTCCGTTGTGGCGCTCCATACGGGCGACCGAACTACCGGACATTAAGAGCAAGACGGAACAGTTTGCAAAGCACTTCGTTGAGGAATCGAGCCTGCAATTGATGGACGAGCGGCGCGGGTTTTCACCTCTCCGCGAACAGATCCAGACGCCACTGCTGATTGTCATGGGAATGGTAGGGCTGGTGGTGCTGATGGCGTGCGTGAACGTGTCGAGCCTGCTGCTGGTGCGGGCGGCAGCGCGTGTGAAGGAGATGTCGGTGCGTTACGCGATGGGAGCCGGCCGATGGCAGATCATTCGTCAATTGCTGATTGAAGGACTGCTACTGGGACTGCTCGGGGGCGCAATCGGATTGGCAATCGCACCGATGGTTTCGGCGTTTCTTACGCGAAGAATTGTGGGGGATTCGGCAACCGAGCTACCCTTCACTTCGCATCCTGATTTGCGGATTCTTCTGTTCAACTTCGGACTAGCTTTTGTGGTGAGTATATTGTTCAGCCTCGCTCCCGCCATGCGCTTCCTCCGCCCCAATCTAGTCGATTCCCTGAAGCAGCAGACGACAACCGGGTCAGGCGGACATCTGCGCTTCCGGCGGATTTCGGTGGGTGTGCAGATTGGATTGAGCCTTCTGCTGCTGGTCGGCGCAGGTCTGTTTGTGCAGACCCTGCGCAACCTGAAGTCGCTGAATGTCGGCTTTACCACCGACCATCTGGTTATTTTCGGCGTCGATCCGACCTTCGGCGGCTACGATACGAAACAGGCGATTGTGGCGCAGAAGCAGCTTCTGGACGCATTGGCAGCACAGCCGGGGGTGCGTTCGGTTGCGGGAACTGACGATCCGATGCTGACTGGCGACAGCGAGCAGAGCAGCATCGCGTTTGCTCACTATGAAACCAAAGAAGACGACAGCCTTCAAAGCGAATGGTCGGCCGTCACTCCCAGTTACTTCGCGACGATGAATATTCCCTTGCTCGCTGGAAGAATGTTCAGCGATCAGGACGACAACAGCAAGGCAAAAGTGGCCATAGTGAATGCTGCCCTGGCAAAGAAATATTTCGGTAGCCCCAAGAATGCTGTCGGACAGTTGATGGCTAGGGGGCACGGCTCCGACGCGAAGTTCGATATCGAGATTGTCGGCGTGGTGGGCGATGCCAAGCACCGGGAGATGCGATCCGAGTTCGAACCGAATGTGTATCGCCCGTTCTTTCAGGACGAGAATCACCCGCAGGCCGGGTTTATGCAGTACTACGTGCGCACTTGGCAAGCACCGGAAGCCGCCGAGACAACGATTCGCAATACCGTGCAGCAGGTCGGGCCCAAGCTGGTGATCGATAGCATGCGCACCATGGACCAGCAGGTCGCCGAAAATATTTCGAACGACCGGCTCGTAGCAATGCTGGCGGTGAGCTTCGGGCTGCTGGCGACCCTATTGGCAGCGATTGGACTGTATGGGGTGTTGGCGTATGTCACGGCGCAACGCACGCGCGAGATTGGGATCCGCATGGCGCTGGGCGCACAGCGAATCGCGGTAATGCGACTGGTGCTGAAAGATGTATTGTGGCTGGCGGGAGTAGCGATCGTCGTCACATTGCCTGTAGCGATTCTGCTGAGCCGCATGGTTCGCAGTCAGCTCTACAATGTCAGCCCCGCCGATCCAGTGGTATTGATCCTGGGAACATTGATGGTGGCCTTGGTTGCGTTATTCTCGGCGCTAGTGCCCGCGCGCCGCGCAGCCACCGTGGAACCGATGAAGGCGCTGCGGACAGAGTGAGCAGCAACTAGCAATTCTGGATCGGACTACCCTGTTATGTGGATTCAATGATTCAGCGGTTGCATACTGCGCCATATTCGGGCAAATCACGGTGTTCGGCATCGACTTGCACGCCGAAGCTATTGTGTAGTTGATAGCAGTTGATTGGACGACAATCAAAAGAAAAGCCTTTGGTGCAGCTTGTTTTCGTTATAACGCAGAGCCGACACTTTGATAGTGGTGGAGAGTGCCTAAAGTATGAGGAGTGATTTAGACTTTGTTCTTCTGTCATCGATCCGTGCAACTGATTGCACGACGTCAAAAGTCGTGTTCTCCAGGTCGCGATGCTCTTTAGGACCGGTTGCCCCGGCTCCGCCTGGAACGCAATTAGCCGAATCTCATGGCTCTTCCCAGTCGAGAGAGTAAATGTCTTGGCTCCCAGTTTCCTTGAGTAGCAGCGGCGAGTCGTCGGGAGTAATCGACAAAGAACCCCCATAGAAGCCTGTACCAACAAAATCTTTCAGCTCCAGGATTCGTTCAATCTTGCCGTCGCTCAGGCGAATTTTAATTACAGCCCCGGTTCCGCTTTGATCGAGTAGCACGAGAGACTGTCCGTCCTTCGACCAGTTCAGCCAGCCCAGGTGGCTGCCCTTGGCAAGTTCTGTCCATTTCTGTGTTTGCAGATCAAAAGCGACGAGCCTCATGTTGTCAGCAGAAAGTGCGGGGATGTAGCGACCATCGGGTGACCAACGGGGAGCGAACAGGCCTCGGGAGTTCGGTAGGGTGGACACTTGATGAGTCGTCAAGTCCAGAATGCGAATGTCCGATATAGGATCCGGGCCACTGGAGAAGACGATCTTGTTTCCATCGGGTGACCAGTTCGGATCCCGCTGGTCGCCTGGGTCGTCAGGCATCAGAAGCCTGGGGGCTCCTCCGTCTGCTGAAACTTCATATATCTTTGGAGGCTTGCCAGTTGGGAACGCAAAGAACGCGATATTGTGGCCGGATGGAGACCAGCGAGGCACTATGGCGTATAAAGGCGGGAAGACGTTCGATGGAGGGTAGGTCAACTGCAAGCGGTCACTTCCGTCGACCTTGCTTCGCCAAAGGACACCGTCGGGATAGGAGACGTAAGTCACCCACTGGCCGTCTTTCGAAAAGGCGAAAAATTCGGCTGAGACTCCACCGAGATACGGAGTGAGGTGTCCGGACTTTTGGTCATAGCGCATTGATTCGCCCCGGAAGATGCGACCCACTACGAAGAGCTTCATGCCGTCGGTACTGGGCATCGGTGATCCCAATAACAATGGACTAGACGTCAACTGAATGGGCTTCAGTTGAGAGTGAAGAAAACCGCCCCTTTCTCGCAGAGCCCAAATCTGTCTTCGTGAACGGAAGATGAAGTATTTCCCATCAGCTATCCACTTTCCGCAGCATTCACTGTCCGGCGGACTTGTCCAGCCGGGAAGCAGTCGGTGCAGGTTAGTACCATCGAGCGAGACTTCCCAAAGCACAGGGTTGCCAATGCCTTGTTTCCCAATTTCAAATCTCAAATGGCTTGCGTCGGGCGCCCACACTGGAGTTCCGATATACGAGGATTTGTCTGTGCTAGCCAGCTTTCGCGATTCGGTGCCGTCGGCGTTTGCTACGAACAAGTCGGCTCCGTTGACGTGAGCAAGCAACTTGCCATCGGGCGACCATGCGCCACTATCCGCCACAAAGTCCCCCAAACGCCGAGGTGACCCACCGAGAAGCGGCAAACTCCAGAGCGGGCCTTCGCCATTGCCGCCCGGGATGTCCAATGCAAGAACTCTCGACCCATCTGGCGAAAGATTTATCGGAAAGTAGTTGGTGGAAGGTAGAGCAGGCACTCTCTTGGCTTCACCACCCAATGCGGACATTTCCGCTATGCCCTGGTAATCGGGGCTTGATAAATAGAAGTAGAGCCTCGAACCTTCTGTTCCGATCAAGTCCTTCTGTTGCCCGTCATGGGTGAGTTGAACGTAGTTCGAGACCCTGGGCACCTGTTCAGGCCGCAGCCAGAAATATGCGAACAGGGCGGCGCCGAACGCGATCACTATCGTCACTGCCACGATGACATTTCGCCGGCGGCTCCAGCCTTCTCTTCCCACCACATGCGTTCCGCTGGGCGTCGTGGTTGCCGAATCCGACAGCGCTTCCAATGCGAATGCTAAGTCAGAGGCTGACTGGAATCGTTGTTCTGGGTTCTTCTCCAGGCAGCGATGGACGACACGTTCCAATCCGGGAGGCGTAGCAGGCGTGAGCTGAGAGACCGACGAAGGCTCCTCGTTCAAGATTGCAGCCATGGTTTCCGCGGACGTCGCTTTGCGGAACGGCTGCTTGCCCGTGACCATCTCGTAGAGAATCGTGCCGAAGGCAAAGATGTCGGTACGGTGATCAACCGTCTTGCCGCGCACCTGCTCTGGTGACATGTAGCCCGCGGTACCCATTACCGTGCCGGGATTCGTCTGCTCGGTAAGAGTGGCTTCTTGGCCAGAGGCATCCTTCGCCGCGCCGAGCTTGGCCAAGCCGAAGTCAAGAATCTTTACACGTCCATCTTTGGTGATGAACAGATTTTCCGGCTTCAGGTCACGATGGACGATGCCTCTGTCATGCGCCGCCGCCAGTCCATGCGCAATCTGAACGGCGTAGTCAATCGCTTTACGTAGGGGTATCGGCCCTCGCCGCAGTCGCTCGCGGAGAGTTTCACCTTCAAGCATTTCCTCGACAAGATACGAAATGCCGTTGTCCGTCGCCATCTGGTACACGGCAAGGATGTTGGGATGATTCAGTGCTGCTGTGGCTCGCGCTTCCTGCTCAAAGCGACGTAGACGCTCAGGATCGGTTGTTAGGTATTCGGGCAATACCTTGATGGCAACGTCGCGGTCAAGCCGGGTGTCGTGTGCGCGGTAGACCTCTCCCATTCCGCCTGCGCCCAGCGGTGATCGAATTTCATACTGCCCGAGAATCGTTCCAGCAGTCAGGGACATGATGGTTGCAGAATTATATCCCCGATTTGCAGCACATTAGCCTCAGTTCTGAACTCAGGGAAGCCGGATTCGATTCAATAGTGCATTGCTCGGCCCAAAATGTCTTTGCAATTGATTGCAGGACGTCAAAGGCCGCTATTGTCGAGCTTGTCTGCGCAGTAACGATACGGTGAGCCGTTACGGCGGCGACGAGTTTGTCATTCTGTTATCTGAAATTAAGGACACCAACGGTGCTGTTACGACGGTCCAAAAAATTGCGGCCTCAGTAGAAACCGTTCATCGAATCGGTTCGCACGAGCTGCAGGTCACGGCCAGCATTGGAATCAGCATCTGTCCCGATCATGGACAAACTGGAGAAGTTCTCCTCAACAAAGCTGATTCCGCCATGTATCGAGCCAAGAGCGGCAAAGGCACGAGATATGAGTTTGCAGCGTAGCCGCATTTGCCGTCCAAGCCGATGAATCCTGCAACGCGAAAGAAGCTCTCGACGCTAATGAAAGCAAGGTGGGTCGAGAGGAAGAAGGCGGCCTGAGTTCTCATAGCGCTGATTTGGTGCGCTCGCTAACTCAGCACGAGTAGTCTTACAAGTCATACGTCGGCGCTTCGCCCGTGCCGTGATTGGCTAATGGACGATGTCCACGCTGCCATGCACCTCAATCGTTGGACGCCGGACGATGATTTGCCCTTCGTTGTCTTGATAGTAATAGTAAGGGTGATTCTCGTAGGTGTAATTGCGGCAGCCATACTTTTTTGCTTGGCCTGGTGGCATTCCGCAATTTCCCCATCCGGTTTCTTGCCCTGGCTCCAGCCGGGAGGGCGAGAATCACCGACATAGGTGCGGTATTCGTATCCGCCCCTATGCTCCCAACCTTGGTCATCGTCCCCGTGCTTATTCCCCTGGTGATGCTTGTTCCCTTTGTCCTCGTGATCTGCCATGAGCAGTGGAGCATTCAAGGCGAGAGCTGCGATTACTGCAAATGTTGTGACAATACGTTTCATATCAACTCGCACGGAAGCGACTGCGCTCCCAATACCCTACTCTCAATTGGTGCGCTGCGAGCGGACAAATACAGGAGCACGCCATTCCTGGCTCAAACCGAGTCAGTCGGGCTTCGTAAAGTAGGCTCCGTAGCGTGATCCGAATCGGTAGAGCAGACGAGCGTAGCGGCTATACTTAGACTCCTCATTGACATCGAATACGAGTTCGACGAGATTCCCGGAACTTAAGTTGGCTTCAGTTTCGAAGGCTACACCGGATTTACTTATATCGATAGATACTCCCTCTTCCGCATCGAACTGCTCACCTGTTGCGCTGTGATTGATAATCAGCACCGGCATCATAAGCCGAACCCGCTCGTGGCGACGGCCTTCGGCGCGTTTCTTCCAGCGCATCTGCTCAGAGCTGGAAAGATTGTTGAGGTTGTTGTACTCGTTCACGGAAAAGACCCATCTCAGCCTTGTTAGCCGCGTGAAGGACCCACTTCCAGTGGTCGGAGAGTGGCTCCATTGACGACGCAGTGCATCGGGCACCGCCCCGTTCCCCCATGGGGAAAGCAGCAGCGATCACGATAGGCCGAGAAGGCGTCGGTGTTCTTCCAGAAACAATCCGCAAATTTTAGAATCCTGTTAGGCAAGAATTAGCCGTCCCCTTATCCTCGCAACCACACGAGCCTTTACGGGAGAAAAGCCCGGAGGGTAGCAAGAAGAAGGGACGCACTACGACGGCTGCAGATCAGCAGGCACCGTCCTCAGAACAGATGTAAACAGATGTAGAGTACAGTGTCATTCAGGAACAACTGTCGTGCGCTTACTTTACTTCGTCCGTGATCCGCTCCGCTAGGCAGGTCTCGTGTACAGGCTGTCCGAGGTCATTGACCTTACATTCTTCCAGACGCACTGGCTTACCGCAGATGGTACATGGCACGGTTCTGACACGCTCTCCCATGGAAGTGGCCCTCTCAACTAGCTGGTTGCGGAATCATAGCGATTGTAGGCGAAGACAGCAACTACGGCCACATTGTTAATGCCATGTTGCGGCAACGCAGGTTATCGATCCGGCTTCCTGATTCGGAACACAGCAACCGCTACCGACAACAATTGTTGTTGACTAACCCTGCCAGCGCACGATCTACTACTAGCTTTGCCTGCGTCACTTCGCATGGGAGAGCAGGCATTGGAAGCCGCCACTTCGGGGGAGGTTGGCGGCTTCTCAATCGTTTCGGCTACAAGTGCAAAACTTCTCGCCTTGGCCATTCGCCTCCATGTCGCAGAAGTGGCGGGACAAGACCATTGTGTCATCTCGCCGCAGAGCAGTCGATTCACCTATCGTTCACTGTCGTTCACTTGACAGCGGCTCGCCACCGGGCGTAGCGTACCTTTCATCCACATAAGTTGCCTTGGCAGTGTGGTTGTCGCTCGCCCATTTTCTGCCACTCCCATAATTTCGCCTATCGTCAGAGCTGCAACACACCTCAAACCAGTTGATCTATAGAAAAGGAGAAAAAGCTATGTCTTTGACAACGGACCAGCGCGAACAAGTATCGAATGAACTCAAAAAATTTGCCGCTGACCTCAACCTTACGGAAGATCAAAAGAACAAACTGCGCGAATTCATGGAGCAGGCAAGGGAGAAGGTGCAGGAGTACAGGAGGGCAAATCCGAATGCGTCCAGTGCCGACATCCTGAAGGCGGTCGCCTCACATCGCGATCAGATTCGACAACAGGTAGTAAACTTCCTGACTCCTGAGCAACTAACAAAATGGGACTCTGCCGTTAAGAACGCCAAGGAATTCCTAGGTGAAAAAATTGGCAGCATAACCTAAATCTAGTTGGCGGATTGTGCCTGAGGCTGGCGGATATTCGCCAGCCTCAGAGTTTGTAGCGGACAAGTCACGGTGGCTCTGCGCAGCTAATATGAGAGTTCACAAGGACAGTACAGTAAAGACGGAGGCGGTCTAATTTGTTTTACGACACTCGGCGCAAATCGGAAAAAGACAGTCTCAGTGGCTGACAAACAGCGGCGTGCTCGCGTTCGGCGTGTTCCAAAGAAGTGTAACGGTCAGGACGCACCGTCTGAAAACACATCATGCAGATACTGTCCTTATCAGAACGCCGGGTGAACTCACGTATCGGAGCAAGAGACATTCCTGTTGTTAGCTCACTGATGTTAGTTGCAAAAACCTGATTCCAGTTGGCGTTCCAGAATAGGCGAGTACAGCATTGCCGAGGCGGCGTGGCTCTCCTGCCGGAAGAGGAATTGACCATGTACCAACTGTGTGCAATCGCGTTGTTTGGACTCAGCTCGGTTGCCAACTTCAGTTCCTGTTCGGCAGTTACCCAGTTCCAGTCGAACCCATTTGCAATGACGCCGAGAGCGGCGTGTGCCTCTCCGAGTTGATCGTCGAGCTGAATCGCTCTAAGTGCTGCCTGCTTGGCTTTCGGTATGACTTCCTCCGCTGGCCGACACCCGAACTCATACTCCTTGTAGTACGTTTCAGCCAGCGACGCGTCTGCGAGAGCGAAATTTGGGTCCCGTTGCACTGCATTCTCGAATAGGGGAAGGGCATTTTCGAATGCCTTGCAAGAAAGCTGATTCCAATAATGTCGCCCTTTCAGATACGCCTCGTGGGCCTGCGCATCGACTGGTCGAATTTCCGCCTTCGTGTTAGCTGACAGCTTTACTTTGATCTCGTCAGCAACGTCCGTAGCAACTTCGTTCTCAAGCGCAAGAAGGTTGTGTTCATCGCGGTCGTACTCCTTCGCCCAGAGGTGCGTTTGATCGCGCACCTGGATGAGTTGCGCGGTAATGCGGACTTGGTCGCCGTTACGCCGGGCGCTGCCCTCAACGATATAGTCGACGCTCAATTGCCGACCGACTTCGGCGACACTCTTGTTCGCGCCTTTGTATAGATCCGTCGAGGTACGGGCGATGACGCCGAGCCGTTCCGGGTTCCAGCGCCCCAGTTGGGTGATCAACTCTTCCGTCATTCCCTCAGTGAGGTAATCTTGGGATCGATCGGAGCTCAGATTGTCGAAAGGCAATACCGCGAGCAGGATCTTGCTGTGCCTGGATACTGGCCCCGCTGTGCGCTTCCACAACACAGGAAGTACTGTTGCGATCACAATAATCCCAATTGCTCCAGTCAAGAAGGCGGTGCGGCCGATCGATCGCTGCTGAGCGGCCGAGTGCGCCAGGTGGGTCGTTGCGGTTTGTTCCGAAGCATGGGGCTCTCGGCTATTAGTTTCAACGGCCGCAATGAACCGGTAACCCCGCGTTTGGGCAATGTCTCGATGAAATGCGGACACGCGGCATCGTCGCGTAGCGCTTGCCGCAATTTCTTGATGGAGGCATTCAGGCTGTGTTCAAAGTCAACAAAGGTATCCGAAGACCACAGCCGGGCGCGTAGCTGCTCGCGCGTCACGACTTCGCCGGGTTGCTCCAACAGCGCCGCAAGCACGCGAAAGGGCTGCTCCTGGACCTTGAGTTTAACCCCTCTGTGCCGCAGCTCTCCCGAACTCAGATCCACCTCAAAAGTCCCGAACCGCAGCACTGGGCGCGTTTGAATCGGCGCCACCATAGCCTTTCCGATGTAGGCCTGAGTCTAGCACGGAAGTTCTCACTGTGAAATTGGGTCACCGAGCAGCTTAATCACAACAACGCAAAGAGTTTCGTAAATCACCCGCA
>Ga0306924_10002333_pt1 | contig 17868 bp, 15 predicted proteins | sample sta12Can44000111_FD_203756 | JGI IMG/M metagenome (GOLD analysis project Ga0306924, IMG submission 203756) | Lab enrichment of tropical soil microbial communities from Luquillo Experimental Forest, Puerto Rico - statanox.12C.anox.44.000.111 (v2)... | ecosystem: Environmental > Terrestrial >...
GAGGCGCTCCGGGCGCGCGACGATTTCCTCTCGGTGGCGAGCCACGAGCTCAGGACGCCGATCATGCTGGCGCAGCTGCAGGTCCAGCGGCTCCGCCGCCAGCTCCGGCGCGGGGAGGCGGACCGCGTGAGGCTCCTCGCGCAGGTGGAGTCGACCGAGGCGAGCATCGTGAGGCTGGGCGCGCTCGTGGACGCGCTGCTCGACGTGTCGCGCGTCGCGTCCGGGAGCCTCGTCGCGAAACGTGTCCCGGTAGATCTCTCCGAGACCGTGAGCGAGGCGGCCGGCCGGCTCGTCCAGGCGGCCCGGCTGCACGGCTCGGAGCTGCGGCTGGAGGTGGCGCCCGGCGTGCGTGGCATGGCCGACCGGCTGCGCATCGAGCAGGTCGTCACGAACCTGGTCGCGAACGCGATCAGGTACGGCAAGGGTTCGCCGATCGTGGTGCGGCTGGGGCGGGACGGCGAGCGCGCGGTCCTCACCGTGAGCGATCGCGGCATCGGCATCGCGGCGGGCGACCTGGCGCGCATCTTCGACCGGTTCGAGCGCGCGTCGAGCTCGCGCCAGTATGGCGGGCTCGGGCTGGGGCTGTGGATCTCGCGCGAGATCGTCCGCGCCAGCGGCGGGAGCATCGCCGTCGAGAGCACACCTGGCGAGGGCGCGACGTTCAAGGTCGAGCTGCCGCTCCCCGCCCCTAGCTCCGCCGCGTGAGCACCTCGCTGATGAGCTTCAGCGGCGCGATGTCGACGCGAGCGCTGTCGAGGAGCACCCGCAGGAGGTTCTGACCGACGCGGCAGAGCTGGGCCAGCTGCTCGAGCCGCTGCAGCCGGAACCGCGCGGCCGCCTTGACCCCCGGATCGACGTCGGCCAGCGCGCCCTTCACCTCGCGCAGCGCCGCCTCCACGGTCCCCAGCGCGGACTCGATGGCGTGCCGCTCCCGCTCGGCCAGCACGCGCCGGACGAGCGACCAGATGTTGGTCTCCGCCTCGAAGTGCTCCTTGCGGTCGCCAGGCACCGGCGCGCTCCGCACCACGCCCCAGCGCCGCAGCTCGGCGAGGCTCATCGAGAGGAGCCCGGTGGAGATGCGCAGGCGGTCGCACAGGTCGGGCGCCGCGAGCGGCCGCTCGGACAGGAACAGCACCGCCCAGATCCGCCCCAGCTGCCGGCGGAAGCCCCACAGCTCCATGAGCTCGCCTACGGCGTCGGCGACGGCGAGCTCGGCGCGCTGCAGCGCGTACGAGCCGGGGCGGTGGGAGCCGCGCTCCTGGTGCTCGGCGGTGCTCACCGCGGGCTCACCTGGAGCGCCACGTCGACCAGCGCGCAGGCGGCGAAGGCGACGGAGGCGAAGGCGTTGAAGGTGAAGAACGCCGCCCCGATGCGCTCGGGCCGGAGCTTGCCGCCCGGCGCCGCGTAGGCGTGCTCGGCGCCGAGCACCGCCATCATCAGCACCGATCCGACCAGCCAGCCGGGTCCGCGGCCGGCGACGATCCCCGCCGCCGCGATGGCGATCGCGGCCAGCAGGTGGAGGAGCCGCGCCCAGAGCAGCGCGCCCTGGACACCGAAGCGGGCCGGGATCGAGTGCAGGCGCGCCCCCCGGTCGAACTCCATGTCCTGCAACGAGTACAGGACGTCGAACCCGGCCACCCAGGCGCCCACGCCGAGCCCCAGCACGAGCGCCGCCATGGGGGCGCGGCCCGTGAGGGCGATGGCGACGCCGATCGGCCCGAGCGCCTGCGCGACCCCGAGCCAAAGGTGGACGGCCCAGGTGAACCGCTTCGCGTACGAGTAGCCGAGCAGGATGGCGAGCACCGGCAGGGCGAGCACGCCGCACAGGGGCGCGATGAGCCAGGCGGCCGCGACGAGCGCTGCGGCGCTGCCGAGGAGGAGCGCCCACGCCGTGCCGACCGAGACCTCACCGGTCACGAGCTCGCGCCGCATCGTGCGCGGGTTCTTCGCGTCGAACGCGCGGTCGGCGATGCGGTTCATGGCCATGGCCGCGGTGCGAGCGGCCACCACCGCCGCCACGACGAGCAGCAGCCGCCGCACGTCGAGGTGGGCCTCGGGGAGCACGAGGATGGCGGCGCTGGCCGCAAACGGCAGCGCGAAGAGCGAGTGCTCGAACTTCACCATCCGCGAGAGGGCGGCGAGGGTCATGTCGTCCTCCGGGTCTCGTCACCCTCTCCCCCGAAGGGGGAGAGGGCAGGGGAAAGGGGGCAGTGCCGCGCGATCCAGAGGGGTCGCCGTTCCTCACCCCCGAACGTCTCGACCAGCCAGCGCGCTGGATCGGCAGGCCGGACGCCGCCGAGCGGCGCGGCGAGGACTCCCGGCGCCTCGCCGGGCGTGAGCCTTCCCACCGCCGGCGCGCCCACCGCGGCGCCGTTCCAGGCGAGGGGGAGGAGGCGCGACGGCGCGACCTGCGGGAAGGCGCGAGCGAGCGCGGCCAGCTCCGCCAGCGGCGAGAGGGTGGGGCAGGAGGCGAGCGAGTCGGTCCCCACCGCGAGCGGCAGGCCGGCCTCGAGGAATCGCGGCAGGTCCGGCAGGCGGCCGCCGATGTGGAGGTTCGAGCGCGGGCAGAGGACGACGGTGGCTCCGGAGCGGGCGAGCAGCGCCAGGTCGTCGTCGTCCACGTCGACCGCGTGCACGACGAGCGTCGAGGGCCCGAGGTGCGGCGCGGCCGCCGCCACCGCGGAGCGGCCGAGCGCCGGCGGCGGGGCCGAGCCGAGCGCGTGGTTCATGGCCGCGAACGGCCCGGCGCCTCCGGCGCAGAAGGCGCGCTCGGCCGGATCCTCGGCCAGGTGGATCGACGCGGGCCCTGCGCGGAGCAGCTCGGCCACGACGCGCGGGTGGGTCGAGTAGACCGCGTGCGGCGACGGCGCGACGCGCAGGCCTGGGCCGGGAGCGGGGGCCGCGGCCCGCAGCGCGCGCGCCTGCGCCAGCGCCGCCTCGATGCGCCGCTCCGAGAACCCGAACACCTCGTGGAATACGGTGCCGGCGACGCCGGCGCGGCCGAGCGGCTCCAGCGAAGCGAGCGCGTTCGAGACGTCGCCCACCGCGGCCACCCCGGCGTCGACGAGGTCGAGCACGGCATCCTCGAGCGCGCGCCCCGGCCCCGGGTCCTCGGCGCGAGTCGCGACGAGGAGGTGGACCCAGGCCGCGAGACCCTCGCCGCCGGGGATGCGGCCGCCGAGGTGCGACAGCTCGAGGTGCGTGTGGGCGTTCACGAGCGCGGGGAGGAGGACTGCGTCGAGCTGCTCGGCGGCGCCGAAGCGCGCCTCCAGCTCGGCGCGCGGGCCGACGGCGACGACGGTGTCGCCATCGAAGGCGATCGCGCCGTCGGGGACGACGGCGCCGCCTGTGAACACCCATCTCCCGGCGACGACCCGGATCCCCACGCTCAAGCCGCCTTCACCGGCCCGAGCCGGTCGTACCGCATGTTCCTCCGGGCCGGCACGAAGCCGGCGCCTCGGATGTGCCGCTCGACCTCCTCGGCGTCCATGTTGAACGTGGTGCCGGCTGCGGAGACCACGTTCTCCTCGATCATGACCTGCCCGAAGTCGTTGCAGCCCATGTGCAGCGCGGCCTGGGCGACCCCGCCGCCCATGGTGACCCAGGAGGCCTGCAGGTTGGGGACGTTGTCGAGGACGAGCCGCGCGATCGCGTTCTCGCGCAGGTACGCGTGCGCGCTGTTGTCCCCGGGCGCGAGGCGCGTGTGCTCGGGCTGGAAGGTCCAGCAGATGAAGGCGGTGAAGCCCGCCGTCTCGTCCTGCAGCTCGCGCAGCCGCAGCAGGTGGCGGGTCCGGTGCCCGGCGTCCTCCCCCACCCCGAACATCATGGTGCCGGTCGAGCGCAGACCCTTGCGGTGCGCGGCCCGCATCACCGTCAGCCACTCGTCGCTCGAGCACTTGAGCGGCGCGATGCGCCGGCGCACCTCGTCGTCGAGGATCTCCGCCCCGCCGCCCGGGATCGAGTCGAGTCCGGCCGCGACCAGCCGGTCGATGGCCTCGTCGAGGCCGATCTGGCTCGTCCGCGCGATGTGCCAGATCTCCTCCGGCGAGAGCGCGTGCAGGTTGATGGTGGGGTAGGTCGACTTCACCCAGCGGAACAGGTCCTCGTACCACTCGACGCCCAGGTCGGGGTGGAGGCCGCCCTGCAGGAGCAGCTCGATGCCGCCCAGCGCCAGCGTCTCCTCGATCTTCTTCGCCAGCACCTCGCGGGAGAGGACGTAGGCCTCCTGGTGCCCCCGCGGACGGTAGAAGGCGCAGAAGTGGCACGCGGTGGTGCAGACGTTCGTGTAGTTGACGTTGCGCGACACGATGTACGTGACGACACCGTCCGTGTGGAGGGCGCGCCGGCGGGCGTCGGCGGCGAGGCCGAGCTCGAGCAGCGGCGCCTTCTCGTCGAGCAGTTCGGCCTCGTCCGCGTCGAGCCGCTCGCCGTCGGCGCCCTTCTGCAGCGCGGTGTCGAGCGACACCTGGCGGCGGACGCGGCGGGTCCGGACGTGATCGTCGGCGAAGCGGAGCGTCGTCGGCGGCGCGAAGCCGTGCTTCGCGACGCGCTCCACGAACGCCTCCAGGCCCTGCAGCTCGTAAGGGCCGAGGCCGTAGCGGATCCGCTGGGTGAGGTAGCGGCGGTACCGCTCCGGGTCGCCGCCGCGCTCCTTCGCGAACGCCTGGGCGAGCTCGGTGCGCATCCCGAGCCCCGCGTGCGCCGCGCGCGCGAGCTCGGCCACGTCCTCGGGCGCGAGCACGCCCGGCTTGGCGGCCCACAGCGCGTACACCATGGGAACGCCGGTGAGCTGGGTCCACTCACGACCCAGGTCGAGCACGTGGTTGGCGTGCACGTCGAAGCCGCGATCCCCGATGACGAGAGCGCCCTTCGTGCCCTTCGCCCGCGCGAGCCCGTCCAGCGCGGGCAGGGGCGTGAACCTCGGGTGGACGCCGCGCTCGGCCAGCACCACCTTCGAGAGCAGCTGCGAGGTGCGCGAGGCGGTGTCGAGGAAGACCTCGTCCCAGACCACGGGCGACTGCTCCCCGGCGAGCAGCACCGTCGTCACCGGCCCGTCGGAGCCGATGGCGATGCCGGGCACGATCTCGTACTCCTTGCCCACCAGGCCGCCCACCGGCAGGAGCGCCACCTCGACCTCGCCCGCCTCCAGCATGGCGGCGCAGCGCGACGGCTCGGCGAGGACGAGCTCGACGCGGTCGGAGCCCTCGAGGCCCGCGGTGAGCGGGCGGGCGTTGAGGAAGGAGACGGCGGCGGCGCGGAGCTTCGGCATCGTGATTCCCTCAGGCCGCCACCGGAGCGGCGTGCACGCGCAGGACGTTGTAGAGGCTGTCGCGCTCGGCCGGCACGCGGCCGGCGGCGCGGATGAGGCGGTGCAGCTGGCCCTCCGAGAGCGCCTGCGGCGTCTTCGCCCCGGCCATGTGGTAGATGCGCTCTTCGAGGACCGTGCCGTCGAGGTCGTCGACGCCGAAGCTGAGCGCGGTCTGCGCGAGGCGCTCGCCCAGCATCACCCAGTAGGCCTTCAGGTGGTCGAAGTTGTCGAGGTAGAGGCGCGCCACCGCGTAGGTGCGCAGCCCGTCGAACCCGGTCGGCTTCGGGAAGGCCTTCCCGATCATGTTGTGCTCGGGGTGAAAGGCGAGCGGGATGAAGACCTGGAACCCGCTCGTCTCGTCCTGCAGCGCGCGCAGCCGCGCCATGTGATCGACGCGCTCCTCGAGCCGCTCGATCGTGCCGTAGAGCATGGTGGCGTTGGTCTTCATCCCGAGCCGGTGCGCCACCCGGTGCACCTCGAGCCACTGCTCGGCCGTGGCCTTGTCGTCGCAGATCTTCCGCCGCACGCGGCTGGCGAAGATCTCGGCGCCGCCGCCGGGGAGGGTCTCGACGCCGGCGGCCTGGAGCTCGCGCAGCACCTGCTCGTAGCTCTTCGCGAACTTCTCGGCGAAGAAGTGGATCTCGACCGCCGTGTACCCCTTGATGCGCAGCTCCGGCCAGGCGGCGTGGATGCGGCGCGGGACCTCCAGGTAGAACTCCCACGGGAGGTCGGGGTGGAGCCCGTTCACGATGTGCACCTCGGTGATGCCGAGGCCGCGCTTCGAGAGGACGTGCTCGACCGCCTCGTCGAGGCTCATCGTGTAGCCCTCGCTGGCGGCCTTGTCGTCGGGGCGCGCGAACGAGCAGAACTTGCACGACGCCACGCAGACGTTGGTGAAGTTGAGGTGGACGTTGCGGTTGTAGAAGGCGAGGTCGCCGTGGCGCTGCTCGCGGACATGGTTCGCGAGGGCGCCGAGCGCGGCCAGGTCCTTCGCCTCGAAGAGCCGCAGCGCCTCGTCGTCGGTGAGGCGCTCGCGGGCGAGCACCTTGTCGCGGATGGGGCCGAGACCGGCGCGGTCGAGCGCGCGCTGCGCGAGGTCGGACAGCATGTTCTAGTCCTCCACCGGCTCGAGCCGCGCGCGAGGGGCGAGCCCCTCCCAGCGCCGCATGAGCGCGTTCGGGATGCCGAGGCGATCGAGGAGCCGCGCCACGACGGTGTCGACGAGCTCGCCGATGTCCTTCGGGTTCGAGTAGAAGCTCGGTGAGGCCGGGACGACCATCGCGCCCGCCTCGATGGCGGCGGTCATGGCGCGCGCGTGCACGAGCGACACGGGGGTCTCGCGCAGGCAGAGCACCAGGCGCCGGCGCTCCTTCAGCATGACGTCGGCGGCGCGGCCGACGAGGTCCATCGAGACGCCGTGGGCGATGCGGGCCATCATGCCCGCGGAGCAGGGCACCACCACCATCGCCTCGTACTGGGCGCTGCCGGACGCGAAGGGGGCGGTGAAGTCGCGGTTCTTCCAGACCGTGAAGGGGTAGCTCGGCTCCGCGCCGACCTCCGCCTTCCACACCTGCTTGCCGGTGTCGGTGAAGACGAGGTCGCACGAGACGCCCTGCGCCGCGCCTTCCGCCGCCAGAAAGTCGAGGAGGCGCTTCGCGTAGGGCGCGCCCGAGGCGCCGCTGACAGCGACCACGAGCTTCATCCGAGGGTACCCGACGCCCCACGTTCCGCGCGTTCCGACCGTAGGGCGGGGGCTCGTTCCCCGCCGGCGCGACGCGCCGTGACCAGCGCGCAGACGCCCGGGAACAGTGTCGCGCCGCGCACGTCCTCGAATCCAGCCTTGCGGCACGCCTCCTCGAACTCGAGGCGGGAGGCGAAGCGCTCCATCGAGGCGACGAGGTAACGGTACGCCTCGGGGTCGGGCGACAGCACGCGCCCGAGCACCGGCAGCGCGAGGCGGTTGTACGCGCCGTGGACGAAGCGCGAGCCCTGCGACTCGGGCCGGAAGAACTCGAGCACGCCCAGCCGGCCGCCGGGCCTGAGCACCCGCGCCAGCTCCGCGAGGCCGCGGTCGAGCGCGTCGAGGTTGCGCATGCCGAAGGCGACCGTGGCGGCGTCGAAGCGCTCCGACGAGAACGGGAGCGCGAGCGCGTCGGCCTGCGCGGCGGGGAGTCCGGTCTTCGCGGCGCCGCGAGCCAGCATCTCGCGCGAGAAGTCCGCGCCCACGACGTGCAGGCCGGGCGCGCGCCGCCGCGCCTCGGCCGCCACGTCCATCGTCCCAGCGCACAGGTCGAGCAGCCGTTCCCCGTCCCGGAGCGCCAGCGCGGCGATGAGCCGCCGCCGCCAGCGCTGGTCCACCCGGAACGTCATGACGCGGTTGAGGAGGTCGTACGACGGCGCGATGCGGTCGAACATCGCGCGCACGGCGTGCCCGCGGTTCGCCTCGCCGGGGAGCGGGACGGACGGCATGTCAGGCCGCTCCCTTCCTCGGATTCCAGCTGGCGGCGCGCGGCGCCGCGATCCGCGGGCGGCGCGGCGGCGGCGCGCCGGGCACGAGGCGCGCGTAGAGCGCGTCCATCCGCTCCAGGATCTCGGGCGGGTGGACGCAGGGCTCCGGCCACTCGCGCCCTCCCTCCTCGGCCCACTTCTTCGTCGCGTCGACGCCGATCTTCCCGCCCAGCGCGAGGTGCGGCGCGGCGTGGTCGAGCACGTCGACCGGTCCGTCCACCACGACCAGGTCGCGCTTCGCGTCGACGTTCGCGAAGGCGCGCCAGGCGCACTGGGCGTGATCGTGGACGTCGACGTCCTCGTCGAAGACGACCAGCGTCTTCGTGTTCGCCATCTGCCCCGAGCCCCACATCCCGTGCATGAGCTTCTTCGCGTGCCCGGGGTATTCCTTGCGCATCGAGATGAAGCAGAGGTTGTGGAACACGCCCTCGGCCGGGAAGGACATGTCCGTCACCTCGGGGAACACCATCTGCAGCAGGGGCAGGAAGAGCCGCTCGGTGGCCTTGCCCAGCCACAGGTCCTCCATCGGCGGCGGGCCCACCACGGTGGCCGGGTAGACCGGGTCCGCGCGGCGAGTGATCGCGGTGACCTCGAGCGCCGGGTAGTCGTCCGCGAGCGAGTAGTAGCCGGTGTGATCGCCGAACGGCCCCTCCCGGACGAGCGGCGCGCGCGGGTCGACGAAGCCCTCGATGACGAGGTCGGCCTCGGCCGGCACCTCGAGGTCGTGCGTGACGCACTTCACGAGCGGCACGCCCTCCTTCCGCAGGAAGCCCGCGAAGAGGTACTCGTCGATCCCCGGCGGCAGCGGCGCCGAGGCGCAGTAGGTGAGCGCGGGATCGCCGCCGAGCGCGATGGCGACCGGCATGCGCTCGCCGCGCTTCTGGTACGCGCGGTAATGAGCGGTGGCGGTCTTGTGCAGCTGCCAGTGCATGGCGAGCCGGCGCGGGCCGAGGACCTGGAGGCGGTACATGCCGACGTTGCGCAGCCCCGTCTCGGGGTCGCGCGTCACCACCTGCGGCAGCGTGATGAACGGCCCGCCGTCGTGCGGCCACGTGGTCAGCACGGGGAGCGCCCCGAGGTCGGGCTCGTCCTCCACGATCTCGCGCACCGGCCCGTCCGCGACGTGCTTCGGCATGTACGCGGCGAGCTTGCCGAGCCGGGGGAGGAGCTTGAGCTTCTCCCAGAAGCTCACCGGGGGCGCGAGGTGCAGCAGCTCCCGGAGCTCGCTCGCCGGCTCCTCGAGGTCGTCGCAGGAGAGCGCCCAAGAGGTGCGCCGGCGCGTGCCGAACAGGTTCATCGCCACCGGGATCGAGCCGTACGATCCGGGCGTGGCGCAGCGCGGCCTCTCGAACAGCAGCGCCGGCCCCTCCTGCTTCGCGGCGCGGTCGGCCAGCGCCGCCATCTCGAGGACCGGATCGACGGGTTCGGTCACGCGCACCAGCTCGCCGGCGCGCTCGAGCCGGTCCAGGAAGCTCCGCAGCGAGCGATAGGCCATGAGGGGGACCTATCTACTCCCGTTCCCTCCTGGTTTCAATGATCGTTGAAGGAAACTCAGGCTCCCGTGTCGCGCGCCGGGACCGCCACCGAAGGCTTCCGCGACGACAGCGTCAGGACGGTGGCCGACGGGGTACCCGGCCGACTCACACGCTGGCTCGCGCGGCGCACGATCAGGAGGGCGGCGACCGCGACGAGGAACGGGAACCCGATGACGACGTAGACGGCGGTCGCGCTCACGACGGCGAGGCCCATCGCGACCGCGACGAGCAGGGTGGCGAACGCGAGCGCTGCGCGGCGGGCCCGGCGAGCAGCCCCGACGATCTGGTAGACGCCGTCCGACCGCTGCCGCCAGCTCGATCGTCTCATGCTGCTACGACGATAAGTCGTCCGGACCGGTCACGCTCACCGGACGCCGCAGCCCAGACGGGCGGTCGGCGGGTCGCCGCGGCCCTGCCCCGCCGGGAGGCTAGAAGGCGCGCTCCGTGAGGTGCCGCGCCGCCTCGGCCATCGCGCGGCGATGAGGTCCGTCCGGAACCTTCTCCAGCGCCTCCATCGCGGCCGCGGTGTGCTCGCGGGCGAGCGCGCGCGCGGCCTCGACGCCGCCCGTCCGCTTCACAGCCTCGATCACGTCGGCGGCGACGACCGTTCCGTCCAGCTCCCCCTCGATCAGGGCCGAGAGCCGGTCGCGAAGCAGGGGCTCGCGCTGGAACGCGCGGATGAGCGGAAGGGTGGCCTTGCCCTCGACGAAGTCCTGCCCGAGCCGCTTGCCCAGGAGCGCGGGGTCGGCGACGTAGTCGAGCGCGTCGTCGACGAGCTGGAACGCCATCCCGATGCCCTCGCCGAAGTCGGCCAGCGCGTCCGGCACCTCGCCGCGGATCCCGGCCGCCCAGGCGCCCGCGGCGGCGCTCCAGCCGAAGAGCGAGGCCGTCTTTCCGCGCACGACGTCGAAGTAGTCCTGCTCGGTGGCCTCGAAGCTCCCCCGCAGCGAGAGCTGGAGCACCTCGCCCTCGACGAGCCGGCGCATCGTGGCGAGCAGGGCGGGAAGCGCCGCGGATCGGGCGGGCTCCGCCGCGACGATCTCGAGGGCGCGGGTGAGCAGCCAGTCGCCGGAGAGGACGGAGACGGCGTTGCCCCACAGCACGCGCGAGGCGGGCTGGCCGCGCCGGGTCGGGCCGTCGTCGATCACGTCGTCGTGGAGGAGCGTCGCGGAGTGCGTCAGCTCCGCGGCGCACGCGAACGGCACCGCGTGCCGGGGGGCGCCACCGCAGGCGCCGCAGGCGAGCAGCGTCACCGTCGGGCGGATGCGCTTCCCGCCCGAGCCCACGAGGTGCCGCGCGGCTGCGCGCAGCGTCTCCTCGGCGTCCTCGGTGGCGCGTGACAGCTCGGCCTCGAGCGAGGTGAGCTCCGACGCGAGCGAAGGCACCTCCTGCAGCGCCGTCTGGGCCTTCTCGGGGCGGACCCCGCGCCCGGCGCTGGCATCGAGCTGCGACAGGACGGCCTGCTCTCGGCTCATGCTCCCCTCTCCGGGAACTTCAAAAAAAACTGAAGGGAGCCATATAGCGCGGAGCGCTCCCCGGGGTCAACGATACGTCTCGGTATTCACAGCGGGTCAACGCGGCCCGCGAGGGCTCGCCCGTGCGCTGCACCTTCCATCGCTGTGAAGGTTTGTTCCCATCGGGGACCGGCGGCCGGCGGGGGACACCTCGCGCGTGACGCTCCGCCCCCGCCGAAGCCCCGCGATCGGCCCCTCGGACCGGGCTGGCCTGCGCCGTGCAGCCCGACCTCCCGCGCCTCGCGCGGGAGACGGCATGCGGGAGCTTCCTCGATACCTGCTCGCGACGACGGCGGTGGTCGCCGCGGTCTCGAGCTGCAGCAAGAGCGGCTCGGGGACGTCGACCACCTGCCCCAGCGGGCAGGCGCGCCAGGGCGGGCAGTGCGTCGTCGTGGGGAGCGGCGACGGCGGCGTCTCGACCGGGGGGGCGTGCGGCGCGGGCGGCGCCTGCGACGGCGGCCTCGTGTGCGTGAGCGGCACGTGCCAGATCGCCGACGCGACCTGCCGATACGTTCCGCCGATCGGGCCCTTCACGCCGCGCGTCGCGTGGCAGTGGTCCGCCTCGACCACGATGCCCGACGCCGTCCACGTCCTCATGACGCCGGTGGTCGTGCCGCTCGCGCCGACGCCGGACGTCAACGCGCCGCCGGCGGTGGTGTTCAACTCGATCCCGATGGGCTTCGGCGCGGGGTCGGTCGTGCCGGGCGTCATGCGCGCCGTCGCGGGCCGGGACGGCAGCGAGCTGTGGACGAGCGACCCGTCCCATCCCGTGAACGGCCTCGCCGCGATCGCCGCGGGCGACCTCCTCGGCGACGGGCGCACCGTGTTCGTCACCGCCCGCCTCGGCGGCACCTGGCCGGCGACGGACCCCAAGCGCCAGGGCCCGCCGACGGACGACGGCCTGGTCGCGTTCGACAACCAGGGCCGGTTCCTGTGGGAGGTGCAGGGGCTGCGCGTCTTCTGGGGCGCGCCGTCCATCGCCAACCTCTACGGCGGGAACGAGGCGCAGGTGATCCTCGGCGCCACCGTCATCGACGCCCACGGCAAGATCGTGTGCCAGGGCAGCAACGGCCCCGGCGGGAGCGGGATCGGCGAGAACTTCCTCGGTCCCGTCTCGACGGTGGCGGACGTCGACCTCGACGGCGTCCCCGACATCGTGACCGGCAACACCATCTACGACAACCAGTGCAAGCCGAAGCCAGGCTGGCCGAACGGCCAGCTGGACGGGCTCGTGGCGGTGGCGCGCTTCACCGACGACCCGCACCCGCAGATCGTGGTCGTCTCGGCGGGGACCGTCCGGCTGCAGGACTGGCAAGGGAACGTCGTCTGGGGGCCGATCGCGATCCCGCCCGGCGGAACGGCTGGAGGCGGCGCGCCGACGGTGGCCGACTTCGACGGGGACGGGAAGCTCGAGATCGGAGTGGCGGGCAAGTCCTCGTACACGGTGTTCAAGCCGTTCGCGGCGAACCCAGTCCTGTGGAGCAAGCCGACGCAGGACCAGAGCATGGTCACGGGCAGCTCGGTGTTCGACTTCTCGCACCAGGGGCGGGCGCAGGTGGTCTACGGCGATGAGTGCTACACGCGCGTCTACGACGGACCGTCGGGCGACGTCCTCTTCCAGGCGAAGAACCCGAGCTGCACGGTGCACGAGAACCCGGTGATCGCGGACGTGGACCGGGACGGGCGGGCGGAGATCGTCGTGGCCACGAACAGCGTGTGCAAGATCACCTGCACCGCGCCCGACGGCACCACCTGGGACCATGAGACGTCGGGGCTCCACGGGATCACCGTCTTCAAGGACCTGCGCGATCACTGGGTCTCGACGCGCCCGGTGTGGAACCAGCACGCCTACCACGTGACCAACGTGAACGAGGACGGCACGATCCCGCAGAAGGAACAGCCGCACTGGACCACCACGATGTTCGGGCAGTCCCTCAACACGTTCCGCATGAACCCGATCGGCAACGGCGACTTCCGAGCCCCCGACCTCGCGGTGGCTGCTGGCGACGCCTCCGTCGACGGCTCGGGCTGCCCTGGCAAGGTCCGCGTCGTCGTCCAGGTGTGGAACCGGGGAGCCGTGCTCGTGACGGCGGGCGTCCCGGTGGCCCTCTACCAGGGCGGCCCCGGCGGCAAGCTGCTCGGGGTCGCGAAGACGGCCAACGCCATCATCCCGGGCTCGAGCGAGACCGTGACGTTCGACCTCTCCCCGGCGCCGGCGGACCCGATCGCCGTGACGGTCGTGCTGAACGACGACGGCACCGGGCAGGGCGTGGTGGGCGAGTGCCGGACCGACAACAACGCGATCGCGGTCCCAGCGGTCTATTGCCCAACGGCGACCAAGTAGGTCTCGGGATCGGGCTCGATTCGTGCTTCGACTCCGCGCCCGCTCCGCGGGCGCTCAGCACGAACGGAGGCGCCGCTCCAGGCTCACCGCCTCCCCCCGTGTTAGCTTCCCGCCGATGCCGGTCGTGAAGCTCACGCTCGAGTACGAGGGAACCCGCTACGTCGGCTGGCAGGTGCAGCCGAACGGTCCGTCGATCCAGGCCGAGGTGGAGCGCGCGCTCGCGGCGTTGCACGGATCCCCGCGCCGCGTCACGGCGGCGGGGCGGACCGACGCAGGCGTCCACGCGCTGGGGCAGGTGGCGAGCTTCCCCGAACCCTCGCCGCTCCCGCTCGCCGCCTACGTGAAGGGGATGAACGCGCTGCTCGCCGCCGACGTGGCGGTGCGGGCGGCCAGCGTGGAGCCGGACGGGTTCGACGCCCGGCGCAGCGCGCGCGGCAAGCGCTACCGCTACCGCATCGTGAACGGACCGACGCGCGCTCCGCTCTCGCGCCTGCACTCCTGGCAGGTCTTCCGGCCGCTCGACGTCGCTGCGATGCGGGCGGCGGCGGTACCCCTCGTCGGGCGCCACGACTTCGCCGCCTTCCAGGCGGCGGACTGCGAGTCGGCCCACGCGGTGCGCGAGGTGCGCCGCCTCGAGCTCCTCGCCGACCGCGACGAGCTGGCGGTCGTCATCGAGGCGACCGCCTTCGTGAAGCACATGGTGCGCAACATCGTCGGGACGCTCGTCGAGGTGGGGCTCGGGAGGCGCCAGGCCGCATCGATCCCGGCGCTCCTCGACGGCCGCGACCGGACCCGCGCCGGCCGCACCGCGCCGCCGCAGGGGCTGTGCCTGGAAGAGGTGTTCTACGACGCCGCCGAGCCGGCGACACCTGGACGACCCGGTCCGTAGGGCGGGGGCTCGTCCCCCGCCGCCGCGCACCCTCAGTGCACGACCGCGGCCGCCGCGACCTCCGCGGGCCGCGCGCCCTTTCGGAAGTCGAGCGTCTCGGCCGTGCCCTCGTCGACGACGATGTGGTCCCCCGGCTTGAACTCGCCGCGCAGGATCTTCTGCGCCAGCGGATCCTGCACGAGGCGCTGGATGGCGCGCTTGAGCGGCCGGGCGCCGTAGACCGGGTCATAGCCGGCGTCGGCGATGGTCTCGCGGGCGGCCTCGGTGAGCTCGAGCGTGAGCTTCCGGTCCTCGAGCAGCTTGCGCAGGCGGGCGAGCTGGATCTCGACGATGCGGCCGAGGTCGTCGCGCGTGAGCGGCCGGAACACCACGATCTCGTCCACCCGGTTCAGGAACTCGGGCCGGAACTCGGCCCGCAGGTGCTCGAGCGCCGCCTCCCGGATCTCCTGGACCTGGGAGCCGGGCCGGCCGGCCAGCCGCTGGATCTCATCCGACCCGATGTTCGAGGTCATGATCACGACCGCGTTGCGGAAGTCGACGGTCCGGCCCTGGCCGTCGGTGAGCCGCCCGTCGTCGAGGATCTGGAGCAGCACGTTGAAGACGTCGTGGTGCGCCTTCTCGATCTCGTCGAACAGGATGACCGAGTAGGGCCGGCGCCGCACCGCCTCGGTGAGCTGGCCGCCCTCCTCGTAGCCGACGTAGCCCGGAGGCGCGCCGATGAGCCGCGCCACGGCGTGCTTCTCCATGTACTCGCTCATGTCGAGGCGGACCATCGCCTGCTCGTCGTCGAACAGGAACTCGGCCAGCGCCCGCGCGGTCTCCGTCTTCCCGACGCCCGTGGGCCCGAGGAAGATGAAGCTGCCGATGGGGCGGTTGGGGTCCTGCAGGCCCGAGCGCGCCCGGCGCACCGCCGCCGAGACGGCGCGCACCGCCTCCTCCTGCCCGACGACGCGCTTCGCGAGGCGCTCCTCCATGTCGAGCAGCTTCTCCACCTCGCCCTCGATGAGCTTCGAGACCGGGATGCCCGTCCACTTCGACACGACCTCGGCGATCTCCTCGGGCGTCACCTCCTCCTTCAGCATGGCCCCGCCCTTCTGCAGCTCGGCGAGCCGCCTTTGCTGCTCGTCGACCTTGCGCTGCAGCTCGGGCAGCTTCCCGAACTTGATCTCGGCCGCCTTGTTGAAGTCGGCGGTCCGCTCGGCCGCGGCCTGCTCGCCGCGGAGCCGGTCGATCTCCCCCTTGGCGGCGGCCACCTCCTGGATGGCCTTCTTCTCGTTGTCCCAGCGCGCCTTCAGGGCCGCGAACTGCTCGTTGAGGTGCGCCAGCTCCTTCTCCACCTGCCCGAGCCGCGCCCGCGAGGCCTCGTCCTTCTCCTTCATGAGCCCCTGCTTCTCGATCTCGAGCTGGCCCATGCGGCGGCGCACCTCGTCCACCTCGGTCGGCATGGAGTCGATCTCGATGCGGAGCCGCGAGGCGGCCTCGTCGACGAGGTCGATGGCCTTGTCGGGGAGGAAGCGGTCCGAGATGTAGCGTTGGCTGAGGCGAGCCGCCTCGACCAGCGCCGCGTCCTGGATGCGCACCTTGTGGTGCACCTCGTAGCGGTCCTTGAGGCCGCGCAGGATGGAGATGGTGTCCTGCACCGACGGCTCCCCGACGAACACGGGCTGGAAGCGCCGCTCCAGGGCGGGGTCCTTCTCGACGTGCTTCCGGTACTCGTTCACCGTGGTCGCGCCGATCGCGTGGAGCTCGCCGCGGGCGAGCGCCGGCTTCAGCATGTTGCCGGCGTCCATCGCGCCCTCGGCCGCGCCCGCCCCGACGATGGTGTGCATCTCGTCGATGAAGAGGATGATCTGCCCTTCGCTGGCGGTGATCTCCTTCAGCACGCTCTTCAGGCGCTCCTCGAACTCGCCGCGGTACTTCGTGCCCGCTACCATGGCGCCGAGATCGAGCGCGAGAAGCCGCTTGCCCTTGAGCCCCTCCGGCACGTCGCCGTCGACGATGCGCCGGGCGAGGCCCTCGACGATGGCGGTCTTGCCGACGCCGGGATCGCCCACCAGCACCGGGTTGTTCTTGGTTCGGCGGGAGAGGATCTGGATGACGCGCCGGATCTCGTCGTCGCGCCCGACCACCGGGTCGAGCTTGCCGTTGCGCGCGAGCTCGGTGAGGTCCTTGGCGTACTTCTCCAGCGCGCGGTACTGGCTCTCCGCCTCGGGCGAGGTGACGCGCGCGCCTCCGCGGACGGTCACCACCGCGTCGCGGACGCGCTCGGGGGTGGCGCCGGCCGCCCGGAGCGCCTCGCCCGCCCCGCCGCGCTCCTCGGCGGCGGCCAGGAGCAGGTGCTCGGTCGAGACGTACTCGTCCTTCAGCTTCTTCGCCGCGTCCTCGGCCTTGTCGATGAGCTTGAGGAGCCGGTTGGCGGTGTAGGGCTCGGCGCCTTCCACCTTGGGGAGCGCGCGAAGCTCGTCCTCCAGCCGCGAGATGACGCGGTCGGGATCGGCGCCGATCTTCTCCAGCACCGGCCGGGCGACCCCGTCCTCCTGCTCGAGCAGGGCCAACACGAGGTGCTCGACGTCGATGGCCTGGTGGTCGCGCCGGCGCGCCTGAGCGGCCGCTCCTTGCAGGGCCTCCTGGGCCTTCGTGGTCAGTCGTTCGGGTCGCATGGCCGCAACGTAAGGGCCGGCCGGGGTTTGGCAAGCGGGCCGAGGCTCGCCTTCGCGAGGGGTTCGGGAGCGGCGGACTCAGTAACCCGGAGTGTAGCCGGGCTGGACCGGCTCCATCTCGGTGTGCTCCATGACGGCCGCCATGTCGCAGCGGCCCTGCGCCTGCATGAGCGCAGCGTGCTCGCGCGCGATCCGCTGCAGCTCCGGCAGCTGCGACGCGTCCGTGGGCGTGACGGTGATGCGGGCGCCCTGGTCGATGTCCTCGGCCCTCGCGGTGGAGACAGGAGGCACGGACAACGCAGTCCCGTCACCCGCGCTCGAGCCCGTCCCCGCCTCGGCGGAGCCGTGGTGGTGTTTGTGCATGTCCGCCATGGCCCGCACGCGGTTCCGGAGCTCCGGGACCTGGTCCGGCGAGGTGGTCGTGAAGGTGAGCACCTCACCCGTCGCCGTGTCCGCGGCCGAGACCTGCGTCCCCGGGACGGTCATGGGGCACGTGTCCTGGGACATCGCCTCGCTGCTCTGTGGGGGGGCGGTCGCGCTCGAGCCCTGGCTGCCGCCGTGGGCACAGGCCGCGCCGGCGAGCGCTGCGGCTGTCGCGGTCACGATGAGGTATCGCATTCGTCCTCCCTGGTCGTGAGCCACGGCGTAGCGTCCGGCGCGAGGAGCCGCCGCGGCCGGGTGAGATGCCTCGATCGGCGGGTCTCGAACGACGACATTCCACGCTCGCGCCGCTTCGAGCGGCGCGCAGGCCGACGCCCGCGCTCCGAGGGGCGGCGGGCGAGCGCCCCACCGCGAGCGCTAGAGCGCGGGGTGCGGCGCGGCTTCGACCGCGGCCGCCGCCGACCGGAGCGCGTCGAGCGCGTGCGGAGCGTCGCAGGCCGCCACGAAGAAGGCGGCGCGCGCGTGCTGGTGCGACCCGGGGACCTGGAACGACGCGTGCGGCTCGACCTCGATGGCGAAGTCGAGGTGCTCGTGCTCCAGGACGGCCTTCATCCGCCGTGCGTCGTGCAGGCTCGGCGCCAGCCCGACGCACGCCACCTCTTCCCCTTCGGGCACCAGCTCGTCGTATGCGATTCGCATGCTGCGATGGTGACGAATTCGCGAGCACTC
>Ga0306924_10002335_pt1 | contig 17865 bp, 17 predicted proteins | sample sta12Can44000111_FD_203756 | JGI IMG/M metagenome (GOLD analysis project Ga0306924, IMG submission 203756) | Lab enrichment of tropical soil microbial communities from Luquillo Experimental Forest, Puerto Rico - statanox.12C.anox.44.000.111 (v2)... | ecosystem: Environmental > Terrestrial >...
GGAGGTGTGCGAACGTATTGCTTCTATTCTTTCGGATCGTCAGAAGCAGGATGCGGAACTGCTCACAGCGTTTCGCGCGTTTGCCGATCTTCGTTCGGATTTCGAAAACGCACTCAAGTTGGAGCGTCCCCGCGGCGAAGGCTAAGTTCTTACACCGAAGCACGGCACGTCCAATCTTTCGTTAACAGGGTTTGACCGGACAAATCCGCCGGAACCAGCCATTTTTTGCACCTCCTTTAACCTTTTGATTCGGCTTATCACGACGATGACGTGGGTCGACGGCTGCTGGCGCTGGTCCTCAATTGGTCAGTGCCCGGGAAACCAGGGATGCCCAGCGCGGAGGCCCGGAGGCGCAGGTTTTTGCGAACGGCAAAGGCCTACATCAGATAAATATTATTTTTTAACCATTGACTTTATCATGTTTGGCTTGATCCCCTCTTCCGGTTTTTCGCGCCGGAGGGGGCAATGTCGGCGGGACTATCGGAAGCATCAGAACTGGGGACCGCCATATTCGGACCCGGGCCGTTGCCGCCCTACGCGGTCGCGGCGACGACCGCTACCGCTTATCCTGTCGATCCCGTGCTCGCGGGGATGGTCGCGGCCGGCCAGGGTATCCAAGCGATCTGTCTTTATCTCGGGCTCACGCGGGCGGCGCTCGATGACCATCTCGCGCGCCTGGCGCTTCGACTGCCGCACGACCGCGCTTTGCGGAACCCGGGCCCTCGCGGCTGGTCGAACCTCGATACGCAGCGTCTGATCGTCTGGCGGGTCGGCAGCATTCACCCGGAGACGATCGGCCGGCGTGTCTGCCGATCTGCGAACGCGGTGCGCGCGAAGGCGCGGCGTCTTGGCATTCCGCGACCGGATCGCAAAAGCCTTCAGAGAGTCGATCCTGCAAGCCTGGAAGATCCGGCTCCGCTGTTCGCCGGCAGCGGTCAAACCGGGTCGCCCGAATCTTCGCTTAAATCACCTTGCGCCCCGTGCGGCACTGCGGCCGGACCGGTGAGTGTCCGAACTGGGGCGGATACGTCAGCGGCCGTCACAGTACTTCCCCCAGAGTCGGAGACTACGGCTCCCGCCGTCGCTCGGCTGCCCTGCGACGGCGCAGCTCAGCGGCTGCGTGAGCTTGAGTTCCCAATCGTTGCGCACGCATGTCCCTCTCTGCCGCTACACGAGAGACCAGGACCTGGATTTGTGCCTGTGCCCCCGCAGATTTGGCCGTTGGTTGTCGAGCTCGAGCCGCGGATCAAGGCTGAGGTCAAGCTCGCTGATGTGGTTCCGAAACTCGCTTACATTGGATGGGTGGGGGAAACAAGGCATATATTGCGCGATGCCGCCGCGGTGCTCGTGCTGTCGCTGCGATACTTTGGCGGCCAGCACTGGAAGTGGATTGCCCAAGACGCCAGAATGCACAAGCCGCAACTGGCATCGGACCTGACGCGCATTCGGTTGCCGCGTGATTTTGATCGTTGGAAGTTCCGCAAGACGTTCAATCTGGAATGTGCCCTCTATTCCCTTCTCGAGTCCGGTTACTTGCTGAGGCGGAACAAGGAGCGGGGCAACTACGAGTGGGTTAACGCGAGGGACTTGCGGAATATCCATCAGAGCTGGGAAACGCGTCGGAAATGGGGATACGACGACGAGGGCGACGGTCGTCGTCGCGAGTCTCCGAAGATCAACTTGCTGACCCCGCGTGAGCTTCCGGCGCTGCGACCGCAGACGCCCGCGCCGCTTGTGAGTGGCCATCCGAAGGCCAGCGTGGCAGGGACAGTAACGGGTTACGGGGTGCAAGCCAGACAGGTCGCGCTGATGTCGCTGGGCTGATTTTCCTTCTCGTCGCTGGCGGTGCGGAAGGTTTTGCCAAATCCCGCGCAATCTCGCGCCATTCCCGCAATGTACCGATCACGAGGACATCGCTCGGGGTGCGAGGGTTAGCCACGAGGATCTAATCGGCTTCAAGCCTGTTGCCGCTGCGTAAGCTCTTGCTTGCGTCATTGCCGGCCTGCGCCCCTTCGGCGGCGGACTGAGTGTGACGCTAAGATGGCCAAAGCCGTTCGCGGAGACCCGTCGATGATCTGGCCTGACGAACGAATCACGGACCGGGGCATGAGGAACCACCACGCCGCGGTGACGCGCCGTCTGTCGGACCCGGAGTTCCAGAGCGCGCTGGTGACCAGGTGCCTTGCACTCACTTTGGGCATGGGCGCGCTGCTCGCCGTCTCGCTGATCCACGACGCCTATGTGTGGATGAACCCGGTTGAGCCGCGATATTTCTTTGTCGACGGCAAAAATCCGCCGCGACCTGCGGTGGCGCTCGACAGCCCGATTGTCGACGACACCGAGCTCCTCGAATGGACGGTCAAGGCGGTCCTGGCACCGTACAATGTCGACTATTTCAACTACCCGGTCGAGCTCAACACGGCGAGCCGCCGGTTCACAGTGAAGGGCTGGAACACCTTCGCCAACAGCTACATCGCCCAAGGCAATTTCGACGAGCTGAAGCGCGCGCGTCTCCTGTGTCATGCGCAATCGCAGCGCGCCGCGGTCATCCATCAGACCAGCTACAGCCAGGGTGCGCTTGCTTATCAGGTGCAAGTTCCGATTACGCAGACCTGCGAGAACGTCAACCAGACCTCTACGAACAATCTGATGATCACGGCACTCGTCGTTCGCACAAACAGTGACGACCATCCGGATGGGCTGGCGGTCGATCAGCTCGTCGCGGCGCCGCGGTGAAAGGCGCGGAGGGAGATCAGGATGCTTCGGGCCGCTGACATGAACGCTATCGGCAGGCGCCCGCACGATCGGGCGGCTGCGGCGAGCGGAGCACTCCTTTCATGCGCGGTTCTGGCCGCCATTGGGCTCACTGGGGGTGTTCGAGCCCAGACCCCCGACCAGACGCTCGGAAACTTACCTGCCGGGCCCGTGCCGGCATCACCGAATTTTGCGAACGGCAACCCCGCAGCGGTGCAAAAGGCGATGCAGGACGCGATCCCGCTGACGCCGGAAATGATCGAGGAGCTCGGCCGCCGTTTCAACGCCACCCAGCGGGCTCGCGAGGAAGCGGTGACACCGCTCGCGGTGCCGCTCAACCGGCAGATCAATGTGAGCTTCGCGCCGGGGGCCGCCACCAGCATCATCAACACCGTCAAGGGCTACCCGACGGCGGTCTCGTTCTTCGACAGCACCGGTCAGCCCTGGCCTATTCAATGGGACACCAACAGCAACCCGGCGGCGGTGGCGGGCGGCACGAACTGCAATGCGCCGAACAGCAACGCCGGCGGGCCGTCGGTGGCAGCGATCGGCTTCTATGTCTGCACGCCGACCAAGGGCAGCAACGTGATCGAGATCACGCCGGTGTCGCTGAGCCCGCGCGGAGGGCTCGTGGTGTCGCTTGAGGCCGCCCAGAAGCCGATCACCTTTCTGCTGGTCTCGGGCGGCGGCCGCTACGACGCGAATCTGAGCATACACGTCGCCGATCGCGGCCCGCACGCCAAGGTCGCGATCATGACCCAGCCGAACGCCCCGGAGACGGGTGCCGCCTATTTGACCGGGATGCTCGAGGGCGTGCCGCCGGCGGATGCCGTTCCGCTGTCGATCGAAGGCGTCTCGCCGGACGAACTGCGCGCCTGGCGTCTCGGCAAGAACGTCTATCTGCGCACCCGTTACACACTGCTCTCCCCGGAATGGACGGCTTCCGAAGCGGAGGGCGGGCTGACCGTCTACGCCGTCCCGGCCACCCCCGTGGTGCTGCTTTCCGTCGACGGCCGCACCGTATCGGCCTTGCTCAAGGATCCGTCGTGATGCCCGGTAGGCTTCTCAACTTTCATAGCCCGCAGTTCGCGAGATTCGTCTCGGGGCGGATATTCAATGCGTCCGGTAGTGCCGGTCCGCGCCGATTGATGATATTGGCTGTCGCGGCGCTGGCGGTGGTGACGTTGATCGTCGTTGTTGCGGCGACGGGACGCTACGCTCCGTCCAACTCGGACGATGCCCGCATGAAGCATGTCGATCCGCTGCCCGGCGGTCTGTACAGCACGCCCGAGCAGCTGGCACTCGCCCGTACAGCCGACAATGTACAGGCCCGGTCCTCGCTCGAGAAGGGAGTATCCTTTACGCCGCCGATGGCTCCGAGCGTTCCGGTGCTGCCACCGGTACCTCAGGTCGAGAAGGCTGCACCCCCGGCCGCCGCCCCGCCTCGGCCGGTGTTCGCGGGCCGTCCCGCAGCCGTGTCGAGACCCTTAGCGGTCCGCATCGCCTTCCCGGCAGCCCTTGCACCGGACCCGCCGGCTGCAGCACCCGCGGAGCCCCAGGCGCAACCGATCCGCCTCGCGGCAACGGGAGACCCCAAAACCTGAGGACGGTAGCGGGACCGCCGGCGATGGTGGCGAGAACCGGCCGCCGGCGGGAGCAACGTCACGCAAGGGGTCACCTCCAGTGCCCGCGGCGTCCCACGCGGCTGACCCCGTCGAGATCCTGGTCCCCGCGGGCCGCGGCGTTTATGCGCATCCGATCCTGACGGTGAACTCCGATGCCAGCAGCCCGGTGGTGTTGCAGGCCGATTCGGGGCCGATCGCCGGGGATCGGATGATCGGGACCTTTGCGAAACAGAACGACCGGCTGGTCATCCGCATCAACACGGTCATCCATCAGGGCCAAAGCATCGGCACCGATGCTGTCGTGGTAGCACCAGAGACGATGGAAGCGGGGGTCGCGTCGGATGTCGATCAGCATTATCTCGCTCGTTTCATCCTGCCAGCCGCAGCGGCCTTTGTGCAGGGTCTCGGCCAGGCGATCGCCACGACGTCCAATACGGCCGCCGTCCTCAGCCCGTTTGGCGGAGCGGCTTATGCGACGCACCTCAACTTGAACCAGCAACTCGGCGTCGCGGCCGGGGCGGCGGCGGGACAAATCGGAGCGGTGCTGAACCAGGCGGCGCCGAAGGGTCCGACCGTCTCGCTCGAGGCCAATGTGGCCGTCGGCGTAATGTTCCTCTCTAATGTAACGATCCATCGCAGCCCCTAAGACTGGCGCCGTTCGCAGGGCGGCGGGCGATGCTCCCGGCATCGCCCGTTTTGCATGAGCCCGACCATGGACACGCACGTTACCGCCCATCTGCCGGTCGAGGAGGAGAGCGCCACGCCGACTGGGCGCGCTCCCTCGGCCACGGCAAAGTCGTCCACCGAGCGGGGCTTCCGGAAGGAAGGCCCCGCGCCGGGCGTGCGCCTCCCCGGAGAGGTCGAGGGGCCTCCTCTGGGAGAGGATCTCGAGGAATGCTTGGGGATCTCCAGGCCCGACACGGGGGAGCGCTCGCCGGCGGTGGCGCGGCCATGGTGGGGCCGTCCTCGGTCGCTGCTTCTGTGCGCCGTCGTCATGGCGCTCGGCGCTGCGGGGGTGACCGCCTTAGTTGTTTTTCCTGGCAACCACGCCTCGCCGATTCCGCAAGTGGCGTCGACGTTGCGGCATTGGGCCGCCGAAATGGGCATCAAGCGGACGGAACCGCTGGCGCCCGCGGCATCGCTGGCGAACGTGCCGACCGAACCCGCCGAACCGGTAACCCGCGAGAAATACCAACCGAAAGGCCGGGACCAGCAGCTGCAGGAGGTCCTCGCGCTGCGGAACGGGGCACCGCAAGCCTTGCGAGGCGGCGGGCAGCCCGCCAACGAGCCGACGGCGGCGCCCGCTCCGGGCCAAGGTAGTGCAAGTGATCGTGACGCACCGCCGCCCGGTTATGTTCCGAGCGAGCCCGGGACAAACCCAGCTTCGCTTCCCGCCGCGTCCCCCGTCCCGCCGACTGTCGAAGCTACCGGCGGCGCATCTGCCTTACCAGGGGTCGCTCCACCGACACCTCCCGCTGTCGAGCCGCCGCACGATGCAACCACGGCCGTTCTGGCCTCGTTGGGGCAGCCGGCCCAGCCAGTCCCCTCACCGTCCTCCGTTGCCCCGCTCGCCGCGGCAGCTGCTCCGGCTCCCGCAGCATCGTCGGTGAAGACCAGTGATCCTGTCGAGACGGCCGGCGAGCTGCGGCCGGCGCCGTTGACCCCTGCGGACCAGGTCCAGGTGCTCGAACTGGTGACGCAGATGGCGGCGATGGTGCGGGATCTCCGGGCGCAACAGGCGCAGCTGCGCGCCGACTTCGGCAAATCCGCGGCCGACAATGCGGCGCGTCTTGCCGACTTCGAACGCCGGTTGGCGCTCGCCGAAGCCCGGCATGTGCTCTCGGCGGCGCAGGTCGCCGGCGATCCGGTCGCTGCGGCGACGGCAGAAGGAGCGCCCGCGGTCCCCGGACCAGTCGCGGGTCAGACCACCTCGGCGACGGTGATTGCCGCACCCCTCGCGGTGATGCCGGTGGCGACGGCTTTGCCGGGTTCCGATAAGGGCCCGCCCAAGCGCTACCGGGTCCAGGCAGCCTCCCCCGGCCTTGCATTGCTGGCCGAGATCGACCGCGGCGGCGGTGACGGCGCGCAGCTCGAGGTGCTGGTCGGCGATACGGTCCCCGGTTACGGCAAGATCACCTCGATCGGGCAGCGCGGGACGGCCTGGGTGGTCACGACGGAACACGGCAACATCCAATGACCGGCGGTTTCGAGCAACCCAACCAGGAGAGGCCGAAGCGCGCTTTCTGAACTAGCTTTGAAACCCGCGTTCCGGCAGTCGCGGTTATGCAGGGTCTGGTCAACTTCACGACGGCGATCGCAGACGGGATTGCCGTCCTGCTGCCGGCGTTCTGCTATCTTGCAGCTTGCGGATGCTTCTTCTTTTTCGCCTGGACACTGTGGACGTGGTCGCAGCCGCACCGCCAAAATCACTACCACTGGCATCGGCCGTGGGTGCCCTGGGTGTCACTGATCCTGTCGGGTGTTTTTGCCAGCTTCCCGCAGTTCCTGACGATGGCCGACGTTAGTGCCGGGACCAGCCTTACCGTCTCGCTGACGAGCTACGCGCCGACGACACCGCCCAACGCGTCCAATGTGCTCGGCAATGCGCCGACAACCGCCGTGGTCAACGTCGTCACGCTTTTTCAGTATTTCTTTCAGGCGTTCGGCGCGGCCTGCGTGTTTTGGGCGATCGTGACCTGGCGCGCGATCGTCAACGGGCGGAACAATGGATCGCTGACGGCATGTGGCGTGCAGTTCGTTTTCGGGGTGCTGTGCATCAACATCGTCACTGTCGCCAATGGCGTCGTGTCATTCTTCCAAACGGGCGGCTGATGTTCTGAGCCTCGTCGTTTTCTGTGAGCCGTTCGCAAAGTGCTCTGTGAGGCTGATGCGCGAGGGGCGGTTCCCTCTTCAGTCAGGAGTGAGAAGCGTGAAACTCTCGACCGTCGACGCACAGGTCGTCGCGAACAAACGCCGTTTTGCGTCCCTCCGGGGGAAGGTCCCAGCGGTAATCGCCGGCGGCTTAGCCCTCGGTCTCGCTTATGCGGGTCATGCGTTGGCGCAGGCGACGTCGCCGTCGGGCGGCATCGGCGCACAGCTCAACACGATCTCGGGCGAAGCGATCAACTCGGGCGGCACGGCCTTCGGCATGGGCTGCTACCTCGCTGCGGCAGTGTGCTTCGGCCTCGGCGTCTGGGCTTTGTGGCAGAGCCGCCAGCCGCAAAACCGTGAGACGGGCCACGTCGGACGGGGTCTCGCCGGCCTCGTGTTGTGCGGGCTGTTCGCGACGGCAGGCGTGTGGATCAACAAGGCGTCGATCACCGCGTCGGGCGGCAACGCCACGATCAATACCACGCCGCAGATGGTGCAATTCGGCACCGGCGGCTGAGTCTCCGCGGGGGAGAGGGGGGCGGCTGCCGGGCGGCGGGCAACCGGCTCGCACGCCCGGCGGCAGGTCCGATTCGGGCAGTGCATGCGCGGTTGGCTATCTTGGGTGCTTTGTGCCCGGGGTGACACGTTGGGATCTTTCACCTGCTCAGCGGGTAGGAGGCCGATCATCATCGGAACGCTTCGGCCTGATCAGCTAAACCGGATCAATTCTCGCCTGCAGCAAGGCCTGATCGGCATCACGATGCTCGCCACTGTCCCGCACGCGCTCCCGATTGCGCCGTTGAGATCATGACGATACGGCTGCGGCCTTTGGTTCTGTCGGCAAATTTCAGCGACGAGGTTGCCATTCCCCTTGGCACCGCCGGCGAGATCCTGAACAACTCCGATGGGCTCCGCTGCCCGTTCTGCGGCATGAAATCCGGTCGCTGGCAGAACTTCGTCGCGCCCGCGTGCACCATCCACGACTGCTCTGCGGCCTGCGCGCTCTGTTTCCTGTGCCGCCACCTCGAGCGGCCGCGCATCGACGAGGAAGGCGCCCTGGTCTGGCTGCCGGAGATGAGCCAGCCAGCGCTCAACGTGACGGTGCGCGAGATCCATCTGCAGCTCCGGACCCTCGGCGAGGATCTATGGGATGCGGGGCGGCTGCGCCTCAACACACCGGAGCGGTTGCGGCTCTGTTACGCGCGCTCTGCACTCGGCGCGCGGGCCGCAGCCGCCGCAAGCAGGCTTGGTACCGACAAGCCGAGCGATCTCGCCGGCGCGCTCTGCCGTCTCTCACCCACTGCCTATGCCAATCGCGCGAAGCTTCTCGGCGGTGTGCGGCTACTGCCGCACGGCCGCTTCTATGCCGGCAACAAGGACGTCTACCCGGAGATCGTCGATAGCTGGCGAGAGATCGCGAAGCGGGCTGCAGCTTCGGTTCCGGTGAGCTCCGCCCTGCTGTCCGGAGCGTGAGTATGTTCCCGTTCCTTGCCCGCGGCTTTGCGAGCCTGTCGCTCGCCCTCAAGCAGCCGCTCAGCGCGTTCTGCGAGCTGGAAACGGCGCACGATGACGCGCTAATCACCAAGACCGGGCACTATCTTTCCTGGATCCGCGTCGACGGCATGCAGCGCATGGCCGAGCGCAAGGACTTTGCCGAAATGGCGGAGGCGATGCGGCTTGATCTTTCCGGGGCACTCGAGACCCGCGGCCATGCCATCGTCGGCTGGTACATTTCCGACCCCGATGCGGCCCTGGTCGAGATCGAGCGGCTCAACCTCCACTCCTGCCGCACGGTTGCGCGCGAGGTTGGCCTCGACCTCGACGACATCCTCGAGGAACGGGCGCAGCTCTGGCCGCAGTTGATGCGCTGGGAGGCGGCGTACTTCATCACCTGGACGCTCACCAGTGTGCTGACCAAGGAGGAGAGGAAGCAGCTCAGGGCGGAGTATGCCGCCAATGCCCGCGAGGCCGGGCCGATCGGGGAGACGCAGAGGTTCTACCTTCGCAGCGAGGTGATGGCGGCGCGTCATACCGCCTTCACGCAGCGGGTCCTGTCGGCGTTGCGCGCACACGACGTTTCGGCCGGGATCATCAACCCGCACGACGCGCTCCGGATCGGCCGCGAAGCGATGTATCGCGAGATGTCAGGCTCGGAGTGGCGGCCGAGCCTGCCGGGCGACAAGGTGATGGCGCGCTGCCCGGAGGACGACATCACGAAGCCAAAGACCGACTGCCTGTTATGGCCGCCGCTCTCCGAGCAGCTGTTCTATTGCGACGCAGTGACGCGTGGCGGGCAACGAGTCGATTTTGGCGATAACGCCTATGGCTGCGCCGACATGTACCTCGGCCCCGAAGACGTCAGGCCGTTTGTCGAGCTGTCCGCAACAGTGGGGCTCGACCGCATACCGTGGCGGGCTGCCATTGTCATCGAGGGCTGCGGACCGTCGGCGATGCAATTGAAGGACATCGGCGCCAGCTTTCTGACGATGTTTCCCGGCAATGCCGATCTCCGCCGCGCCTTCAGGTTCCTGCGGGAAGCGCGCGAACAGGAGAACCACATCAGCGTGCGCCTGCGGGCGAGCTTTTCGACCTGGGCGCCGGTCGAGGAGGCGGCCAAGCTGCGCCGCCGCATCTCGACATTGGCGCAGCGGATCGAGAGCTGGGGCAACGCCAAGACAACCACCGTCGTCGGCGACCCTCTTGAAGGAGTGATGAGCACAGCCCCCGGGCTCTCACTCGCCTCGACCGCCAACCCGGCCCTTGCTCTGCTTGGCGACGCGCTGCTGATGCTGCCGTGGAACCGTACCGCCTCGCCGTGGGAGAGCGGCAGCGTGCTGTTCCGCCGGCCGGATGGTGGCATCTGGCCTTACGATCCCGCCGGGGGCCGCAAACGCCCATTGGTCGTCGACATCTTCGTCGCCCCGCCGGGCGCCGGCAAATCCGTGCTCGCCAACACGATCAACATTGGGCTCTGCCTCTCCTCCGCCGTGCTCGGCACCCAGGGCGCAAAACTGCCGCTGATCGGCAAGGCGGACATCGGCAAAAGTGCCGAAGGGTTCGTCCGACTGATTCAGGAGGCGCTCGGGCCGCGGCGCCGGCACGAGGCGATCTTCACCTCATTGCAGTTCGCCCCCGGTCACGAGTTCAACATTTTCGATCTGCAGGTGGGCTGCGAGTATCCGCTGCCCCTCGAACGCGCCTTTCTGCAGAACTTTCTGGCACTTGCCACCTTGCCGCCCGACCAGTCGACGCCGTTCGAGGGGATGGCGCAGCTGATCTCACTCGTCATCGACGAGGCCTACCGCCTGTGCACGGAGGCGGGCGGCAGCGCCAAGTACTACCGCGCCGGAGATGAACCGGAGGTCGACCGCGCGATTGAAAGGTACGGCATCAAGCTGCACCACGAGCTGCCCTACTGGCGCGACGCCGTGAACGCGCTCTGCGACCTAGCGGAGTATCGCCTCGCCGAACGTGCACAGCGCCACGCCGTCCCTATCCTCGAGGACCTGATCGGCGCAGTGCGCACCGATCAGGTCCGCGACATGTTCGACAGCCTGAAGCTGGCCGAGACGAGCGAGAAGGCCTCACAGATCTTCGAACGCTACATCGCCGATCTGATCCGCCGTTTTCCGACCCTCAACGCGCCAACCCGGCTCGACTTCGGCCCCGCGCGGATCATTGTTCTCGACCTGCAATACGTCGCGCCCACCGGTTCGGCTGCCGCCAACCGACAGACCGAGATGATGTATCTGCTCGCTCGGCACATCCTCGCGCGCAACTTCTTCCTGCACCCCGAATACCTCGCCTTCGTGCCGGATCACGTAAAGGCCCATCACCGCGAGCGGTTCACTGAAGTCTACGAGACCGTCAAACGCGTCGATTACGACGAGTGGCACCGCACCCAAGGCAGCCCGCTCGTGCGCGCGCAAGCCGAGCTCGATGTGCGCGAGGGCCGCAAGCACAACGTCCAGCTCGGCTTTGCCAGCCAGCGCCTTTCCGATATGGGCGACGGGATCATTGCGCAATCGACGGGGCGCTTCGTGCTCGGCGCCGATGACCAGCGCGAGCGCGACGAGATCATCGAGCGCTTCGGGCTGACCGAAGCAAGCGCCAAGATCGTGCGGCACCGGCTGACCGGACCGCGGCGTGACGGCGCGCCGTTTCTGGCGATCTTCCGCGCCGAGCAGGCCCACTATGAGCAATTTCTCGTCAATTCATTGGGTCCGGTCGAGCTCTGGGCGCTGTCCACCACACCCGGAGACACGAGCTTGCGTAACCGTCTCTATGAGAAGATCGGTTTCAGCGAAGGCCTGCGCCGTCTCTCCAAGGTGTTCCCGAACGGCTCGGCGATGGACGAGATCGAGCGGCGCACCAAGGCGCGTCTCAAGCAGGGCGACGCCGCCGATCGCGTCGAGGCGGGCGTGGTCGACGAGCTCGCCCGCGAACTGATCGAAGGGTACGGCCTCGGATTGGGGCTGCGACCCCATGAGGGGACTGCCAGCAACGATCTCGCAACGGCCGCGGAGTAACTCGGTCCCGCGGCGGACGCACCGAAACGGGAACTTCGCGGCAGACGCGATTATCGGCGTGCCGCCGTTTTCCTGGTGAGGCGGTCCTTCGCGCCGTTCGCAAAGCGTGCTGATAGCCTTTTCCCAAGATGGTGGAGGGACGCGGTTATGGCGAATGTCAGTTTGCAGTTCGGCGCGGCGCCAGCCGTTGCGCGGTGGCCAGAACTGGCGGCTTCGCGCCTGCACGATCCGGCAGCAGCGGCTGGACGCGACGGCAGAGCCCGGTCTTCTCGCAAGTGTCCGGAGAGCGGTGTCTTCCTCCATTCCTGCGCCACGTCGCGGTCCGGCCGAGAGCGCTGAAGAGTGACCGCCTTGCGCCTCGCCGTCGCCCCGGCCCTGATCTCCGCATTGCTTGCCGCTGGGTGTGCAGGCGTCAACCCGACAACCGTGGCTGTCCCAGGCATGCCGAACCCGGAAGAGGCGCTGCAGCAGAGCATGCAGCATGTCGACGCCGAGATGGCCGAGCTCGGCCGGTTATCACCGACGGTCGCGCGGCAGATGCAGCCGGTTGTGTCCGCGGATTTGCAGCGCCTCGTGTCGTTCGAGTGGAGCGGGCCGCTGGACCAGGGGGTGGCCAAGCTCGCGGCCAGCATCGGCTACACTTTCTATACGACGGCGCCGGCAAACGCGCAGCCCCTCGACGTTGCGATCCGAATGGCCTCGGTGCCTGCCTACCAGGTCTTTCAAACCCTCGGCGCTGAGGCGGGAACCCGCGCGACCGTTCAGGTCGATCCGTTGCACCACCAGGTTCAGGTCATCCACCATGTCTAGGTCCAGGCTGCGCGCGTTGCTTGCGGTGACAACCGTAGTTGCCGGTTTTGCTGGCGTGCCGACGGGTGTCATGGCCGAGAGCAGCCTCACTTCGCCGCGCGTGCCGCCCGATCCGACACCGGAGCAGGTCGAGCAGAACCTGCCGCTGCTTGGCAACCCGCTGAACAAGCCGATCACCGGAGCTTCCGAAGATCCGCTGGTGGTCGGCACCGAACCGCCACCGTCGCTCGAGGCGCTGCAGGCGACCCGCCCCGGCGATGAGAGCGGCGACGGGCTCGAGCCGGGCCGAGCCGAAATGGTCCGCACGGCCGGTCTGACCTATGGCGCACAAGGCGGGCTCGCGGCCCGCAGCTTCGCGCTCAACGAGATGCTGCGGCGCTACGAAGCGGCGCTCGACAGCGCCTATGATTTTCGCACGCTCGTACTCCCGGTCGGCCGTGGCCAGACGCTGATGCGTCCACCGATCGTCTCCGCCGCCCAGATGGCCTTTGCGCTCGGCGAAGGCGGCCAGATCGCGCGTGAAACCTCGTGCATTTACCAGATCACCCGTGAGGCACAGCTCGCCTCCACGCCGCCCAACTGGCGGGCCTATTTGGTAAGAATCTGGGCCGCACCGCGGCGCCCAGCCGACGGCGTCCTGCCGCGCACGAGGCAGGAAGTGGCCTATTGGAACAAATGGGTCGCCGAAGGCTGGGCACAGGGTGAGAAGCAAGCCGTCGAAATCTTCCTCTCCGATCTCGGCCGCCTCGAACGCGACATCGTCGGCATGGCCCGCTACCGGGTGCTGTTGCGTGCCAAACTCGTCGAACAGCCCAAGCTCGCGTTCCTGAGACGTGCCGTCGAGGGCGGGCGCGACAGACTGCATGTGGGCGATCAGACCATCCGGATCACCGATCAGCCGGGCCTACAGGGCAACCCGCGCCGGTGGAGGCCGGGCTCGGGGTGTCCGCAGTGAGCACGTCCTCTATTCGAAACTGGGCGGAATGGTCAGACCGCACGACCTCCCATGTTTGATTGCGTCCCACCCCCTCCGGAAGCCCGTGGCTGCGAGCCGGAGCATGCCTGGCCCGGCGACGGTTTGCGTTGGGTGGCTGAACCCCGGCGCAGCGCGCCCGGCCTCGACTCGCTCCTCACCTGGGCGTTCCAGCAAAAAGCCTCGCGCATCGCGTTCCAGACCGGGCACCCGGTCTGGGTCAGCATTCACGGCGCAACCATCGCGTCACGCGCGGGGCGGTCGATGAGTACGAACTTAGCCAGATCGTCAACCATCTCTACGGCGCCGACGGTATGGCGCGGTTGCAGGGCGGCAACGACTTCGATACGGCCTATGCAATCCCGATCGACCGCTCGACGCGGCTTCGCTTCCGGCTCAACGCGACGCCCACGCGCACTTCGCGGCGGGACGGCGGAAACATCGTGCTGCGGCCGATTTCGGACTTGCCCCGCTCACTCGAGGAGCAGCTGGTCGAACAGGGCATCCTGGACGCCTATCGTCCGCGTCAGGGCATGGTGATTGTCTCGGGCGCGACCGGCTCCGGCAAATCGACATTGATCGCCGGGATGACCGTCGCAAAGCTCATGGATCCGGAGGGGCATTTCAATATTGTCGAGGGCGCAGCACCGGTCGAATTCCTCCTCGAGCGCGTGCGTGGTTTGTCGTCGACGATCAACCAGACGGAGATCCCGCGCGACCTGCCGAGCTTTGCCGCCTTCGTGCGTGGAGCAATGCGTCGCGAGCCGACTGACATTATCGTCGGCGAATGCCGCGACAGCGAAACGATGGACGCTGCGATCCAAGCGGCAATCTCCGGCCACGTGCTGACGACGACGATTCACGCCAACGACGTGGCTCTGACGATGCAGCGCATTGCCAGCCTTTGCCCGCCCGGTGAGCGCGACAACCTGATCTCCGCCGTCGCCCAGTCACTGCGCCTCGTCATCAATCAGCGGCTCGCGCGCTCTGTTGACGGCAAGCGCACGGCACTGCGCGAATTTCTCGCCTTCGATGCGGCATTGCGCGGCAAGTTTCTGCGTACCGATCCCAGCGAGTGGCCGGCGCTCACACGACGAGCGGTAGAGAAGCAAGGTCAGCCCTATTCTGCGGCAATCGAGAACGCTCTGCACGAGGGCAGGATCTCCGAACAGACCGCGGCCTATGAGCTGCGGCAGATAGGCTGAGCGATGTGGCGCAATACCGGTCAACCGGTCCGGCTGCTGATGCTCGACGCGCGCGCCTGCCTGCCGATCCTCAGCGTGATGGTCTACTGGAGCTGGCCCACCCTCTACATCGCGATATCAGGCGTCGCGTTCTTCTCGACGATCTCCTTCTTTGGACTGACCTTGCCGGCGATGCTGCGGCTGACCCGGCGTGTCCTGGTCGGCAGGGTGCGGACGGCCGTTCCGGTGTGGAACCGGCGGAGGCTCGCGTGAGCGGCGTCAGCGTCGAGTCGGTCTCGCGGACCATGGAGGTCCTTCTGGTCCAAGGCGGGCGAAGCGTCGTCTATCGCGACAAGGCGAACGGGCAGGACCTCGTTATCAGCCCGCTCAGCGCGGCCTCCGCGTCCGGCTTGCTGCCAGCCTTTGTCGTCGCCGGCGAAGCCGTCTGGCGCCAGGCGACCGGGAATGGCTTCTCGCTTGATATCGTGCGCGACCCGTAGGCGCTGCTCGGCTACCGGCTTCGGGGAATCGGGGCGGGTCATTTCGCGACGGTGATGCTTGCCATGATGGAGGCCACGGCGCAGGTCGCCGGGCCGTCGGCGATCGTCGTCAACGACCTCCAAGCAATCTGGTCCGCCGCCACCGATCGGATCGAGCGCCAGCCGCGGCCGTTCGCGCGGATCGTTGCAGGAGCTGCCCCGTGAGAGATCTGGTCCTGGCGGCAGCGCTGCTCGTTGTTGTCTCAGCTGGGCCAGCCAAAGCAGGCGATGGGCCGGAGAACGAGGCAACAATTCGGGGCTGCATTACCGCTGCGGCCAGGCTGTACCGCCTACCGCCCGCTGTGCTGGTGATCCTGCTCAATATCGAACGCGGCCCGCTTGGCCATGTGAGCACCAATACGAACCGGACCGTGGACATCGGGCCTATCCAGGTCAACGAGATCTGGCTGCCCGAGATCGCGGCGCATTGGAAGGCTAGAATCTCTGATGCCTACAAGGCCCTGCGCGACAATTTCTGCGCCAATGTCGAGGCGGGAGCGTGGATCTTGCGCCGCGGTCTCGACGAAGCTCGCGACAACTTCTGGGAAGGGGTCGGCTACTACCACTCGCACACGCCTGATCATAAGAGCCGATATCTTCGGGACGTGCTGCGCGAGGTCCTTCGGCTGCGCGCCCTCGTCGAGACGGCGGATACGTCCACCCCGCTACACCAGCCACAGGTGACCGCGCCGTCCCTCGCGCCCTTACGCTGACCGCCTGACCATGCGATCCCCGCCCAATCCGCGAGCCGCTTGGCCCTCGAGCGATGACAATACCGGCTTCAACCTGATCGTCATCCTCCTCGGCTGCTGCGTCGGCGCCTACCTTCTGTGGACCTACTATCACGGCGAGATCAGCGCCGGCGTGATCGCGCTGCGTCATCACGAGATTGCCTTCATCGAGCTTTTCACGGATCGCTACGACCTAGCGGATCGGCAAATGCTCGCGGCCGACCCGGAGGGCGTCACGCTCCGCGACCTCTACGGGATCAGTCACGCGATCGGAATGTTCTTTCGCATCCCCGCGGCGGTCTTCATGCTGCTGCTGGCGGCGATCTGCGCCGCGCGGGCCGCACCGGCGCGCTACAAACGTGCCTTCGATCTCGACGTTCTGATCCGTGAGCAGGCCGCGTCTTTCGGGACGAGCGCCGCTTTTGTCCGCCGTCATCTGCACCTCGTACCGCCAGCTGGAGCCGGTCCTCGGGCCGGCCTCAGGCCGCACCCAAGGGCGGCGGCAGGCTCGTGGCCGGCCGACCCGCGCCCCGCGGATTACGCATTGACGCCCGAGGAGTGGATTGCCCGTTTTGCGACCGGACCCGACGGCGGTTTTGACGAGGCGACCGCGCGATATGCCCTGCTGCGCCAGCTCGGCCCCCGCTGGCGGGGCCTGCGAGAAGCCAGCCCGCAGGTCCGGTGTCTCATTGCCGCGTTTGCGTTGCACCTGGCGCAGCGGCGGCCCGACGCGCTGCGCCTTTTGGGGGACATTTCGGCCAGTCTGGCCAGTACGGATCAGGACAAACCAGAGGGACCCGACGCCCCGCTCGCCCTGCCTGCGTCCGCCGTTCCTGAGGCGGATGCTTTCCTCGGCGAAGGGGAGTTGGTGGCGCCGGCCCTGGCGATCGCAAACCGCCACGCATACGCGCACACCGCGCTAATGGAGCTGCTCAATACTGCGCGGCTGCGGGCCGGTGTGCTCGCAGCCGGCCAGTTTGCGTGGCTGAAACTCGTCGACCGGCCGCTTTGGTACGCTCTGCATTCGCTCGGTTTCGACACCGAGGGCATTGGCCGTTATCTTCACCCGAACCCGCGCGTCGAGGCCGTCGGCGCGCGCGACCATTGGGCCGCCGAGCGGCTTGCCGGCGAGCCGGTGATCGAACCAAACATGGATCGTGCGATCGAGGCGCTGCGGAAAGTCGCGATCGCAACACGCGCGGTACGCGATAGGAGCTGAAGTCGAGCTCGCCGACGCAAAAACCTTTGGGGCCTTCCGACCGCATCGGATCTTCGACACAATAACTGCAACGTAGGGGCGTATCCGGAGGGAACCATGCCGACAACCGGGGAGCGTCTCAAATCGAGCCTCGGCGGCTAAGCCTTCGCCCCAGGAATGGCTCTTCGTGCCCCATTCCTGCCCTTGCGCCCAAGCTCGACGCTCAGTCGTTCAGATTTTTCCAAGCGAGACCTCAGCGCGGCGCTCCAAAAGGACCGTGCCTTGTCGTTCTTCGGCTCCTCAGGTTGTGGCCCTCCTTCTGCTCACCCCGATCGGCGAGCACGAGCCGCGGATTGATGATAAAGATGTCCACGCATTGATGGGAGGGGTGCAATGGCTGTTGTCAGGCTCGAGATCAAGACCCGCCAGGCGCTCGCCGATGGTCGAAAATTCGACCATGTCGGGTGCTACGAGCAGCTCGACGGCACCGCACACTTCGCCGTTAACCCGGCGCATCGGTTGAACTGCGCTGTCACCGATATCGATTTGGCCGAGCGCAGGCGCGACGGCTTGGTGCATTTCACGGCTGACGTCCGCATCCTTGCGCCGGCCGACCTGGCGCGGGGCAACCACCGCTCGCTGTTTGATGTA
>Ga0306924_10002338_pt1 | contig 17856 bp, 17 predicted proteins | sample sta12Can44000111_FD_203756 | JGI IMG/M metagenome (GOLD analysis project Ga0306924, IMG submission 203756) | Lab enrichment of tropical soil microbial communities from Luquillo Experimental Forest, Puerto Rico - statanox.12C.anox.44.000.111 (v2)... | ecosystem: Environmental > Terrestrial >...
CCGCGCCTTCGCCGGCTCGATACCACCCAACCGCTTGGCCAAGATATGTTGCTACAAAAGCTCCAACAATCCCGAGCAGGGTTGTCAAAATAAAGCCCTTAGGCTCGTACTTGTTCCCTGGATGAAGGAATCTCGCGATCACTCCCGCCACAAATCCGATGATGATGGTCCAAAGAATACTCATGCGCTCTCCCCATTCTCTGGGGCTCAGCTTGCTCCTGACAGGAATGATTTTCAATTACCCAAGGCAAAAGTTTTGTTAGAGGCGAAAATGATTGGCTTTGACGCAGCCATGAAGGAGTCTTTGGTTGGCCGACCTCTTTGAACAACTTCGGCTGGCGGCCCAGGCTCTCGTCGAGTTTGGCGCACACTTGTTCAATCCGACGATCCGGCTCGGCGTTACAGGTCTTTCAAACGCCGGCAAGACCGTGTTCATCACCGCGCTAGTTCATAGCCTGGTACGCGGCGGACGCTTACCGGTCTTCGAGTCGCTGGCTACCGGTCGGATAGCCCGCGCCTATCTTGCACCTCAGCCGGACGATGCAGTGTCACGCTTCGACTATGAAAACCACATAAGTAACCTCGTGGGCAAACGTTGTTGGCCGACATCAACGCGGCAAATTAGCGAATTGCGCGTTGTGATCGAGTACCAATCGCTAAGCGGGTACCAACACACGCTGACACTTGATGTTGTCGACTATCCAGGAGAATGGCTTCTCGACTTGCCGCTCCTCACTAAAAGTTATGAGGTTTGGGCGACGGAGAGCATACGCCTTTCACGTCAACGTCCGCGCGTAGATCTTGCCAAAGATTGGCATCTACATCTGGCGACACTTAATCCGGAGAGCACCGAGGATGAGCAAGAGGCACTTACCGCCGCGCGGCTCTTCACTGAATACCTAAGAGCGTGTCGCGACAAAAACTATGCGATGAGTTTGCTACCACCCGGTCGCTTTCTAATGCCCGGCGATCTCGCAAATACGCCCGCGCTGACTTTTGCGCCCATTGAACCATCAACTGAGGGCCCTCCGCCAACCGGCTCGCTTTGGGCGATGATGCGACGCCGATACGAATCTTACAGGGCGGTCGTCGTTCGTCCGTTTTTCCGCGATCATTTTGCCCGACTCGATCGGCAGATCGTGTTGGTGGATACCTTGGCTGCCATCAACGCTGGTCCAGACGCGCTTCTTGATCTTGAACATGCGCTTGAGCAGGTTCTCAATTGCTTCCAAACCGGGCGAAAAACACTTTTGAGCGCGCTGGTGCGCCCGCGAATTGATAGGATACTTTTAGCCGCCACCAAGGCAGACCACCTCCACCACACGAGTCACGACCGCCTTGAGACTATCCTCAATCGCTTGGTCCAAGGTGCAACGGCAAAGGCTGAGCTTGCCGGAGCGCATGTCGACGTTGTTGCTCTTGCCGCTGTCCGCGCGACCCGCGAGGCAATGGTGCGGCGCGGGCGCCAGCAACTTCCCTGTGTCCTTGGTGTGCCTTTTGCCGGCGAGGCAATCGCAGGCGAAATTTTTGATGGAGATACCGAGGCAGCAATCTTTCCTGGAGACTTGCCCGACGACCCAAACGAACTGTTCCGCAGTGATAAAAGCGCCTTTCGCGGACTTGCCACAGCTTCTTCGCAGAACGCCGATTTCCGATTTTTGCGCGTACGGCCGCCCGTACTAGAGTTGACCGAAAATGGCGTCGCTGCCCTGCCCCACATTCGCCTCGACAGGGCGCTGCAGTTTCTAATCGGAGATCAGCTCGTATGAGCAAAAAATGGAAACACCGACCGCCAGCTGTCTTCCGGCTTGACCAAGATCATTTGATCGTCGATTCGGTCACCAAGACACGGGTGTCTTCGGAGCGCCAAGCACAGATAAAATCCGAACCTGAGTTTGAGGCACTGGCTATCACGGTTGACGATTCGGCTCGGTCGTCACGACGCGGCGTCCGTTGGGCAATATTATTTTGGTGTGCATTAGGCGGTTTGCTGCTGCTCGCCATCGGCGTTGCCGTGAATGACCTTCTTACTGATTTATTGGCACGTAACCAGGAACTCGGTTGGCTTGGACTGGCTTTCGCGACCCTGGCCGTGGTTTCGCTTTTGGTTATTGCCGTTCGCGAAACGACTGGCCTGATGCGGCTGGCAAAAGTCGAGAAACTACGTCAGCGCGCCGCGGAAATGATCGTGAGTGACAATCGCATCGAGGCGCGCGCCTTTGTGCACGAGCTCCTCGCTCTCACGCGGAAAATGCCCCACCTGGCCCGCGGCCGCGCCGACTTAGAAGGTCATCTCGGTGAGATCATCGACGGTTCCGACATGGTGCGACTTGCTGAACGCGAACTTATGACACCATTGGATCAGCGGGCGCGTAAGCTGATCAGCGTGGCGGCTACGCGAGTCTCTGTTGTCACCGCCGTGAGTCCACGTGCTGTCATTGACATTCTGTTTGTCTTCGGGACGGCACTGACCTTGGTGCGTCGACTTGCTTTTCTCTACGGAGCACGACCGGGTACGCTGAGCCTAGCCCGATTGGTACGGCAAGTTGTAATGCATTTGGCGGTGACTGGTGGACTGGCTGCGAGCGACAGCTTAATTCAACAGATGCTGGGACATGGCATAGCAGCCAAATTGTCGGTGCGACTCGGTGAGGGTGTGCTTAATGGTCTCCTCACGGCGCGGTTCGGCCTCGCGGCGGTCGACCTTATCCGTCCAGTACCATTTGCTGCCCTGCCTCGTCCCACTCTTTCCGATCTTATGAGCGAAGTTTTGCGCAGTTTTGGCGATGCCGAAGAACAGCAAGGTTCGGAATCAAGTCTAGCCATCACAGAAGTTCAATAGAACAATCGGCCATGTCCTCTTTGGTCAGAAGCGGACATCGCCCCGTGCGCAGGTCGAAATCCGGTACGCCCATCGGAAAAATTCGGGAGCCCAGGACCAGATCACCAAAGAACGGAACCTTATAGGTGCTTGCGCGGCACCGCCCAAGGACGCTGGCTCTGATCACTCGCTTTGAATGTCCTGATGCGATCGCGATAGTTTTCAGTAAAGGCGAGGTCGTCCCAGCCATTGAGGAGGCGCGTGCGACGAACCGGATCGATTGTGAAGCTGTAGATTCGATTGCCGCAGACGATCATCTGCCGTTCCAAGTCAATGGCCAGCGGAAGATCCGGCATTTGCGTCAATGACGCCATGATCTCGGCAGCTTCATTGTCCGTCACCACAGCGGTCAGTAATCCATTCTGTACTGCATTGCCGGCAAAGATGTCGCCGAACGACGGCGCAATGATGCAGCGCACGCCATAATCGTAAAGGGCATAAACCGCGGCCTCCCGTGACGAGCCGCAGCCGAAATTTCGGGCAGTGACTACGATCTTGCAGTTGCGCCAAGCCAGCTTATTGAGAGGAAAGTCGGGCTTCTCGCGCCCTTCGACATCAAACCGTAAATCGTGAAACAACACTTTGCCGAAACCCATCGAGCGCGTCCACTTCAAATAGCGCGCGGGAAGAATCTGATCCGTATTCAGATTCTTCTGGTTGATTGGGCAAGCTGCGGCGGTAAATGTCGTAAATCTTTCCATGACAACTCATGGTTTTCGGGTGCCGAGTAGCTTTCTGACATCGGCGAGATGACCAGTGACGGCGGCTGCCGCTACCATCGCGGGCGACATCAGGTGCGTACGCGCGCCCGGGCCTTGCCGACCTCGGAAATTGCGGTTTGTGGTGGACGCGCAGCGCTCGCCAGGCGCGACTAGATCGCCATTGATGCCGACACACATCGAGCATCCGGATTCGGCCCATTCGAGTCCTGCGTCGCGGAAGATACGGTCGAGCCCTTCATCCTCGGCTTGGCGCTTGACCAGTGTTGAGCCGGGCGAAACCAATCCAGGGACCTTGCTGACGCGGCCAGCCATTACTGATGCCGCAGCACGCAGATCCTCGATACGAGCATTCGTGCAGGAGCCGATAAACACGCGATCAATCGCGATGTCTGTGAGCTTTTTCCCCGGCACAAGACCCATGTAGTCGAGTGCATCGTGTACATATTGGGCGCGCTCGGCATCGGGTTGGCGTGTTGGATCGGGCACGGTGGCATCGATTGGCAATGCGTCCTGCGGACTTGTACCCCAGGTGACGATTGGCGCGATGCTTGCCGCATCGAATTCAACTTCGTGATCGAACGGCGCGCCCTCGTCCGTTATTAGTCGCGACCAGGCCTCGATCGCTTGTTCGAACTCTGCCCCCGTTGGCGCGTAGGGTCGGTCTCTCAGGTAAACAAAGCTGAGCGCATCCGGTGCGACTACTCCACATCGCGCGCCAGCCTCAATCGACATGTTGCACAAGGTCAAACGCCCCTCGATCGAGAGAGCACGGATTGCTGAGCCGGTGAATTCCACAGCGCAACCGGTTGCGCCGTCGGCGCCGATGCGAACAATAACAGCAAGCATGATGTCTTTAGCGGCAATCCCGGGCGCCGTTACGCCATCCACTCTCACCCGCATCCGCTTTGGTTTTTTTTGCCAGATCGTCTGCGTCATCAGCACATGCGCTACTTCGGAAGCGCCGATGCCAAACGCGTAAGCGCCAAGCGCGCCATGTGTAGAAGTGTGGCTATCGCCGCAGACAATCAAAAGACCGGGGAGCGTCAGGCCTTGTTCCGGACCGACCACGTGTACAATCCCTTGGTCCGGATCGTTGACATCGAATAGTTTGACGCCATGTTTCGCACAGTTTTCCTCAAGCTGACGAACCATCCGCGCAATCTCGGGATTGGCGATGCTCCATCGAGAACCACGAGTTGGCACGTAATGATCGGCCACGCCGAACGTCAAGGTTGGTTCGGCGACATTCGCGCCGCGTTCGGCAAGTTTGCCGAAAGCATGAAAAGACCCCTCGTGTACATAGTGACGATCGACCCAGAGCAGTGACTCGCCGTCTTCGCGTCGCAGAATCTCGTGAGCGCTCCAAAGTTTATCTATGATAGTTTGTGGCTGGGTCACCTGCACACCACGCGCTTAAGCCGCGACAGGATAGTATAGATAGCTGCGGCAACCAATGTTAGGCTTGGCGCAATTACAAGGAGGGGCATGATGTCTCGTTGGCCATTCCGCTTGAGCCGCCGCAAGTTTTTGCGCAGCACTGCGCTCGGCGCGACTGCTGCCGCTGGTTTTTTGCACGCGCCAGCGATCCTACGGGCGCAAAGCGCCGCGGCGAAAATCGGGGTGCTTCATCCGGTTTCGGGTGCGCTGTCCTATTCAGGTCAACAAGGCCGTCTGGGCGCGACCATCGCGATCGATGACATCAACGCGGCCGGCGGAATCAAAGCGCTGGGCGGTGCCAAATTCGATCCGATGCTCGGGGACGCGCAATCAACGCCCGACGGCGGCAATGCTGAAGTGGAAAAGATGAACGCCGCCGGTGTTTGCGCAATAGTTGGCGGCTATGCCAGTGCGATCTGCCTCGCTGCCAGCCAGACTGCGGCGCGTTACGATTTGCCTTATGTCGTCGACGTGGGTGTGGTGGATAGTATAGTCACGCGGGGATTAAAGAACACATTCAGGTTCGGGCCCGGATTCGGCGTCATTGCCAAGACCGCACTCGACAATCTCGTTGCGATCAACGATCAAGCCGGCAAGCCAGCGAAGACAGTCATGATCGTGCATGAGGACTCAGCATTCGGCGCAGGCTTGGCAAAGCTCTTGAACACGCAATTGCCAGACCGCGGTTTTCAAGTGCTCGAGACTGTTCCCCATCCGACGCCGACACGTGAGTTCGAAAATGTCGTGCTAAAAATAAAAGCGCAAAATCCCGACCTCGTTATTCCGGCAAATTATTATAACGAGTACGTTCTACTCGCTCGCACCATGCAACAGCAACGTGTGCGTCCGAAGGGAATTTACTCGGTACTTGGCGGCGCCGCCTCGTCCTACAAATTTGTCAAGGAATTTCCCGAAGCGGCGCAGTACATCATGGATTGCAATCATTGGTTCGATCCCAAGAACCCGAAAGCCATGGACCTGAAAAAGCGTGTGGAGGACAAAGGGCAGTTCTATACCTACGAAGTCTACATGAACTACTCGTGCATTCTTCTGCTTGCCGACGCGATCGGGCGCGCAGGCGGCACTGATCGCGCTAAGATCACGGATGCGCTTGCCGGTTCAACGTTCAGCGGTCATCTCATGCCGTACGGTCCGACGAAATTCATCGACGGGCAAAATCAGGGCGCGGCGCCGGTGAATACGCAGGTGCTTGCCAACGACATACAGGTAATCCTGCCCGCTCAGTTTGCCTCGGCAAGGCCGGTCTTTCCGATCCCGCCCGCTTGATCACATCTCAGGTCACTGGCCGGTAACTGCATGCTATCGCCGGTCATCCTTGTTCCCGCTGTTATCAACGGCTTGATGGCCGGCGCCGTATATGCGTTGGTCGCCCTCGGCCTGACCCTAATTTATGGCGTGCTGCACATCATCAATTTTGCGCACGGCGCATTGCTGACAGCGGCGATGTTCGCCGCATTCTTTGCCTTCACGCTTTTTGGCATCGATCCGTACCTAACCGCGATCGTGCTAACGCCGCTTTTCTTTGGCACTGGCTACGCCTTGCAGCGGTTTATCATCGGACCCGCAGCCCACGGCGAGGACCGCGGCTTCCTGCTGGTCACGCTAGGATTGGCTGTGGTGATCGAGAATACGCTGCTCTATTTCTTTCGTGCTGATACGCGCACGATAAACCTGCCTTACGCATTTGACGTGATTGAAATAGGTCCCGCCTTCGTTGCCGTGCCCCGCGTTATTGCATTCGCTGCTGTCATTGCGGTCGCAATCGGGCTTTGGGCGTTCATGCACTGGACTGATACCGGCAAGGCCATCCGCGCCGTGGCGAAAGAAAAACTCGGCGCCGAACTGTGCGGTATCAATGTTGCGCATATTTATGGGGTGACTTTTGGCGTCGGTGCGGCCTGCGTGGCGATTGCCGCCTGTCTTCTTATCCCGACCTATTATGTTAACCCGACCGCTGGCGAGGCGTTTGTGCTGATCGCATTCACGATCGTTGTGCTCGGCGGTATGGGCTCGATCCCTGGCGCTTTGCTCGGCGGATTGTGCGTTGGCGTGGTGGAGAGCGTATCCAGCATCTTTTTAGGCCAGTCATTAGGCCAGATCGGCATATTCATCATGTTCATCGCGGTGCTGCTCGCCCGTCCGAGCGGCCTATTCGGCGCGCGGCTGTGAAGCCTTATTTGCCCATCGTCTTCGTCGTGGCGTTACTCGCCATCGTGCCGTTCGTCACCACGTCAAACGTCGTGCTGAATTTCTTGGTGACGACACTGCTGATCGCGCTCGCCGGCCAGGGCTGGAATTTGCTCGGGGGGTATGGCGGGCAATATTCCTTCGGTCACGCTGCCTTCTTTGGAACGGCCGCCTATGCGACCGCCATTCTGCAAGTGCGATACGGAGTCAATGCCTGGCTTGGCCTTGTTGCGGGGATCTTGGCCGGCGCTCTGGTGGGCGCCGCTATTGGCGTTCTGTGTTTTCGGTCCGGATTGCGAGGTTCATATTTTTCCTTGGTCACGCTCGCTTTTGCCGAGGTGCTGCGCATCATTTCGAGCGTGGCGCCGATCACAGGAGCCGGCGTCGGCACCCTGATCAAACTGGACTTGCGTCCGGAAGCGTTTCAGTTTCAGAGCCGGGTACCGTTTTATTGGATCATTCTTGCGCTGGTTGCTCTATCCCTCGTGGCAGTGCGGGCCACCGAGAATAGCCGTTTTGGCGCTTACCTTGTCGCCATTCGCGAAAACGAAGACGCAGCGAGTGCGCTCGGGATTAACACCTTTGCGGTCAAACTTGCGGCAATGACGATTTCCGCGGCGATAACGTCGGCGGCGGGGTGTTTTTATGCGCAGTATTTTCTGTTCATCGATGCGGCGATCGCTTACGGGCCACGGATCTCGATCGATGCCCTCCTCGCCCCGATTGTTGGGGGCGCAGGAACATTGTTTGGGTCGCTTTTCGGTGCGCTCGCCATAAAGTCGCTGGGCGAAGCGACCAAGCTCGTAGCTGGCGATGCGCCAGGACTCGACCTTGTCGTTTATGGCCTCCTTTTGATCGCGGTCGTCGGCTTCCTGCCTCGTGGCATGGCAGGCCTGATGGCGGCGGTCGTTCCGCGTGGTTTTCGGACCGCCCTACCGGCAGAGCGTGACCATGCCTGAGCCGATGCTCATTGTTGATAGTGTCTCAAGGCGCTTCGGCGGCTTGCTCGCTGTCGATAAGGTCTCGCTTCAGATCAACCCGGGGCAAATCACGGCATTGATCGGACCGAACGGCGCCGGCAAGACGACCTTGTTCTCGATTATCTCCGGTTTCCTGCCGCCAGATGAGGGTCGGATTGTTTACGACCGCATCGATGTCACCGCTGAGCCTCCGTACAAGCTTGCCCGCCGCGGCATCGCGCGCACTTTTCAGCTCGTGCAACCATTCCCTGGACTGACTGTTCGCGAGAACATCGCCATCGGCGCCCATCTTTGGCAGCGCAGCCGGGCCGCGGCGCTCAAGTTGGCTGACCAGGTTGCGCGCTCGGTAGGCCTTGGTGCGCAGTGCGAAGCCCCTGCGGCAACACTCACCGTGGCGGGTAGCAAGCGGCTTGAGCTCGCCCGTGCGTTGGCGATCGCGCCACGTCTGCTTCTGCTTGATGAGGTATTAGCTGGACTGAACCCATCAGAAATTCGCGACATGGTGCCGGTGATTAGAGCACTAACCGGCACTGGGATGACGATTTTGATGACTGAGCATGTCATGCAGGCGGTCATGAGCCTGGCGGAACAGATATTTGTTATTGCAGAAGGCCGCGTCATTGCGCGCGGCACGCCGGCAGATGTCGCGGCTGACCAGCGCGTTATCGAGGCTTATCTGGGCCGTGGCGCCGCGCACCGCACGGCTGCGGGAAACGCCCATGCCTGAGCCACTTCTTTCGCTTACTGGAGTTCATGCGGGATATGCGGGTACCGAAATTCTGCGCGGCGTCGATTTCGCCGTTCATTCCGGCGAGATCGTCACTGTTCTGGGCCCGAACGGAGCGGGAAAATCGACTATGAGCCGGACCATTTCCGGAGTTATCCGGGCCTGGCATGGCGCCATCCGGTTTAAAGGATCCGCTATCGAGCACGAATCACCGGCCGCGATAGTTGCACGCGGCCTCATCCATGTGCCGGAAGGCCGCCGGATCTTTCCAAACATGACAGTCCGTGAAAACCTGGACCTTGGCACGTATCGCCGAGGCCGTCGCAGCCGCACCGCCAATCGAGAGCGCGCATTTTCGATCTTTCCCCGGCTGGCCGCGCGTCAATCGCAGCGCGCGGGCACTCTGTCTGGCGGCGAACAGCAGATGCTGGCGATTGGCAGAGGACTGATGGCGGATCCCGAACTTTTAATGCTCGACGAGCCATCGCTTGGTTTGTCGCCATTATTGGTCGAAGAACTGTTCGCGCTGGTCAAGACGATCAATGCGCAGGGCGTTGCGCTTTTATTGATCGAGCAAAACGTCGTACAAAGCCTGGACGTGGCGCAGCGCGCTTATATCCTCGATAATGGCCGTTTCGTGCTGGAGGGACCTGCCGCCGAGCTTGGCAACGACCCGAAACTGAAACATGCCTATCTTGGAATGTAAGTAATGGCTGACGCCGAACCTCTGCAATCACGCCTTACTCACGAGCCCATCGTCGTCGCGCCTGGAGTTTATGACGCTTTCACGGCGCTCCTTGCAACCCAAGCCGGGTTTACCACGCTTTATGTGTCTGGCGCTGCGATCGCGTATACACAGTTCGCCCGGCCCGACATCGGCCTCGTGAGCATGGCAGAAGTGGCACAGACGGTCGCAACGATCCGCGACCGTGTAGCGGCGCATCTCGTCGTCGACGCTGATACCGGCTACGGCAATGCGCTCAATGTGGCACGCACGGTGCGAGAGTTCGAACGAGTTGGCGCCAATGCCATACAGATCGAGGATCAGGATTTCCCGAAGCGCTGCGGTCATCTCGACGGTAAGGCGCTAATCCCGGCGGCCGAAATGTGCGGGAAGCTTCATGCCGCGCTTGACGCCCGCCGCACCCACGAGACACTCATTATCGCTCGCACCGATGCGATTGCCGTCGAGGGCTTTGATCGTGCGATCGAGCGCGCGATCATGTACCGCGAGGCCGGGGCCGACATCCTGTTCGTCGAAGCGCCAAAAACCCGCGATGATCTCGCGCGAATGGCTGCAGCATTGAACCGGCGGGCGCCGCTGATGGCGAACATGGTCGAGGGCGGTAAGACGCCGCCGTTATCGGCGGCAGAGCTTGAGGCGATAGGATTTGCGCTCGTCATCTTTCCTGGAGGGATCGTACGGGCGCTTGGCCGCATGGCAAGCGAGTATTACAGCTCATTGGCCAAGCACGGCAGTACCGAACCGTTTCACGACCGAATGCTCGATTTTACCGGCTTGAATAATTTAATTGGCACCCCAGAAATGCTCGCACTGGGTAAGCGTTATGAAGCAAAGCGATGACGCTACGCACGGAGCTTAGCCACAAAGATTACAGCTGAGGCAAGGGCATGTCGAAAGCGTTCGATCTCATCGTAAAAAACGTGCGCGTTGTACGGCCGAAGAAGAGTACCGTCGATTGTTTCGACATCGCAATCAAGGACGGGAAGATCGAAGGTCTCGCGCCCGACCTTGCGGCGGACCAGGCCGAGCAGATTTTTGACGGCAGGAATTCTCTCGCTTTTCCGGGCTGCGTCGATTCTCACATGCATATCGGAATCTACTCACCGCTTGGCGAGGATGCGGTTTCAGAAAGCAAAGCCGCGGCTATGGGTGGCGTTACCTCGAGCCTCAACTACATACGCACAGGACACTATTACTTGAATCGTGGCGGTCCTTATCGCGACTTCATGCCCGAAGTATTCAAGCAAGGAAAAGGACGGTTTTGGGTTGATTACGGCTATCACGTTGCGCCAATCGAAGCGGCGCATATCGACGAAATGGAACACCTGCTGGTCGATTACGGTATCCCGTCGTTCAAAATATTCATGTTCTATGGCGGCTATGGGTTGCACGGCCGTTCATCTTCACAAAATGAATTTCTGATGATTGGACCGGACGATCGCTACGACATAGCACACTTTGAATTTATCATGCGGTCAGCCCAGCGCTTGATGGAAACATTTCCCGATAAATCGCCTTACATCAGCGTCAGTCTTCACTGTGAGCTGGCAGAGATTCTCGATGCTTACACAAAAATCGTTGAACGTGAGGGAAGGCTCACAGGATTGGCCGCATACAGCGCTGCGCGCCCGCCACACTCCGAAGGACTGGCAATATGGATAGCGTCTTACCTCGCGAATGAAACCAACTGTCTGAACATAAACCTTTTGCATCTCAGCTCGCGCAAGGCGATGGACGCGGCTTTAATTATGCAGCGAGTGTTTCCACATGTTGCCTTTCGTCGCGAGGTCACCGTCGGCCATCTTTTGTTGGACACGAGTTGCGCGTGTGCTGTTCACGCCAAGGTCAATCCGCCGATCCGGCCACGCGCAGATGTCGAAGCGCTGTGGCAGGCAGTGCTGGACCGTAAGGTCGACTGGATCGTAAGCGATCATGCTTGTTGCTCTGCCGAGCAGAAATGGTCAAAGGACGATCCAAACAACATCTGGCTCGCGAAATCCGGTTTTGGCGGCACCGAATATCTGCTGTCTGGTGTCTTAAGCGAAGGCCACAAACGCGGGATGTCGTACAATCACATGGCCGAGTTATTGAGTTGGAATCCTGCGCGGCGATTCGGCTTGCTCGGCAAAGGCGACATCGCGCCCGGTTATGATGCAGATATTGTTCTTGTGGACCCCGGCGCCACGTTCGTCGTGCGTGTGGCGGAGTCGCAGTCGCATCAAGGCTACACGCCATTTGAGGGCATGGAGCTGACCGGGCGCGTGAAAAGCACCTTTCTCCGAGGCTCCCTGATCTATGCCGACGGCAAGATCCTAGGACCCGCGCGTGGTGAGTATTTGCAAAGGCCGCAGGCGCGATAGTACGGCTTTAATCGGGCTTTGCGCCGGAGCCCTTAACCACAGGCGCCCACCGTTCAATGTCCTGACGCACGAATGCCGCGAATTTGGCAGGTGTTAACGCGGCAGGATTAGCGCCCTCACGCAGAAGCTGCTCGCGCATCCGCGTGTCCGGCCACGTTCTCGCCCTCAACGAAGCCGGCTTCCTTCAGCCCCTGATGGAATCGCGATAAGCGTCGAGTGATGACTGGTTAAGAAATCCGATAACCGGCATCGATGGCTGAGACCGCCATCGGTGCTTCGATAGACGCCATCAGCAGTGCCGGCGAAGACGAGATTGGGATCGTGCGGATGCACAAAGACGGTAAACGCCTCGCTCTCGCTCAGTGCGTGTTTCCAGTCACTGCCGTCATTGGCGCATCGAAACACGCCGGCGAGACCACCTTGCTTGCTGGCGTGATAGCCGCCGACACCGGCGAAGACATAAGATGAGGCCACGGCAAGCTCCCCCGGCTAAGATTTTGCCCCATGATATTTTGCTACGTGAGGCGCGACAATGTGACTGTCGCTTTTGCTGCATCGCACATCCGATTGCATAGGATGTAAATTAACATTTTACACCGGCTTTTGATTTTAATGTGGACGGCGTTCGTGTTACTTTTAGGTGGGTGTCAGTTTACAGTGGAGGTCTCAATGACGGACCTGCACGAGACGAGTGATCCCAAGTACACGGCGCACATTGACACTGTTGGTTGGATATTTGTCGCCGTTGCTATCGCTATCACAGTGATCGCTGCAGTAGTGGCTTATCACGGCAACGGCGCGAACATCGCAAACACCGCCGTATCGCACGTCGCAGGATCGCCCGGCTAGAGGTGTTACTACCGCAACGGCGACGGCAGCTAAGCGAGTTCGCTGCTAGCGGAAAATCCCAAACACCCGCTGCAGCCATCCCGGCCGATGAGGTTGTAGCGATTCGGGCGTCAGCTTTCTTGCACGTTCCAACCCTTGAGCTTCGGCCATCCGGTCGGAGATTGTTTCGTTCTGGCGTATTCTTGGCGGCTGGATAAACGCGGAAACTAGGAGGCCGATTATCGTGTATCCGACCCATTGGCGAGAATGGCGGGGACGCTAATCACGCCTTTTCTTTTTTGGCGGATGACGTTCTAGAGCCGCCAACTTGGCTTCTTCCTCGGCCAGCTGATTTCCACGCGGTAAGAGAATTATTAGTCAATTAAGTCTCTAATATTCAGAATCTCGCCACGATTCATCCGGAATCGAATTGCTATGTCGTCGCCGGCATAGGTCGGGGGTTAAGTGGTGTTCAAATATTCTCTCGCTCTCGCGTTGGTAGGCGCTTTTTGTCTCACATTTGGGGGATGCGCCTACAACGGTCCAGCCGCTCCATCATTCGCAGCAATGCCCGGCCCGCACAAGTCTTATGAGTCTTTCCAAGGAGATGATCAGTACTGCCAAGCTGCCGCTCAGCAGGCGATAGGGTACCAATCCCCCGGCCAAGCGGCGAATGACGCTGCGGTTGGTAGCGCTGTCATTGGCACCGCACTCGGCGCTCTGGCAGGTGCTGCGCTCGGATCAGCGGCGGGACATGTGGGGACAGGCGCGGCAGTTGGCGCTGGTACTGGTTTAGTCGCAGGCAGTGCAGTGGGATCAGGGCATGCCGCCGCCGCTGGTGGCTCACTGCAAGCGAAATATGACACCGTTTACGCTCAGTGCATGACTGCCAAAGGCAATCGGATTCCGCCACCGCCGCCCTATTATTGGGGCGGATAGTAGGACCCGGGCCATATTGGCAGTGACGAGCGAATGTCCGCTTTGGGTCATTAGCGGACATTTCCCGGTGTCCGATCGATGTCCGCTTTACCCCCAAACGCGGATATTCCTAAGCACGACCGGCATGTCCGCTAAGTGCCAAAAGCAGACATTGGCCTGTTAACACGTACCGACCGTTGAGTGCGTCCTTCGAAAGTACCCCACGGGCAGCCCCTGCGTTCACATTACCCTTAGGCTCCTGCCCTCAAAATTCAGGCGGAATTTCGTGATCCATTTTGCCGGACCGTTTGGCATTATTGCCGAATCGTCGGCTTTGCGGGCCGGGGGATGAGGAAGGCCAGAGCAGACTTCTTGTTGGTGGCGCTTGTCGCGGCGAGCACGACGCCGCTATGCTCTGGTTTGGCTTTCGCGCAACGGCCGCCCACGCAGGCCGTCGCGTCACAACCCGTCCCCGAAGCCGACGCACCGCATTCTGCTCAAGAACCTGCTGAACAAGCCACCGCAAACTGTCCGGGACATCCCAACGCGCTCGGGACGAGCCGCATCCTCGCAATCGATCCGGCTCAATACCGGCGCATCGGCCACATGCAATATTCAGACTCGCTGCCGCTGGCCGACAAGGAAGTGGTCTTGACTTTCGACGATGGTCCCATTCTTCCCTATTCCAACCAGATCCTCGACATTCTTGCTTCGCAGTGCGTGAAAGCGACTTATTTCCTGGTCGGTGAAATGGCCCGCGCCTTTCCCGCCACGGTGCGCCGCATTTACGAGGAAGGACACACGATTGGGACGCACAGCGAGCATCATCCGACCCGGTTCGGCCAATTGCCAGCCGAGAGAATGCGTCATGAGATCGACCGTGGCATTTCTGACGTCAGCGCCGCACTCGGCGATCCTAAACATCTCGCACCGTTCTTCCGTATTCCCGGTCTGGCGCGATCCCGTCTCGTCGAAAGCGAACTCGCCGCGCGCGAGCTGTCAGTATTCTCATCCGACACCGACGCGGACGACTGGCATCACCGCATCAGTGGCCAACAGATCATTGCTTTGGCGATGCGGCGGCTGGAAGGGCGTGGCAAGGGCATTCTGCTCCTTCACGACATCCATGCGGCCACCGTCGCCGCCCTCCCCGGTCTGCTGAAAGCGCTTAAGGACAACGGTTTTCATATCGTGCAGGTCGTCCCGGCCGCGCCCTACGTGATCGCTATGGCGAACAAACCAAAAGCCCGGAGTCTCGCCTCAACGCTGCCCGGCGAGGCGATGATAGGCGACGACGGGAATCGCAGCGCGCAGCCGCATTGGCCGGATGTGGTGGCGAACGTCGTCGCCGATCACAGCGTGCTGCCAGTTCCGGATGCATCGGCCTTCGAACCCGACGCCCTCGCGAGCGAGGACATCACCGCCGTTTACCTTCCGGCGCAGGCGGAAGCGGAGATGCCTCCGCCTGCAAAAACGCAAGCGCCGGCTCCCCGCAAACATAAATTCGCCGGTCGCGCGGGAAAGCGAAAACAACACATCACCCACGCGGACAAAAACGAACGACGGGCGGAGCATGCGCATCGGGCTAAGCGCACCCACACTAGTGTCAACGGTCAGCACAAAAAACGCCGCAGCGAACGACACAAATCTCGATGATTTGGCGATGTCCGAGTAAGTCCGCTCCCTGAGAGCGACTCGGAATTTGTCGCTTGCTAAAAACTGAGAGTGCGTTGTCGCTTTACCTTCGAATAGCGCACATTGGGACTCCAGGTACGAAGGGTCCGCTTTGTGCGAATAGTGAGCATCGCCCACTTTAATCGTGGGCCAGCCGCAATCACAAAAAACAACAATAAAAAACGTTTCGACCCGGCCCTTTGCGATGGCCCCGAACTAATCGAACTCTTGCCTTAATTGCACCACGCGGCGCCTCTTAGTGCGCGCCCTTCAGTGAGGGTCACGAGGGAACTTCGAAATGGTAGTGCGCTTGGGTGGCGCAATTTGCGTCGCCGCAATCACGTTCGCTTGTTCGTCTTACTCAGTCAGTTCAAACGGAATCGAGAAGGAGGTCACGCCAAGGCCTGTTGCAAGCAGTCCTGGAATCGTCGGCGCCGCATCTTCATACAATCCTTATCGGAAGGATTATCGGTCGGGTGACATCGAAACGGCTTCCAGTGAGCGGTATGATCCGACCGCATGGACTACCGCGATCCATATTTTATATCTCACCGATTACGTCTATTCCGAAGATCCACCCGATGGGAAGCTAGCGGATAGTGTTCGCGATTCGCTAAAGGATGTTCCCGTTGGGACCTCTGTTGAGGAAATCAAGCGCGCGTCCGACGCCTTTGGTTTGGATTTCAATTTTATGAAGGCTGTTGCCAAGATCGAATCTGATTTCGATCCGAAGCAGCGCACTGGATCGTACGTTGGCCTATTCCAGCTCAGTAATAACGAGTTCGCGAAATATGGGTCTGGAGATATTCTCAATGCTCGAGATAACGCCATTGCCGCTGCCTACAAGTTCGCTACTGCGGCTACACTGTTCGAACTGAATACCCATAAAAAGGCGACTATCAGTGACCTCTACCTGATCCATCAACAAGGTACACAGGGCGCGGAGGAGCACGTCAACCACCCCGACAGTATCGCTTGGAAATCAATGTGTGCCACCGATGAGGGCAAACAGAAGGGTGAAAAGTGGTGCAAGCGAGCGATCTGGGGCAACACACTTCCCGAAATCAAGCACGTTTGGAAAACCGTTGATAACCTAACTTCCGGCGCCTTCGTGAAGATGTGGCAACAGCGGGTTGATCGTTACTATGCCCGCTACTCCGAAACGGCGGCCAACTAAGGCCTGAGTGACGAGCCCAGTTTCTTCGAAATAGACGTGGGCGGGCTCGACCCCGTCGCTTCCCACCGCCCTGGTCTGTTGAGGAATTGGGCGCCTCCTTCATCGTGTCCAACAGCGCGGGACCGATGATGAGTACACACCCTAGTCGTGCTCACTAGGAGTTCTCCAGGTTTGACCCTGAGCGACCATGCGGCCTACGCGCGGCGTGCCGCTTCTTACCACCAGCGCTGTTGCATTGGTTGATAGTATTGGCCGGCGCGCGGACGAGTATTGGCAGGTTGGGAATTCCAATTGCGCTGGAAAAAGAAACCGAAGCCGTCGTTGCCCCAGTCGTTGCCGCTCGCAACGGGGACATTGACCGTAGGCCGGCGCATCAAGAAGCCACCCTGGGGCTGGTTGTTGAGCACCGCGACGAACTCGGTGCGGTAGTTGGTCTCGCGGCTCAGCGGCTCGTCCGAGACGATGATCGAGGATCGCGGCAATGCAGTCGGCGCGATGCGATCGAGCACATCCTGCGGGATGGTGATGCGGTCGAGCGCGTCCTTGGCGTCGTCCCCGTTGTCGATCGTGACCGCGGTCCAGCGCAGGCCCGCGCCATTGCGCGCCACCGCCGTGAACACATGCGTGCCGATCGGCTTGTCGGGATTGCGGATCGTGACCGGAGCCTCAATGGTCGCATCGAACACCTCGCCCCCGTCCGGCCACCGCTTATGCGTGTTGCGACGCACGTAAAGCTTCTGCGTCGTGCGGCTGATGTAAACCGAGACCGGCTCGAGCGCGAGCTTCGCCTCGCTTGCCGTCTTGGCGGCGGCGGCCTTCTTGGTCTCGGCCGCCTTGGCGGCGTCCTTCGCGGCGGCCGCGGCGTCGAGCTTCGACTTCGCGTCGGCCTTGGCCCGGTCGAGCTGCGTTCCCGCTTCCGCGGCGGTGGCGGCCGCCTTCTGCTTCAGCTCCTCGGCCCGTGCCTTGGCTTGGTCCGTCTTTGCGGCGGCCAGCGCCTTGTCGGTGAACGCAAGCTCTGCATCGGCGCGGGACTTAAGCCATTCCAGCTTGCGCAGCGACGCCGTGAGCAATACTGCCTCGCGTGCCGCTGTCGCGGCAGCCTTCTTCGCCTCGTCGGCCGTTTTGGCGGCCTCCGCGGCCTCGCGAACGAGCGGCTCGGCACGCGCCGGAGCAGCCGCGACGGCCTCCGCGTTCGGCAC
>Ga0306924_10002340_pt1 | contig 17855 bp, 14 predicted proteins | sample sta12Can44000111_FD_203756 | JGI IMG/M metagenome (GOLD analysis project Ga0306924, IMG submission 203756) | Lab enrichment of tropical soil microbial communities from Luquillo Experimental Forest, Puerto Rico - statanox.12C.anox.44.000.111 (v2)... | ecosystem: Environmental > Terrestrial >...
CCGTCAGCAGGCCGTCGGCATCGACGCTGAAGGTCACGCGGATGCGCGCCGCCCCCGCCGTCATGGCGGGAATGCCGGTCAGCACGAAGCGGGCCAGCGAACGGCACTGGTCAACCATCTCGCGCTCGCCCTGCACCACATGGATCAGCATGGCGTCCTGGCCGTCCTGATAGGTGGTGAATTCCTGGGCCATCGCCACTGGGATCGGGGTGTTGCGGGGGATCACCTTCTCGACGATGCCGCCCATGGTCTCGATGCCCAGGCTCAGCGGCGTGACATCCAGCAGCAGGGTGTCGGAGCCGGCGGTCAAGGCATCGGCCTGAAGGGCAGCGCCGACCGCCACCACTTCGTCGGGATTGATGTTGGACAAAGGCTCGCGGCCGAACAGCTCGGCCACCTTGCGGCGCACCAGCGGCACGCGGGTCGAGCCGCCCACCAGCACCACGCCCTTGACCTCGGAGGGATCGATGGCGGCATCTTCCAGCACGCCCTGGCAGATGCGGATGGTGCGCTCGACGAAGGGCAGCGCCAAGGCTTCAAACTCGGCCAGTTCCAGGCGATGCTTGGAAACCTCGCCGTCCATCTCGATGAACCATTCGCCGTAGGGGCTGGCCGACAGACATTCCTTGGCCATGCGGGCGGTCGCCAGCGCCTGCTTCACTTCCGCCGAGGTGACGGAGGCCGAACCACGCTCGGCCAGGAAACGCTCGGCGATGGCGTGATCCAGATCGTCGCCGCCCAAGGCAGCATCGCCGCCGGTGGCCAGCACCTGGAACACGCCCTTTTCCATCTGCAACAGCGAGATGTCGAAGGTGCCGCCGCCCAGGTCATAGACGGCGTAAAGCCCCTCGGCCTCGTTATCCAGCCCATAGGCCAAAGCCGCGGCGGTGGGTTCATTCACCAGACGCAGCACCTCAAGGCCGGCCAATTTGGCGGCGTCCTTGGTGGCGGTGCGGGCGGCATCGTCGAAATAGGCGGGAACCGTGACCACGGCGCGATCGACGATCTTTTCCAAGGCGTCTTCGGCCTGCGCCTTCACGGCCCGCAGGATATCGGCGGAAATCTCAACTGGGGTCAGGGTGCGACCGGAAACCTTAAGGCGCACCATGCCGCCCTCGGCGGCTGCGTCCATCTCATAGGGCAGCGTGCCGGCCAGGGATTTCACATCCTTCAGGCCACGGCCCATCAGACGCTTGATCGAGCTGACAACGCCATCCGGGTTTTCCAGCAGCTGACGACGAGCCTCGCGCCCGACCACGATGCTGCCATCGTCGGAATAGGACACCACCGAGGGGATCAGGCCCGAGCCCTCGGCGTCGCGGATCACCTCGGCCTCGCCCTTCTTGGCGATGGCGACCACAGAATTGGTGGTGCCCAGATCGATGCCCACCGCGACCTTGTCATTGGCGTGCGGAGCCGGAGTCTGGCCGGGCTCGTGAATTTGCAGCAGCATCAGATGCCTTGCCTCGTTAAACGGATACGACGGGCCTTGGCCTCTTCGGCCAGCTTGCCCAGATATTTCAGGCGGGTGGTCAGCTTGCCCGCCCCTTCAAGATCGTCGGCGGCGAAAGCGCGGGAGATGGCGGCGACGCAATCTTGCACATCAGCCTCGGCCTTGGCGGCGATCTCGGCCACCTCCTCGGCTGTCTCGGCCTCTTCCAGGGCTTCGCGCATTTCCATGGCTTCCATCAGCAGCACCGGATCGCTGACGGTCGCACTTTCCTCGACATTGACCACGCGACCCGCCAGACGCAGCAGATAAGCGGCGCGGCGCAGCGGGTCTTTCAGCACCTCATAGGCTTCGTTCAAAGCCGTGGCCTGCTGCTGCGACAGCGCCCGCTCCTTCGGGGTGCGGGTGGCGAAGCGGTCGGGATGCAGACGGCGCTGAAAGCCGAAATACTGCTTCTGCAACTGATCCGGCGACAGATCGAAGCCGCGCATCAACCCCAGCCGGGCGAAGTGATCGGTCTGGCCGGGAGCCTGCACCGCGCCGCAGGTGGAACAGAACAGCGCCCTGGGCGATACCGGGCCTTTGCAGGACCAGCAGGGCACCAGGGCGGGCGCGTCTTCGGGGATCTTGGTGAGGTCGGTCATCAGATGTGGAAGGACTCGCCGCAGCCGCAACGGCCCTTTTCGTTGGGGTTACGGAAGACGAAGCCGTTCTGCATCTTCTCTTCGACGAAGTCCATCTCGGTGCCCAGGATGAACATGGTCGCCTTGGGATCGATCAGCACCGTGATGCCGCCCGATTCCACCAACTCGTCCATCGGTCCTTTTTCGTCGGCGAACTCCAGGGTGTAGGTCAGACCCGAGCAACCCTTGGTGCTGACGCCGATGCGGATGCCCAGCGACGGCTTGCCGCGACCGGCCAACAGGGTCTTGACCCGCTCGACGGCGGCGTCGGTCAGGGTGATGGGAGCCATGCGTTCAGCCATATCGACCTCGTCCTAATTTCCAAGTGGGGCCAGAGGCTTATTCCTCCTGGCCGCCCTGCTTCTTCTTGTAGTCGGCGATGGCTGCCTTGATAGCATCCTCGGCGAGAACCGAACAATGGATTTTGACCGGAGGCAGCGCCAGATGCTGGGCGATGTCGGTGTTCTTGATCTGCGCCGCTTCGTCCAGGGTCTTGCCCTTGACCCATTCGGTCACCAGCGAAGACGAGGCGATGGCCGAGCCGCAGCCGAAGGTCTTGAACTTGGCGTCTTCGATCACGCCTTCTTCGCTGACCTTGATCTGCAGCTTCATGACGTCGCCGCAGGCGGGCGCGCCCACCAGGCCGGTGCCGACGTTGTCCTCTTCCTTCTTGAACGAGCCCACATTGCGCGGATGCTCGTAATGGTCGATGACCTTGTCGCTGTAAGACATGATAACTCTCCCTTAGAAACGCGTATGTTGGTGGCGACCCGACTCGCCTCATCCCTCTTCAACCGTCACCCCCGGGCTTGGCCCGGGGGTCCATGGATGCCCGGATCAAGTCCGGGCATGACGCAAGAGGACAGGCCTTAAGCGCCGACCCTTGTTAATGTTCCGACCACTGGATCGACTTGATGTCGATGCCTTCCTGATGCATCTCCCACAGCGGGCTCAGCTCGCGCAGGCGGCTGACGGCCTCGACGATATGGTCGATGGCATAATCGATCTCGGCCTCGGTGGTGAAGCGGCCGATACCCAGGCGCAGGCTGGTATGCGCCATCTCGGCATCCAGGCCGATGGCGCGCAGCACATAAGACGGCTCCAGCGAGGCCGAGGTGCAGGCCGAGCCCGACGACACCGCCAGATCCTTGACGCCCATCATCAGCCCCTCACCTTCCACGAAAGCGAAGCTGATATTGATGTTGCCGGCAATGCGCTGTTCCAGATCGCCGTTCACATAAATCTCCGGCAGACGGGCGGCGACGCCCTTCAGCAGGCGTTCGCGCAGAGCCAGCAGGCGCTTGCCCTCTTCGACCATCTCATCCTTGGCGATGCGGCAGGCCTCGCCCAGACCGACAATCAGCGGAGTCGGCAGGGTGCCGGAGCGCATGCCGCGTTCCTGACCGCCGCCATTGATCTGCGCCTGCAGGCGCACGCGCGGACGGCGGCGCACGAACAGGGCGCCTACACCCTTCGGCCCATAGATCTTGTGACCCGAGATGCTCATCAGGTCGATGTTCATGGCATTCACATCCAGCGGCATCTTGCCCACCGCCTGAGCGCAGTCGGTATGGAAGAACACGCCCTTCTTGCGGCAAAGCGCACCGATCTCGGCGATCGGCTGGATCACGCCGATCTCGTTGTTCACAGCCATCACCGAGACGATCGAGGTCTTATCGGTGATCGCGGCTTCCAGCGCGGCCAGATCGATCAGGCCGTTCTGCTGCACCGGCAGATAGGTGACGCGGAAGCCCTCGGTCTCCAGGTGACGGCAGGTGTCGAGCACGCATTTATGCTCGGTGACCACGGTGATGATATGATCCTTCTTCTCGCGATAGAAGTAGGCGACGCCCTTCAGGGCCAGATTGTTGGATTCGGTGGCGCCCGAGGTGAAGACGATTTCCTTGGGATCGGCGCCGATGATGGCGGCCACCTGTTCGCGGGCCAGCTCCACCGCTTCCTCGGCTTCCCAGCCATAGGCGTGGTTGCGGGAATGAGGATTGCCGAACTTCTCGGTGAAATAGGGAATCATGGCCTCGACGACGCGCGGATCACAAGGCGTAGTGGCCTGATAATCCAGGTAGATCGGATGCTTGACCTGGTTGGGCTTGCCGTCGCGTGCGGTCATGGCGGTCATATCGTGTTCCTTCACTCAGACTAATCTTCTTAAGCGGCGCTGGCCGCATGTTCATTCATATAGCGCCCGGCCAGAGGGACGAAGGCCTTCAGGAAGGCCTCGACATCCTCGGCGGTCGAGGTCCAGCCCAGGCTCACCCGGATGGCGGAACCGGCCAGATCGCCCGCGCCCATGGCGGCGAGCACATGGCTGGGAGCCACCTTGCCCGACGAGCAGGCCGACCCGGCGCTGACCATCACTCCAGCCAAATCCAGGGCCATCACCGCCGTCTGGGCCGTCAGCCCCGGCACCGCGATCGAGGAGGTATTCCCCAATCGCTGAGCCTCTTTAGCAAAAATGGCGATCCCCGGCAGAGCCTTCAACAGCTCGGCTTCCAAGCCGTCGCGCAAATCAGCCATGCGCTGGATTTCATCTTCGCCCATGGCTCGGATAGCCGCGGCGAAGCCGGCGATACCCGGCAGGTTCTCGGTGCCGGCACGATGGCTGTGCTCTTGCCCGCCGCCCTTGATCAGAGGCGAAACCTCCAGATCGGGGTCGGCCAGCACCAAGGCGCCAACGCCTTGCGGCCCGCCCAGCTTATGGGCCGACAAGGTCAGGGCGTCCACCCCCAGCGCGGCGATGTCCAGCGCCAGTTTTCCCGGAGCCTGCACGGCGTCGCAATGGAACAGCGCGCCATTGGCATGGGCGACGCGGGCCAGTTCGGCGATTGGCTGGATCACCCCGGTCTCATTGTTCGCCAGCATGACCGAGACGACCAGATCGCGGCCGCCCAGATGCTCCAGCTGACGGGCCAGACCTTGCGGGTCCACCAGACCGTCGGCATTGACCGGCAGCAGATGGCATTGAGCCGCCTTCAGCACCGAGGGATGCTCGATGGCCGAGGCCACCACCAGCTTTCGCCCCAACCCGGTCAAAGCCAGATTGTTGGCCTCGGTTCCGCCCGAAGTGAAGATCACCCCGGCGGGCTTGGCCTTAGCGAAAGCGGCGACTGTCTCCCGGCTCTCTTCCAGAACCTTCCGCGCCGCCCGCCCGGCCCCATGAACCGAGGACGGATTGCCGAGAACCATCATGGCTTCGGCTACCGCCCTGGCGGCTTCGGGGCGCACCGGCGTCGTGGCGTTATGGTCGAGATAAGCGGACATGGCTGCGATCTTACTCCGCCGCCGCCGTACCACCGCCATGGAACACGCCGCTGGAGCCCAGCAGCTTGCGCTCGACCACATCGGCGATCGAGACCGAGCTGAGGTAGAGATAAATCTGATTGCCCAGCTCTTCCCACAGATCATGGGTCAGGCAGCGGCCCTTGTTGTTGTGGCAGCCCGCCGGAGTGCCGGGAGCGCAGCGGGTGGTCTGGATCGGCTCGTCCACGGCCAGGATGATGTCCGAGACGCGCATCTGCGTCATCGGACGCGACAGCAGATAGCCGCCGCCCGGACCGCGAACGCTTTTCACCAGCCCGCCCTTGCGCAGGCGGCCGAACAGCTGTTCGAGATAGGACAAAGAAATTTCCTGGCGGTCGGCGATGTCGGCCAGAGCAACGGGGCTGCCGTTGCTGTGAACCGCAAGATCGACCATGGCCATCACGGCATAACGCCCTTTAGTGCTGAGTTTCACGACCGTGCTCCCGTTTTCGTTAAAGTCACCTGTTCATGGCGCTCGCCTTCCAGTTCGGCGATGCGATCCTTCATCTGCGACATTTCCTGACGCAGTGTCTCAATAGTCCGCACCAGCGGATCGGGCAGATCGCCCTCGAGCCCATAGGCGAGGAATTCGTTGCCCTTGGTGCAGCGCCCGGCGATGCGGGCCGGAATGCCGACCATGGTCACGCCGGGCGGCACTTCCGTCAGAACCACCGAATTGGCGCCGATACGCGCCCCGGCCCCGACGGTGAACGGCCCCAGCACCTGCGCCCCCGAACCGACGATGACGCCGTCTTCCAAGGTGGGATGGCGCTTGCCCATATGCAGCGAGGTTCCGCCCAGGGTGACGCCCTGATACAGCGTCACATCGTCGCCGATCTGGGCCGTCTCGCCGATCACGACACCAGTGCCGTGATCGATGAACAGACGCCGGCCAACCGTGGCGCCGGGATGAATCTCGATGCCGGTCAGGATCTTTCCGACATGCGACAGGAAGCGGCCCGTCACCCGCAATCCATGGCGCCAGCACCAGTTGGCGGCGCGGTGGAAAATCAGGGCATGCAGGCCGGGATAGCACAGCAAAACCTCGAGCGACGAGTGCGCCGCAGGGTCGCGCTGGCGAATAGATTCAATTTCTTCCCGAAGTCTCTTGAAAAGCATCGTCATCAATATGTTATTGTACGCCGCTTGCGACAGGGGGGTCCCGCCGCAGGTCGCAAGGGTCTCCTTGCTTGAGCGAGAATATAGGAAGACCGACTTGGCAGGTCAAGTATGACCCGCGCATGGCAGGTTCCGATTGAATTTTAATCCATACCGGTTCTGTCAGTTTTTGGCAGCCGGCCTCAAAAACAGGTGCTTCGAAACACCATGCCAGAAGTGATTTTCAACGGACCTGATGGGCGCCTCGAAGGCCGCTACCATCACGGCAAGGCACCGAACGCGCCCATCGCGCTCCTGCTTCATCCCCAGCCCCAGCATGGCGGCACCATGAACAACAAAGTGGTTTACGCCATGTACCACTCGTTTGTTCGCCGCGGATTCTCGGTGCTGCGCTTCAACTTCCGGGGCGTCGGACGCTCGCAGGGGAAGTTCGACAACGGCCAGGGCGAACTGTCGGACGCCGCCTCGGCGCTGGACTGGATGCAGTCCTATAACGCCAACGCCGCCAGCTGCTGGGTCGGCGGCTTCTCGTTCGGCGCTTGGATCGGCATGCAGTTGCTGATGCGTCGTCCCGAGATCGACGGCTTCGTGTCGGTGGCGCCGCCCGCCAACGTCTACGACTTCACCTTCCTGGCGCCCTGCCCGTCTTCCGGCCTGATCCTGCACGGCTCCGGCGATGAGCTGGTGCCCGAGCCCAGCGTCGCCAAACTGGCGACCAAGCTGGCTTCGCAGAAGAACATCACGGTCGAATACCGCACCATCGCGGACGCCAATCATTCCTTCTCGACCAAGCTGGACGATATGACCGCCAGCCTGGACGATTATCTGAATGGCATCTCGCTGGAGCGTCAGCTGGCTCCGGTGGCCGCTGCCGGCTAAGGCCGGGTTTCAGAAAAGGCCCCGCAGCCTCCCCCGCTTTGGTGGGTGGGGACTGCGGGGCTTTTCTTTTGTTGGCAGCGTTCCCCCTCGCCCGCAGGCGAGAAAGGGGGTGAGGGAAAGCTGCCCTAATGAGCGGACAACCATTCCACATTCGTCATGGCCGGACCTGATCCGGCCATCCACGTCTATGCGCAAGGCGGCTGGTTCGTGGATGCCCGTGTCAAGCACGGGCATGATGAATATGAGATACCGAAGGCGCTTTCCCTCACCCGCCAGCCTGCCCCATCCCCCCTCTTATGAAGCCCTCCCTAAATTTTAATTGCGATTCATTCTTAATTGCAATAACATCGAGACCTCAGATGCCATCGGGCCACAGCGGCCCATCAGCCAAAGACGAGGCCATTCCATGCGCACCCATCTGATCTATGGAACCGATACCGGCAACACCCGCTCTGTCGCCAAAAAGATCGCCAAGGTCTTACCCGAAGCGACAGTGATCCATATCGACAAGGCCGAAACCATCGACTTTGAATCCTGTGATCTTCTGATCCTGGGGGCACCCACCTGCGGCTATGGCGATTTGTCCACCGATTGGGAGGACGGCATGACCAAGCTGGATCGCGCCGATCTGACCGGCAAGACGGTGGCGCTGTTCGGCACCGGCGATCAGGTGAACTATCCCGACACCTTCGTCGACGCCATGGGCATTCTGTACGACAAGGTGACAACCCGTGGCGGCAAGGTGGTGGGGCGCACCTCGACCAGCGGCTATCAGTTCGACGGCTCGACCGCCTTGCGCAATGGCGATTTCGTCGGATTGGTGCTGGATCAGGACAATCAGCCGGAAAAGACCGAGGCCCGCATCGCCGCCTGGATCGGAGGCCTGAAATGACCAGCCCCCGCCTGCATATTCTGGCCAACAGCCTTTATGAACTGGATCGCGGCGTGCGGGCACTGTTCCTGATGACGGTGCAGATCAGCGAGTTGCCGGCGGTGGTGGCGCGGCTGGCCCGCGATCAGGTGGCGCATTTCACCCAGCCGGTCAATGCCGGCAAGGCCAATGTCTTCTTCGGCAAGGCGGCGATGGTCGAGACCGCTCGCTGGCTGGCCCGCAAGCCCCTGAACCATCTGAGCCCGGAAGAGGATTTCATGCTGGGCACCTTGCTGGGCTATGACCGCGAGGGCCAATGCCAGCGTTATCTCAACAAGATGGCCCCCAAGGCGCCTTGGCTGGAGATCGCGGCGGGTTAAGCCTCGTCGTCCCACAAGGTTCCACCGCATTGCGGCTCAGGCACGCCCGTGGTGCCAGGAAAGCTGAGGGGCAGCCCGCGCAAGGACCGCACCGCCAGGAAGGCGAAGGCCTGGGCCTCCAGGGCATCACCGTCCCAGCCCTCGCCATCCACTGCCTCAACGGGAACATCGAGCGCCGACGACAGGCCGGCCATGATGGCGGGATTCCGACGTCCGCCGCCACAGACCAGCCAGCGCTTGGCGGTTTCGGGGAAATGCTTCGCCGCCGCCTTCACCGAGGCGACGGTGAAAGCGGTCAGGGTGGCGGCTCCGGCTTCCGGCTCCATCCCCTCGACCAGCCGGGCAGCCAGGGCGGCAAAGTCGTCGCGGTCCAGGGATTTGGGCGGCTTGCGGGCGAAATAACCATGGGCCAGAAAATCCGTTACCGCTGTCTCGTCGGCATCGCCAGACAGCGCCAGAATGCCGTCGCGGTCCATCGGCTCGCCGATATGGCGCAGCGCCCAGTCGTCGATCAGAGCATTGCCGGGGCCAGTGTCGAAGGCCAGCAGTTCGCCATCCTCGGCGATATAGGTGACGTTCCCTACCCCACCCAGATTCAGCACCGCCAGAGGGCGTTCCAGCTTAGCGGCCAGAGCGGCATGGAACACCGGCACCAGTGGAGCCCCTTGCCCGCCGGCCTCGACATCGGCGGTGCGGAAATCATTGACCACCGGAATGCCGCAAAGCCGGGCCAACAGCGGGCCGTCGCCGATCTGGCGGGTATAGCGTTCCTCGGGGCGATGCAGGATCGTGTGACCGTGAAAGCCCACAACTCCCACCATCTCTGGCCCAATGCCGGCTTTTTGCAACAGGGTGACGACGGTGGCGGCGTGGAACTCGGTCATCGCCCGCTCGACCTCGGCCACCGGCTTGTTGCCGCCCAGCAAAGCGCGCAACCCTTCGCGCAAGGCGGGGGGATAGGGCCGGGTCAGGCTGGGGCCCAGATGCGCCACCACCTCGCCGTCGGTCAGCACCAAGGCGGCATCCACGCCGTCGAGCGAGGTTCCCGACATCAGTCCAATGGCAAGCATCATCTCAGGCATTCTGGGCCAGTCCGTTGTGAAATCGCGGCAATCGTGCTAAACGACGCCCTTCCTTGCAAGGCAACATTTCCTGATTTTGGACCCGATCCCATGACGACGCTCAGCTCCGCCTTCGTCCGCACTATTTCCGAGCGCGGCTTCCTGCATCAATGCACCGATATCGAGGCGCTGGACGCCAAGATGGCGAAGGGCACCGTCTCGGCCTATATCGGCTTCGATTGCACGGCGGACAGCCTGCATGTCGGCAGCCTGCTTCCCATCATGATGCTGCGCCATCTGCAGAAGTCGGGGCATAAGCCGATCGTCCTGATGGGCGGCGGCACCACCCGCGTCGGCGACCCGTCTGGTAAGGACGAAGCCCGCAAGATGCTGACCGACGAGGACATCGCCCGCAACATGGCCGGCATCAAGCAGGTGTTCGCCAAGTTCCTGACCTTCGGCGACGGCCCCACCGACGCGGTGATGGTCAACAATGCCGACTGGCTGGACCAGCTGAACTACATCGAGTTCCTGCGCGATTATGGCCGGCATTTCTCGGTCAACCGCATGCTGAGCTTCGATTCCGTGAAGCTGCGTCTGGAACGCGAGCAGCCGCTGTCGTTCCTGGAATTCAACTACATGATCCTGCAGGCCTATGACTTCGCCGAACTGGCCCGCCGCCGCGGCTGCATTCTGCAGATGGGCGGCTCGGACCAGTGGGGCAACATCGTCAATGGCGTCGAGCTGGGCCGTCGCGTCGATGGCAGCGAACTGTTCGGCCTGACCACGCCTTTGATGACCACCGCCTCGGGCGCCAAGATGGGCAAGACCGCCAACGGCGCCGTCTGGCTGAATGCCGACCGGCTGTCGGCCTGGGATTACTGGCAGTTCTGGCGCAACACCGAAGACGCCGATGTCGGCCGCTTCCTGAAGCTGTTCACCGAACTGCCGCTGGACGAGGTCAACCGTCTGGCCGCCCTGGAAGGGGCCGGGATCAACGAAGCCAAGAAGGTTCTCGCCAACGAAGCCACCAAGCTGGCCCATGGCGAGGCCGCCGCTCTGGAAGCCGCCGAAACCGCTCGGCGCACCTTCGAGCAGGGCATGGCCGCCGACACTCTGCCCACCATCGGGATTCCCGCCGCCGAGCTGGAGGCCGGCATCGCCGCCTTCGCTCTGTTCGCCCGCGCAGGGTTAGCCGCCTCGAACGGCGAGGCCCGCCGTCTGATCAAGGGCGGCGGCGCCAAGGTCAATGATGTGGCGGTGTCGAATGAAAACCAGATGATCGGCTCGGGCGACCTTGTCGACGGCCAGATCAAGCTGACCGCCGGCAAGAAGCGCCATCTGCTGATCAAGCCGGAATAAGAGCTTACTTCAAAGGCTTTACGGGCTGGGGAGGCGACGCTTCCCCAGCCTTTTCATTGTCCGAAGCCTTCTTCTCCTCGGGACGCACTTCGGTGCCGGTGCCGTCGTCGAAGATGTTGAACAGCTTCCTGAGAAAGCCCGGCGTCAGCACCGACAGCGGATTGACCAGCACGCTGGGATCGGCGGACGGACCCGACATGGAATAATTCATGGCAAAAACGCCGCCGCCCTTTTCATTGGTCAGCAGCGAGCCCACCAGAGGAATCCGCCCGAACACGCTGTTGAGCACATAGGCCGGAACAACAGTTCCCTCCAGCGCCATCTTGTCATTGTCGAGATCGACCTGCCCCTTGGCGGTCAGGCCCAGCGCCGGACCCGAGGCTTGGCCGTCCTTGATGTCCAGCACGCCCTCGGTCAGGGTGAAAGGCACCTTCATGGTCGAGAAGTTGATGCCTTGGCCCGACAACAGCTCGACCACGCCGGTCAGCGCCGCCACGGTGAGCAGCCGCGCCAGCGCCGGCGCCTTCATCACCTGATAGTCGCTGACCTGACACAGGCCGATCAAAGGCTGCTTGGGATCGGCATCGTCGTAATAGGCGTCCAGCACCAGATTGCCGCCCACCACATTCTCGAACACGCCAAAGGCCTTGAACACCGAACCGGCATCGCCGCTGGTGATCTTGACCGCCCGGCGGTTCTGCAGGCTGGGCTCGATCTCGATATGCAGAGGCTTGTCGTCGCCGACCTTGCCATCCAGGCGCAGCAGGCGGATATCGGCCCGCGCGTCCCGGGTCATCGCCATGGTGATATCCTGAGCCTTGCCGTCATCGCTGACCCAGACCTGATCCAGCTCGGCGGTCACCGACAGCGGCAGCACCAGGTCATGATCATGGGCATGATCGGGCTTGGGGCGCTGGGACTTGGGAACATCGGACGGCCCGCCGCCGATGATCTCGCGGGCATCGAAGCTGGGACCGGCGACGTCGATCACCAATCCGCCGCCATTGGGCTTGAGGATGATCGAGCCATGGGCATCGGTGCGGGCCAGCTTGGCGCGACTAAAGGTCACCTTGCGCGGCTGGCCTTTCTCGAAGGCCACCTGCCCCTGCACATCCATACCGTCGGCTGACGACACGGCAAAGCGGGGGATATCGGCCAGATGGCCTTCGCGCAGCTGCACCAGCGCCGAAGCCTGACCGGCAACGCCGAGTTTCTTCGACCAGTTCAGCGACGGCAGGCTCATGGAAACGCCGTTCAGCGATCCCTTGATATCGATATCGCCCCGCCCGCCATTGGACAGATTGGCCACCAACTGGATCGGCACCGCCCCATCCATGAAGGGCGGCTGGAACGGCGGCACATCCAGCCCGACCATGGCGCGGGCGGCATTGTCCAACTGGGCCTGCACCTCGTAATGGCTTTGCACGGCGGCGGCATGGCTGAAGTTCTCATGCCATTTGATGTCGGCGGGCAGACCGCCCAGCTTGGCCTTGCCGGCCATGTCCAGCCCCTTGGCGTCGGCATCCAGGGACAAAGTGCCCTCGGTCAGATCAAGACCCAGCGCCACCTTGGGGATCGCCACACCTTTGGTCTGGGCCGAGGCCTTGACCTTGACGTCGTCGAACTTCAGGCTTTCCAGCAGCGGAAAGCGCAGGGAAAGATCGGTGACGGCATCGCCCTTGACGCTTTGGGGATCGACGCCCAACTGCTTGGCCCAGCCCAAGGGCTTGCTGTCGATCACCTTCAGGGCGTCGGTAATGGGGCCGTCGATCTTCAGGGCGATGTCGGCATATTGCAGCGGCGCCATCAGTCCCGACAGCGCCACCTTGCCGCCCGGCAGCACCTTCAATCCCATCAGGTCGCCGCTCTTGATCTCGATATTGAAGTTGTCTTTGTCGAAAGTGGCTTCGGCATTGGCGTGATGCACGATCGGCATGGGAGCCAGATATTGCACATCCACGCCCTCGGGGATCACCTTGCCGCCTAAGCTGTCCACCTCGATATCGTCGATGGTCTTGCCCGGCGGCACATGGCCTTTGAAATGGGCGGTGGCCAGCTTGACGATGCCGTGGGACAGGTTCGTGACGATCCAGCCCCGGGGATTCGGCGCCAGCGCCGGCGGCCACAGCCCCTTCAACTGCTCGACCGGCAGTTCCTCGACCTTGGCATCCATCTCGGCGGTCATCGGGCCGTCGATATTCTCGGCATGGCCCGACAGCGTCACCACAGCCTGGCCCAGATCGAGGCGCACTTCTTCGAGCGAGACATTCTTCATGCCCCCGGTAACCGCCCCATGCAGAGACATGGACTCGACCGGAGCGCTCACCCCCGCCAGCTCCGACAGATCCAGCACGCCGGCTCCGGCGGCCAGATCGAAGCGCAGGTCGGTCAGCCCCTGATCGACCGACCAGCGCAGACCCAGCGTGCCGCCGGTCGGCATATGCATGGCTTCCAGCGGCTTCAATTGCGGGGCCAGCTTAGCCATCAGATCGGGCCGAACGCCGCCATAGGAGATGTTGCCCTCGACCGATTTGTCCTGCGAGCGATAGAGCCCGTCGGCATCGAAATGGGCGCGATCCCCCGCCAGCTCCATATCGAAGCGAGCCTTCAGCACGATCCCCTGGACATCGCGCAGGAAGCGCAGATCGGCCGAGGGGGCATGCCATTCGATGCCCAACGCCTCGTCCTGGATCAGGATATCGGCCCCCACCACCTCGACCCGCTGCAGCTGGCCGGCGACACTATCCTGGCCCGGCGGAGCCAGCAGGGCGCGCAAACCTTCCTCGGCGGCGACGGTGGAATCGCCACCCACCTGGGGCTGCTGCTCCTCGGAATCGCCAAGGCCCATCTGGATGTCGCCATGAACGTCGCGCAGCAGCCGCACATGGGGATGGATCAGCCGCAAGCGCCGAGGCGCCGCCACGCCATGCAGCAGCGACGGCACCGACAGAGCCACCGACATCTCGGGCACCGAAGCGACCACAGTGTCGTTCGCCACCGCATGCACGCCACGGGCGCGGATTTCCAGATTGGCGGCTTCGCGGTCCCAGACCAGCAGGGTGGAATCGACGCGCACCGACAGGGAACTGTCAGGACGGCTGAGCGCCGCCTGGATATAGGGCTGCAGGAACGACAGCTCCATCGGCCCTTCCGACAGGCGGAAGCCCAGCCAGGCAGCCAAGAACAGAATTGTGGTCAGGAAGCCGCCAAGAAGCCGGAACAAACTCCTAACGGTGCCGTGAACCAATCCCTTGTCCTTTCTATTGCCGCTGCATGCTTGACCAAAGCGGCAGATTTGCTCAGTCTGACGAAAAACACAACAACGGGATGCATTTCCTTGACCTTCGACTGGACGTCCCACCCGCTTCCCCGCCCCTTCGACCGGGAAATGGCGCTTCGCCACCGTGAACGCTGGCAAGAGGAAGCCGCCGGCAAGGACGATCCCACCCTGACCGCCTTCATGGCCCAGGCCGCAGACGACGAGCGCCTGACCGCCCTGACCGACGCCGTCTTCGGCAACAGCCCGTTCCTCAGCCATTGCCTGATCCGCGAGCCGGTCTTCTTCAAGGACCTGATCGAGCAAGGCCCTGACGTCTGCTTTGCCCGGCTGCTGCGCGAACTGCCCCGCCCCAACGACATCAATGCCTTGATGAAAGAGCTGCGCATCGCCAAGCGCCGCGCCGCTCTGCTGATCGGGCTGGCCGACATCGCCGGCGTTTGGCCGCTGGAGGCGGTGACCGAAGCCCTGGCCGCCCTGGCCGACCGCTCTTTGGTGCTGGCGACCGAGCATCTGCTGCTGAAGGCGCATGAGGCCGGCGACATCACCCTGCCCGATCCGGACCAGCCGGCCCATGGCTCGGGCCTGTTGATCCTTGGCATGGGCAAGCATGGCGGGCGCGAGCTGAATTACTCCAGCGACATCGATGTGATCGTCTTCTATGACGAGGAAGCGCTGGAATACAAAGGCCGCAAGTCCCTGGGCGAGATGTTCATCCGCATGGCCAAGGAACTGGTGCGCATCATGGAAGAGCGCACTGCCGACGGCTATGTCTTCCGCACCGATCTGCGCCTGCGCCCCGACCCCGGCTCGATGCCCGCCGCCATTTCCCTGGCCGCCGCCGAGCTTTATTACGAAGGCTTCGGCCAGAATTGGGAACGCGCCGCGATGATCAAGGCCCGTCAGGTGGCCGGCGATCCCGACACCGGCGTGTTCTTCGCCCGCATGATCCGCCCCTTCATCTGGCGCAAGAACCTGGACTTCGCCGCCATCCAGGACATCCATTCCATCAAGCGCCAGATCAACGCCCATAAGGGCGGCGGCAAGATCGCCGTGGCCGGGCATAATATCAAGCTGGGCCGGGGCGGCATCCGCGAGATCGAGTTCTTCGCCCAGACCCAGCAATTGATCTGGGGCGGACGCGAGCCTGCCATGCGGCTGCCCCGCACTTGCGAGGCTTTGCGAGCCCTGGCCGCCGCCGGCCATACCAGCTCCCAGGTGGTCGAGGAACTGACCGAGGCCTATCGCTTCCTGCGCGGTCTTGAGCATCGTCTGCAGATGACCGACGACAAGCAGACCCAGACCCTGCCGGAAGACCCGGAACGGCTGACGGCGCTGGCGGTGTTCATGGGCTTTGCCGGCATCGAGGATTTCTCGGACGCCCTGACCCAGCGCCTGCGCACCGTCGAGACCCACTATGCCGCTTTGTTCGAGGAAAGCGCTCCCCTGGCCACACCCTGCGGCAATCTGGTCTTCACCGGCTCGGAGAATGATCCCGAGACCATCCAGACCATTGCCGCCATGGGCTTTTCCAATGCCGAAGGCATCAGCGCCGCTATTCGCGGCTGGCATCATGGCCGGGTGCGCGCCACCCGCTCGACCCGCGCCCGCGAGCTTTTGACCGAGCTGACCCCGGCGCTGCTGGCCGCCCTGGCCGGCACCGCCGAACCGGAAGCGGCTTTTCATCGCTTCGAGCAGTTCCTGGGGCAATTGCCGGCGGGTGTGCCGCTGTTCTCGCTGTTCCACGCCAATCCCAGCCTGCTGGAGCTGGTGGCCGAAGTGATGGGCGACGCCCCGCGTCTGGCCGAGCAACTGTCGCGCAACACCAACCTGCTGGACGGCGTGCTGTCCGCCGGCTTCTTCGACGCCCCGCCTCCCGCCGCCAAGCTGGCCGAGGAACTAACGCAAGCCCTCGAGGAAGCCGGCGAGGATTTCCAGGAGATGCTGGACCGCGCCCGGCGCTGGACGAACGAGCAGAAATTCCGCATCGGCGTGCAGACCCTGCGCTCGATGATCGAGCCGGATCAGGCCTGCCATCATCTGTCCGACATCGCCGACGCCGTCTTGATGGCCATGCAGCCGAAGGTCGAGGCCGAATTCGCCCGCGCCCATGGGCTGGTTCCCGGCGGCGGCTGCGCCATCATCGCCATGGGCAAGATGGGCAGCCGCGAGATGACCGCCGCCTCGGACCTGGATCTGATCCTGGTCTATGACAGCCCGCCCGATCTCGACCAGTCGGACGGAGCCAAGCCGCTGGCACCCAGCACCTATTACGCCCGCCTGACCCAGCGCATCTTGAACGCCATCACCGCCAAGACCGCCGAAGGAGAGCTGTACGAGGTGGATATGCGGCTGCGGCCCTCGGGCAATTCCGGGCCGATCGCCACCAGTCTGGCATCCTTCATCCAGTATCAGGACGGCATGGCCTGGACCTGGGAGCATATGGCCCTGACCCGCGCCCGCACCGTCACCGGCCCGGCGGGACTGGCCGCCACTATTCAGGACGTGATCCACAAGACCCTGACCAAGCCCCGCGATCCCGACAAGCTGCTGGCCGACGTGGCGGATATGCGCGAGCGCATGGCCCGTGAGCATAAGAGCGACAATCCCTGGGAGGTCAAGCATCGCCGGGGCGGGCTGGTGGATATCGAGTTCATCGCCCAATATCTGCAACTGCGCTGGGCGCCCGATCATCCTTCGCTGCTGAAGGGCTCGACCGCCGCCGTGCTGGAGGAAGCCGCCCGCCTGAAGCTGCTGGCCGACGCCGACGCCGAGCTGCTGCTGGAGTCTTTAAGCCTGTGGCAGGCCATCCAGCAGGTGCTGCGCCAGACCATCGAAGGCAGCTTCTTCGAGGAACATGCCCCCGGTCGTTTGAAAGAGGTCCTTGTCCGCGCCGCCCACGCCACCCATTTCGAGGGATTGCGGCAGCTGATGGCGGACCGCGCCGCCGCCTGCCATGCCCTGTTCGACCGGCTGATCCACCAGCCCGCCCAACCCATTCTGGCCGCCCTGGCCGCCGAGAAGGAGACATCTTCATGAGCATCGACATCGGTTCCGCCGTCCCCGACATCACCCTGCCCACCGACGGCGGCGGCAGCCTGTCGCTGGCTTCGCTGAAGGGCAAGAAGGTAGTGCTGTATTTTTACCCGAAGGACGATACCTCGGGCTGCACGGCGGAGGCCTGCGCCTTTCAGGAATCTCTGCCCAATTTCGCCGGTATCGACGCGGTGATCGTCGGCGTCTCGAAGGACTCTCCGGCCAAGCATGACAAGTTCAAGGCCAAGTACAATCTGGCCTTCACCCTGATCTCGGACGAAGAGGGCCAGCTGTGCGAAGCCTTCGGCACCTGGGTCGAAAAGAGCATGTATGGCCGCAAATATTTCGGCATCGAACGCTCGACCTTCCTGATCGACCAGACCGGCGTGGTGCGCAACGTCTGGCGCAAGGTCAAGGTC
>Ga0306924_10002341_pt1 | contig 17848 bp, 12 predicted proteins | sample sta12Can44000111_FD_203756 | JGI IMG/M metagenome (GOLD analysis project Ga0306924, IMG submission 203756) | Lab enrichment of tropical soil microbial communities from Luquillo Experimental Forest, Puerto Rico - statanox.12C.anox.44.000.111 (v2)... | ecosystem: Environmental > Terrestrial >...
TCAATGCCTCACACGCCGAGAATGCCTCAACTTCTGTGGCATAAGACAACCGCACCGCCATGTGGTCGTTATAACCCGTCTAATCCCTGTCTCGTCCGGTTCAAGGTGACGGCGGCGAGCCCGCTGGCGGGCGCTTCGCCAAGTGGAGTTGGACGCCCGCCGGACGTCCAACTTAAAGTGGCGGATTCCGTGTGACCGACTCCGAGTTCAGCCGAGACCGGAGGACAGAAAGTAGGCCCCGATGCCAGTGACCAGCACAGCTCGCCGGGCATCTGCCGCACGATCTGCGGCCCGCCTAGGCCAAGCTGGTCAGGATCCCGCCAGGTGAACAGCGCCTCGGCGATCACCCAGAGCACGCGGTCGGCGGCGCCGGGGCCAGGCCGCTGGTCGTGATGTAGCTGACCCGCGCGTTCGAACACGGCTCCGGTCTCGAACAGGAAGCCGGTGCCGGGCACCAGGCGGCCGACCCCGAAGGATCGGCCGCGCAGTGCAGCGCGGGTGTGACTTCGGGGCCTGACGGCAGTGCGCAGCGGTGCGCTCGCCGCCGGCTGCGGTGGAGGTGGTGTGGGGCTGCTGGTAGCGCTGGAGGTCAGGGTCGGTGCGGGCCAGGTGGGCGGTACCCGTTCTGGGCGAGCCGTTCGAGCTCACCGCGTGGCGCCTGGTCTTCCCGGACCGGCCTGGCTGTGGTATCGAATGGGATGAGCGGGCGGTACGCAGGTTCCGGCTCGCGACCTGACGGAGTGTGGATGCGGATCCTGATGACCGGTGGTTCCGGGGTATTGGGCCGGGCATCGATACCGTTTCTGTCCGAGGCCGGTCACCGGATCGACGCGCCGCGCCGCGAAGAGCTCGACCTGTTCGATCCGGCGGCGGTCGCGACCCAGGTGCGCGGAACCGCGGCTGTACTGCACCTGGCCGCGCATATCCCGCCGCGGGAAGCCCAGGGACGGCGCGAGGCGTGGCTCGAGAACGACCGGCTGCGTCGTGACGCGACCGGGATCCTCGTAGACGCCGCGCTCGCTGCCCGGGTGGAGTGCTTCGTGTTCCCGAGCCTCGCGTTCATCTACCCACCGTCCGGACCGGTCGACGAGTCGACGCCGCTGCCCGAGGACGTGTACGAGATAGCCCGCTCCGCCGTTGACGCCGAACGGCACGTCGCGCGGTTCTGCGCTGGCGGGGGCCGGGGCGTGGTCCTGCGTCTCGGCGGACTGTACGGCCCGGGTGCGGAGAGCGACATGCCGGTCGAGCGGTACCTGGCCTTCGGGGCGACGCTGTCGACCGAGGACGCTGGCCGAGCCATCACGGCCGCGTTGCACGCGCCGGCCGGGGTCTACAACGTCGTCCGCGACGGTGAGCGTGTAACGAACGCGCGGTTCAAAACGGCGACCGGCTGGTCGCCGAGCTGAGGCCGTGGAAGCACGATCTGATCGGCCCTCGAGGAACAACGGAGCGAAAAGTACCGGCACGCTCTGATCGCTGTGGTCGGTATCGGTGTTCGGGCAGGTCAGCTGGGCGGGACCGATGCCTGGCTCAGGTCGTCTCTTCGGTTCCGACGAGGCAGCGCATCGGGCTCCAGGCACGCTTGGGCCAGGCTGCGGGGATGCTGGCCAGGCGATGGTCGTCTAGTCCATGTCATCCGGCGGCCCAGAACGAGCAGTGGTGCGCGGCGGCGAAGTCGGTCGTGACCTGCGACTGCAACGGCGCCAGCGACAGCACCCTGGTTCCGTTGAATGACGGCCAGGGCAGCGCGCGCGACGACGGGTTGCCGGTCCTGGCGAAGCTGGCCCAGTCCGTGCGCATGCTGGCCGCGAGCGCCTGCTGGTCGGGGGTGAGGGTGCGGGTGACGGGGAACGGCGCGTTCGGCTGGTCGAAGAGATACGGGAGCTCCGTCCCGTGCGTCGACAGGCCCAGGTGCTGCTTGTCCGGCGGCAGGATGTTCAGCGGCGCGTTGTCGTCGTTGAACTGGTAGGCGTACGTCGGAACGCCGCGCACGGCGGTCCAGCGGTCGACCTGCAGGGCCGGGCACGCGAAGCTCGCGTCCGAGACGAGCAGGCTGAAGGCCGCAACCGGGTTCGGGTAGGCGCTGAGCGGGTACTCGTTCGCGATCGCTGCGGCCCGCGCGGGCGACACGCCCAGGGCCTGGGCGATGTTGGCCTGGTAGTTCGCCGGGTCCGTTGGGTCACCGGCTAGCGGTATGTTCGTCCCTTGGCTTACGGTGATGCCGACCCCGGCGACGAAGAGCAGTTCCTCGTCGTGGGTGATGCCGTTGATGACCGGCACCCGGGCGAACTGCCCGCGGGCCAGCGCCGTTCCGATCGGCTGGGTGAGCACCGCGCCGTCGACGACGCCCGGGATCTCGGTGCCGAAGTTGCTGACCAGGTCGCTGACCGGCGCGTTGCGCAGGCACGCCGCGGTCTGGTCCGGACAGCCGACGGCCGTGGCGAACGTCAGGCCGGCCGCCTCGGCCGCGGCGAGCGGCCGCTGGTTCAGGGCGAACGTGCCGCTTTGCACGATGGCCCGCTGGAAGAGCCCGCGGGCGCCGGGCGAGACCGTCTGGGCCAGCACCGACAGGCCGCCGGCCGACTGGCCCGCGATGGTCACGTTGTCCGGATCGCCGCCGAACTGCTCGATGTTGCGCTGGACCCAGCGCAGCGCCGCCTGCTGGTCCATCAGCCCGTAGTTGCCGGCCGGGCCACCCGGCCCGGAGGCGAGCGCCGGGTGGGCGAGGAAGCCGAGCGCGCCGAGCCGGTAGTTGATCGTGACGACCACGATGCCGTCCGCCGCGAGCTTGGTGCCGTCGTAGTTGCGGGCGCCGTCCTGGACGAGACCTCCGCCGTGGATCCACACCAGCACCGGCCGGCCGCCTTGATCATTACTGCCTGCCGTCGGCGCGTAGACGTTCAGGTACAGGCAGTCCTCACTGATCGGCCCGGGCGGGAGGAACGGATTGAACGCCTGTGCCTGCGGGCAGCTCGGCCCGAACTGCGTCGCGGGCCGCACTCCGGTCCAGGCCGCAGCCGGCTGCGGTGGCCGCCACCGCAAGTTCCCCGTCGGCGGGGCGGCGTACGGCAGCCCCAGGAAGGAGTTCACCCCCGCGGCGCTGGCCCCGCGGATCACACCGCTGTCAATGCGCACGACCGGGTTAGCACTGCCTGACGTGGGTGACGCGATCGCATTGCCGGCGCCGGCCGTGACGACTGCTACCGCGACACTGACCGCCAGCGCGCACGCCGCCGCAGCCGATCGGCGCCCCGGCAGGCGCCACCGCCCGCCCGCTGTCCTTGATGCGCTCATGCTCCTGCTCCCTTCCTTGGAAGATCAGCGCCCCGGCGTCCCGGCACCCGGGCGAGGGTGACCGGCATCGTTCCGCCGGGTTGATCGGATGACGGTGTGTGCGGTGGCCGGCCGGGCTGGTCCCGCTGACTGCCCGGTGACGGCGCCGCCGGGGTGCCGGTCGGCGGTGCGGGTGCCCGCGCGGGAATCCGGCGGGGCATCCCGTCCCGCCTCGGGGACATTAAAGATCCCCGGCCTCAGGCCGGGAACGCCTCGTGCAGTCCCCGCCGCTGCCGCCTCCGGCCGGGCTGCCCCGCCCTGCCATCACCCGCTCCCACACCGCCAGCATCCGCCCGGCCGTGGCCGGTGGCAATATCAGCAAGTGATATCCCCCGGGCGGACGCCGCGGGCGCCACCGACGAGGAGATCGCCGATACGCTGCTGGCGATCGCCCAGCGCCGCGATCCTGCAGCCTCCCAAGCCCGAGATGACGCCGTCCCCGCGGATTCGTCAGCATGCTATGGACCGTGACGCCGACTGGGAGGCCGCTGACTAACCAGATTGCAGGTCGGCTGCGTTATGTGCCGCGGGCGTCTTCTGTATTGACCGTATTTCCAGGTCGTGTCGTGCTGGGTGAGTGTTGCGGGTCAGCCGCCGAGGCCGGCCGCGCGAGCCCGCTGCATTGCCTCGGTACGGTCGTTGACCTGGAGTTTGGTGAATATGTTGCTTACGTGGTTTCGGACGGTTTTGGGTGACAGGACGAGTTTATGGGCGATCTGGCTGTTGGGCATGCCGCGGGCGAGGAGTTCGAGTACTTCCCGCTCGCGGTCGGACAGTTCGGGAAACAGTACCGGGTCGCGTGCTGACAGCGGCCGGGTGAGGTACGACAGGACGCGGCTGGCCACCGCCGGCCCGAAGACCACGTCACCGCGCGCGACCGACTCCAGGGCCCGCAGCAGGTCGTCGGTGTCCGCGCCCTTTACGACGTAGCCGCGGGCTCCGGCGCGCATCGCCGCGAACACCGGCTCATCCTCATCCAGCATGGTGAGCACGAGCACCGCGATGGCGGGGTTGGCGGCGACTATCTTGCGTGTTGCCTCGACTCCGTTGAGGCCGGGCATGTTGAGGTCCATCACGATGACGTCGGGAAGCAGCTTTGCTGCCTGCGCGATTGCTGACTCGCCGTCCGCGGCCTCGCCGGCCAGCTCAATGTCTGGCAGCGAGTCGATTAGCGCCTTGAGCCCTCGGCGGAATGTCGGATGGTCGTCGGCGATGAGGACCCGGGTGATCATGATGTCACTCGCAACGGCAGCACGGCCACGACGGCGGTGCCGCTGTCCCGGATGCCGACTGAGCAGGCGCCGCCGAGTTCGGCCGCGCGTTCGGCCATCGCCGCCAGGCCGACGCCGGTGCGGCGGTCATCGCGGCGGCTGGCGATGCCGACGCCGTCGTCCGTGATCTCAAGGCGCAGCTGTGCGTTGTCGATGGTGAATGCCACCGTGGTGTGCCGGGCTCCGGAGTGCCGCGCCGCGTTGGTCAGTGCCTCGGCGGCGATGCGGTAGGCGGCCACCTCGACTGCGGCCGGCAATGGCGGCAGGGCTGGCGCGGACACGCAGACGTCAAGTGCGCCGCGTTCGCCGAGCCGCGCGGCGTAGGCTTGCACGGCCGGTACCAAGCCGAGCTGGTCCAGGTCGGGCGGCCGCAGGTCGTAGACGAGCCTCCGGACCTCAGTGATCGAGGCTTGCACTTCGGTCTTGAGTTCGGCCAGCGTCTCGGCCGTGGCTCGCGGGTCGGCGGCCAAGGTGTTGCGGGCCGCGTCGAGGCCGAACATGATGCCTGCCAGTGCGGGCCCGAGTCCGTCATGCAGATCGCGGCGGATACGGCGTCGCTCTTCCTCCCGCGCGGCTACGAGCGATTCCCGTGAGCGCTGCAGGTCACTGGTCAATGTCGCGGCGTGGGCGGCGACGGCGATGTGCTGGGCGAGGTCGTGAAGTAGCATGAAGTCGCGCTGACTGTAATGCTCGTTCGGGGTTCGCTGCGCGACGATGAGGGACCCGGCCTGCCTGCCGCGCAGCGTGAGAGGTACCTCGATTTCGGGGCCAGCTCGATGGCCGGCGTGGGCTGTCGGCGCCTGCTCGCCGGCCAGGATGACGGCTGCGTACGGTGCGCGCAGCGCATCGGCGACGGCGCGCACGACCTGGTGCAGGAGGTCGCCGGGGCTCCCGGTGATGCGGCGGCCCAGATCGGCAAGCGCCGCATAGGGGTCGCCGCGGGCGCCGTAGACCAGGCGGTCGACTGAGCGCTGCAGCCGGGCCCTCAGCGGCGCGGCCAGAACCGCGATGAGCCCCGCAGCGACAAAGATGGCGGCGCGGTCGGCGCGGCTTCCCACCACCGCTAGCGCGAGGCCCACGACGGCGATATAGGCGGCAAGGAGCAGCGCTGACAGCGAACCGTAGACCAGTAGCCGCGGCAGCACCAGACCGTCGCGGCGGACAAGAGTGACGGCCAGGGTGACCGGCAGCAAGAACGTGGCAATCACGTTGAGCGCCACGATGACAATGCCGAGAGCCTTCGGGCCGGGCACTGCGATGGTGATCGCGATGACCGCGAGTACAGCCAGCAGCCAGCGCAGCTGGGTGCGGGCGGCCTCGTCGCCACGGTAGAACCGCCAGCCCACCGAGGCGAGGGTGGCCGCCGCGGAGACAGCGAGCGCGAGAAAGCCGCCGAAGCCGATGACGCGCAAGGCCGGTCCGGCGCCTGTCCAGCCCACCGGGTTGACGATGGGCACGGAGAATGCGGGCATCGGGCCGGGCGAGAAGGCGATCGCGAGCCAGATCGCGGCGAACGCGACGGCAACGCCGCCGACGGCCCAGCGCCACCGGGGTCCGGGCACATCGCCGGTGGGGAACCACAGCAGGGCAAGCAGCAGCCCAGCGGGAACCCCGACCCACAGCCAGGTGTAGACCCAGGCCACGGCCACGATGACAGGGCCGTGATGGCTCAGGCCGTACATGACGAAGACATACAGCACCCACGTGGCGGCGGACAGCGCGCCAAAACCAAGGAACAGCCAGGCCAGACGGTCCTGGCGCGGCGGACGGTCCGGGTCGCGGCCGCGGTTGCGCAGCATGAACGCGGCCAGGAGCGGGAACGCCGGGGCGGCGACCAGGTTGATCCAGGTTCCGGTCTCGGCAATGGGCAGGTAGATGCTGGCCTCGGCGGCGATCACCAGGACGGCGACCACCGCGATCGTGTCGAGGACCGCGACCGCGACCGCGACTCGCGCCCAGGCCGCACGACGCTGGCCGATACCGGGTCCAATGCCTGGTATCCCCACCATCGCATCGTTACACGGCCTGGGCGGTTGCGTCATGTCACGGCGTGCAGCCCTAGGCGCTGACCGCGACGCGGGCATCGGCCCTCCCGCTGGCCTTGTCGGCGCTGGCGCCAGTACTCGGCCTGATCGCCAGGCGGACACTCACGGCGAGCAGCCACAGCAAGCCAAGCAGGAACGCCTGCGGGTTGGCGCTGAAAGGATCATGGATGCCGATGATCGTCAAGACCAGGCCAGCGGCACCCAGGACGAAGCCGCAGTAGGCAGTGGGCCGGCCAACAAGCCCTGCGCGGTGCAGCGCGGCCGCGGCGGCCGCGACGAAAATCGCGGACGGCAGCCAGCTGATGACGAACGCCACGGCGCCCAGGTCGTTGAGGACCAGGGCGAGCTGCGGGCTGATCGTACTGTGATCCGCCCACAGCGCCATGATGGGGGCGGCAGAGCCGAGCTTGACGGCGACCATGACCGCGCCCGCGACGATACCGGTACCGGCGGCGATGCTGCCGCGGCGGCCCACCGCACTGCGGCGCAGGACCTCGGCGAGATAGCCCAGGAAGACGAGAAACGCGGTGAAGCCCAGCACCTCCAAGGCCGTTCCCGCGGCGACGCTCGCGCTGGAGGCCTGGTGAGCGGCGTCCCTGAGCACCTGATCGCCCGTCGGATGGGCAGACTGGCCAGAGCCGGCCATGACCATCTCGTTGCCGACCATCACGAGGACGACGAAGGCGGCGCCCGTCACGGCGCCAAGACGATCGCGGACAGTAGCAGACATCTCTTTCCCTCTCGCAGGCCGGCACGGTCGGCCAGCCCGTACACGCACCGTCCACCAGGACCTGTCCCGCCGTCATGGGTCCCGCAGTCCCGACCTGTCCCGGCGCAAGAGCCCGGTGTCAGGCTCGCCGCATGCCGCCGAGCGAGAGCACCCCGCGCCAGCGCCCGGCGCAGGGCTTGTGCAGGGCGCTGTCCCGGCAGTCGCCCCGGTGGTCGAAGTAGATGCCGTCTTCGCCGTAGCCACGGCGCGAAGCCCCAGCCATACCGGAATTCTGCGACTTGACCCCCGGAACAATGGCTCCTCAACTGAGAGCCAGAAAATCGAACGGAGAGCCTGACCTGCAAGAACTCGGTGAGGTCTTCACGTTTAGGGCTGACCTGGGAGAACGGGGCCAGAATGTCAGAGGCAAACGTGAAAATAGGCCTCACTGAAACGTGAAGACCTCTCGGTGGAGCTGAGGGGATTTGAACCCCTGACCCCTCGATGCGAACGAGATACCTGCCCATCGCCCGACGTGGCTCACTGTCGCTAACTAACTGGTTATGGAATAATTTCGAACGCTCAGCTGGGCTCTGCGTAGCCTGATGTCGGCCGATGATGGCTCTCCACTTGGCTCTCACGAGTGGGAGGGCACCCGTGGCCGACCTCCCAGATAAGTCACTCAACCGTCAGCGGGCTGCGGCGACAAATGGCATCACGCTGAGTAATGAAGGAACGCGAAGACGACGCGCGCGTAGCCGCCTAACTGCGCGGCGATCGAGCTGGACAGTGCTACCAGCGGAGCTGCACAGATCTGGATGATCGGCAACGTTCTTGACGCCCGGCTCCATAAGCGGATGGTGTCGCTAACCAAAGGATCTGAACGGCTTTCCGTGCTCGACTTTCTCGTGGTGACTGTCGCCTGCCAGGAGCAAGACCGTCAGGAAGATCGTGTGCGTGAGGCGATGATCCGGGAGCTGGAGCGGTTGCCCAGCGGGAGGGGATCATCGATGACACAGTTCGAGCACCAGGCCGGGACACAGCGGACCCACGGACGTCGATCGGTCGATCAAGCCGGGCCGCCGAGGAGCACGGCCAAGAACGCCAGCGGGGTGACGGGAAGTACATAGGGATGACGTGACCTGGCCTACCGTGGGCATCGCTGGGGTATTATCACCCATTCCGCCGTCCAACACGGCGGCGAGAAGGACTGGGACATGGAGGAGCCGCAAGGGGCGCGTACGGCCGCTTCGCCGGGTGAAGGGTCGGCTGCGGCCCGGGCCGAGGTGATCTTGACGCCGGATCAGCGGGTGCGGGTGTTCATTTCCTCGACACTGGGGGAGCTGGCGGCCGAGCGGGCGGCGGCGCGGCGGGCGATCACCCGGCTGCACCTGGTGCCGGTGTGGTATGAGTCCGGCGCCCGGCCACATCCGCCGCGCAACATGTACCGGGCGTACTTGAAGCAGAGTCAGGTGTTTGTGGGGATCTACTGGCAGCGGTATGGGTGGGTGGCACCGGGGATGGAGATCTCGGGGCTGGAGGATGAGTTCCGGCTGGCCGCGGGCAAGCCGATGCTGCTGTACCTCAAGCGCCCAGCGCCGGACCTGGAGCCACGGCTGGCGGCGATGATCGACGGTATCCGGGCGGCCGGGACGGTGTCGTACCGGACCTTCGCCACGCCTCAGGAGCTGGAGCGGCTGCTGGCCGACGACCTGGCGGTGCTGCTGAGTGAGAGCTTCGCGGTCGAGCCCGGGGGGGCGGAGCTGCCGGCCGGCACGGTCACGTTCTTGCTGACCGATATCGAGGGGTCGACGCGGCTGTGGGAAACGGTGCCGGAGGCGATGGAGACAGCGCTGGAGCGGCACAACCGTCTGGTCCCCGAGGTAATCGGCGAGCATGGGGGTGTGGTGGTCACCTCCCGTGGGGAGGGGGACAGGGTTTTCGCCGCCTTTGCCAGCGCGGTGGCCGCGGTCGAGGCGGCTGGCGCGTGCCAGCTGCGGCTGAACGGGGAGGCGTGGCCGGCGGGGGCGGCGCTGCGGGTGCGGATGGGGCTGCACACTGGGGAAGCGCATGTGCAGCATGGCGACTACGCCGACCACGCGCCGATCAACCGGTGTGCGCGGGTCAGGGCCGCCGCGCACGGCGGGCAGGTGCTGGTCACCAGGACCACGCGCGACCTGGTGCAGGGGCGTCTGGGAGGCGGGTTTGGGCTGACGCGGCTGGGCGAGTTCCGGCTCCGCGATCTGGCCGAGCCAGAGCTGATCTACCAGCTGACCCACGCCGGCCTCCCGGCCGACTTCCCGCCGATCCGCACGCTGGCCGAGCTCACCGGCAACCTGCCGATGCCGGTGAGCTCGTTCATCGGCCGTGAACGCGAACTGGAGCAGACCTCGGCCGCGCTCGACCAGGCGCGGGTGGTGACGCTGACCGGGCCGGGCGGGGTGGGGAAGACCCGGCTGGCATTGCAGGCCGCCGCGCATGTGGCGCCACGGTTCGGCGATGGCGCATGGCTGTGCGAGCTGGCCCCCGTCCGCGACCCGGCCGGGGTGGACGATGCGGTCGCGGCGGTGTTCTCGGTCACCGCCCGGGCCGGGCAGAGCACTCGTGAGGCGCTGGTGGAGTTCTTGCGCAGCAAACAGCTGCTGCTGGTGCTGGACAACTGCGAGCACCTGATTGAGGGCGCGGCGGCGCTGGCCGGGGCCCTTGCCCGTGTGTCTGAGCGGCTGGTGATCCTGGCGACCAGCCGCGAGGCGCTGGGGATCGAGGGGGAGCGGCTGGTGCCAGTGCCCCCGCTGGGGGTACCCGGCGCAGGCGCCGACCTGGCGGCGATCACGCAGGCGGAGGCGGTACGGCTGTTCGCCGAGCGCGCGGCCGCGGTCAAGCCCGGATTCGCGGTGACCGCCGAGAACGCGGTGGCGGTCGCCGCGGTAGTCCAGCGGCTGGATGGCATCGCGCTGGCGGTCGAGCTGGCGGCGGCGCGGGTGCCCGCGATGACGGTGGCCGAGCTGGCCCGGCGGCTGGAGCGCAGCTTCGCGGTGCTCGCGGCCGGCCCGCGTGGCGCGGTGGCGCGTCACCAGACGCTGCAGGCCACCATCGACTGGTCCTTCCAGCTGCTGTCAGGGCCCGAACAGGCCCTGCTGACCCGGCTGGCGGTCTTCGCCGGCGGCGCCACCCTGGAAGCGGCCGAGACGGTCTGCGGCGGGGAGGGCATCGACGCGGATGCGGTGTTCGAGCTGCTGGCGGGCCTGGTAGCGCGATCGCTGGTAGTGGCCGAGGAAAGAGGCCCGGAGACCCGCTACCGGCTGCTGGAGACCATTCGCCAATACAGCGAGGAACACCTCAAGGGAGCCGGTGAGACCGAACGGTGGCGGGCCCGGCACGCCAGCTACTACGCGGGCTTCCTGTCGCGGGTCCGTCACCGCGCCCACGATCATCGAGAAGGAGATACCCTGGGCGCTCCGGATCAGCACCGAGCAAGACAACCTGCTCGCGGCGTGGTCATGGGCGATCGGCGCCAGCCACGTCGGCACCGCGTTCCAGATGCTGGCCGGTTTCGCGCCGCGTGAGGTCTGGAACACTTATCCACTCGTGCTGGCCGGCGAAGCGGCTCTGGAGCTGCCCGGCGCCGCTGAGCACCCGGGTTACCCGCTCGCCCTGGCAGTCACCGCAGTGTTCGCCTCCATCCGCGGCGATGTGACCGGCGCCGAGGAGCTCTCTCGCCGGGCGGCCGAAGTCAACGCGCGCCGGGACCCCCCCGACTGGCGTGTCGAGGAGACCATCTGCGCCGCCCGAGGAATCATCGCGACCAGTACCGGCGCCTTCGCCGACGCCGCCCACCTCACCGAACAGGCCGCCGGTATCGCGCGCGCCGGCGGCGACCTCGCCGACGCCTCCCTCGAGCTTGCCATCGCCGCGTCCGATCACGTGCTGGTCGGTGACGCGCCTGCGGCGGCCCCGCTGGCGAATGAGGCGCTGGCGCTCGCCCGCCAGATCGGCGCCCCGGACCTGGTAGCGATCGGCTTGCTCGCCGTCGGCCTGGCCGTCGCCGGCATCGATCCTGAACAGGCCCGCGCCTGCCTGCGCGAAAGCCGCGAACTTAGTAGCGCGCTCGCCTACAACAGCCTCATCGGCCACGTCTTGGCGACCGAGCTCGCGTTTCTCACCGGCGACCGAACGGCCACGCTCGAACTGGGCCGCAGTGCCCTACGCGGCCTCCAGTGGGGCGGTGGCCTCAGGATGGGAATCATCCTCCACATGATCGCGGACGTGCTATCCGAAACCCGGCCCGATGCCGCCGCGATCATCCACGGCGCCGCAGACGCCTACGCAGTCGCCCCGCCAAACCCCGCCGCGCCGGGCCCGGCCGTCCCGGCAGCCGTGGACCAAGAGCGAGCGCGGGAACTCCGTGCCCGCGGCGCGGACATGGACTGGGACCAGATCATCGCCTACACCCTCACCCAGACCACCCAGGCCCTCGGCGAACTCGAATCCGAGACCCAGCCATGAGCGAGCTGCCGCATCAAGGTGCGGATACTGCCTATGCGACCGGCCGATCATGCGCGTAAGTGACCATAGCGGCCGCGGACTGGGACTGACCGCCGAAGCCGGTCGACCGAGCCTGGGATTGCCGGTCCTTGCAGATCCGGCAGAGTCCCGAACTGGCTGTTCTGCGATGCTGAGCGCTGGTGAACTGGGCATTCACGGGACCGCTCATACTCGGCGATCTGGCTCTATGCGTCTACGTGAAAAGGTTGCGCAGCAATTGCAGCTGCGACGCAAGCACACTGGCCGAATCCTAGAAGATTAGGCATTCCAGTGCATATATGCGTCCATACGCAACGCCCTCAATTCGACATGTGCGTGAGGTGTCATAGCCCTGCGACCGGGAACGCCCGGGACCTGCTTCCGGTAACCGCCTTGAACTCGGCCGCCAGCTCCGCGGGTACCCGTCCGCGGGTTGTTCACTTCCATGCCCGGGACCGTTGACAGCGATCATGACCTCGATGTTGTTCAGGCTTGCTCCCTGATGACTGCGTCCGCCCAGGGCTGGCCGGGCACCGCCTCCGGCCGGCCGCGCAGCGTTCACATGGCGCGCCATCGCATCCCGCAGCGCCTGGGCACGCTTGGTGCCGGTACAGCTCTTCGCTATGTCCGGAGATGATGACGCGGCTCCATCGCGTGGTGCGAATCTGTAGGTGCGGCGCAGCCGCGCCTGCCTGCCGTCTCGTCCGGGTCGGCGGAAGCCCTCGTCCGGGTGTGAGGTGGCCGGTGTTCGGATCCCTGGACTACGTCTACGTTCCGGCAGGCGACGTCGACGGTGAGGTGCTGCGCTATGTCCAGGGGATGGGTGCGGAACTGGTCTGGAAGGTCCGCGGGACGGGAACCACCGTGGCCTGCCTGCGTGTCGGTGACTCAGGGCCGGCAATCCTGCTATCGGGTCACTTGCGGGGCCAAGGCGCGATCCTGGTATACCGGGTGCAGGACTACGCCGCCACGGTCGCGCAGCTGCGCGCGCGGAACCTCGCTGTGCACGAGCTGGAGATCCCGCACGGACCGTGCGCGACGTTCACGATGGAGGCGGGGCAGAGGTACGCGGTCTACCAGCTGGTGCGGCCCGGCGCGGTTCACCTCTTCGACGGCCGTATTGACCCATGAAAGCCACCGCGCTGCCGGGGTGCCGTTCGCGCTCGCGGTAGAATGCTGGCCGGCTGCTGATCGCCCGCTTGCTGGCACCCGCTCTAACCGCAGCCCGCGCTAACATTGGGCCGCGTTTCCGCGGAGACGTGATGAACATGGTTGCCGACGCTGCGGTGATCGGGTTTCGACACCTTGTCCGGGGCACAAGCGCGCGTTTTCGGCACGGAGTTGCTCTGCGTAGATGTCCAGGCTCAGGCGACCGATCGGCACCTCGCCTATAAGCTTGGCCAGGCGGGCGGCGCCGTTGGGACGACAGACCGGGGGCGCGCTCCTGCCGCTCTGCGCGATCGAGCGGACAGCTGCCTTCGTCAGCAAAGGCGCGAGGATCGGGGTGATCGGCGCTGGCCCGCGCAGGGTTCCGTTGCTTCCTGTCAGGAGCAGAGTGCTCGCCATGGCCGTCCGCGCAGTGCAGATCCGGGAGGCCAGAGCCTGAGGGAAAGGCTCAGCGGAATAATCCGTTGACCGGGAACAGGCCGCACTGATATCCATTTGAGCCTGCCTGGAATCTCGCAAATTAAGGTAAACGATGGAGAAGGTGCACGACAAGCTGCTGGTGTGGGGCAGCGAAATCGACTACCAGGCCCGGGAGCAGGCCAGCCGGGCATCCAGGCTTCCTTTTGTGCCGGGTCATGTCGCGCTCATGCCCGACGCGCACGTGGGACTGGGCGCCACGGTCGGATCGGTCATCCCGACGGAAGGCGCTATCGTCCCGTCGTTTGCGGGGGTTGACCTCGGGTGCGGCATGATCGCCACGGAGACGGCCTACAGCGCCAGCGATCTGCCGGACAACCTGGACCCTCTGCTGTCCCTGGTGGCGCAGCGGATCCCTGCAGGCGTCGGCAAGGGACGCGACCTTGGGTACCGCGACGGCCACCGGGACGTCTTCGGAGTCGTTGGCGAGCCGCCGTCCAAGCTGTCAGCCAGGCAGCAGGCGACTGCGATCGCGCAGTTCGGCACCCTGGGCTCAGGCAACCATTTCGTGGAGGTTTCCCTCGACGAGCGCGGGACGGTCTGGACGGTCCTGCACTCCGGCTCTCGCGGCATCGGCAACCAGCTCGCGACCTACCACATCGGGAAGGCCAGGAGGCTGATGAGGGAGTACCTCACCACCGTGCCCGATCCGGACCTCGCCTACTTCGCCGAGGGAACACCCGAGTTCGGCGCCTACATCCGGGACATGCTCTGGGCACAGCGCTACGCCTACGAGTCCCGGGCGCGGATGAACCGCGCACTGCTGAGGTCCCTAGCGCAGGCTGTCAGCCCGAAGCAGCCGGCCAAGGAGAAGGCGATCACGGTCCAGGTGGTCAATTGTCATCATAATTACACCGAGCGCGAGCACCATGGCGGCAAGGACCTGTGGATTACCCGGAAGGGCGCTATCAAGGCAGGCGCTGGGGACCTGGGCGTCATCCCTGGCTCCATGGGCACGGACACCTATATCGTCCGGGGCAAGGGCAACCCGGATTCATACAACTCCAGCTCCCACGGTGCCGGACGGCGCCTCTCCCGGGGCGACGCGAAGCGCCAGCTCGACAAGGCAGGCCTGCGCGCCCAGATGAAGGGCAAGACCTGGAACGCCGCCTCTGCCTCGGCCCTGATCGACGAGGATCCCCGCGCCTACAAGGACATCCGGCAGGTCATGGCCGACCAGTCCGACTTGACCGAAGTCCTCCACGTCCTCACCCAGGTCCTCAACTACAAGGGGACCGGCTGACGAACATCCACATCACGCGACCGGCCGGCGAGTTCGCGGAGGAGAAGCGGCCTGACCTTCTCGATCCCCGATCACCAGCCGGTTGACCGGCCACTTCCGCCGGTTTAGTGGCAACGTATGGTCATGCTCGCCTGTGCATAAGGATGCGCTGGGCGACTCACTATTTTCGGCATTATGCCGGTGATCAAAGATCAGATCACTGCCCTCCGGCGGCATAATGCCTGATCATGCCTGTGATCGAGGCGCAGTGCGCCTCGATCCTGGTGCCTCACGATCACAGGCATATCAACCAATGTCGGATGTCTCCCGCGGCCTTGGCTGGGAGACGAGGTGGAGTCAAGGTGCTGGAGGCCATGAAGGCGGCTGGGATGTAGTTGGCATGGCAGTCCGGGTTCGTGCGGGCTGCGGTCAGGCCGCGTCGTGGTGCGCGGGCTGGCGTGCCGGTCCGCGCTCTGCGCGTCGCGCGGGTCAGCGCCGACGTCGGGCATGGTGGATGACGGAAGTGCGGCGCCGCCGTGGCGGCTGCCGGGCGCTAGCTGCAGGCCGGGTCCAGCGGCACCGTGGCGGGTGACAGCACGTGCATGTAGGTGTTCAGTGCGTGGGCGCAGCCCAGGCTCCACTTCGCCTTCCCCAGCGAGTTGATCGCGTACCCGGTGGTGACGGGCTGGTAGCTGCCGGCGGTATCGACGGGGAAGTACGGGACGACGTCGACCTGGTTGTAGATCCGCCAGGACACCGTGCTCAGGGCGCCGTAGCGGGCGGCGAAGGCGGCGTCTCCCACCCGCGGCGCGGCGAACGTCCAGGCCTGCGGCTTCAGCGGCGTGTTCGCGGTCAGGTCCGCGACCAGCAGCGTGGCCAGCGCGCCGCCCAGGCTGTGGCCCGTCACCACGATCGGCAGCCCGCCGGGATCAACCTCGGCCGGAGGATCCTCGGTGGCCGCCCGGGCGACGTCGGCGGCGAAGGTAGCCGGCGCGGGCGTGCTGTGCTGCTGGCCCGGGGTCATCGTGCCGAAGGTGTCGTAGATGTCGCAGAAGCCCCTGGCGACCTTTCCGCCGCCGGGGATCTGGGTGAACGGCACCAGATCCCAATGGAAGTCATCCCACCACTCCATCTTCGTGGCCGTGCCGCGCAACGCGACCACCGCGGTCTTGGGCGCGCCGCCCACAGCGACGAAACCGTAGAAGACGCGGGACTGCGCGGGGCCGAGGAAATCGGTCATCTGGATCGTGCGCACCAGCGTGTAGGCGGCTGGCATGTTCGCGATCGCAGCCGGATTGACCTGACCGGGATGGCTGACGAACTGCTCGTACGCGGCCTGGATGAAGGGCCCCCAGGTGACCGCGGTTGCCGGATTCATCGGGTCAGCAGCCATGCCGTGTCCTTATCCTCACTGAGCCGGGGCCCCCCGCCAGGCACGCCATGGGCACCGCCTTCGGGCGGTTCAGCCTCGCGCTGCGCCACAGCTTTCACCTTCCCGCGGACGGGCGCAAGCGGACACTCCTCCCGCGCCGACCCAACCCCGATCGCCAGCACCCCCGGGCGTGACTCCCTGCTCCCGCCCACCCCAGCAGCCCGCGATGGAATATGCCACCGCGCCGTAGCAGCTAAAGTCCACCGACGCCACCTGATCATTCTGAACGCCGCTGATCGCGGCAGAAGAGTGCGGCCATCAGCTCGGCAGAGCAACACTGTCAGCTGGTATGCTCAGCGCTCTCGGTGACGGTCAATTTGCCCGGCGTCGACTACATGGCAGGATCAAAGATGCGATGCCCACGGATCTGACTGTAATTCTCGAACACCGGCCGGGAGAGCTTGCCCGGCTGGGGGAGATCGTTGGTGAAGTGGGAGTCAGCATTCGCGGTCTTGCTGCGTTCACCGGCGAGGGCAGGGGCGTCGTCCACCTGCTCCTTGACGACCAGGCCGTGGCCCGGTGCCGGGAGACGCTCGAGCGTGCCGGGATGGGGATCGCTGACCAGCGCGAGGTGCTCGTGGTGGATATCGAGGATAGGCCCGGCGCCCTCGGCGAGCTGACCAGGCAGTTCGCTGAGGCCAACGTCAATATCGAGCTTGCTTACACAACTTTCGGGGGCGTCAAGGTTGTGATTGCGACCGATGACCTGACCAGCGCTCGCGCCGCGCTCCCGTAGCCCGGCCCCGATGCTGGCCAGCCCTGGCCGCTGGGAGATGTACAGTCGCGACTGGCCGTTCATAACATCAGAAGCGCACAATGCGGCATGAGCGGACGCTCGGACCAAATGCAGCGATGTATAAATATAGGGTTCCCCGTCTGGTTGCCCAGTGGCAGTCAGCATTGCCAACGCTGCAAAAAGCTCTTGATAACCGCGCACAGTCCCGCTGTAGCGTCAAGGGGCAAGATCGAACGATGGCTGCAGCTGCGCATAGCGGGACGTTCTGCCGTCCCGGGGGAGTCGGCGCGCGGTCAGGATGGTCGGCTCCTGAGTCCGCCGGATCATCTGGTCGCTGAGCGACGATCGTGCACGGCCCGGCTGCCGTGGGACTGCGCGGTTGCTTTCCGCCAGCCGGTCCTACTGGATGGTCCCGGTCTTGGGACCTGTGTCCCTGGCGCGTGCCGAACGCGCTGCGCGATCATCCTCCGCGGCACCTAAGGCATGGTCCCGAGCCAGGCTCAGGGTGCTAGATGCAGGTCAAGCGCGCGGGGCCGGTGATGCGTTTCATCCTCGTCACGCGCCCGGATAGTAAAGGGAGGGATTGAGCCGGCGGGGCAGCCTTGAACTGCTCAGCGACCCGGTCGCCAAGGCGCTTGCGGAGTCGGTTAACCGCTGGCTCGGACTCAGGTCGGCAGGGCCAGGTGTCCCGGGTCGGGCATGGCCTCGCGGAGCTGCCTGCGGGAGCTGATGCCGAGCTTGGTGAACACCTTGCGCAGGTGCCACTCGACCGTGCGCGGGCTCAGGAACAGCTCCGCGCCGATCTCGGGATTGGACTGCCCATCCCGGGCCCGCCGGGCGATCTGCCGCTCCTGCGCGGTGAGCTCGTCAGGTACGTCCGCCGCGCGCTTGCGGATGGTCTCCCCGGTGGCGAGCAGCTCGCCGCGGGCCCA
>Ga0306924_10002343_pt1 | contig 17847 bp, 19 predicted proteins | sample sta12Can44000111_FD_203756 | JGI IMG/M metagenome (GOLD analysis project Ga0306924, IMG submission 203756) | Lab enrichment of tropical soil microbial communities from Luquillo Experimental Forest, Puerto Rico - statanox.12C.anox.44.000.111 (v2)... | ecosystem: Environmental > Terrestrial >...
GTCCAGTGGCTTGCCCGCGTATGTCGGAACCAGTTCCGGATCGCTCCAACCCTGGGAGCTCGCCAACCCGGTCACCCGCACGATGTCGATCCTCGGATCAACGCTGGTGCGCAGGACCTCGACACTAGTTACAAAAAGCACTGGCAACTCGATCTGTGCCGCGGTTTCCGGCGGCGCGCCGGGGATTGCCGGCGGCTCGGACCCGGGAGCAGCGTATTGCGGCGGCCGCTCACCGAGGCTTGGCCGCGCTGGCGGGGCCTGCGCAAGAGCGAGCCCGACCAGGCCGCCCTGCATCATGGCGGCGACGCCGAGCCCGGCCAACCGGGAGAGTGTGTTGTGCATACTGTCCTCCGAATCGACTGAACTCATTCGCAAACGGCGGTCTCGGTGGGAAGAGCGCCCTCTCGCGGAGAACATCCGCTCCGCTGTACTCGCTCGAGCGCATCGAGCACGAGATCGGTTGCGCGCATCTTAGTCAGACGGCAGTAGGTCGTCTCGCTGCTGGCAAAACTGCCGTTTTCGGCGAGCTTGTTGACCGGCTCGCCGCCGCCACACACGCTGAAGTACTCGCAGCGCTCGCGGCACATCTCGACACCGGCCTGGATGTCCGCGAGCATCCTGGTGAAATTGGACCGATGCGGTAAATCGACGAGGAGATCGCGATTGATGTTTCCCAGGAGAAAATCTTCATAGGCCGGGTTCTTCAAACCGAGCAGCTCGGGCGAAAAGGTCGAGATGTTGCCGGCCCAGTCCATGCTGGTGATGGCGAAAGGCTCGACCAGCTGGTTGCGAAATGGAGCGTCCACAGGGCGAATAACCTGGTGTATTGCGTGCTCGATCTCACGAATAAACGTGATCTTGCCCGGAGCAGCGGCGGATAGCCGCCAGAATTCGCTCAGAAACCGAAAATAGGCGGCCTCGACCCCCGCTTCTCGGAAAGATTCGGACACGTGGTCGCCCTCGGATTCCTCGACATTGAAGCACACCTGCTCGATCTCCTCCTCGACAAAGAAATCGAACATCTCGTAGGGCGCCGCCATGCTGGCCACCGACAATACCGAGATTACGTGGAACGGAACCTTATGCCGGCGCAACAGCCGGATGCCGGCGATTGTCCTGTCGAAGGTGCCCCGGCCCGCGCGGGTTAGCCGGTGGCGGTCGTGAAACTGCTTAGGGCCGTCGATGCTGACCCCGACACCGACCCGCTCTTCCGTAAAGAACGCACACCACGCCTCGTCGATCAGGGTCCCGTTGGTCTGAAACGAATGCGACACTACGACTTCCGCGGGCTTCAGCCGATCGATCATCCGGAACGCATCGCGATAGAAGTCGATCGGCAGGACCATTGGCTCGCCGGCATGCCAGACGACCGAAAGGCAATCGCCGACCCAGCCCGACGCGAAAACCTGAGAAAAGAGATTGTGCAGTGTTTGTCGCGCGACGACTGACTTCGAGTTTCGATCCGGCAGGTAACAATAACGACAATCGATGTTGCAGAACGGGGTAGGCTGGATGACCAGCAGCTCTATTCTCGGCACGAGGCGGCTCGCCGTGCGATCCCGCGTAGGTCAATCACCAATTACGCCACCAATTGTTCCAAGGGCGAAAATTGCGCCAATTGTTCCAGTTGGGCCAACCCCAGCCCCGGGGACGCGCGCCCCAGTTGCGCCACCAGTTGCCCCACGCGAGCTCGAGCTCGCGGTCTTCCGATCGCGCCGACCTGCTATCGCCTTTAGCAACGTCGGAGACCGCCTCGCGAATGGCGGCGAGACGTTCGCCGACACCCGCCCGGTCTGCGGCCAAGGGCTCGGCGCTGGTCGAATACCGGGCAGCAGCACTCGGCACCGTCGAGCCGAGCAACAGCGCAACACCCGCCGCCCCGGCAGGTGCGATCCCTGATAGGATCTTAAGGTATTTGCCTCGCAGCGACATCCCAATCACCCATGCTCGACCGGAAGGATTCTATAGCAAAGGACGGCCAGGATGGTCAAACCGCCGGACTTTACTCGATGGTTCGATACAAATGTTTAGCTGACGCCGCCGCTTCTCAGTCTTGCCACGTGAAACCTTGGAAAGCGTGCGGCAGACGGCGGATATCCTGCACTAGATCGGGCGGTACCTCGCCGGCGCCGTCCCCGCGCAAAGTCAAGGCGTCGACGAGCCCGCCAAAGCGCCGGCCGATCGCCGTGACGATCTGATCGTGTCGGCCGACCGCAGCAAAGAGATGGGCGACGTCATCCGGCACTTCGCTCGCCATCTCACTCCATCGCCCCTGCCGAGTGAGTGCATTGAGCTTGTGGCCGAGATCCTCCAGGCCATGGACCGCGAGCACCGGGTAATAGGCCGGTGTCGAGCCATAGAAGGCAACACGCTGACGCACCCATTCGAAGCGGCGCGCCACCGCCTCGTCGTCCGGTCCCGTGGCGAGAAAACCGCCACCTGAAATCTCATACTGCGCCCGCCAGCGGCCGGCCTTGGCGAGACCGGCCTCGATGCGCGGCATAATCTCGTCGGTCAGATATTTGTGACTGCAGAAGCCGTGCAATTTGACGCCGTCGCATTCCTCGGCTGCGACTCTGAGCATTGCCGGACCGACCGCGGCGATCATGACCGCCGGCGCCGACGCGTCTATCGGCTCGGGCGCGAAATTGGGTGTCATCAATGTGAAGCGGTAATGCTTTCCTTCATAGCCCGGCTTTTCGCCGGTCTTCCAGCACCGCCAAATCGCGCGCAGCACCTGCACATATTCGCGCATGCGCGGCGCCGGCGGCGTCCACGGCACCGAGAACCGCCGCTCGTTGTGCGCTCTGACCTGTGAGCCGAGGCCGATCACGAACCTCCCGCCGGTCGACCCAGCCAGGTCCCAGCCGACATTGGCGACCGCCATCGGTGTGCGCGCGAAGGCAATCGCGACGCCGGTGTGCAATTCGATCCGCTCGGTCGCCGCCCCGGCTACCGCTAATGCCAGAAACGGATCGTGCTTGTTCTCCATCGCGACGAAGCCGTCATAACCATCCGCCTCGACTGCCCGGGCCACCGCCCCGACCCTGCGCAGATCTTCCTGCGGAAGTGTCGCGAATACCCGCATCGACGCCCTCCCCTACTCCGCTTCTGACGCTGCGATCGGGCCACAACCCACCCGCCCAATGCAAGGCTGCAGCGTCAGTTAGAGGAAGAAAGCTGCTGGGAAAAGCGACGTTGGGGGACCGGGTTAAGGGGCGCTGGCGCCGCGGCGATCCGTGCGGCGAGGGCGGCGTCTCGTGGGGACAGATCAATCGTTGTCGGCGAAAGTCAACGGCACCTCCGCGGAAAGCCGTTGATAAAGAGCTCGGATCTCTTCTTCCGATTTGCTCAAACTCACAACGGCTCTGGCTATGTCGTCGAAAGTAACCGGTTTGCGCGGATCGCGGCCAGGGGTCAAACCATCAAGATACTGGGATGCCAGCACCGCCAGTTCGCGCACAGCAAGCGTTTGGGCGAAACCAAAAAGTGCGGCGCCACGGCAACGTCCGTCCGGATCTTCGACGGCGCGAGCGCGCAGCAGAGCCTTGGTCTGCGGATCGTCGCGGAAATGCTCCGCCAACGCCTGGAGCGCCGCGCCGCGGGGGTCTCCGTCCTTATCTTCGACGGCGCGGGCACGCAGCAGCGCCTTGATCTGCGGATCGTCGCGGAAATGCTCCGCCAACGCCTGGAGCGCCGCGCGGCGGAGGCGTCCATCTGTATCTTCGACGGCGCGGGCGCGCAGCAGAGCCCTGGTCTGCGGATCGTCGCGGAAATGCCGCGACAACGCCTGGAGCGCCGCGCGGCGGGGGTCTCCGTCCTTATCTTCAACGGCGCGGGCGCGCAGCAGAGCCTTGGTCTGCGGATCGTCGCGGAAATGCTCCGCCAACGCCTGGAGCGCCGCGCCGCGGGGGTCTCCGTCCTTATCTTCGACGGCGCGGGCGCGCAGCAGCGCCTTGATCTGCGGATCGTCGCGGAAATGCTCCGCCAACGCCTGGAGCGCCGCGCCGCGGGGGCGTCCATCTGTGTCTTCGACGGCGCGGGCGCGCACCAGAGCCTTGGTCTGCGGATCGTCGCGGAAATGCCGCGACAACGCGCCAAGCGCGCATCCTCGTAAGCTGGGTTCCGCGCTTGATGTGGAGCAAGTAACCAGGAACAAGTGCCCCTCGTCGGGGCAATTCCAGATAGTCTTGGAAATAACACTAATTAAGTGAGGAAATGTCCCCGGGAGCATCTTTGATGGTGAAGGCCAGTCTCGGTTCGGAGGGTGCAGAACCGGCCAAACTATTTGACCTATACTTATACATGCTTCAGCGATCGAATTGGTAGGCTTCCAATCGATGTCGCTACCACTGGCCAGCCAAACGTAAAGAAGTTCGGTGAGTCGACCGCAAATATCGGTCAGCGTGGAGATTTGGCGCGGTTCGATCTCGGCTAGGCCTTGCCACGCGAACCCCAGACGCGCGGCGTCTTCCACCACTTCGGCCTCATTGGGCAGCATGGAAAGCAGCATCTGCTCGCCTGCTGTCGGAGGGAGTAAGCCTAGGAGCAGACGCAGTACCTCGTGCCAGCTGTCGTCATTTAGCTAGGCGCAACATGGTTTACGCTCAGCGCCATAATGTCGAGTTGCTGCGCCTTGAAGCGCTCCGATAGCTCCAGAGCACACAGATATTCGAGGAACGTTCGGTGGACAAAACCATAGAGCGCCGGGCCGCGCAACGTCAGCACCCAATTGCGCACCTGCAAACGGTCCAGCATTTCCCTCGCTGCGCGGCGTGCCTTCACGCTATCGAAGTGCCAATCCTGCCCAAAAAAATCCTCGATAACGCCGCGCAGCGATATTTCATCGACCGCGTTCGCGCGTAGACCGTTCGGGACTTCCTGCATCCGCCATGCTATGCGACGCAACATGAGCAGGGTGTCGTCCGCTTGGAGATCGATTAGCGGGCTGTCTGACGGCAGATCGAGATCGCGTTTGTAATCCCAATTGTAGCAAAGTAGCTCCAGCGCTTGCGAATAAAGGGCGGCACGCGATCGGCCGAGTCGCTTGTGCCGTGCCACGGTAGCCATGATCGTCAAGATCATTGGGTTTCCGGCGATCGCTCGCAGCTGCGGCCTGCGGCTTACCGCATCAAGCAGGTCGTCGCGCGCACGAGTCGCAGCGTTGAGATCGCCCGGAAAGACGATCCTAAACCACGCTTCTGTAAATCTCTCAATTTGCTCGTTTGTCAGGTCGATCAACGTCGCCAGGGAAAATTCGGCGGCGCGGAAGGGATGCTCGTCAAATCCGGCAATGCGCGAGGTGGCGAATAACCGAAGCTTCGGGTAACGGGCGGCGAGCCCAATGATGTGGTCGATCATCAACCGACGACGCTTGGGATCGAAGATCTCGTCGAGTCCGTCAACAATCAATAGCGACGGTTTCTCAGTGAGATGGCGTTCGAGCATTACCTGATCGAAGCCGAAGCCAAGCTCTCCACCGCAATAGGCGAGGTAATTCAGAAGATCGGTGCAACGGCCTTCCGCTTCGCGCAAAACGAAGTCGCGCAATTCGATCAGCAAAGGTACGTGTCCGGCGAGGGTGGCGAGCGGTGATCCGGTCCCCTCGACATCGTCCAACAACTGAAGAAGGGCAAACCGCGCCATCGCCGACTTGCCAGCGCCCGGATCACCGAGCAGAACCAGATGCTTCGCTCGGCATTCTCCTACGAGCGCAAGAGCCGGGACCGGTTCCGACCGCTCCCAGGCAGCGGCGATCTGCTCAGCTCGCACTGCCTCGGTCTCGGGGTCAAGACCTTGTCTCTCCAGATAATCCCGGGGGAGCGAGACGGCGGGACGGCTTCGCCGCGCCAGCTGAGGAACGAAGACGTCAGCCAGCCGGATCGTGATATCGGCGTCAATGGCCCCGGGTGCGGCAAGCGCCGACAAATCGATCGCGGACCACTTCGTCTGAGCGCGGCGGCGGTAAAGGCCGATATCGATGCCCGAGATCGCTGCGGCCTCCACCTCCCTCTCGGCCCGAGCCTGGCGGCGCGTGATTTGTTCAAGGACATGCTGGATCACCTGGGTCAGACCCTTCGCCCGCTGGGAGCCCCGCCACTCTGCCAGCGGCTTTAACATGCCGTCGCTGTCTTTTGGCAGATAGTTGAGGTCATCGATCGCCAACAACTGGCGGGCGCAGTCTTCGAAGAGAATCGGGATCACAACCGATCCATTCTCCCTCCGAAGCTTAAGTGCAGCGGGCAGTTCTACCTGATGAATGTATTTCGAACCGGTAAAGTTGGCGGTGACTAGTAGAAGCACTATATCTGCACGGTCGAGCGCAGCCTTCACCTCCGCATCCCAGTCATCTCCACCGAGCAATCTGCGATCATCAAATCGCGCCACCTTGGCGTGCAGTTCTAGGCCTCTGAGATGGGGATCAAGCTGTTTCAGCCACTTCGCATCGGCGTGAGAATAGGAGACAAAAATGTTCGGCTGCTCGCCCATAATCCTCTCCCAACCTTTCTCTTTGCGATCAGCGTACGCCCGACGCCAGATTGGTGCCAGCATTACGCGTCATCAGAAACTTCTCCGCATTACGATAGTTTCTCCCGGCACCGAGAAACGCCGCTCGTTGTGCGCTCTGACCTGTGAGCCGAGGCCGATCACGAACCTCCCCCGGGTCGAACCGGCGAGGTCCCAGCCGACATTGGCGACTGCCATCGGCTTGCGGGCGAAGGCAATCGCGACGCCGGTATGTAATTCGATCCGCTCGGTCTGCGCTCCGGCTACCGCCAACGCCAAAAGGGGTCGTGCTTGTTCTCCATAGCGACGACGCCGTCATAGCCATCCACCTCGATCGTCCGGGCGACCGCCCCAACCCCGCGCAAATCCTCCTGCGGCGGTGTCGCGAATACCCGCATCGACGCCCTCCCCTACTCCGCCCTGACGCCGCGATCGGGCCACAACCCACCCGCCCGATGCAAGACTTCTGAACCTCGGTGCGCTAACCTGCGCGATATCGATGAGGAGGGTTAGATGCCGCGGAATGTCGCGATCGGGTTGGGCCTGATGGAGTTCCCGTTCACCGGGGTCGCCGGGTTCTGGCGCTGGGTCGATCTGTGCGAGGCCGGAGGTATCGATTCGCTGTGGCAGACCGACCGCATGGTCAGCCGCGAGCCGATCCTCGAATGCATGAGCGTGATGGCGGCACTCGCCGGCCGGACGCGCCGGCTCAAATTCGGCGTCAACGTGCTGTCGCTGGCGTTCCGCGATCCGGTGTTGCTCGCCAAGCAATGCGCGACGATCGACGCGTTGTCCGAAGGGCGGCTGTTGCCTGCTTTCGGCATTGGCAGCCCGCTGGCACCCGAATGGCGGACATTGAACCTCGACACCAAGACGCGCGGCCGCAAGACCGACGAAGGGCTCGAAATCATCCGCCGGCTGTGGTGCGAGGACGAAGTCGATTTCGAAGGCGTCCACTACCACCTCACCGGCGCCTCGATCGCGCCAAAGCCGGTGCAGCCCGATCTGCCGATGTGGATCGGCGGCTCGTCAGAGGCGGCGGTCCGGCGCACTGCGCGTTTCGGCACCGGCTGGCAGGCCGGCGGTGAAACACCTGAGGATATCGGCGCAGTTGTCGCCGCGATCCGCGCGGCGGCCATCGCCGAAGGCCGTCCAATCGACGACGACCATTACGGCGTCGGCATCCCGTTCCGCTTCGGCCGGGCCGACGATCCCGGTCTCGCCCGCTTGTTCGAGGCCTACCGCAGGCGTACCGGCCGAGATCCCCAAAAGCATTTCGCGATCGGCGATGCGGGCGCCATCATCGAGCGGGTCGCCGCCTATGTCGATGCCGGGATCTCCAAATTCATCCTTCGGCCGGCGGCGCGCGGCGACGACGAGATGCTGGGACAGACGCGACGGCTGATCGACGAGGTCCTGCCGCTCGCCGCGATGCGCTGGCCGCGGCCGGGCAAGCGCCGCGGTGCCGCATGAGGTTGATTTCTCCCACCGACCGCTCTAGATGCATCGGCCCGGCGCTGCGTCCCCATCGTCTAGAGGCCTAGGACATCGCCCTTTCACGGCGGTAACAGGGGTTCGAATCCCCTTGGGGACGCCAATCACATCAATAGCTTGGTGGCAGGAGGTTGAGACGGGCCTAAATTGGGTCTAAACTGTGGATTGCCGCGGCCTCTCGGGGCGATAAACCAGGCGATCTCGGTGACTCCCTACCCCGACGCTCTTGGGACGGCGATAACACGGCGACCTCGATGAACCGCCGGCCAGCGAATTGCCGATCCTCAATGACCGGTGGGGGGCATCCCTAAATAGGGGAGCTTACGCGATGAAATCGGGGGCTGGGGTGACAGCCGACGAGGAGACACCCCCGCCAGCAGGACCGGCGCCCCCGGCGGGTACGATCACGCTCGACAGGTTGCCGATCTCGCAACGATTGGCGGCGATCGAACAAGGTCTCGGCGGGCTGGCAATGGCGTTGCAGCAGGCGGTCCCGCGCCAGGCGCTCGATGCTGCGGTCAAGGACATAGAGGACAAGATTGCCGCGGTCGAGGGACGGCTGAGGGCGTTTGAGGGGATCGTCACTGAAAGCCTCACCTTGTCTACCCGCCTCGATGGCATCGACAGGGCGATGGTCAGTGTCGAGGGCCGGATCGAGCGCCTGCCGCAGGTCGCGCAGCTGAGCGAGGTCGCCGACACCGCCGGCCAAATCCAGGGCGCGCAGACCGTCATCAGTACCGAGATCGGCAAGCTGCGCGACAGCCTCGCGCGGCTGCTGCGGCTGCAGAAATGGCAGTGGTTGGGGCTGGCGTTTGTCGGCGCCGGGGTCATGTTCGCCGGCGCCGCACTCCTGGTCCTGGCGCTCGGAGCCAAGCCCTGATGGGCCTGGCCTAGGCGTCGGCGGGCTGCGCTGGTCCGGCGAGGATGTGGGGCGCCAGGACGATCGGGTTCTCGCGGCGCATCTTGATGGCTCTCGCAATGGTCGGGTGGCTCGGGGCGTAACCGTACTGCGCCTTGAGCTCCCTTTCGATCGCCCTATAACTCACCCCGGTGGCGGCGCGGGCGCACATGTAATCGATCATCTCCTGCTGCTCGGGGATCGGCACGAGATAGTTCTCTTCATCGACGCCATAGCCCCAATCCGGGTCTTTCCCCATCACTTTACCTTGGCTGCGCAAATATTGCTTGATGGCGCGGACGCGCTCGCTGGCGAGCTCGCGTTCGAATTCGGCGACCGCGGCCAGGACTGTGACGATCAGTTCGCACACTCCCTCCTCGGTGAGCTCGCCAAAATCGAGTGCCAACAAGCGAATGCCGCGCCCCCTGAAATCTTCGATCGTAGTCAGTGCATCGAGCGCGCTGCGGAAGCAGCGGTCGAGGGACGCGACGATGACGACATCGTTCGGCTGCAGCCGGGCAAAAAGCTTGTGGCCTTGCGGGCGTTTGCGCCAGGCGATGCCGGCGCTGATACCGGGTTCGACAAAGATCTCGGCCAGTGGCCATTCATACTCTTCGACGCGCTTGGTGATGCGGCGGGTCTGAGCGTCGAGCGACAGGCCTTCCTCTCCGGGGCGCAGTATGGAAACGCGGGTATAGCCGTAAGCCGCGTGCGGCGGGGTGCTATCCGACATCATGAACATCGCGGGTTCCTTATTCCGGGTCGCGGCGAGCAATGTGGGGCGCCAGGACGATCTGATTCCCGCGGCGCATCTTGATGGCTCTCGCAATGGTGCTAGTGCTCGGAGCGTAGCCGTACTGCGCCTTGAGCTCTTTCTGGATCGTCGGGCGGCCTGCTCCACCGGCGGCGCGGGCGCACATATAGTCGATCATCTCCTGCTGCTCGGGAATCGGCACGAGATAGTTCTCCTCGTCGGCCCGATAGCCGAAATCCGCCCCACCCTGCAGCCTGCCTAGGCTGCGCAGATATTGCTTGGTGGCGCGGATGCGCTCGCTGGTGAGATCGCGCTCGAATTCGGCGACCGCAGCCAGGATCGTGACGATCAACTCACACACTCCCTCTTCGGTGAGTTCGCCAAAATCAAGCGCCAACAGGCGGATGCCGCTCGCCTTGAAATCCTCGATCGTGGACAGTGCGTCGAGCACGCTGCGGAAGCAGCGGTCGAGGGACGTGACGATGACGACATCGTTCGGTTGCAGCCGGGCAAAAAGCTGGTGGCCTTGCGGACGCTTGCGCCAGGCGATGCCGGCGCTGATGCCGGGCTCGACAAAGATCTCGGCCAGTGGCCATTCATATTCTTTTGCGCGGCTGGTGATGCGGCGGCTCTGAGCGTCGAGCGACAGGCCTTCCTCTCCGAGCTGCACAGAGATGCGGGTGTAGCCGTAAACCGCATTTGGCGGGGTGCCGTCGGGCGTCTTGAACATTTATGGGTCCCCTTTATTGCAATGCGGATGGGGATTGCCGGTGGCGGCGCAATAGGCGCTGCACCGTCGTGTGCGAGGTTTTGATGCCGCGCCGGTTGGCCAGCATGTCGGTGATGCCACGGAGCGACATGCCGGCTTCGGCCGCGGTCATGATCAATGGCAGGACGGCGGCCTCGAGATCGGCCGCGGCGTCCTGTTCGCGGGCGTTGTCCTTGCGGATCGTTCCGACTTGACGGTGCCCGAATTGGCGGCGGGCGCCAAGAAACTTGTGCTGTTCGCGCATTTCGGCCCGCGCATTGCGGGTGCGCTCGGAGGCCATATAGCCTTCGAATTTTGCGACCGCGCCAAGCAGTGTCAGGATCAGCTTGCCGATGCTGCCGCGCTTGATCACGTCGCCACCAAATTCGAGGATGAAAAGCGAGATGTCGCGTTTTTTGAAATCCTCGATCACACTGACGATGTCGAGCGTCCGGCGAAACGCACGATCGAACCTGGTTACCATCACTGTGTCGCCGGGTTGCAGCCGGGCAAACAAGCGTCGCCCGGCTGGGCGCTGCGACCAGTCGAATTTGGTCGCGCTGACCCCTTCCTCGACAAATATCTCGTCGATGATCCAGTCGTACTCGTTGGCGCGCAGTCGAATACGGCGTGCCTGGTCGGGCAGTGAGAGCTCCTTTTCCACTTGCTTGCCGGTGCTGACCCGCGCGTAGCCGTAGATCGCCATCGGAAAATGTCCTGTTGTATGATGCTGCTCGGTAATCGAGCGTCGTGTATATAGCTATATAGTGCACAGTGGAGCCTCTGCCAAGCGAAGGATTAGCGTTAAGGTCTTGTTTATTATTCCTATTTGGTCCAATTTTGATTGCCTTAGCGGGAGGGACGGGTCATGGTCGAGACATTGCGTCGGCGTTGCGCCGATTTGCGCATTGTGCCGGGATCGGCCTGGGCCGATTTCGAGACTGGCGACCTCGATGAACCAAGCCGCCGGCAACTCGCCGAGCATGGGCTGGCGCGGCCGATCGGCATCACCGAGGCCAATGAAGTCGTCTTTGGCGAAGGAGTACTGCGCGCCTGCCGCGAACTCGATTGGGTCGAGATCCCAGTCAAGATCGTCGATCTCGACGGTATCATCGCCGGCCGGTACAAACCTGAAGCTCTGCGTAAAGAATTTGCGCCCGAGGAGCGCGCTGGTGTTCGCCGGGCTATTCTCAGACGCGTCCTGCGGCCAGCGATTTTGGCGGCATTGTCACCAGATCGCTAAGGCGCTCAATCCTTCTGCCGATTCCGCCGCGTGATGCGGTGCTTGCCCCGGCCTTCCCGCAACCATTTCCGCTCATGCTCGATCAGAATAATGCGGCGGCCGGCAACAAACACACTCCCGAGCTTTTCTTCAGCGATCTCTTCGGCGATCTTGGCCTGGCTGATGCCATAGCGCGCCGCAAACTCCTCGACGCCCCAGCCGGCTCGCGGAATTTCGAGAAGCTGCTCTTCGGGAGCAGACGGCGGTGTTGCCGATCGTCGTTGTCTCTGCGCCATTCGATGCCTTTCTGTTAATCTCAGGTTGTAATCCTGGAGCATCGTGGAGCTCGGTGTCAATGATTGTAACAGGATTTCCGTTTGTGTAGCGATCGCGGGCTCGATCGCTACAGATTCTGTTACAAACTTGATTGAGGGCGACGGAAAACCGCAAGAAATCGCCCGATTTGGCCGATGCCTCAGCCGCAGACATAATCTCACCGGATCATCGCGTGATGGGTCCACCATGGGTCCGCGAAATTATGGGTCCGCAGGGTCCGCTAACTGTGAGGACCCTGCGGACCAAACAAATTGTAGGAGGACCCATATGCGGACCCTACAATTTGTGTGTGCAACCTAGCCGAATGTGACCTCTATGAACACTAATTTCGATAGCTCGAATATATTATGACGCGAGTGAAATTTTGAGGTGTTGACAATCGTCTTTCCGATCGGTGGAAACGGCGAGGGATCAGGCCTGTTTCGCGGAGACGAAACGATGACTGATGACCCCAATGCACCACCCGCGCCCGCCAGGTCGGCCGATGTATTCTGCACGCTGAAGGTTCCGGGCGAACTTCATGCGGCCTTCGCCAATGTGGCGCGGGCTCGCTCCAGAACCATCGAGTGGATGGTCCTTGAGTTTATGAGGGCGAGTATTGGCCGCTGGTCACCGGCCCAATACAAGAACGAAGATGACGAACCGCTGATAATCGCGGCACGGCGGGCTTTCGCGGCCTGGCGCCGCTACCCCAACCCGCAGTTTCTCGCGACAGTGACGCTCGGTGGCGTGCTGGCCAAGCTGCGGGAGCGGGCAGAGCGCACCGCAGGGACGGGTTTGGGCAGGCCATTTGCGGTGGCGATGAATGATCTGCTGGAACGCAGTGGGTTGGTGGCGATCGACAAAAGGGCGAGGTCCTGTCTGGTCAATTGTTCGGAACATCGTGGCGCGATCACAAAGTGGATCGGAAAGATCCCGCATAAGCAGCGCCCAGTCGATCCGCGCCAAATCTGGCGGAGATATCAGGCCCAGCAGCGGAAGTCGCCGCCCGATGCATCCAATGACGAGGCGCCATTGGCGAGCTCCGAGAAGGTGCCTGGCCAGCCGGACCATCCGGTCGAGGGCCCGGTGGCGCCGATCGCGACACTCGAACCGGTCAAGCCCGAGGCGCTCGCGGTCAAGATCGCCGGTAGGCACATCATCGTCGATCCGGCGGGCGGCACTTTTGCTGCCTGGGTCGCTGAGCGTTGTCGATTCGGCGAGGGGCTGCGCGCCTGGATCAGCGAGCTCCACGGCGATTATGTCGAGTGGATGCGACGCACTCACGAATACGCTATGCCGCTAAGGATCTTTGCAACCGCGCTTGCGGCGCGCGAGTTCGACCGCATCGAACAACGGGACAGGATGTTCATTGGCGTTGGGCTGAAGGCCGGGTATGCGCAGTTGGAGAAATGGCTCGATGAGCGCTGCGAACGTGGGCCGCGGCTCTACCAATCCTCGCACGATTTGTGGCTCGATTTCAGAGAATGGGCCGAGGCCCGTGGCGGTATTGCCCCAGCGGAATGGCTCTTTATCAGCCGCCTCGCCGGGGTCGAGGGGCTGCATCGCAGCCGCAAATTGCCTGATGGTCTGCGCGGGTTCCGCGGCATTGCGCTCAAGGATAACGTTGCGGCGCAGCTTGTTTACGATCAAACCGGGTCGGTCAAGCGCGCAAAGGGCTATCGCCTCGGCGACGAATATGGGCCGCTCGCCTACGCGCTGATGATCGAGGGATTACGGGAGTTCGACCTGGCCGCCGAGACAGGCATGGTGCTATCGATCGCGACTGCCCGGCGCGTCATGCGCAAGCCGGCTAACTCAGTGCCGTTCGAGCAGTGGTGTCGGTCGACAATGCGGCAGATTTTCGAGCAGATATTGACGGGCAATGACGCGCGCCAGATTGCGCAGGGGCTGACGGTTCCTGACGGCTGGCCCTTGGTACCCGAGCGCGTCGTCGAGCGGATCAGGGATCGCTTGGCGGCGGCGCCTGATCATTCGGCGTTGCGTAGATTCCGCGAAGAGGTGCTCAAAACCCCGGCGCTGGGCGGCGGTCCGGTCGACGAGCGCGCGAGCGAAATTGATCAGGAGACCTCGACGCCGGAGGCGGAAATCATAGAGTACCCGAGGAGGAGCGTGCGTCGAACTGCAAAGCGCCGGTAGTGAAACTGCACACGATCAAATTCGCGAAGCTGGGCGGTGCCCTCTTCGAGGATCGACCAGGAATTGGCGACGGCCGATTCGACGGATCACCGGCCGATGCCGGGTGGCTTGCAACAACAAGGGCGCTGAACAATGCAGCGGATCAGGTTCTTCGAGGACAGTGAAGGCGAAGGCGGTGCGGCGCGCTTATTGCTCGGGATCGCGGTAGAAGGCTTCGGCGAGGCGGTGCGCCTGGCGACGGTCGACGGCGTGGCCAGTTCGTGAACTATGGGCGCAAGGGCTGACCCGTGCGGCGGTCGCGGAGCACACCGGTTTTAAGAAAGGCCGGATCAACACAATCCTTGTTAAGATGAAGCGTCGCGGCGAGATCGGCTTTCGGCCGGTGGCGATCCGAGCGCTTGCCAAATTGACGCTGGTGAACCTGAAGACGCCTGCGATCGAGATCCCGGCGATGCTGCTCGAGCTCCAATGGATCGTTGTCAGTCAGGGAAGTGCGCCAGTTGGCAGCAACGCCTTTCAATCGCCGCGACTAGCGGCCTGTTCAGTCATCCCTCGGGTGCCACCGAAGGGATTTCGCGTCAAGCAACCCGGACAAATCTGACTGGCATGGTTGATGCATGGCTATCGGTAGCTCATAGGAGGACGCGATGGTCGCTCGTTCCCCCCTGCCCTTTATGGGTAACATTCTCGATCGAGTTGGCCTTACTTCGCCGTCTCAGCGTACCCGTCTAACCCGCGGGATCCGTTTAAATCGCTGGCAAAGGATGTTTGCGGTGCTCGGATATTGGTGGTGGGCAGACTCGAATGTCGCATGGCGCAACGAAGTTCCGTCGCACGACCGACCCGAGCGCTTTATTCACTTCTGCCGCGATTGCGCTGAGGAGACCCCGCATGAGGGTTTTGATGAGTACGGCGCCGGCTGGTATGCCCAGATATGCCGTTGCCGATATTGCGGGGAGCAAGGCATGAGGGTTTGGCCTCTCGGCTGGTGGTGAACCTGCTAAGAGCGCCTTCCCTTGCGTCTGGGAGGTCGTGGCTTCGTTCACCGGTCCGGGAAGAGCTTTCCGCCCTCGACGGCATGACCCGCCTAGGCACTCACCCCCCTCAAGAAAACGCAGGGGATAGTGTCTGCACGGGCTTATCTAGTGGTGAAAATCTAACAGAAGGGTCCCATCTGCATCGAGGGTTTGCGCCGTTTTGAGCCAGCTTTGGAGGGTAGCAACCGGTCGGGTAGAGGCGGCGGTCACCCGCCACCTCCCCCACAGATCCGGACTTGCAGCTTTCCCGCATCCGGCTCTTCTGCCGAGTAACCCCGTCTCAGGCCGCGCGACCGCGCCAGACATGAACAAGCCTCGGCGGTGGCAGCGGTTTGGCGCGTAGAAAAGCATTGAAACGGTCCCATGGCATTCGGCGCTTTTGACCGCGCCGCCGGAGCGCTCCGTGCCAGGCTCGCACAGCCTGGGTCAGGAAGCGGCGCAGGCCATAGGTATTGCCGGTGACGCCATAGTAGGCGTAATGCCCGCGCAAAACGCGAGACAACCAATTGTGCTGTTCGCGTATGGGCGTATGCCTCCGCCGTTTCAATTCCTGCCGCAGTTCTTTCAGCTTGCGGACCATGCGGCCGCGCTGCGTCTTGCGGTGGACCATGAATCGTCCGTCCAGGGTCTTGCCGCAGTAGTGCGTGAAGCCCAGGAAGTCGAACGTTTCGGGGCGATCCTCGCTCCGTCGCAGGCGGTTCGCCGCAGCAAACCGTCCGAACTCGACCAGCCGCGTTTTGTCTTCGTGAAGCCGAAGTCCAAACTTGGCCAGCCGTTCCGCTAGGGCCGCCGCCATTCTGTCCGCCTCCGTACGCCTCTCAAAGGTCAGCAGGAAGTCGTCGGCATAGCGCACCAGTCTCATCCGCCCGGTCGCTGTGCGACGCGCCCACTGCTCAACCCAGAGGTCAAGCGCGTAGTGCAGAAAGATATTGGCGAGCACAGGGCTGATCCCCGCGCCCTGCGGCGTCCCTTCCACCGTCTCGGCGTACACGCCGTCCTCCAGAACGCCGACTGCGAGCCATTGGCCTATCAGCCGCAGGATGCGTGGATCGGCGATCCGGTGCTCGACCATTCGCATCAACCACCCGTGGTCTATCGAGTCGTAGAATTTGCGAATATCGGCTTCGAACACCCAGTTCACCTGCTCCGATATGATGGCGTCGTGAATAGTCCGCAGGGCTTGGTGCGCGCTGCGTCCCGGACGAAAGCCATAGGAGCAATCCCGGAAGTCGGCTTCGTAGATCGCGCTCAGCACCTCCGCCACCGCCCCTTGGACGATTTTATCCTCCAAGGCGAGGATGCCTAAAGGTCGCCTCCCGCAATCGGCCTTGGGTATGTACGTCCGGCGCACCGGCAGCGGCTTATACGTGCCGCCGTGGACCCTGTCGCAAAGCTCACGAAGATTTTCCGTAAGCTTTCCTTCGTAGGCTTCCACCGTCATCCCGTCCATCCCGGGCGCCGCCTTCCGTCGTAGCCGTCGAAAAGCGCGTTCCAGCGCCTCGACGTCAACGTGGTGCAGCAGCGCCGTGAACCGGATTTGGCGCGACCGTCTGGCCGCGTCGTTCACCCGAACGAGATGATCCGGAAGATTGATCCGACCCTGCGTTCGGTCCCCCGGCCTCTCGTCCAGGATCCTCGCCAGTCGAGGCCCTCCCTCCGGTCGACTCGATTCCTTCGTCGCCATCTGCGGTACTACGCCTCGATCCGTCATCCTGCCGGCCAAGCCGACCGCCTCCGGTCTTCCCTCGGCGAGCCGACTCTCCCATGACCTAAGGGAGCAGCCGACAGGACTTCTCAGGTTCCCATGGTTTCCCTGTGCGCATGATCTGGTCTCCGACCCCGGCGGCTCATCGTCGCCTCGCCCTAGCGGCGGCCGATGATGTTGCCTTCGGCCATCTAAGCGGCCTCGGCGCACGCAGTGCGGTCTATTTCGTGGCCCAAATACAGACCCTGCGAACTTGCTGTCTACGCTTAGCCCGAAACGTTGCCGGTCCGGACCCAAGACTCGCTACGAGGCCTCCGGCTGGGAGCTACCTCGGTGGAGCTTTCATCCACTGGACGCCATGAGCTTCTCCTGTCGCACTCAGATTTTATCCACTAGTATCGCTACGCGGCGCGGGCGCTGGAAAGAAGCTCCCGCAGCACCGGCAGGCGACTTGATGATCCAAAGCGTTTTCCAGGACTGGCTCAGCTACGGTGCAAGAAGGGCCGCTATGCGCTAGTGCCCAGATCCAATCAGATGATTCACCCGCTCTCCGGGAGACTAAGGCAGGCCGTGGTGTCGAGAAGGGTGGCGGTGAATCATTTGTTTGATCCTAAGCACTAGTTCAGCGTCGTTTGGCGCGCAGGCCTGACGTCTCCACCTCGTCGACGGCGCCGAATGAGGTCATTACGACGCCATAGTCACGGCGTGCCGCCTCCGCCGACAGGAGGTCATCGGCAACGTCCTCGCGGACCAGGTCGGGTTTGCGCGACCGGGGGTCGCCATAGCCGCCGCCGGCCGGGCCGACGCAAATAAACCGTTCGCCGGCACGGATCTGCATATGGGGAACTTTCGACGGAAGCACCTCGACAACCCCGTCTCGCCGAACGAACCGGAGTTCGGCTGGCCTTCCCGGCTTACCGCCGGCGAACCCCCAGGGTGCGAACTCGTGCCCTTCACCTTCGACCGAGGCACCGCCATCGCTCAAATAGACGAACTCGCGGATCGAA
>Ga0306924_10002348_pt1 | contig 17832 bp, 12 predicted proteins | sample sta12Can44000111_FD_203756 | JGI IMG/M metagenome (GOLD analysis project Ga0306924, IMG submission 203756) | Lab enrichment of tropical soil microbial communities from Luquillo Experimental Forest, Puerto Rico - statanox.12C.anox.44.000.111 (v2)... | ecosystem: Environmental > Terrestrial >...
AGTGAGGGGCTTCTGTTGCCCGGTGCCCCTCGAACCGCGAGTTACTTGAGGCTTTTACCCCGTGAAGGGTTAGGCCGCGAGTGCCTCTGTTGCGAAGTTGTCGTTCGCAGCTAGATTATGACCCGATAACGGCGGAATCATACCGGGCGACGGATCTTGCCTTTACCACGCGCGTCGAGCCTAGTTCGCCCCCCCGCGAATCGCCGGCGCCGAGGCCGGCGAGGAATTGGTGGAGGCGCCGGGTACTGCCCCCGGGTCCGCAACGCTTATTTCACAAGCCGTTTATCGCCATAGTCGGTTGTCCGACAATGTGAATATAGGGCGGCCGGCGGAACGAGGCAATCCCGGGGCATGCCGCTTGGAGTCAGGAGAGAAAGGGATGCGGCTCACGGCGGAGCAGCAGGCGAGCCAACGCGGCGAGACCCGGCCGACCCGGCGCGCCACCGTGCCGGCATTGGAGGAGATGCTGTACGAGCCGGTGCCGGTGCTCGATCACGGCTTCATCCGCGTTGTCGATTACATGGGCGACGACGAGGCAATCGTGCAGGCGGCGCGGGTTTCCTATGGCCGCGGCACCCGAAGGACGAGCGAGGATCAAGGGCTAATCAATTATTTGATGCGCCACCGGCACACGACACCCTTCGAGATGTGCGAGATCAAGTATCACGTGAAACTGCCGATTTTCGTTGCCCGTCAATGGATTCGGCACCGCACGGCCAACGTCAACGAATACTCCGGGCGCTACTCGATCTTGGACAACGAATTTTATATTCCCGCACCCGAGCACTTGGCGGCGCAGGCGACGACGAACCGCCAGGGACGTGGCACGATTCTCGAAGGCGCGGCGGCGCAGCACGTCCTCGATTTGTTGCGGGAGGATGCGGAGCGGGCCTATCGCGGCTATGTCGAGCTGCTCAACGAAGACGCGGCGGGCACGCCGATCGATCCGAGCCGACCGGGGTTGGCGCGCGAGCTTGCGCGGATGAATCTATCGCTCAACTTCTACACCCAGTGGTACTGGAAAACTGACCTACACAACCTGATGCATTTCCTGTCGCTGCGCGCCGACCCCCACGCGCAATACGAGATCCGCGCCTATGCCGAGGCGATGCTGGGCACGCTGGCGCGTTGGGTCCCGATGACCTACGCAGCCTTCCTCGAATACCGGATGAACGCGGCGCTAATTTCGGCGACCGCACTTGCCGTGATCCGCCGCATGCTCGCCGGCGAGACCGTGACACCCGAAGCGAGCGGTCTCTCCCGCCGCGAGTGGCGCGAGTTGATGCAGGTCCTCGGGCGCTCGCCCGCGGCTTGACGCGCACGAAGTCGGAATCAATCCGGTTATGGGGCATTTTTCGGCAACCTGTAAAATAAAACTCGCGCGCGCCATTATTGGAGGTATGCCGGGTCGTTCATTGAGCGCCTTTCATTCGCCGGGCGGTCACTTCTTGATGCCGCTGCGAACTGGGGTGAGATTACCGGCCCGATGGCGCGTCTCCCAGTGTCTTGACGTCGTGGTGATCGTGTTGTCCGCGGGTGTTGCGGGAACCCAAGGCGCGAATGCGGGCGATGTCGCGGTTAGCTCAGCCACTTCGGCAATGTTGGTGGTGGCGCAGGCGGGTGGACTCCCGCCGCTCGAGGCGTTCCCCGAGCGGCGTGGGGGGGCCGGTGGCGCCGTTCCGAGCCTTCCGGTGATACCGCCGAGCCCACCGCCGCAACCGAGCATCGAATTGCCGCCGCCGCAACCTGCTCCGGCGCTCCGCGAGGCGCCGCGCTTCGTGCTCCGCGATGTCAGGATCGAGGGTAACACCGTCTTCGACGAGGAGGCGATCCACGACGTTGTCTCACCCTATCTCGGCAAGCCGATCACCACCGAGGATCTCGAAGAGATCCGGCGACGGTTCACGCTGCTCTACATTGATCGAGGTTACGTCAACTCGGGTGCGATCATTCCAGATCAGAACGTCCAAAATGGGGTTGTCGCGTTCCGATTTGTCGAGGGACAGGTTACCGATATCGATGTTTCGGGGACCGAGCACTTCGATCCGGAATATTTTCGCTCGCGTCTGGCCCTCGGCGCCACATCGCCGTTCAACGTTGAAAACATGCAGCGCGAACAGCAAATCCTGCTGCAAGACCCGCTTGTCAAACAATTGAACATCGAGCTCCAACCAGGTCTGGTGCCCGGCGAGGCGCGCCTCCACGCCGATGTGCTTGAAGGAAACCCCTATTCCCTTAGCCTCCAAATCGCCGACGATCAATCGCCGACGGTCGGCGAGGTGCGCGGCCAGATCACAGGCACGGCTGCCAATATCCTCGGCTACGGTGACATCTTGGCCGCGCAGTATGGCCGCAGTCAGGGCATCAACGATGGTTTCGTTGGCTATTCGACGCCAATCGCGAGCGACGATACACGCTTGAACCTGCGTTACGATAAGAACGGAACATTGGTGATTACCCCCGCGCTAAGGGCATTAAACACAACCAGCAGTTATTCAAGCATTGCAGTGGGCTTGAGCCGACCCTTCTATCGAACCGCAGAGCAGAACCTGACGCTCGGACTGAATCTGGAGCGGCGTCAGGCCCAGACCTTCCTGCTCGGTATGCCGTTCTCCTTCACCGCCGGGTCCGATAACGGAAATACAAATGTGACGGCCTTGCGTTTTTCACAGGACTGGCTCGACAGAGATGCGGAACATGCGTTCGCCGCCCGCTCGACCTTGAGCTTCGGGCTGCCCATCTTTGGCGCCACCGTGCTGAGCGGCCAAGAGCTTCAAGCGCCTGCCATTCGCGCGGCGACAACCGGGAAGTTCTTTGCTTGGTTTGGGCAAGCGCAATATGTGCGCCGGCTGTTCGACGACTGGGAGGCGGTCGCGCGCTCTGCTCTGCAGCTCAGCAACAAGCCGCTTTTTCCAATCGAGCAGTTCGCGCTGGGCGGCCTTGGCAATGTGCGCGGCTACCGTACCTATTTGACCGTGACTGACGATGCGTTTCTCGCCTCGGGCGAGCTGCGCATCCCGATCGGCAAGCTGCGGCTTCCCTATATCGCCGATACGGAGGATGCCGGGACGGTTCAGCTGATCCCGTTCTACGATTACGGGCGCGGGTGGAACGTCGCTAGCCCGACCCCATACCCGCCCAATATCTCGGGCGTCGGCGCTGGGCTGCGGTGGCTGATCGGATCCGGGATTATTGCGGAATTCTATTACGCCAAAGCGCTGCGTCACGTTTCGGTCGGTAACTCGCTGGAGGATCGCGGCATATATTTCCGGGTCACGACCACCCTTTATTGATGGGAATTATTTTACAGCTTCGCCGGATCTCACCGAGGCTCCAACGAGCCGGTCGAGCCCGACTTCGCTCAACAGCTCGGCGAGCGCCGCATGCTGGTCGAGATCCGCAGCCGCAGCGACAGCGTCATACCACAGACCGGCATCGGCAAAGAGCGCGGCGCGGCGCGGCGCCGGGGCAGCCCGCACCGCAGCCTCGAAATTGGGATCGGGCGGGACGCGCAGCAAGGATGCGCTCGCGACAACATCGCGCGATGGCGTGTCGGGGTTGAGGATGATTGATACCGACCAAGTATACACGAGGTCGGTATCGAGTCGGACCCGATAGTCGCCGAGGCGGACGGCGTAGATGCCGGCGGCCAGTGGCGACGGGATGTTCGCTTCAATGATCGGGAGGGGCTGTCGTGGAGCACTGATCGTCAGTCGCGTCGGATAGTTCACCCGCCGGGATACGTAGAAGTAAAGGGTCGGCGTTGCGCTTGCGGTCAGCCCGCTGTGCCCGTCGGGCGCCAGAAGATCTATGGTCGCCAGCGGCGTTACCGGTTTGACGGTTCCACGCGAGGCACCGCCGACGCGACCCCCGGGAGCGCCGCGGAGCGGTGGTTTATAGGCGGGCGGCGGCGAGGCCGCCTCTGGTTGCCCGCCAGGCTCCGGAGCACGTTGGGGCGGCGGGTTTTGCGCCACCATGAGCGAGGGTGCAACCATCAGGCTGACCGCTACCAAAGTTGCGGTTACCCAGTTCGTGCTCATCGGTCCCACGAGCGCGCCGACATGTTATAGCCAGCTGCCGATCAGAAGGAACGGCGCCCAATAGGCGGGATGCGCGAAGCGCGGGTCGGCAGCCAGGGACTTCTGCGCCGCACGCAAGGCTTGCGCCCGAGACAAGCTTCCCGGCTGCAGTGCCTTATAGAAGGCGCTAACCAGTTCCCCTGAAGCCACGTCGTTGATGTACCAAAGGGTTGCCAGCGCGCTCCTCGCCCCGGCCTTGAGCGCTACGCCAGCGAGACCCAGTGCTGCGCGGTCGTCGCCGCTGGCGGTCTCGCAGGCGCTCAAGATCAATAATTCGAGCGGGTTTTCGCGCGGTGGGCCGTATTTGATATCCGCCTCGATGTCATCCATCGTCAGCGGACCATCGAACGCGAGCACGAAGCTTTGACTGGGGTCGGTGCCAAACTGCCCATGCGAGGCGATGTGCACGATGTTGTATCGCGCGCTCTTGAGATCACTCGAGAACCGCGACCGCGTGAAGGAATCATTGAGCAGGACATCGCCGCCCTCGATAGCGTGTACAGAGGCGACCTCTTGCTGAACGTTCGGGAGGTCGACATAGCCCTGGACGCTCTGAGAGATCCCGAGCACCAGCGCCGTAGCCGCTCCGGGAGTCAGCGCTTTCGGTTCGACGAGCTTGAGGCTCGGGGCGACAGCGTTGGCATACCGGTCGACGAGAAACCCGTTCCCGTCGTAAAATGCGGCAAACGGGACGATGCGCAGCACTTCGTCGGGAACGACGACCAGCGTATCGACATGGTGGGTCGCCAAAACCGGCTCGATCGGACGGATGATCTGGTCGTAGAGTTGGCGGGCTGGCACCAGATATTCGTTAGTCGTCCGCTTCTCTAGCAGCTCTCGGAAGCGCTGAACTTCCTCGCGCAGCCGTACCTCCGGGACACCGACCGTGAACTGCTGCTGCTCCTGCCCGAAGCTGACGAGCATCTCCAGCCGGTCGGGCAGCGATATCGGGTAGAGGATCGCCGTTCCCGGCGCGATGGTTTCGATTGGTCTCCGCTTGGCCTCGAAGCTGGTGACGCAGGAATCGCGGAAATAATCCTGCAACTCGGTTTCCTTCAGCTGCTCGACTGTATCCCGGGCCTCCCGGATCAGCGGCGCCGCTCCTTTCGGATCAGCCGCGGCGCGGCGCAACAACACATCGGTGAATTCGAGATAGAGCGGTCCGAAGGTCGTCCGATAAGAAGAGTGACCTGACCGATACTCCACCGGGACGTCCTTGCGGATTGATTGCAACTGCTCGACGGCACGGCGGTAGCTCGCTATTGCCGCGTCGCTGCGGCCCTCGGCGCGGGCGAGGCGACCTCGCTGCCACTCCCAGCGAAAGCCGAGGTCGGGGGAGGATGCCTGCTGCGCCGCAAACAGCGCCTGACTGGTCAGCCGCGCTGCCTCCTCGTTGCGGCCGGCACGCTCATAGAGCCGGCCCAGGTTGCCAAGGGCGAGCGAGGACAGCGTCGCATTATGCAAGGTATCTGCCGTCTGCGCCGCCAAATGAAAGGCGCGGTAAGCGATGGCTTGGGCATCGGGCGGGAGTCTTCCCGGAAGTTCGAACACGGCCGATCCCGCGGAAATCAGTGCCATCCCGCGGCTGTAGGCGGGTGCCAACGCCTCGAGCCGGTCGACGGCGTGCGCCAGCAGCGAAGTCGCGTGCACCATATCGCGCTGCCCGAGAGCAAGGCGAGCGGCGTTGATTTCGGCAGTGGCGGCGAGAGCCTCGTCCCGGGCTGCATCGGCATTGCGGATCGCTTCGCCGTAGGCGCTCGCCGCCTCGGTCGGCCGCTTCGTTGCGGCATAGAGGTTGCCGAGGTCGTTTTCGCTGGCAGCCACGATATCGGGATCGTGCAGCCGGTCCGCAAGATCGCGGCTGCGTTTCAAAAGCGGCTCGGCGACGGCGCTGCGCCGCGACATGAAGGCGAGATTGCCGAGGGCGCCGCTCGCCGCCGCAATCAGGGCCCGATCGCCGCTCTCCTCTGCTTTGGCGAGCGCTGTTTGCAGATCGGTGCCGGCATCTCGGAAATAACCTTCGACGCGGTATGCTTCTCCGCGTCGCGAAAGCGCCTGCGCCTCGATATCCGGGGCACCGATCTGCCGGCAGACGCGGACCGCCTCCGACCAATGCTGGGTGGCCGCCACGATGTCTCCGGCGCGGAAAGCGGCTGTGCCACGTCCGAGCTCGTCGAGCGCAATGCTGCGTCCGCCACCTACCTGTGCCTGTGCCGAGGCTACAAGCAGACCCAGCACCGCAATGAGAGCGATGCAGTAGCGCAAGACCATCATTTCTCCATCATCACGATCAAGGTGCCGCCCTCTCCGGCGTGGAGTCGGTGCCGATGAAATGAGATGCAAGGATCCTCGGGGTCCTCGTGATAGAGGTCGTCTATCAGCTGAGCCGCCTCGGGGTGCCCTCCCTCCAGCGCCCGGAAAGCAACCTCGTACCGGGCGAGGCGGTCGGCTCCGAGACGCTGCGGGTCGACCGGTTCGAATATATAAGTCGGCTCGTGCCGCCCTTTAACGACAAAGGCACCAATCGGGCGAAAATGGAGGCGCTGCGCTTTCTTCACGATCTCTCCCGAGACGCAGATCCGGGTTCCGATCGTCTTGTTCAGCCCCTCAAGCCGCGAACCGGTGTTGAGCATATCCCCAAGGGCACTGTATGTTAGCCGCGCCCGGCTGCCAACGTTGCCAAGCATCGCGATCCCGCAATGCACGCCGATCCGGGTGTGGCCGAAGTCGACGCCGCTGGCTTTCTTCTCGGCGCTGAACCGGCTGGCGAACGCGTCAACTCTAAGCGCCGCGTTGACCGCCCGATCGGCGTGGTCGGGTTGCCAGTGCGGCGCGCCGAAAAACGCGAGCACCCCGTCGCCGGCAAATGCGTTGACCAAGCCGCCCTCGGCGAAGATCGCGGCGCACACACCTTCGAAATACTCGTTGGTGATAAGGGTGAGATCTTCGGGATCTCTTCCCTCGGAAAATGTCGTGTAGCCGGCGACGTCAGTAAACAGCACCGAGATCTCACGGCGTTCGCCGCCGAGCTTTGGCAGTGTATCTGATTCGACCATCTGGGCAATGACGGCGGGCGGCAGATAGTGCTCGAAGTTGCGGCGCAGTCGGGCGCGAGCGCGATTGCTCGCCGCGTGCAGCAGCTGGTTGGTCAAAGCGGCTGAACCGAGCCAGCCCATCACGGCGGGCAGCGCCGGCAGCAGCAGTGACCCTCCAAACGCCACATAGACGATGCCGGTGATGACCGACACGCCGGCGAGGGCACCGCAGACCGCCGGCAGCGTCGAGCGGATTGCCAATCCGAGACCGACGCCCGCGAGGGCCCAAAGCCAGATCCAGATATTCTCCAGGGGGCGCGAGAGGCCGGACAGGCTCGGCGTACCGTCGAGCGCTTCGCGGATCAGCTGATCGGCGACATGGGCATGAAGGCCCAGCCCCCAAATCGGCTCGGATGCATTGAACCCGGTGCTGAACGGCGTCGAGAAAGAATCGGGGACGCTCTCGGCAGCGCCGCCGAGGATGACCGCCCGACCGCGGACGAGCGCGGCGGCATCCTCGCTCTCCATGATATCGCCGACGCTTTTGCGCAGGAAGGGGTCTGGCCCGCCGTGATAATCGATCAACATCTGATAGCCGCGGCTGTCCATCCGCAGGTACGGCCCGCGCGTCTCGTCGAGCGGCACGATGATCGCCCTGCCGAGGCGCAGGCTGTCATCTTCGGGCCCGGGTTGGATCCCGATCCGTTCGCCCGCGAGGTACCCCAAGGCGAGGGCCATCCCCATCCCGGTGTATTGGTCCTTGCCGTCGTCGGCAAAGAGCAGGGTACGCCGTACGACGCGTCCAGGGTCGGAGAGCGTGTCAGCGAGCACCGCGCGATCGGTGCCGCGCAGCGCTTGCGGCGGCGGGATCTCCGGATGGTCGGCGTCGGCGAGCTTAAACCCCCAAAGGATGTTCGGGTAACGCGCGAGAGCTTTTGCGAGCCGCTCGCTGCCGGGTGGCCGAGGAAAATCGCGATAGATGTCGACTGCGATCACCCGAGGTTTCCAGCTGGCGATGCGCTCCAACAGGTCTGCGAGATCGCCGTCGCGCAACGGCCAGTTGTCGCGCATGCGTCCGATGTCGCTTTCGCTGACGGAGACGAGCAGGATCCGGCTGCTGATTTCGTGTCCGGCCCAGGCAACCCGAAGCGTATCGTAGACGACGAGCTCCAGTGGCTGCAGCCAGCCTTGGGCGCGGATCAGGATGACCAAGACCGCGATCAACTGCGCCCCGAGGAGGGCCCTGAGCGGCCCGCTGCGCTGCAACCGCGCTAAACGGTCCCGGTTCGGGACCCAACGCCGCGCGGGCTCGCTGGCGGTGGTGCTCATCGGTTCAACCGCAGCGCATCGTCAGCCGGGCTGTCGTCTGCTCCGTCCGGACCGGCTGCGGTGGGCCGGCCGCCGTCGACAAAGTCGGGCTTGCATCGCGCCCGGCGATGTAGAGCGCCGGAAGCGTGGCGTCGGGATCCTGCGGCTGCCCGCCGCGGCCTGCCTCGACCAGGCTCGATTGCGGGCGATTGCCCTGCGCGGCGCAGCTGTTGCGCAGCACCGCAGCGGCGTTGCGCAATTCGCTCGACAGTACGACCAGAGCGCCGTTGAGGTCGACCCGCGGGCCGATGATCTCGATCGTCCCGGAAATGCCGACCTGTGAGGTAGCCGATACGATGCTGTCCGGCGAGGCCACGAACTCATCCGCAGTGATGGTGATGTTGCCGCCATGGCCTTCGACCGCCTGGGCGATAATCTGGCTGCGGTCGAGGACGACGGACGGCGAAGCGATCGTAATGTTGCCGCCGTTGCCGGTCTCACCTTTGACCGAGGTGGTGATCTCGCTGCCCATGAGATAGAGCAGATCGACGACCGACAGCGTGATGTTACCGCCGCTCGCGGTGGATATCCCCGCCTCGGTCGAGATCGCGGCGCCGTTGCCCGGCAGCAGGCGGAATGCGGAGACGGTGACCGACCCGGCGTCGCCGCTGCCGGTCGACCGCGCCGTGATTTGCGGCCCCGCGCCCGACAGGGTCACGTCGCCGGCGACGGTCACAGCGATATCGCCGCCCTTACCGGGCCCGGCGGTGGTGCTGGCGATCTGCGCCCCGCCCGCGACGGTCAGGCTGTTGGCCATTACCGTCACCGGGCCGCCCGGCCCGGAATTTGGTCCGGTTGCCGAGGCGGCGATCTGGGTATTGGCGATGCCCTCGCCGTCGAGCACCAGCGCACCAGGGGTCATCACGGTGACCGAGCCGCCAGCGCCGGTTCCCGCCGTCGTGCTGGCGATCTCGGCGCCCGCCGTAATCGTGATCTGCGGTGCCGTCACCGTCACCGACCCGGCGTTGCCGCTCGCCGTCGGGGTCGCCGACGCGACGATCCCGCTGCCCAGACCGCTCAACGTCAACGGCCCTTGCGCGGTGACGTGCGCGGCGCCGCCCGCGTTGGACCCGAAAGTCTGGGCCGTGATCACCCCGCCATTGACGACAGTCAGAGCCCCCGCGGACGCGACGGTGACGACCCCGGCACGCCCACTGCCCTCAGCTTGAACGCTGATCCCCCCAAAGTCGTCGTCAGTGTCTACAAACCCGCCAAAACTGGGCGGAACGAAGCCGATAACGGGCCTACCGCCAGAGTCTATGGAAATGGTACCTGCACTGACGTTGACGGTACCCGAATTTCCGGCGGTTCTATCCTCGGATTCGGCTGCAACACCCGTATCGCCCTGTGCCTGGCTTGGGCCAATGATCGACAGCATCCCCGATACGTTGACAGACACATCACCAGCGTTCCCGGCTCCAAACGTGGTGCTCGCGACCTTACCATAGTCGGCGATGGTCAGGGCCCCCGCGGCGACGGTGACATCACCCGCCTTGCCGGTGCCGGCAGTCGACGAGCCGATGCCGCCCAATATCGAGGCAGCCGCGCCGATCGACATGTCGACCGTGACTGGGCCCGCGACGCTGACGGAGACGTCTCCGGCATTCCCGGCACCGGTGGCGAGCGTGCCGAGGGACGCTCCGGAATCGACGGTGAGGGAGCCGCCGACCGACACCGCAACCCCGCCTCCGGCCCCGGCGCCAAAGTTTTCCGCAAGCACACCCGCGCCATTGTGAAGGGTAAGTTGCCCGGCGATGACGGTTATCGAACCGCCGCCGGCAGCGCCCATGGTGGTCGAGGAAATCCCTGTCGACTGATTCATCGCCGCACCGCCATCGAGCAGCACCGAGTCCGCTGTGATCGCGATCGGGCCGCCGCTGCCGGACCCGTGGGCGGAGCTGGTCAGGGACGCCCCATTGGTGAGCGAGAGTTGCCCGGCGACGACGGTTATCGACCCGCCGCCGGCAACGCCCGTAGTGGTCGAGAAAATTCCGGTCGACGGATCAAGGGCCGCACCGCCATCGAGCAGCACCGAGTCCGCCGTGATCGCGATCGGGCCGCCGCTGCCGGCCCCGTGGGCGGAGCTGGTCAGGGACGCCCCATTGGTGAGCGAAAGTTGCCCGGTCGCCACAGACAGCGGCCCCGCGTTACCCGAGCCTACGCTGCCGGTCTGCACCGTGCTGGCGTCGGCCGTGATGACGCCGGACGGGGCCGTCGAGATCGCCACCCCGGCGCCGCTGCCGCGTCCTAAAGCGACCGCATGCACGGAGGTGCTGTTGCTCAGCACGACCTGGCTGTCGCCGTGCAGAACGAGCGATCCGCCGGCGCCTGTACCGTAGTTGTCGGCGTTGATCGTGCTGGCATTGATCGTCAGGGCGCCGGAGCGGATGAACACGCTACCGCCGCTGCCGAGATTGATCGGATTACTGACATCGAGCTTCGAGCCGCCGGTGATCTGGACCGGCCCGAAGCTCGTCACCATAAGAGCGGCGGTGTTGCGCGGGTCGACCGGTACTTCGCCGGTGCCGGCGGCGCTGGCCACATGGATCGTGCCGGCGGGTGCGGAGAGGGTGGCCCCGGCGATCGAGACCGGGCCGCCGACCAGCCCGAGCGTCCCCGGCACCGGCCCGAGCGTGCTGCCGTTGACCGAGATCTTAGCCGGGCTCGCCGTCAGAAAACCGAAGGCCGCCGGCGGCGCGGCGCTCAAGGTGCTGCCGTCGGGGTTGGTGGCCTGAAACTTCGCCCCGTCCGACATTTTCAGGTAATCGGCCGTCGAGGCGTGAAAGCTCCCCGAGACGTTGACCGTCGCGTTCGGCCCGAAGACGATGCCGCTCGGATTGATCAGGTAGAGATTGGCCCCGGTGATGGTCGATTGGATCTTGCCGTTGATCGAGGACGGACTGCCGCCGGTGACCCGGCCGATCACATTGCTGATCGCCGCGGGACCGCTAAAGGTGGCGCTCTCACCGGTCGCCAGACCGAACAGCCCGAAGCTGTGGAACAGGTTGCTGCCGCGCTGCTGGCCGACGCTCGCGCCGATCGCGTAGTTAGGCCCGGTCAGTATCTGCGGCGAGCCGAAACTGCCATCGATGGTAATGTTGTGCTGAGCGGAGGGCGGCTGCGCCGAAGCCACCCGCGGCAACCCAGCCGCGAGCGAGCCGATCGCGACAAGGGCGAGGGAAACTTTGGATCGCACAGCCACGGGGAAGGGCACCTGCGGGATGTGACCCTCGAACTATGCGAGACATAATTGACCCTGTCCAGCTAGCCTCTAGGCGGCATGAAGAAGTCTATTCCTCGCCGATGCGCGAAGCGGTGGCGATTGGCCCTCCTAGCGGTTTGGCTGATCGGATATTGCGGCCTCACCGGCGAACAATCGGTGGCTGCGGAAGAAAGCGCTCCGAAAAGCAAGGTCGAGCAAGGCGCCACCGAGCAGCAGCCAAGCCAGCCTGCCCCACTCCCTACGACGATCGAAGGATTTCGCCAGGCACGGTTCGGGATGAACGAGGAGCAGGTTCGTCAAGTAATCCGCAAGGACTTCCCGACCGCGAAGATCAGCGATGCGATTCACCCTTCCGAGAAGACGATGGTCTTGTCCTTCACCGTGGCCGACCTGTTGCCCAACACTGGCAACGCCCGTGTTTCCTATATTTTTGGGTACCGGTCGAAGAAGTTGATCCAGATAAACATCGTCTGGGCGAGCGACGGCAGCGCTGTCAGCGATGAAACCGTGGTCGGTACGGCGAATTCTCTACGCGACTACTTCGCGTCACAGAACTATAAGCCGGACAGCGCAGTCGCCAACCGGCAGCTCGCCGAGAATACCATCGTCGTCTTTCGCGCGAACGACCTCCAAGGAAGGACGGTGCTTCTGGTGCTGAGCGGCGCCGCGGCCGCGGCGCGCCGCGAGGAGAAAAAGGGGCCGCGGCCGCCGCTGCTCATACTCGAGCTCTCCTACATCGAGGACGCCGCGCATCCCGACGTGTTCAGTATCGGCAAGGGTCAGTTCTAGCGACGCCACCTGTCCCGCCGAGGTGCGGGGTGGATGCTGTGTTGGCCGCCGCCGAGCGAATCGTCGGGCTGATGCGCGGAGGAAAGCTACCTGGGTGGCGGCGGGTGGCGCTGGGCGCCGACGCCGGCGACCTTGATCCAGATCCTGGCGGCCATCCGCCGGAAGACGAGCGCGTGCGGGTTATCGGGCTCCGCCACGGTGATCGTCGTTCCGCCGTCGGACGTCTCGCGGATCCCGATTGTCGAGCGGCACCTCGCTGAGAAATTCGGCGCCGAGCCGCTCGGCCTCTGGCGGGCGCCGCCATTGCTGAAGATCTCGCCGCAGCCGCCACAATGCGGCTACAGGACGCAGCTCATGTTCTCAACGACGCCGAATACCGGGACGTCGACCTTCTTGAACATGTTGAGCCCCTTGCGAGCGTCCAACAGGGCAATGACCTGCGGGGTCAAGACGGTGACGGCGTCGGTGAGCGACACCTGCTGGGCCACCGTCAGCTGCGCGTCCCGGTCCCCGGCGCCAGGTCGACGATCATGAAGCCGAACTCGCTCCAATCGACATCGCGCGCAGCATCTGATCCAAGGCACTCATTAGCGTCGGTCCGCGCCGGATCATCGGCGCGTTCCCAGGGGGCGAATTTGCCAACATCGGCGTTGGGAGGTTGAATTTTCAATAGGTCTTGTGCTATTTGATCAAATCGTGAAGTGATTTTTTGACAACTACAATTCCATACGCGAACGGTGCGTTATGCCGACACAAAGTCCCCCCTGCTGCCCCCTGTTAGCCTTCGTTCGGCCCCCTGCAACCCGCAAAAACCCCCTGCTTCGCGGTTCGCCGTCGAATTTGTAAGTGTCTGATCTAAAATATCTTAGTGACGGTGGATCGGCCGATTTTGAATGCGAAATCGATTTTTCACCCTGATATCCCCTCCAAACAGGGAGGCGCGAGAGGGCGCTGGCCACCCCTCGGTCAGGGACTACCGGCTCGTTGAGCGAGAGCGGAGAAGAAGCAGCGGCGTCTACTCGATGACGATCCGTGGCGGCGCGCGGCGCAGGGCATCGGCGCCGGCGACCTTCTGCCAGATCCTGGCGGCTATCCGGCGGAAGACGAGCGCGCGCGGGTTGTCGGGCTCGGCGATGGTGATCGGCGTTCCGCCGTCGGAGGTCTCGCGGATCCTGATGTCGAGCGGCACCTCGCCAAGAAACTCGGTGCCGAGCCGCTCGGCTTCCTGGCGGGCGCCGCCATGGCTGAAGATCTCGCTCCTACCGCCGCAATGCGGGCACAGGAAATAGCTCATGTTCTCGACGATGCCGAGCACCGGCACGTCGACCTTCGTGAACATGTTGAGCCCCTTGCGGGCGTCTAGGAGCGCAATGTCCTGCGGGGTCGAGACGATAACCGCGCCGGCGAGCGGCACCTGCTGGGCCATTGTCAGCTGCGCATCGCCGGTCCCCGGGGGCATGTCGACGATCATGATGTCGAGCTCGCCCCAGTCGACCTCGCGCAACATCTGCTGCAAGGCGCTCATCACCATCGGTCCGCGCCAGATCATCGGCGTGTCCTCGGGGACGAGAAACCCCATCGACATGACGCACACCCCGTAATTCTCGAGCGGCTGCAGCACCTTGCCATCGCGTGATTGCGGCCGGCGGCCGGAGATCCCCAGCATGCGCGGCATCGACGGGCCATAGATGTCGGCATCGAGAACGCCGACGGAGAGCCCGTTCGCCTTGAGCCCGAGCGCCAAATTGGCAGCGACCGTCGATTTGCCGACGCCACCCTTGCCCGAGGCGACCGCGACGATCGCGTTGACACCGGCAACAGCGCCGCGCTGGGTACGGCCACCCGCCGCCGGGTGCGGCGCGTTGCGACCGCGTGCCACCGCCTGCGCGGTCAGCACTGCCGTAACCGAGAGCACGTTCGGGAGCGCCTCCACCGCCTGTTCGGCCGCCTTGCGCAGCGGCTCCAGCCGCGGGCCGCGCTCGGGCTCCACCTCAATGGCGAAGGCGACATTGCCGTCGCGGACGACGACCCCCGAGACCATACCAAGCGAAACGATGTCGGCGCCCTTTTCGGGATCGACGACACGGCCCAACGCGTCGAGAATCTGTCGTTCGGTAGCGGCGGTCATGTCGTTCTCCTGCCCGGCGGGGTAAAACAGCACGGTAATTCGGCCGTGGCGCTTGGTTCCAGACGCCGCTTGGATCAGAATAGCGACTGGCCAAGACGCAGGTTCGGTTCGCGCGTCGGATCACGCGATCCTTAGCGAGCGGGCCATTGGCGCCGCCGGATATGCGGGATTTGGGGCGGGCCGCTCCACTTGACAACACCCGCGCGGGCGCCCTCTATCCGGTTGCGCCTCTTGCTGGTCGAAGCCTGGGAGATCGCACCCGTCGCAAGCGCAGCGCGAAGAGAGCGCCGCGGAAAGGTTCGAGGTCGATGTTCTGGCAAAGTCAGGGCGGTGGCCCATGGGGCACCGGTCCGCGCGGTGGCGGCCCGTGGGGCGGCGGCAACCGCGGCAATGGCGGTGGGTCGAGCCCACGCGGCCGCGGTCCGCAGCCGCCCGATTTCGAGGAACTGCTGCGCCGCGGTCAGGATCGGTTCCGCCGGGTGTTGCCGCAGGGCGGCTTCGGCGGTCGCCGCTGGGTTGCCATTGCCGTGCTCGTCGTCATCGTCCTTTGGGTGGCGAGCGGCATCTACAAGGTAGACCCCGACGAGGTCGGGGTCGTGCTGCGTTTCGGCGCGTACAACCGAACGACCCAGCCCGGCCTCAATTACCACCTGCCAAGCCCGATCGAGACGGTGCTGACGCCAAGCGTGACCCGCGTCAACCGCACCGGAATCGGCTACCGCAGCGCCGAAGGCCCGGCGACCCGCGAGGCGGCGACCCGTCAGGTGCCGGAAGAAGCGCTGATGCTGACCGGTGACGAGAACATCGTCGACATCAACTTCACCGTCTTCTGGGTGATCAAGGACGCCAAGGCCTACCTGTTCAATATCCGGGCGCCGGAGGCGACGGTCAAATCCGCAGCCGAGAGCGCGATGCGCGAGGTGATCGGCGAGACGCCGATCGCCCAGGCGCTGGCCGAAGGGCGGGGAAAGATCGAGACCGATACGCACGGCCTGCTGCAAGGGATCCTCGACGACTATGGCGCCGGGATCGAGGTCACCCAGTTGCAGCTGCTGAAGGTCGATCCGCCCGGCCCGGTCATCGACGCGTTTCGCGACGTCCAGCGTGCGCTGGCCGATCGCGAGCGGCTGCGAAACGAAGCCGAGGCCTATCGCAATGACGTCGTGCCTAAGGCGCGCGGCGCCGCAGCCGCGGTCAAGCAGGAGGCCGAAGCCTACCGCCAAGAGATCATCGCCCGCTCTCAGGGCGACGCCGATCGCTTTATCTCGGTATACCATGCCTTCAAGGCGGCGCAGGACGTCACCCTCCAGCGGCTTTACCTCGAGACCATGGAAGAGGTCCTGAAGGGTAGCAACAAAGTAATCATCGACAAATCCGCCCAAGGCGGGAGCGGCGTCCTTCCGTTTCTGCCGCTGCCCGCCCTCGGCGGCGCCAACAGCACGGCGAGTGCGCCGGCCCTAGGGAATACCTCCGGTGGTTCCGCGTCGACCAACGGCCCAGCGCAATCGTCGACATCGCAGTCGGCGGCGCCCGCCGTCCCACCCTTGCGCGGCCGACAATGAGGAGGTGATGGTGGACCGTCGTCTCCTGATTGTCATCGCCGTGGCGCTCGTTGTGGTCGGTATCGTCGCGACAAGCGCTTTGTTCATCGTCGACCAGACCGAGCAAGCGCTGGTGCTGCAGTTCGGCCAGCCGCGACGCGTCATCCGCGAGCCCGGCCTCTGGGTCAAGCGGCCCTTCCTGGAGGACGTGAAGCCCTACGACAACCGCCTGCTCGATTTCGAGCCGCCGCCGGAAGAGGTCATCGTCTCCGATCAGAAGCGTCTCGTTGTCGACACCTACACACGCTACCGCATCACCGATCCGCTGTTGTTTTACCAAACCGCCAACTCGGAGGTTGCGGTGCGTGCCCGGCTTAGTGCGATGGTCAACGGCAGCTTGAGACGGGTGCTCGGCAATGTGACCCTGTCGGCTCTGCTCTCGCATGAGCGCCCGGCGATCATGAAGCAGATTCGCGACGAGGTGCGCGATCAAGCAAAGGGTTTCGGCATCGATGTCGTCGATGTCCGCATCCGCCGCGCCGACCTGCCCGAAGAGAACAGCCAGGCGATTTATGCTCGCATGGTGTCGGAACGCCAGCAACAGGCGGCACAGTTTCGCGGCGAGGGTGCGGAGGCCGCCCAGACCGTCCGAGCCAATGCCGACCGCGAACGCATCGTGATCATCGCCGAGGCGCAGCGGGACGCCCAGAAGGTGCGCGGCGATGGCGACGCGCAGAGCATCCGAATCTACGCCGACGCGTTCGGCCAAGACAAGGAGTTCTTTGCTTTCTATCGCTCGATGCAGGCCTATCGCGACGCGCTCACCGGCCACGGCACATCTTTTGTGCTCACCCCCGATACCGGTTTCTTCCGCTTCTTCGAGAACTCCGGCGCGACGGCGACCCCTCCGGCGGCAAGCGCCGGTCCGAAATAATGGCCCGCAGGTCACACTCTGGGCGATGACGGATTTATGGACGGGCGTGGCCCTTGCCCTGGTGATCGAGGGCGCCCTCTACGCGTTGTTTCCGGAAGCCATGAAGCGGGCCGCAGCACGCGCTCTGATGGTCCCGCCGCAGGCCTTGCGGCTGGCGGGCCTCGCCGCCGCCTGCGTCGGCGTCGTTGTCGTCTGGCTGGTACGTCGCTGACCACCCCACCGCCTGGATATCGGCGTCGCGGCGATTGCCGATGGCACGCTTCTCCCGTAATCTTGGTCACATCTTAACCGGCTTCGAATTTATCGGTCGAAAAGAAGCGATCTGCCTATACAGCGAGGAGTTGATTCAGGTGTCGTCCCGTCTCTCGAGCCTGGCCCGTCGGGCCGCCGCCGGCAGGCTTATGGCTCTCGTGATCGTCGCCCCGGCGGCTCTTATATCGTGGCCGGCCGCCGCCCGGCCCGCACCCGACAGCTTCGCCGATCTCGCCGAGAAACTTCTTCCTTCGGTGGTCAACATCTCGACGACGCAGACGATGAAGTCCGACCGAGGCCGCGAGCATGCGGGCCCCGAAATCCCGCAGTTTCCGCCGGGCTCCCCGTTCGAAGAGTTCTTCCGCGACTTTTTCGACCACGGCATGCCCAAGAGCGGCCGTCCGGAGGCTCAGCCGCGCAAGGCCACCTCACTCGGCTCAGGCTTCATCATCGATCCGGCGGGCTATGTCGTGACCAACAATC
>Ga0306924_10002349_pt1 | contig 17831 bp, 19 predicted proteins | sample sta12Can44000111_FD_203756 | JGI IMG/M metagenome (GOLD analysis project Ga0306924, IMG submission 203756) | Lab enrichment of tropical soil microbial communities from Luquillo Experimental Forest, Puerto Rico - statanox.12C.anox.44.000.111 (v2)... | ecosystem: Environmental > Terrestrial >...
GTTTCCGCACCATCGCGCTTGCCATTTTCCTGACCGCTTTTGCGCTGCCGGCCTTCGCCGGTCCGTTCGAGGATGCGGTCGGCAAGTTTGCCAACGACGAATTTTCCGATACCGAAGAGGCGATCGGCGTGGTGGCGGCATCAGGCAATCCGCTCGCCTATCCGATTATCAGCGCGCTGCAGGACGAGCGGCTGATGGCCGATCCCGATACCAAGAAGGTCTACATCAAGCAGACCGACGGCAAGATCATCGATGCCGCGACCGGTGCGGCGGTCGACTCCATTCCCGATAGCGCCAGCTCCGTGCGCCTCAACAACCGTCTGCGCCGCACGGTGGATGCAGCCCTCGGCGGCTTGACCCTGTTGTCGCCGGATCTTTCGACGCGCATGGCCGCCGCGCAGTCCGTGTTCAAGTCCCACGAGGAGACGGCGCTGCCGACCGTCGAGAGCGCATTGGCGAAGGAAACCGACGATGTGGCCAGGCAGGCGCTAGCCGAAGCACGCGCCGCCATCCTGTTGTTCAAATCCGATGCCTCCGAAGTCGACAAGCTCGAAGCCGTCGCCACCATCAAGGCGCGCGGCGACCAGGAGGCGCTGGCGATGCTGAGCGGTATCGGCAGTGACCAGCCGGCATCGGTGGCGAAGACTGCGGCGGCCGCGACCGCCGCGATCCAGAACAAGCTTGCGATGTGGTCGATGGTGCAGAACGCCTGGTACGGCCTGTCGCTCGGCTCGGTGCTGTTGCTGGCCGCGATCGGCCTGGCCATTACCTTCGGCGTGATGGGCGTGATCAACATGGCCCATGGCGAGATGGTCATGCTCGGCGCCTACACCACCTTCGTGGTGCAGGAGGTGATTCGCACCCGCAACCCCGGCCTGTTCGACTATTCGCTGCTGATCGCCGTGCCCCTGGCATTCCTGGTCTCCGGCGCCGTCGGTGTCCTGATCGAGCGCACGATCATCCGTTTCCTCTACGGCCGTCCGCTGGAAACGCTGCTCGCGACCTGGGGCCTGTCGCTGGTGCTGCAGCAGGCGGTTCGTACCATTTTCGGTCCGACCAATCGCGAGGTGGGCAATCCCTCCTGGATGAGCGGCGCGTTCGACGTCGGGCTGATCACCATCACCTACAATCGGCTCTGGATCCTCTGTTTCACGCTGGCGGTATTTGCGGTCCTGCTCGCGATGCTGCGCTTTACGGCGCTCGGGCTCCAGATGCGGGCGGTGACCCAGAACCGCCGCATGGCGGCAGCGATGGGGATTGCGACCTCGCGCGTGGACGCGCTGACCTTCGGCCTCGGCTCCGGCATCGCGGGGATTGCGGGCGTCGCCCTGTCGCAGATCGACAATGTCAGCCCCAATCTCGGCCAGGGCTATATCATCGACTCCTTCATGGTGGTCGTGTTCGGCGGCGTCGGCAATCTGTGGGGCACCCTGGTCGGGGCCTTCACTCTCGGCATCGCCAACAAGTTCCTGGAGCCTGTCGCAGGCGCAGTTCTCGGCAAGATCGCCATTCTGGTGCTGATCATCCTGTTCATTCAGAAACGCCCGCGCGGCCTGTTCGCGCTGAAGGGACGGGCGGTGGAAGCATGATGCCGCACGTGCTCACGCGTTCGCTCGATCGCGGTGCGACCGCCTTCGTGCTTGTGGTCGCAGCGTGCGGCATCCTGATTCCGCTCTCCAATCTGCTGTTGCCCGCGGGATCGGTATTCCAGGTGCCGACCTATCTGGTGGCGCTGTGGGGCAAATATGTCTGCTATGCCATCCTTGCGCTCGCAATCGACTTGATCTGGGGCTATTGCGGCATCCTCTCGCTCGGCCATGGCGCGTTCTTCGCCCTAGGCGGCTACGCCATGGGCATGTATCTGATGCGACAGATCGGTACCCGCGGCGTCTACGGCAATCCGGTTTTGCCCGACTTCATGGTTTTCCTGAACTGGCCCGAGCTGCCGTGGTACTGGTACGGCTTCGACAGGTTCTGGTTCGCGGCGCTGATGGTGGTGGTGGTGCCCGGGCTGCTCGCCTTCTGCTTCGGCTGGTTCGCCTTCCGCTCCCGCGTCACCGGCGTCTATCTCTCGATCATCACGCAGGCGATGACCTATGCCCTGCTGCTCGGCTTCTTCCGCAACAATTTCGGTTTCGGGGGCAACAACGGCCTCACCGATTTCAAGGACATTCTGGGCTTTAACGTCCAGGCCGACGGCACGCGCGCGACGCTGTTCGCGCTGAGCTGCCTTGCCCTGATCATCGGCTTTTTGATCTGCCGGGCGGTGGTGACCTCGAAACTCGGCAAGGTCCTGATCGCGATCCGCGATGCCGAGTCGCGCACCCGCTTTATCGGCTACCGCGTCGAATCCTACAAACTTTTCGTGTTCACGCTCTCGGCCTGTATGGCTGGCGTCGCCGGCGCGCTCTATGTGCCGCAGGTCGGCATCATCAATCCGTCCGAGTTTGCCCCGGCCAACTCGATCGAGGCGGTGATCTGGGTTGCGGTCGGCGGGCGCGGCACGTTGGCTGGCGCGGCTCTCGGCGCGATCGTCGTCAATTATGCCAAGACCTACTTCACCTCGGGACCGCTCGCGCCCTATTGGCTGTTCATGTTGGGCGCCTTGTTCGTGCTGGTGACGCTGCTGCTTCCCAAGGGCATCGTCGGCACTTTCAGCGCCTTGCGGCAGCCCTTCATGGCGCGGCCCGCGACAATCGATGTCCAAAGCGCTGCACGCGAAGATGGCGTCAGCGAACCGAACATGGCGGAGTGAGAACCGTGAGCGTCATGGATACCCGCGCTACACCCTCGCTGCTCTATCTCGACGGCGTGCATGTCTCTTTCGACGGCTTCAAGGCCATCAACAACCTGTCGCTGACGCTCGAGCAGGGCGAGATGCGCGCCGTCATCGGCCCCAACGGTGCGGGTAAGACCACGATGATGGACATCATTACCGGCAAGACCAAACCGGACCAGGGCACGGTGCTGTTCGACGGTATCACCGACCTGACCAGGCTTGACGAGACGCGCATCGCCGAGCTCGGCATCGGCCGCAAATTCCAGAAGCCGACGGTGTTCGAAAGTCAGACCGTCGAGGACAATCTGCTGCTCGCGCTCAACGTCGATCACAGCGTGAAGGCCACGCTGTTTTGGCGCGAGAGCAAGCCGGAGACCGAGCGCATCGAGCGCGTGCTGGAGACCATCCGCCTTACCGATGCGCGAAATCGCCTGGCCGGCAGCCTGTCGCACGGCCAGAAGCAGTGGCTGGAGATCGGTATGCTGCTGGCGCAGGACCCAAAACTGCTGCTGGTCGACGAGCCGGTTGCCGGCATGACCGACGTCGAAACCCATCAGACTGCGGAGTTGTTGAAGGCCATCAACAAGGACCATACGGTCATGGTGGTCGAACATGACATGGCTTTCGTGCGCGAACTCGGCGTCAAGGTGACCTGCCTGCACGAGGGTTCGGTGCTCGCCGAAGGCAACATCGACCAGGTGTCGTCGAACGAACGGGTGATCGAGGTATATCTGGGGCGCTGACGTATGCTTGAGGTCAAGGACATCAATCTGTTTTATGGTGCGGCGCAGGCACTGCGCGGCGTCTCGATCTCGGCGCAGCCGGGCAAGGTGACATGCGTGCTGGGCCGCAACGGCGTCGGCAAGACCTCGCTCTTGCGCGCCATGATCGGCCAATATCCGATCGCCTCCGGTTCGATCGTCTTCGACGGCGTCGATCTTACCGAGCTGAAACCCTATGAGCGGGCGCGGCTGGGCATCGGCTTCGTGCCGCAGGGGCGGGAGATCTTTCCGCTCTTGACCGTGGAAGAAAACCTCAAGACCGGCTTTGGCCCGCTGAAGCGGGAGCAGCGCTACATTCCCGCCGACGTGTTTTCCCTGTTTCCCGTATTGGGATCAATGCTCGGCCGACGAGGCGGCGACCTCTCCGGCGGACAGCAACAGCAACTTGCGATCGGCCGCGCGCTGGTGATGCGGCCAAAGCTGCTTCTGCTCGACGAGCCGACCGAGGGGATCCAGCCCTCGATCATCAAGGACATCAGCCGCGCGATTTCCTACCTGCGCAGCCAGGGCAACATCGCGATCGTGCTGGTCGAACAATATCTCGATTTCGCCTGCGAGCTCGGTGACGATTTCGCGGTCATGGACCGGGGCGCGATCAAATATTCCTGCGATCGCTCAAAACTTGATCCGGGCGAGATCAGCCGCCAGATGGCGCTGTAGCGCTAGTGCACGAATGAGAGCCGATCCTTCCAACGCGTCCTCGGCTGTATTTGCGGCCAATCGCGCCCGCGGGGCGGTTTGCCTCGAGGTGCAACTCCGCGACGGCTTCACGCGCCGCGGCGCGCTGCACGAAAGCGGGTCGCTGCGGGTACGATTTCCTTTGCCGGAGGGCGATGGCTTGTCGGCCGTCCTCGTCAACACAGCCGGAGGGATCGCGGGCGGTGACCGCCTCAGTGTCGAAGTTACGCTGGGCGAAGGCGCGCATCTGACGCTCACGACGGCGGCGGCAGAAAAGGTCTACCGCGCGCGGGACGACGGCGCCAAGCTCAATATCTCCCTGAAAGTGGCCGATGGCGCGCGCCTGGCATGGCTGCCACAGGAGACCATCCTGTTCGACCAGGCGCGACTGTCGCGCCGGATCGACATCGATCTGTCCGAGGGAGCCTCACTGGTGTTGGGCGAAATCGTAGTGTTCGGCCGCGCCGCCATGGGCGAGACCATGCGGCGCGGTTCCTTCGTCGATCGCTGGCGGTTCAGACGTGGCGGCAGTCTGGTGTTTGCCGAGACCATACGGCTCGAGGGCGATGTCGGCGCAAAACTCGCGCAGGGCGCGATTGCCGGAGGCGGGGTCGCGGTCGGTACGCTCCTGCTCGTGCCGGGCAACGAGGACTTGCTCGCAAGGATTCGCGAGGTCTCGGCCTCATTCGGCGGCGAGGTCGGACTTTCCGCCTGGAATGGATTTGCAATGGTCCGGTTCTGTGCCCAAGATGCGGCGCGTCTTCGCGCCGATATGGTTGCGGTGCTGGGCCGCGCCTCTGCCGTGCCGTTACCGCGACTGTGGCTCAATTAGATCGATCCCAATCGATAGAGTGTTCAGATGAATCTGTCTCCCCGCGAAAAGGACAAGCTTTTGATATCGATGGCGGCAATGGTCGCGCGACGAAGACTGGAGCGCGGCGTCAAGCTGAACCATCCTGAAGCCATCGCCATCATTTCCGACTTCATCGTGGAGGGCGCGCGCGACGGGCGCACCGTTGCCGAACTGATGCAGTCGGGCGCGCTTGTATTGACCCGGGACCAGGTGATGCAAGGCATTCCCGAAATGATCCATGACATCCAGGTCGAGGCGACCTTTCCCGATGGCACCAAGCTCGTCACGGTGCATGAGCCGATCAGATAGGAGCGCGCGATGATCCCCGGCGAATTCTTCATCAAGGACGGCGAGATCGAGCTCAATGCGGGCCGCAAGACCGTGACGCTGACGGTTGCCAACTCCGGCGATCGCCCGATCCAGGTCGGCTCGCATTATCATTTCTTCGAGACCAATCCGGCGCTGAAATTCGACCGCCGCAAAGCGCGCGGCATGCGGCTCGATATCGCTGCAGGCACCGCGGTCCGCTTCGAGCCCGGACAGACCCGCGAGGTGAAGCTTGTGGCGCTGGCGGGTAAGCGCACCATCTATGGCTTCCGCGGCGATGTCATGGGGAAGCTGTGAGGCAATGCTGCCGGCCGTCCGCCTCGTCTCCGAAGCCGCCGAGCTTGCGGCGCGCCGCCACAACGGTATGACGCGGAAGGGACGCGGCGAGGAGCCCTACATCAACCACCTCGCCGAGGTGGCCAATCTCCTTGCCGCGGCAACCGATGGCGCGGACGCCGAGCTTGTGGCGGCGGGCTGGCTGCACGACACCATCGAGGATACCGAAACGACGCCTGCAGAACTGGCGCAGAAATTTTCCGGGCGTGTCGCTAGCCTCGTGGTCGAGGTCACCGACGACATGACCTTGCCCAAAAGCGAGCGGCGGCGGCGTCAGGTGATCGATGCGCCGCACAAATCGGCCGACGCCAGATTGATCAAGATCGCCGACAAGATCAGCAATATCCGCGGCCGTATTTTGCCGGAGCCCACACCGGATCAACGCGACGAGCTCTCCGACTACACCGCCTGGGCGGTTGAGGTGGTGAGCGGATGCCGGGGCGGCAACGCCTTTCTCGACGATCAATTCGACGAAGCGGTTGCGCAAGCAAGGAGCACGCTGTGAGCACCAGGATCAAACGTTCCGTCTATGCCGACATGTTCGGACCGACCACCGGCGACAAGGTGCGGCTCGCCGACACCGACCTCATCATCGAGGTGGAGAAGGACTTCACCACCTATGGCGAGGAGGTAAAGTTCGGCGGCGGCAAGGTGATCCGGGACGGCATGGGCCAGTCGCAGGTCACCAACAGGCAGGGCGCGGCTGACACCGTCATCACCAATGCCCTGATCGTCGATCACTGGGGCATCGTGAAAGCCGATGTCGCCATCAAGGAGGGCATGATCGCTGCCATCGGCAAGGCCGGCAATCCGGACATCCAGCCCGGCGTCACCATCGTGATCGGCCCCGGCACCGACGTCATCGCCGGCGAGGGCAAGTTACTTACCGCCGGCGGATTTGACAGCCACATCCATTTCATCTGCCCGCAGCAGATCGAGCATGCGCTGATGAGCGGCGTGACCTCGATGCTGGGAGGCGGCACCGGTCCCTCGCACGGCACCTATGCGACCACCTGCACACCGGGTCCCTGGCACATGGCGCGAATGATCCAGTCGTTCGATGCCTTCCCGGTCAATCTCGGCATTTCCGGCAAGGGCAACGCCTCGCGTCCGGCGGCGCTGGTCGAGATGATCAAGGCAGGCGCCTGCGCGCTGAAACTGCATGAGGACTGGGGGACCACGCCGGCGGCGATCGACACCTGCCTGTCGGTTGCCGACGACTTCGACGTTCAGGTTATGCTGCATTCCGACACGCTGAACGAGTCGGGTTTTGTTGAGGACACGATGAAGGCCTTCAAGGGCCGTACCATCCACGCCTTCCACACCGAGGGCGCCGGTGGCGGGCATGCGCCGGATATCATAAAAATTGCGGGGCTGAAGAACGTATTGCCGTCTTCGACCAATCCGACGCGCCCCTTCACGCGCAACACCATCGACGAGCATCTGGACATGCTGATGGTGTGTCATCATCTCGATCCGTCCATCGCCGAAGACCTGGCCTTTGCCGAAAGCCGGATCCGGAAGGAGACGATCGCGGCGGAGGATATTTTGCACGATCTTGGCGCGCTCTCGATGATGTCGTCGGACTCGCAGGCCATGGGGCGGTTGGGCGAGGTCATCATCCGCACCTGGCAGACCGCCGACAAGATGAAAAAGCAGCGCGGCCGGCTGCCGCAGGACAAGGGCAAGGACAACGACAACTTCCGCGTCAAGCGCTATATCGCCAAATACACCATCAACCCCGCGATCGCGCATGGCGTCTCGAAGCTGATCGGTTCAGTCGAGAAGGGCAAACTCGCCGACCTCGTGTTGTGGCAACCCGCCTTCTTCGGCGTCAAGCCGGAATGCATCATCAAGGGCGGCTCGATCGTGGCAGCACCGATGGGCGACCCCAACGCATCGATCCCCACGCCGCAACCCGTGCACTACCGGCCGATGTTTGCCGCCTACGGCAAATCGCTCACCGCCTCCTCGGTGGTGTTCACCTCCAAGGCCGCGGTCGCCGCGGGGCTCGGCCGCAAGCTTGGGCTGGCCAAGAAGCTCCACGCGGTCCAGAACACGCGCGGCCGGATCTCCAAAAAGAGCATGATCCACAACGATGCGACGCCGGAAATCGATGTCGATCCGGAAACCTATGAGGTGCGGGCCGACGGCGAGCTTCTGACCTGCGCGCCGGCGGAGGTGTTGCCATTGGCGCAGCGCTACTTCATGTTCTAAAGTTGTTCCGGCACGCTCTGCCCCAACAGAAAAGTCCGGGAGGATATTCATGATCTACGTCGTAGCCACGCTTGCCGTAAAAGCTGAGACGCGCGCCGAGTTCATTGCGGCGGCGACCGCCTGCATCAAGGAGACCCGCAACGAGCCGGGCAATATTGCCTATGATCTGCATGAAAGCGTCACCGACCCGACGAAGATGGTGTTCGTCGAGCAATGGGAGAACGCCGAGGCGCTGGTGCCGCATCGTTCCGCCGAACACATGAAAGTATTCGGCCGTGTCGCGGTGAAATGCATGAGCGCGCCACCGAAGATCGAAGTGATCACGCCGCAAAAGGTCGAGGTTCGCTGAAAAGTGTCCCGGTTCTGACATTCGTATCATTTCGCGGCGGGTTCGCTTACGAATGTCAGAACCAAAGGGACACTAGCAAATATCGTATTCTAGTGTGGTTTTGGATTTGACATTCGCTTAGAGAAACTCGCAGCCATACTGAAGCGAATGTCAAATCCACCGCACTAGCGCAGCAGGAGCAGCTTGTCATGATTTATGTCGTCGCTACCACGCAGGTGAAGCCGGAATGTCGGGATGCATTCATCAAGGGCCACAAGGAATGCATTGCCGAGACGCGGAAGGAGAAGGGCTGTATTTCCTATGAGGGCCACGTGAGCGTCAACGATCCCAACCTCTATGTGGTTGTCGAGCGCTGGGAGACCCGCGAGGACCTCAACGCGCATGCCCGCGCGCCGCATCTGAAGGCCTGGCGCGAATATTCAACGCCGCTGAGGGTATCGCCGACCGTGATCGAGATCATCAGCGACGGCAAGGTCGAGAAGTTCTGATGCGTTTTGTGTCGAGGCGATCGGAATGATCCGCGCGACAAAGGTCATGCCGCAGCACCGCTGGACGGAAGCGCCGGCCGACACCGTGGTGCTGGATTTCGACGATCGCCACCGGCGGCGGCTGGCGATGCTGGGGACGCGCGGATTGTCCTTCCTGCTCGACCTCGAGCATGCGGTCGCGCTGCGCGGCGGCGATGCGCTGGTGCTTGAGGACGGCCGTCTTGTCGAGGTGGTAGCCGCGCCCGAGCCGCTAACGGAAATCAGGGGAGCCGATCCACACCAACTGATCAGGGTTGCCTGGCACCTCGGCAACCGTCACCTGCCGACGCAGATCACGGCAAAAGGCCTGCGCATCCGGCGCGATCACGTGATCGAGGCGATGGTGAAGGGCTTGGGCGCGCGCGTCATCGAGATCGAGGCGCCCTTCGACCCCGAAGGCGGCGCCTATTCCGGTGGCGGTCACGGCCATTCGCACGACGCCGACGTGCATCACGCAAGTCACGACCATTCACATGGTCACAGCCCTCATCACGATCATAACGATCAGCACCAGCATGATGGCCACGAGGACCATCATCACGGCCATTCCCATGCTCATGACCGCAAATAGCCTTGAGCGGCCAAACACCGCCGTCGGAATGACGCAAAGCGAGGCCGCGTCCTTGTACCGGCTGATGACGTGGCTATCGCCGTCATTCCCGATCGGCGCGTTTGCCTATTCCAGCGGCATCGAATGGGCGGTGGAGGCCGGCGACATTGGCGATGCTGTGTCGTTGAAGGAGTGGTTGAGTGCGATGCTGACGGACGGTTCGGGCTACTGCGACGCGCTTTTTCTGGCGCATGCGCACCGCGCCACGGCCGACGACGATCATCGCCTGCTCGCCGATGTCGCGGAGCTTGCGGCCGCCTTCGTGCCCTCGCGGGAGCGGCAGCTCGAAACATCGACGCAAGGACGCGCCTTCATCGAGGCGGCACGCGCGGCCTGGCCTTGCGGAGGTCTCGAGCAGGCGATCGGGTCCTGCCGAGGGGCGGCGATCGTCTATCCGGTTGCGGTTGGCCTGGTGGCAGCAGTGCACGCGATTTCGCTTGCGCCGGCGTTGCACGCCTTCCTTCACGCACTGACGTCGAACTGGATATCGGCCGGCGGCCGGCTTATCCCGCTTGGGCAGACCGATTGCCAGCGCGTGCTGGCTGCGCTCGAGCCCGTGGTGACGGCGACTGCCGCCCGCGCGATGCATGCGACGCTGGACGACCTCGGCAGTGCCACCTTCCGGGCCGACCTGGCTAGCCTGCGGCATGAGACGCAGTATACGAGGCTGTTCAGGTCATGACATTTTGCTTGCGAGAAGGGTAACCGACATGTCGAAATCGCACGGCCCGCTTCGCGTCGGCGTCGGTGGTCCCGTCGGGTCGGGCAAGACCGCGCTGATGGATCTGCTTTGCAAGGCGATGCGCGAGCGCTACGACATCGCCGCCATCACCAACGACATCTACACCAAGTGGGACGCGGAGTTTCTTGTGCGCTCCGGCTCGCTGACGGCGGATCGCATCGCCGGTGTTGAGACCGGCGGCTGCCCGCATACCGCGATCCGGGAGGACGCCTCGATGAATCTGGCGGCGGTTGCCGATATGCGGGCAAAATTCCCGGATCTCGACCTGGTGTTGATCGAGTCGGGCGGCGACAACCTTGCAGCGACTTTTTCGCCGGAGCTAGCCGACCTCACCATCTACGTCATCGACGTTGCGGCCGGCGACAAGATCCCATCCAAGGGCGGTCCCGGCATTACCCGCTCGGACCTGCTGGTCATCAACAAGATCGACCTTGCTCCCTATGTCGGCGCCTCCCTCGAAAAGATGGATTCCGATGCCAGGCGGATGCGCGGCGAGCGGCCGTTCGTCATGACCAATCTGAAAAAGGGCCAGGGGTTGGACCGCATCATCGCCTTTATCGAGGCCAGAGGCGGCCTCACGCGGGAGCGTTAAGCCTGATCGAAAATGTTCCTACCCAGATCGGAACAAAAGCAAGGTGTGGCTGTTAAAAACGGGGAATTGTGACAGCCGACCGTAGTCCCATACCGATGTTTCCACCCCCACACGGGCCGGTCGGCTGCCTGTGCAGTATGCGTCATTGCGCCTTCGGCGGACATTCGATGGCCCTTTTGCGTTCGCGCCAGCATCTCAGCCTCGAGTAAGCGAGTGGTCCGGCTGGGTTTCATCATTGGCTTGATTGCCCTGATCGGAGTTCTGCTCTCCGGACTGGCAGCCTATCGAGTTCACCAACAGGACTTGATGATCGATAGCATCGCGATCGCCCGCGCGATCGACGTCCACGCCAGCCTGGTGCAGGACCGCTTGACCGAACGCGAATTGCTGGCACGCGTGGCCTCCGGCCTGTTCCGCTCGCCGTCGGTGATCAAGGCCAATATGCTGGAGCCGCTGCGCTCATCGATATATGCCTTCAAGACCGATTTCGTGATTGCAGGCTGGGTCGCGCGACTGAGGCCCGATGAACTGGACGCGGCTCAAAAGGAATTGGCGTCCGCGGGATTTCCCAACCCGACGATCCGCAACTTCGACGACAAGCCGCTGGATCGCCGCACGATCACCCAGCCTATCGACGTGTTGATGGACCTGGAGCCGCGCAATGCCCGGACCTCGGGCCTTGCCGGGCGCGCACTGAATGACAGTCCCATGATCGGCGCGATGCTCGCCCGCGCTATGGCCGAGGGCAAACCGATCGCTTCCGATCCCGTCCCGCTGTCACCTTCGGACGCGCCGGTGGGGCTGGTGCTGGCCGCGCCCGTCGTCCAGAGCGGAGCTTCCACGCCGGCGGGGTTTGTGACGTTCTCCTACGAGCTGGCGCCGCTGATGCTTGCCAACGATGATCTGTCGCTGTTCTCCGTGGCGCTGAAGGACCCGCGCACTTCCGGCGGCGAGTTGATCGCCAACGACAGGGGCGTGGTCTCATCGCGCCTGCTGGGGGCGAACCCGCCGCTGCCGTTCGCGACGCGGACGGTGACCTTCGGCAGTCGCGATTGGTCGCTTGCCTATTACGCCAGGACCAACGCGGCCGTTCGCGCCGAGCGTACGGCCGGCATCGTCGGCGCGATCGGGCTCGCGCTGACCAGCGCGATCTGCGGGCTGTTCGGCTATGTCGCCTACAACAACTTGCGGCTCAGCCGAGAAATCCAGGTGCGGATCGGGTTCGAACGCAGACTGACCGCCGTGATCAACGAGCTCAATCATCGCGTCAAGAACATCCTTGCCGTGATCCAGTCCATCGTGACGCGGACGCTGCGGCATGGCTCCGATGTGGATATCTCGCGGGACCTGCTGGTTGGGCGCATTCACGCCATGTCGCACGTGGTCTCGCTGCTCAGCGAAAGCCAGTGGCAGGGCGTCAAGCTGAAGGGCTTGTTCGAAGCGCGCGCCATACCGCACGCCGACCGCATCGTGGTGAGCGGGCCCGATGTGGCGGTCAGCGCCCGCGCGGCGCAAAGCCTCTCGCTGCTGCTGTTCGAGCTGGCGTCGCACTCCGACGAGGGATTGTCGCTGGTCGGCAAGCATCCGCACATTATGGCGAAATGGGATGTCACGGGAGACGACGGCGAGGCGATCTTCACGTTCCGCTGGGAGGAGTTCAACACCAGCGAGGCGACGCGCCGGCCGGACAGCGATTTCGGCCTCATTCTGCTGGATCGCGTCGCGCCCGAAGCGCTCGGCGGCACCTCGAAGCGCTACTTCACGGACATCTCCTATGTCTACGAGCTCACCGCGCCGATGGAGACCGTCATCGATATGCATGAGCGCGATCGTACCGAGCAACTTTCAGCGCCGGTACGGCGGATGCATTGACGCATGGAAAGGAATAAGGACGTTTGCCGGGGGGCCGAAAGCCCTATCCGTTGCCCCCGATCACCGCGCGCACGGTCTCATCGGGACCGAAATCCTGCGCGCCATCGACATAGAGGAGCGCGGCAAGTTTTGAGCGCGCACGATTGACGCGACTCTTGATGGTTCCGACCGCACAGCCGCAGATTCCCGCGGCATCCTCATAGGAGAAGCCGGAGGCACCAACCAGGATCAGTGCCTCGCGCTGATCTTGCGGCAGCTTGTCGAGCGCGGCACGGAACTCCTGGAATTCCAGATGCGCGCCTTGCGAGGGCTGTGTTTTCAGGGTCTTGGCGTGGTTGCCTTCGGCATCCTCAACCTCGCGTCGCCGCTTGCGGTAATCGGAGCGAAACAGGTTGCGCAGGATCGTGAACAGCCAGGCTGGAAGATTTGAACCCGGCTGGAACGAGTCGATATTGGCCAACGCCCGCAGCAGGGTCTCCTGAACCAGATCGTCGGCGCGGTCACTGTTGCCGCTAAGCGAGATCGCGAACGCACGCAGGCTCGGAACCGACGCCAAGATGTCGTCGCGAAGGGCATCTGTGAGAGGCATTACTCCCTCCCGTCATCATTGCTAGGGTCGCCCACGTTGCCCACGTGGGGAGAGTCGGAGGGCACATCAAGCTTCCGGATCAATTCCGCGAACCGCTCCGGGACGCCTTGCCGCACAACATCGTCGTACATCGCGCGGAGCTGATGGCCGATTCTCGACTGAATTTCGGCATTAAGGCTGCCCTGTTTTCCTGGCGCAGCAGTTTTGCTGGCCTGAGACTTCACATCCTTCATGACATGTTCCACGTTCCCCGAGAGTTAAGTCTCTGTAATTACAAAAATTTTCAGATTTCGGAGCCTTTCCGAACTGGGCTAATGCAAATTGACGACAAAAGTTCCGGCCGAAAGCGGAACTTTTTTCGGCATCATGCGTCATCCCGGCATCGCAGATTCAGGGGCAGCGTGGTCGTGCGCGGCCTCATTACAGAATGGAGTGGGGATGCCTCGATCGCACGTTGTTGCTGAACATCTGCCGCTGTTGCGGCGTTATGCCCGGGCACTGACGGGGAGCCAGGCGTCGGGCGATGCCTATGTCGGAGCGATGCTGGAGGCGCTGCTTCAGGATCCCTCGTTGCTTGACGAGAAGCACGGACCTCGCGCCGGTCTGTTCCGATTGTTTACCCGCATCTGGAATTCGGTCGCCATCAACGGTCACGCCGATGTCGCGACGCTGCCGATGCCCCCCGAGCGTCGGTTGTCGAACATCGCGCCACTGCCCCGTCAGGCCTTCCTGCTGCTGTCGCTGGAGGCCTTCCCGGAGGAGGAGGTGGCCTACATTCTCGGTACCGATCTCGCCGAAACGCGGCGGCTGGCTGATGTCGCCGGTCGCGAGATGGCGGCCGAGATCGCGACCGACGTGCTGATCATCGAAGATGAGACGTTCATCGCAATGGATCTGGAAAGCCTGGTGCGCGGTCTCGGACACAACGTGATCGGGGTCGCCCGCACCCACGCGGATGCGGTGGCGCTTGCCAAGAACCGCAAGCCGGGGCTCATTCTGGCCGATATTCAGCTGGCCGATGGTTCTTCGGGCCTCGATGCGGTCAACGAGCTGCTGCACAGCTTCGAGGTCCCGGTGGTATTCATCACCGCCTATCCCGAGCGCTTCCTCACCGGCGAGCGGCCCGAACCGGCGTTCCTGATCTCCAAGCCGTTTCAGCCGGCGATGGTTTCGGCGGTGGCAAGCCAGGCGCTGTTCTTCCAGCGCAATTCGCGAAGCCGCGATTCCCGCGCGGCGGCCTCCTGAAGTGGCCATCGCAGTGAATTTGGTTCGGCGTGCCGGTTCCGGCACGCCGCTTTTTTTGGCAACAGGTTCCAGCAAACAGGGCGCGACCGGCATCACCACGGTCGCGCCCTGTGTTCACCGGTCAATGGGGCAGGGGGGGAATAACCGGCTGTAGACAAGACTCGCGGCTGACGAGGACGTTCCCGGTTGCTCGATTTTTTTTTCGTGATCGACCCGTCCAAATGCCGCGGTCCTGAGACCAATGTTCAGGCGCCGAGTTCGCCACAGCAGGCGGGGACTGGCTATGTCACACAGCATCAAGGGAATTTTGGGTGCGATCGCCATTTCGGCGGGCTTCGGCGCGGTGCAATTTGCCTCGGGGCACGATTTGACGGTAGGCCTGCGAAGCGCGGCGCTGCCGACCGAGGAGGTCAACCGCACGGCCAAGACCGACCGCCAAGCCGTCCTGCGGGTGGCGTCGGTCCCGACCCGCACGATTGCCATTCAGCTCGAAAGGCTTCCGGATACCTCCATCCTGATCCGCGTCCCGCTGGTGCACGAGGCGCATAGCAGCCCGGCCGTTCGCTTCATCCAAAAGGGCGAGCAACGGCAACGTGCGGTGGCTTGCGAGCCTGTGGTCAGCGTTTTGACCGACGTTGCCAAGCTGCTGCAGCCCGGCCGCTGCGTCACCTGATATCCGCCGCCTTCGCCTCGCGCCGGCGCGCCGTGAGGATGTACTCGGTGTAGCCGTTCGGCTGCTCACGCCCCTTGAAGATGAGGTCGCAAGCCGCCTTGAACGCGACGCCGTCGAATGAAGGCGCCATCGGCTTGTAGGCGGGATCGCCGGCATTCTGCTTGTCGACCACGACGGCCATGCGCTTGAGCGATTCCAACACCTGCTCCCTGGTCACGACGCCCTGGTGCAGCCAGTTGGCAAGATGCTGGCTGGAAATGCGCAAGGTGGCGCGATCCTCCATCAGCCCGACGTCGTGGATGTCGGGGACTTTCGAGCAGCCGACGCCCTGGTCGATCCAGCGCACGACATAGCCGAGAATGCCCTGGCAGTTGTTGTCGATCTCCTGCTTCACGTCGTCGGGCGCCCAGTTCGACTGGGACACCGGAATGGTGAGGATGTCGGAGAGCTTTGCGCGAGGACCGCCGCGCGCGAGCTCGGCCTGCCGCGCCAGCACGTTGACCTGGTGGTAATGCAGCGCATGCAGTGTCGCCGCGGTCGGCGATGGCACCCAGGCGGTGGTGGCACCGGCCTGCGGATGGGCAAGCTTCTGCGCCAGCATGTCGGCCATCTTGTCGGGTGCGGCCCACATGCCCTTGCCGATCTGGGCATGGCCGGGCAGGCCGTCGATCAGGCCGACATCGACGTTCCAGTCCTCGTAAGCCTTGATCCAGGGCTGCGCCTTCATCTCGTTCTTGCGGATCATGGCACCCGCCTCCATCGAGGTGTGGATTTCATCGCCAGTGCGGTCGAGGAAGCCGGTGTTGATGAAGACGATGCGCTTTGAGGCGTTCTGGATGCAAGCCTTCAGATTGACGGTCGTGCGCCGCTCCTCGTCCATGATGCCGACCTTCAGGGTGTTCTCCGGCAGAGCGAGAAGCTGCTCGACCCGGCCGAACAATTCGCAGGTCAGCGCCACTTCGTCGGGGCCGTGCATCTTGGGCTTGACGATATAGACCGAGCCGGTGCGGCTGTTCCTGACCTTCGAATTACCTTTGAGATCATGGATGGCGAGAAGCCCGGCAACTGCGGCATCCAGCATGCCCTCCGGAATCTCCTCGCCCTTGTCGTCGAGGACCGCGTCCGTGAACATGTGGTGACCGACGTTGCGCATCAACAGCAGGCTGCGTCCGTGCAGCTTCAGCTCCTTGCCGTCCGGCGTCGTGTAGAGGCGGTCGGCGTTGAGCGCACGCGTCATGGTCTTGCCGGCTTTTTCGAAATCGGCCGAGAGCGTGCCGTTCATCAGGCCGAGCGTGTTACGATAGATCAGCACCTTGTCCTCGGCATCGACGGCGGCGACGCTGTCTTCCATGTCGAGGATGGTGCTGACGGCTGCCTCCAGGATGATGTCGGCAACGCCGGCCGGATCGTCCTTGCCGATTGCGTGCTTGCGGTCGATCCTGATCTCGATATGCAGGCCATTGTTGACGAGCAGGATCGCCGAGGGCGATGCCGCATCGCCTTGATGGCCCGAAAATTGTTCGCCCGATCTCAGCGCGGTCGCGTTGCCGCTCTTCAGTTTCACCGCAAGTTGGCCCGCGATCACGCTGTAGGAGATAACGTCGGTGTGGCTTGCGGTCGCAAGCGGAGCCGCGGAATCGAGAAAGGCCTTGGCTTTGGCGATCACCTTGTCGCCCCGCGCCTTGCTGTAGCCCTTGCCGCTCTCGGCTGGATCATGCGGGATCGCATCGGTGCCGTAGAAGGCGTCGTAGAGCGAGCCCCATCGGGCATTCGCCGCGTTCAGCGCATAACGCGCATTGGTCAGCGGCACAACGAGCTGCGGCCCGCAGATCTTGCCGATCTCGTCGTCGATGCGGGCGGTTTCAACCTTCTGCGTCGCGGGCTCGGGCAGCAGATAGCCGATCTCCTTGAGAAGCGCGGTGTAGGCCTCGATGTCGACTCGCTTGCCCTTGTTGGCGCGGTGCCAGTCGTCGATCTTGCCCTGCAGGCTGTCGCGGAACGCAAGCAGCTTGCGGTTCACAGGCGTCAGGTCGCGGAGAATGGCGGCAAGCCCGGCCCAGAAGGCGTCGGGGTCGATCCCGCTCCTGGGCGTTGCTTCCTTCGCGATGAAATCGAACAGGACCGGAGCGATCTTCAATCCGTGGGCTGTAACACGCTTCATGATGGGCTTTTTCTCGTGGAAGACCGCTGAAACGCGCGGCTTCGAAGGAACAATACGACCCCTCGGAGGGGTGGCGGGAAATGCCTTTTAGCGCCAAAGAAGGCCCTGTGAGAAGGGCTCCGGCGGTGGCAAATGTCCGCTCAAAACGACTGGATATTCAGATATTGGCGGCGAGGTCGACCAGCTCGTCGAAGAGAACGCCGCTGTTTGCCAGCATCCGCTCGATCTCGTCGGTGGCGTCGCTGACCGAACGGCTGGAGGTATCGAGGCTCAACTCGGCGGCCTCGGGCGGCTGATAGTCATTGCCGATGCCGGTGAAGCCGGTGAGTGCGCCAGCGCGTGCCTTGGCGTAGTGGCCCTTGGGGTCGCGGCTCTCGCAGGTCTCGGCCGGCGTCGAGACATGGACCTCGCGGAAGGCGGTGTCCGCGATACGCCGTGCTGCCGCGCGATCCTCGCGCGACGGCGAGACCGCAGCGACGATGGCGATGTGGCCGTTGCG
>Ga0306924_10002351_pt1 | contig 17826 bp, 17 predicted proteins | sample sta12Can44000111_FD_203756 | JGI IMG/M metagenome (GOLD analysis project Ga0306924, IMG submission 203756) | Lab enrichment of tropical soil microbial communities from Luquillo Experimental Forest, Puerto Rico - statanox.12C.anox.44.000.111 (v2)... | ecosystem: Environmental > Terrestrial >...
ATCTGGATCGACGGCGAACTCGACCCGATCGAAACCGCGAACTGGTTCCCTAAGCTCGCCCGCAAAGACTATCAGATCGGCCTCAACAATACCGGCAGCGGCGTCGACGATCCGGACCAGCAATTCTTCGAGAACTATGGTTGCGGATCGGAGCGCAACTATACGGGCTATTGCAACCCCGAGCTCGAGAAACTGTTCGTTGAGCAGTCCATGCTGGCAGACCGGGAGAAGCGCCGGCGCCTGGTCTGGGAGATCGACAAGAAATTGCAGGAGGACGGGGCGAGGCCGATCGTCTATCACACTCGCTCGGCGACCTGCATGCAGCCACAGGTCAAGGGACTGACGATCATGGTCAACAGCCAATACAATGGCTGGCGCATGGAAGACGTCTGGCTCGAGCGCTAAGCCGAAATCACTGCTTTCGGCTCAAGCTAGTTAGGGATCAAGCTCCCGGCACTTCGATGTCGAGCAGCGGGCCATATTGTTGGCTGCCGAAAATGTCGGCGTCGCCGGGGCTACCGCTCGGCAAGCGGCGATACATCGTGAACTTGATCGCCAATGCCGGGTCGAACGCGACGTGGTCGGTAATTTGTGCCGCGTCGATGCCAAAGATGCGGCAGACGGCATCGCGTGACAAGACCCCGCTCTCGCGCACCCGGTCATAGCTGGCGCGGTCCGGGAAGATCACGTCGAACGTGACCTTGTCGACGCCGGCATTCTTGCTGCGGATCGTCTTGGCAATATCGGACAATCTACGGCTTGCCATGAGGCCATCATTACCCGCGCATCACTTGTTGTCACCCTGCTTTTCGAGCGGGCAAAGGAATTCTGCTATCGCCCATTTCCTCGTTACCCCGGCGGAAAGCCGGGGTCCATCTTTCTGAGACACGCACCCTCTAGACCACTGCTTGAAAACTCTAGGGTCGGCGGAATGGGTCCCGGCTTTCGCCGCAAGACGAGAGGACTGTTTGGCGATCGCAGCTTCGACCCGCACTCCGCCGCCCCCGCTTTTCACGAGGTAACGATTGAGCCGACCTCGAGCAATTCCTGATCTGGTGCGAGCGTTTTTGGGCCCTCCTAAATTGGGGGGCTTCTTCTGCCCATCAGCCCCGTCAGCAGCATTACGACAAAGACGACCAGGAAGATGAAAAACAGTATCTTTGCAATGCCTGCAGCAGCGAACGCGATTCCACCAAAGCCCAAAAGCCCGGCGATGATTGCGATTACGAAAAACACCAGCGCCCAATAGAGCATACTCTCCTCCGTTAGCGGCGGGCCCGGGGTGTGTTCCCGCGGCCAGGTAGCCATCTACGGAAACAAGCCGAGTTGCAGTCCGGTTCCCAGTTCGCCTGACTTGGGAGTGCGGCCTCGCGAGCGCCGCGATCTCGGCTCGCCCTGTAGCTGGATCCTGTCGTATGGAGCCTGACTAACAGCCCTATCCGACTCGGTTATCGCAGCGATCCCCAGCTCATGATTACGAAAGATGAAATCATTAAAACGACGTATAAAGCGGTAATTGTACCAGCAATAGTTGCTCGCTCGAACAAAGAGGTTCGGTTAACTCGATAATTAAGAACCTTTCTAACATCAACTGCGTCGGTTTTTTGTGAAAGAAGATTTATGACGTGGCCGCCAAGGATTAGAATGGTCAACGAGAGCACCGTTGTCCCCAGCACCAGAACAGAGTGGAAGATGCTCGTCATAGGTTCGACTTCTCTCATCCGGTCGGTCTCGGCAGATCTAGGACTGCCAAGTTAGGTCTGATATCGGAGATGACGCTCGACGGAACGGTCTAGGCCGAATCCTTCGATGACGGGCCGAAATTCTGATGGACACGGTGTACCCCAATTGTAGGTCCCGACTCGACATCCAGCGACTGCCGCAATGCGACCGCGACGAACCGATACCCCGTGTTTGGCGACAGTAGTGTGAACTGCCTCACACATTTTCAGAAAGTTTTTCAGGTGCCCGAGCTCGGGCATCAGGGCCCGGCAATCTTCAAGACGGGAGATGCCCGAACCGCGTTTCACTCGGCCTCGCGCCACGAGCGGCGGGACACGGTGCGCGGCGATTGCGAGAAGACCTCGGCCCCTACTTCTCGGCATCCTCGTCGTCGCCGAAGAGGCTCGAGGCGAACGGCGAAATGTACATTTCTCACGAGTCACGCCATGTCACGCTCGTCGACAAGGCGATGAGCGACTGTCCGCAAATCGTGACCCGCACTGGAGAAGGCGGTTGGGTCGTCGTGGTCTCTCTCGAGGAGTGGATGCGTGTTGAGCGCCGTAACGGCAATCTCGTCGAATTCTTCGTCAATTCGCCGCTGCGTGAAGAGAGGTTCCAGATCGAACGGCAGCGGGACTACCCGCGCGACATCAAATTTTGATGGATTATCTTCTCGACACGAATGTCATCTCCGAACTGGTGAGGCCCAACCCGGATGCGAACGTCGCAGCATGGGCACGAGCTGAGGACGAGACCCGCTTTATCTGAACGTACTTAGTTTTGGAGAAATTCGTCGGGGATCGAGCGACCGCCACAAGGCGCGCACCGTGACCGATTACGGCGCTGGCTGGAGATCGATCTGACGGATCGGTTCAAGGGCCGTTCCCCCGATATTGGTCGTCGTGTCACCGAGATCTGGGGCATGATCATGGCGCGCGGGGCGGCAGCCTCGGTGCGGCTGCCAACCATTGGACATCTTGATCGCTGCCACAGCAGAGTGCCACGGGATGGTGATAGCGACCCGCAATCTTCGCGATTTCCCTTTCGCTGCAGTGGCCGTGGTCCGCCCTTGGGACACCCAGATCTCAATTCCTATACCTTGAACTCGATCCCGACGCGGCGATCCGCCCGAATGAGGAGCGGATTCCGGAGAAGTAGTGGATAGGTCCCTCACGAACACCCGGACGTCGCGCCGCAGGTGTCGCATTTGAGGCAGGTGCCGTTGCGGATCAGGATGAAGTTGCCGCACTCCTCGCAGCTGTCGCCTTCGTAGCCCTTGATGCGAGCCGCTCGGATGCGCTCGAGGCGGAGCTCGTTTGCATAGTCCTCCTCTGGTGCCGCCGAGACGGCGAGGGCGCCCTCGAATTCGGTCGCCGGTGCTCTGGCCGCGCCGCCGTGCAACACTGTCAATTTGCTGCGGACATAGGCGCTCGACGCGCCGCGCTGCACGATGGCCGCGACCTCGGGGGTGTCGTCGCCCTCCGAATTGCCGAGGGTCGACTCGGCTTCGCCCTTGCCGACCGTGTCGGGCAACAGGTCGCCGGGCTGGACATGGGCGAGGTCGCCGCGGTCGAGATAGGAGATCGCCAATTCGCGGAAAATGTAGTCGAGGATCGAAGTCGCCATCTTGATCGCGTCGTTGCCTTCTACCACCCCCGATGGCTCGAACCGGGTGAAGGTGACGGATTCGACAAACTCCTCGAGCGGCACGCCGTATTGCAGGCCCATCGAGATCGCGACCGCAAAATTGTGCATCAATGAGCGGAAGGCCGAGCCCTCCTTGTGCATGTCGATGAAGAGCTCGGCGAGCCTGCCGTCTTCGTGCTCGCCGGTCCGCAAATAGACCTTGTGCCCGCGGACGACCGCCTTTTGCGTATAGCCCTTCCGGCGATTGGGTAACCGCCGACTCGCCGCGCTGCACGACCCGTTCGACCACCCGCTCGACGACGCGTTCGACGATCCGCTCGGCGACCAGCGGGGCGCGCTGCGCCGGCGACTGAGTGAAGAGATCGGCCGCCCGTTCGTCGTCCTCCTCGTCGCCGCCGAACAAGCTCGAGGCCAATGGTTGCGAGAGTTTTGAGCCGTCGCGATAGAGGGCGGTCGCCTTGAGGCCGAGCTGCCAGGACAGCATGTAGGCGTCCTTACAGTCCTCGACCGTCGCCGCGTTCGGCACGTTGATCGTTTCGAGATCGCTCCCGAGATGAAGGGCTGCACCACCGCCGCCATCATCCGGATGTGGCTGTCGACCGACAACGCGCGCTTGCCGGTGCGGCCGCACGGGTTGGCGCAGTCGAACCCGCCAGATGGCTCGGGCTTGAGATGCGGCGCGCCTTCCAACGTCATGGCGCCGCAGCAGAAGCTGTTGGCGGCGTCGATCTCGGCCCGGACGAAACCAAGCGCCGCCAGCAGCTCGAAGGAGGGATCATCGAGCGCGCCCCGCGCGATCCCTAACCGTTCGACGCAGAAATCCTCGCCCAACGTCCATTTATTGAACGTAGACTTGATGTCGAATGCCAGGCGAGTGCGGCCTCGACGGCGGCGGCGTCGGATCCCTTTTCGAAGAGGCTTTCGTGGTTCATGCCGGGCGCGCTGGCGAGCGTGCCGTGACCCAGCGCATAGCGCTCGATCGTGGCAATCTCAGCAGCGTCTTAGCCGCGTGCGGTTAAAGTCTGTGGCAACCGTTGATGGCTTATCACCTACGATGTACGCTACCTTTCGAGCGAACAGCGAAATTACGAGCCGCTTCAACATTCACCTTCCAAAATGACGAGTGTAACCGAAGGGGTCCCCTTGACGGCTTGCTGGCCTCTCTGCAGAGAAGGACCACTGCCGAAAACAATCCTCGGCCCTGAATACCTCGAGAAGGTCTTCTTCCGCGTTGGTCCCATTGAGTGGAGGTGCGCCGCTACAGATGTGCGGAAAGCGCTTAAGGCGCTGGTTAAGCGCGTCGCCCCCAAGAATCGGCGAGCATTGCCCATTCAGGGAGAGATGGCGGAGCGCGATCGCGTCCTGGTCGCTAATGTTTGCGACGATCCAAGGATACGGGAGAGTATTCGCGATCTGGTGATTGTAACGGAAGAGGGCTTCAGCAACTTCGGTCGATTCCGAAAGCGAGATCGCATCTTCAAGGTTGGCCGAAATCTGCCCGATCTTCTCTGGCTCGGTTATGTCAACGACCCGGCTTGTGAGCCGTTCGTTGAATGGACGAAGCAAGTCGCGGTTGACCGGCTGGACCTTGGCGGGGGTTACTATCTGACCAGTGATGTAGTTGCGACTGCTCTGTCTGAAGGAAATCCACCAGTCTTCTCGGTCGACTCGCTGGACTTCGCGCGAGTTCTGATTCTGTTCGCGGGATTGTTGCCGCCCGGCGAAGACCTCCAGCTCCTAACGACGGGATCACGACTAGGCTGCATCCCGTTGTATCATCTCCTCGAGATTGCGCCAGCAACCCAATCGAGGCCAGACCAGGATCCATTTGCGATACCCGCAGACGATGATGTTAAGACCTCCGAAATTCCCGCACTTGCTGCTGCCAAAGGGCCGAGACTCGAGCGAGTAAGAGCCGCCGCCCTGGAGCACACCGGGATTGTGAGAGTCTCAGCGGACATCGAGCGAATGGCTAGCAACCTCCTTGAACTCGAAGAAAAACAACGCGAAGCGGAGCGTCTGGCGATCGGAGCCTTCAACGTGGGGATTGGTGCAGTACTTTCTGCCTCCGAGACCGAATACCAGGAAGCGTTGGCACTTTTGGAAAATGCCCGCAAGGGCAAGCTCGCGGTTGCGAATACCCGCCGAGAATGCGTCCAACAAGCTGAGGAGCTGACGAGGCAAGCCTACGCCATGGTCAGTTGCGCATTGCCGGAGAAGAGCAACCCCCCCGAGGATCCCGACTCACTTGCAATCGTGACCAGGCTTCGCGCGGGTGATGAGTTGGTCCAGTTCGCAAGGCACTTTGATCCGTCCCAACCTGAGCTGGTGCAATGGCGGGCCGCGATCCAGGGCGCCCCAACGCGACCTCATTTTGAGCAACTCGCCGCACTCCGGCTGATCGTTGACGCGAAGCAGGCGTCCAGGCGCCGGTTCGCGGAAGCGAGCGACGCGTTCTTCAATAGCAGTCGATCTTCGGCTGAGGTGGTAGATTGGCTCCAGAGTCTCGATCCGGAGGAGCTCATATGCCTTATAAGTGGCGCTGATCAGCCACCATGGTCTGTCCCATCAGCAATCCTGGTTCGTCTGGGCCTCGATATTGGACCCGATACTCTCGCGCCATACTTAAGTTCCGAGCTTACAGGAACGACTAACCGAGCACGTCGCCGGGCCCTCCTTCGCTTCTGTGATCCGGCTTCTTCTACATTAGACCGCGAACGGGGTGCGAGACGAGCGGTGGTCGTTGAGCAGCTCCGAGACATACTTTATTTCGGACCACTCGCCCAGATCGCTGATCCAAGCTCGGGATTGAGCGACACCGATCTGGTGGGACGTACGGTAGCGGCGCTCGTCGAGCTAATCGCGAGCCGCCCTGAGCTGCTTTCTCGTGGTGCGGACCTCCGACGGCTTATTGCGCCGGAGGGCAGACCAGAAGAGGCCGCAATCAGCCTCGTACAGTTTGCGTCAACGCCTAGCACGATGACAGGGAACTACCGCCGACTGCGTGAACGGGCAAGGGAGACGCTGTTCGTCCCTCTAATCGGAGCTGGCGAAGTCAATCGTGCGACGGCAGCATAGCTTCTTCGGCGTCTGCAGTCTGAGGAGATCTCCTCGCAGATAATCGAGGATGTTAGTGCCGAGATAGGGCGCGGCGAGCGGATCGAGCCCAGGCACAGGATACACCTCGTCCGCTATCTCTGGCATGGACAACAGTTAGTTGAGAACCTGTTAGTGGGGGTCTCTTCGGGTCCCGGCGCCCGCGAATCCGAATTGCGAAAGGAGGTCCTGCAGCTCATAGAACATCTGCGCGAGGGGATCGAGATCGGATCATTGCCTTGGCTTGAGGGCGAAGTGGCACAAATGCTCTCGGCGAGAAGTGACCCCCCCATTCACCCAACACTGGTCGGAGACGTGGAGCCGGTGTCAGTGAGAACGTGGAGGATTGAGGATACGTTATGGGCACAGGAACTGCTTGATTTGCCCGATTTCTACGTGGGGGATCGTCTTCAAATGCTCGAAGTAGCAGCAGCAGCGCTATTTTGGCGGGCGAAGGGGCGTGTGCCTGACACCCCGGACATTGTTAGCGATCTCGTGTCGAAACGATGTTTCCGGGCGGCATTATCTGCCATTGGGGACGCCGAGTTACCGGACTGTATTAGGGATAAGCTTGCCGGGTTGGTAGAGGAACAAGCGGGCCCAGCCACCGACGCAGTAAGGGCGCGACTCTTGGTGTTCAGGGAACACTTCGGCGACCGTGCGCTCGGCTGCTCCAGTATACTTCCTGAAGTCAAGGCTACTCTGGTCGCCCTCGACCCCGACGAAGCCGCCGACCAGTGCGATCTTCTTGAGCTGGAACTTTCGGAAATCTCTCGTCAGCTCGAATCCGAAGCGGACGAAGCCGCGACTCAAGCGCGTAGAGCATCTGTCGTGCGTCTCCTCCTCCTCGCTGGCATCGGTGGGGTTGATGAGCGGTCACCGATCGAGGAGCTCGAAGCAAGGTGGAGTGACGAACTACGCCGCAGGCAAAGCGAGCGTTTGCATTTGACTACCGCCGAGGGCGCATTCCGGGCCGTGGAGCCGAACCTGCCGCCACTCTCCGAAGATGTGTCGCGATTTAAACAGCGGAATCTGGAGGCCGACTATTGGTTACCGCCATCTTTGGCTGCAGATCTTTCGGCAATTTTGGAGGAGCCGGCGGCAAAGCTAAACAGTTGGATGTGTTTGAGCGGGAGGCGCGCGAGGCACTAGTTGCTCTTTCGACTTGGTTCATGAGGTACGTCAGCGAGCAGACAGAAACGTTGCGCTCGCTCGGCCCCGGTGATTCAGTTGACTCCGTATTTGATCGAGTGATCGACGTTTCAGACTGTGTCATTCGTTCAACCGACCCTACCACCTGTGTCCGTCTCCTAGTAGATTTTGGCGAGGTTCTGGGCGCTCCGCCGGTGTCCACGGCCAGCGTCCAACCGAGACACCCAGTCGATCGACCAGCAGCGCTTAAGAGACTGCCGGATCCTGCCCCCTCTTCGGAGCTGTCAAGCGCCCTGGAGCAGGACGACTGGCAAACCGTCATAGAAATCTGCCAGGCACTTAAGGAGACCGCGACGGACGAAGAAATCGGCCGCTTAGAAGAAATTGCCGATTTCGCTCGAGTGGTGCACGCGATCAGCCGCGGGGCTCTAGCCGAGGCTTCCGACGCGTTCGCGGCTGCAGCGCGCGTGCTCGGAACCGTCGGCCAGCCTGTATATAGAGCATATTCGGTGAGGCGGCAGATGGAATTCGGGTTCTGTCTGCTTGCTGCATCCTTAGCGCTCGATCAGGGGACCGAGTCCTTGCAGACCCCTCGCCCGAGCACAGATGGTTCATGGGCTCCGCTACTTAGCCGGCGCCCCGATTTCTTTCGAAGCCTTGCTGCGGGTTCCCTGTCGCCGCGAACCCACGCGGGTGATTGAACAGCTTTGCGCCGGCGGGCTGGGTAGCGAGGTGGTGGAAAGGATTTGGGACGCCGCCACGAACATGTCTGCTGCCGGAACGATGCGTACCGCGTTACTCCAGTTTCTTCACGAGCAAAACCTACCAGAGCATGTAATTCGGCTAGCCTCGCGTTATGAGCCAGCGATTCGTCCGAAACTGGAGCAGCTGCTCGAGTTGAGGAATGTTGCTATTGGCAGACCTGATCTTATTCCAGTGGCGCAGTCCGTCGCTGAACAGATAGCGAAGACGACGAGGGCAGGTCCCTTTCGGACTTTCGTGCGCTCGCTGCCATTGGCCGCGCAGGCAATAGAAGCGAGCCTAAATATCCAAGTAGAGCAAGGGTTGCTTCTTCGTTTTGAAAAGTCTAAGCTCGTGGACCTTGAGGTGCCAATTAGCATAGAGCCGCGCGGGCTCGTGCCAGTAAAGCTAGACATCGTTTTGTTTCCTGAAGATGATATCACCTTCCAGGATGGAACCCGGCGGAAAGTATTATCTGATCAACCACTCTACATCCCAAGCGATTACACGCTCGCGCTTCGTTTTGGCGCTTCTTGGGCTGAAGGAGGCGCTCAGGCAAAGAGCGACAGCCTTCGTCTGCGTGTTCGCGCTCAAACCTTAACTGGCGATTTCGTCAACCAAGACACCGTTTGTCCGATTGCTCGTCCGGACAGATCCCAGCCTGGGATGGGGGCTCTGGACGTCGAGACACTTCTTGAATCTTACCCTGGGGTGGGGAACACGCCTGCACAGGGGGACGCCTTTATCGGCCGGATTAACGAGTTAGAGCGGCTTCATGAGATGCTCGTCTCGGCGCGTAAGCCCAGCCCGGTCCTTCTGACGGGCATGAGGCGAATTGGCAAGACGTCGCTTCTATTTGCGTTTCACGATCGTTGTAAACAGCCAGGGCAGTCCGATGCCGTCACCGTCTACCTGTCCGTCGCAGAGCGGCGAGGTGAGTTCATGGACCCGAACCAAGATGTCGGGTCGGTTTTATTCAATGCGATCGCATACGCGTTATCGAAACGCAACTTCCCCATCGCTGACCATAACCGAGAAGTGGGAGAGCGACTGCGGCTGCGGCTGGGCTCAGACCGTACAGCAGTCCAGAAGGAGATTAAGGGATGCCGTAATCCGGAGAGCCTCGCGGACTCTCTAATGCTGCTTGGGGAGCGCCTAATCCAGTGGCTGAGCAGCGCTAGCGAGAGGGTAGTCTTCCTGATTGATGAGGCCGAAGCCCTAGCAGGCTGCGGAAAAAGTCGCGATTTTGGAAAAATGGTCATGAAACGGGCTCGCAGCGGGAACCCCGGTCTAATTAAATCAACGGGTTACGAAGGTGCAAAAACCGACGAGTTGGGCTGGAAGCAGCATCGACCGACTTTTTCCGCAGCCTGCTAGTCCTGCCCTATCACGCGGGTGGTAAAAAGCGGCTCGAACTCGAACAGTTGCTCCAGAGTCTTCGCGAGACATCGCAGACTTCACAGTCCGTCGGCATACTCCTCTCGGGAAGCAACCACATTAACGAGTTCGACCGCGAGTATAAGAACGCCTTTTCCGGTAGCTGTGTCCGAATCGAGCTGGCTGGCATCCACGATGTTCGGTACGCGCGCCAGATGGTCTCCCCGAGCCGCCTTGCCTCGTACATCCAGTTTGATGAGACTGCAATCCAGTACGCGATACGCCTGTGCGCGGGGATGCCCCAATTCATGTGGCAGTTGGGCGCGGCGACTGCATTTCTGGTCCGAAGTGGTCCCGCAACCCGCTCAGACATTCGCCGTGCAGTGACCGCGCTCGTGGGCGACGCGTCAAACGAACTTCCGTTCAAACCTTTCGACGTCCTCGAGCCCCTTGAGCACATGCTTGCTTTGCAAGGAGCCCGCGAACGAGACCTTCTATGGCTCTTGCTCTGGCGCATCGCCGCCGCGAGCTCGCTCGTAGCAGAGGAGGCTACTCAATATCTCGTGCTAGATCAGACATTGCAGGAGCTCGATAGTCTAGAGCGGTGGAAAGAGCGACTCGCGTCGCTTGTGCAGCTTGATATCCTCGAAATACCGAAGCCTTCTGCGTACCAATTCAAAGTCCCGATCTTTGCCGAAGGGTTCCGCGCCCGGCGGAATCAGCAGGAATATCAAGTCCGACTCCAGAGGGTGGGTTCGTGAGACGCGACTATAGTTGGTTTACAAAGCGTGCGGCGCAAATCTGGCAAGCTACACCGGGTCGTAGCTTCCTACTCGTGGTCCCTTACGGCTGCAATGAAGCCGCTGCCGCAACGGCGATAGCCGAGTGGGTCACCGACCATTTCCGACCGCCCGGGCACAGTAAGAATAGTCGTCCGATTGTTGTCAGGATTACTCCAGATGGAGTTACGTCTAGCTTCCATTTTGTACGCAAGCTCTGTCAAGAGGTAACCAAGCTTGTCCCAGAGGACTTCGGAATTGAGGCGAATGATTATCCAAGCGAGATTTTGGAAATACTCATAGATGCGGCTCACGACAGAGGTGTGACCCAATTCTAATAATTGAGCGTTTTCACACCTTCGCGCGGATTGCGGACCATCATTTATTGTCTGTACTGTCCGCGCTTCGATCACGCGAGCACGCGAGCCTCGTAACGACGCTTGCCATTTCGCCTATAGGATACGACACCATAAGGCGCCGAATGCCTTCGGATCTGCCGTTCGTGAATTCGGCGTACGGGGACAACCATGATCGAGCTGTCATGACTTCGCTGTCTCGTGAGGAGTTTGTAGCCGCCGCGGCTTCTTCCAACGTCGAGAACGCATTAGCCCACCGCTTGTTTGTCATTGGCGGCGGCCCTGATGCTGTCTATCAGGCATTAATCGATGTGGCCATGGACGGAGAGGCTGACATTCTAGAACGATGCGTGTCGCGACTCGGTGATGGGTTAGACAGATTCCTGGAGTACACCTTTGCTGAACCGGGGTATGACAGAGAGACACTGTTAGCCCGCTTGGCTCTTGGATGCCTCCGCCCTATCGAGGAGGCTTTTGTTTCCAAACATCTGCTTTTCAACTTTCTTGCTAAGAAAGATGCCAACGGACGAATCATGTCATCAACGCCGGTGCTCAGCCGGGTGATTCTTCGGAGGGGTCGGCAAGGCTGGCACGTCTTCGAGGACTGCCTCAAGGCACTCGCGTCGAGCGATTATAGTACTGCACACGCTCTGGCCGCCAACGTTGATCGGACTGCCCCACATCTCCGCGCATTTTGCGGCATTGTCGACATTCTCGTGTCGCTCAAAATGAAAAATCAAACCGGGCTTCTGGGAATCGATTGGACACGGATCCGAATTACTGGGCAACAACTGCTAGATCAAGATATCCCGCTGCTGCAGCATCGGCCGTGGGTCGAGACGCTTACGCGCTGGGCAAGGGTAATTTATCGTGAAGCCGTGGCGCCTGAGACAGGGCGGCCGCAGCTCGACACTCTCACCGTCCGCGCGGCAGAAAGCGACATTCACGAGCTTCTCGTGTTTTCGATGTTTGTGTATCTAAATCGGGTACGACAATCCGCAGCGCACGCAGACCTTGTGCAAGCCATTGTGAGCCTTCCCGAAGCGATCCTCCAGGCACTTGCTGCCGCCCATTGCGGCATAGATTTCAAGAATGCTCCCGAGAACCTGCCCGCGCTCGACTACAATCGCTTCTTTGGTGCCCAGAGCGACTTCCGGCTGCCGCGTGCAGGCTCAAAGATGGAACTCACGAGCCTGCTAGTAGTCGTGCCAGCCCTCATGAGCTACCTCTTGGCACCAGAGCGGAGACCGGCGGATCTATGTGAGCCCACGAAAATACGTCCTCTCCAGCAGAAGCTTGTCGATCGCCTAAGGAATCCGAGCGCACACGGATATTGCGACTTCACGGAGTCAGATGCCAAGGAGCTCGTCAAGCTATGTACAAAGTGGCTCAATGCAATGGCTGTACTGGCCGGGCATGAGAGCGCTGCGTCTCTACCGGTGATGCTCGCGGAGCCAAGTATAGAGAGCCTGTCCAGTTTATTATATGGAGGAGAGGGCGACGCGATCTGATCCCATGTCAGGTTCACCGAGCCGATCACTAGCGATTGTGCATATCGGCCGCCTTTAACATGAGATGTACGTCTGTGCTCGCGACTTCAAGTGGTCTTCTCCCGCCGCTATTTCTCTCGCTGAACGCTGAACCGCTGCGTACTGTCCAGCTCAGACCTCCGGCATCATTGGCGGGCGCATCAACGCTAAAACTCGTCGCAGGCCAGCATGGGCGCAACCCTCGCCAGATACAAAAAGCGTCGTTCCAGTCGTTAGTCGCCCATGGAGGCGGGTCAGTGACGTCAAGAGCACCCGCTGGTGGCACCGCAGGTGTCGCATTTGAGGCAGGTGCCGTTGCGGATCAGTGTGAAGTTGCCGCATTCCTCGCAGCTGTCGCCTTCGTAGCCTTTGATGCGGGCGGCGCGAATGCGCTCGAGCCGGAGCTCGTTCGCGTATTCCTCCTCCGACGATGTCGAGACGGCGAGGGCGCCGTCGAACTCGGCCGCCGGCGCTCTGCCGGCGCCGCCGTGCAACACCGTCAGCTTGCTGCGGACATAGCCGCTGGAGGTGCTGCGCGCGACCTCCGGCCGGGGGTCGTTGTCATCGGGGCCCGCGAGGGTCGATTCGGCTTCGCCCTTGCCGACCGCGTCGGGCAGCAGATCGCTTGGCTGGACATGGGCCAAATCGCCGCGATCGAGGTAGGAGATCGCCAATTCGCGGAAGATATAGTCGAGTATACTGGTCGCCATCTTGATCGCATCGTTGCCCTCGACGATCCCCGACGGCTCGAACCGGGTGAAGGTGAACGACTCGACAAACTCCTCGAGCGGTACGCCGTATTGCAGACCCATCGAAATCGCGATCGCAAAATTGTGCATCAATGAGCGGAAGGCCGAGCCTTCCTTGTGCATGTCGATAAAGAGCTCGGCGAGCCTGCCGTCCTCATGCTCGCCGGTCCTGAGATAAACCTTGTGGCCGCCGACGACCGCCTTTTGCGTATAGCCCTTGCGGCGGTTGGGCAGCCGTCGGCGTTCGCCGCGCTGCACGACCCGTTCGACCACCCGCTCGACGACGCGTTCAACAATCCGCTCGGCGACCAATGGGGCACGCTGCGCGGGGGACTGCGCAAAGAGCTCGGCCGCTTGCTCGTCGGCCTCCTCGTCGTCGCCGAAGAGGCTCGCGGCCAGCGGTTGCGAGAGTTTCGAGCCGTCGCGATAGAGGGCTGTTGCCTTCAGGCCCAAGCGCCAGGACAGCATGTAGGCGTCCTTGCAGTCCTCGACCGTCGCCGCGTTCGGCATGTTGATCGTCTTGGAGATCGCTCCGCAAATGAAGGGCTGTACCGCCGCCATCATGCGGATGTGGCTGTCGACCGACAGCGCGCGCTTGCCAGTGCGGCCGCACGGGTTGGCGCAGTCGAACACCGCCAGATGCTCTGGCCTCAGGTGTGGCGCCCCCTCCAAGGTCATCGCACCGCAGCAGAAGCTGTTGGCGGCGTCGATCTCGGCCCGGGCGAAGCCGAGCGCCGCCAACAGCTCGAAAGCCGGATCATCAAGCGCGCCCGCCGCGATCCCCAGCCTTTCGACGCAGAAATCTTCGCCCAAGGTCCATTTATTGAACGTAAACTTGATGTCGAATGCCGAGGCGAGTGCAGCCTCGACAGCGGCGAGTGCCTGATCGTCGAAGCCTTTCTCTCGGAGGCTCTGGTGGTTGATTGCCGGGGCGCCTACGAGCGTGCCGTGGCCCAAGGCATAGTGCTCGATTGCCGCGATAGCGGCCGTGTCGTAGCCAAGGGCGGTAAGCGCCTGTGGCACCGCGCGGTTGATAATCTTGAAGTAGCCGCCGCCGGCGAGCTTCTTGAACTTGACGAGTGCGAAATCGGGCTCGATCCCGGTCGTGTCGCAATCCATCACCAGCCCGATCGTGCCGGTCGGCGCCAGCACCGTCGCCTGGGCATTGCGAAAGCCGTGCTTCTCGCCGAGTGCCAATGCTCGGTCCCAGCTATGCCGGGCGGCCGCGACCAGCTCGTAATCCGGACAATTCGCCGAATCCAGCGCCACAGGAAGGATCGACAACCCTTCGTAGGCATCGCCCTCTCCCTTGGCTTGCGGCCCCATCCCTGCCCCTCCCCCGCTTGCGGGGGAGGAAAGGGTGGGGGTGCCGCCATGGGCCGCGCGACGATGGTTGCGGATCACCCGCACCATCGCCTCGCGGTTCTCGGCATAACCGGGGAAGGCGCCGAGCTCGCCCGCCATCTCAGCTGAGGTGGCATAACTCGACCCGGTCATCAGCGCGGTGACAGCACCGCCAAACGCGCGGCCGGCGGCGCTGTCATAGGGGATGCCCATCGCCATCAACAATCCGCCGAGGTTGGCGTAGCCGAGGCCGAGGGTGCGGAACTCGTAGGAGCGGCGCGCGATCTCGCGCGACGGGAACTGGGCCATCAGCACCGAGATCTCGAGCACGATGGTCCACAGGCGCACGGCATGGTCGAAGCCGGAGACATCGAAACCCGTTCCCTCACGGCTGAACGCCATCAGGTTCAGCGAGGCGAGGTTGCAAGCCGTGTCGTCGAGGAAATTATATTCCGAGCACGGGTTCGAGGCGTTGATCCGGCCGCTGGCAGGGCAGGTGTGCCACTCGTTGATCGTCGTGTCGAATTGCAGCCCGGGATCGGCCGAGGCCCAGGCGGCGTGGCCGATGCGGTCCCACAATTCCCGCGCCGGCAAAGTCTTGGCGATCTTGCCGTCGGTGCGCCGGATCAAATCCCACGAGCCGTCGCCGGCGACCCGGTCCAAGAACTCGTTCGAGACCCGCACCGAATTGTTCGAATTCTGGCCGGCGACCGTCAGATAGGCCTCGGAATCCCAGTCCGTGTCGTAGGTGCGGAAGTCGATCGAGTCATGACCCTGACGGGCGAGCTGGAGCACCCGCCGGACGCAGGTTTCCGGGATCATCACCCGGCGGGCCGCGCGGATCTCGCGCTTGAGCGCCGGATTTTCCGCCGGATCGGTGCCCTCACGGCAGGCTGCCATGATCAGGTTCAGATGCCTTGTGGCGAGCTTGGAGCCGGCGACAAGGGCCACAACTTTTTGCTCCTCGACCACCTTCCAGTCGATAAATGTCTCGATGTCGGGGTGATCGATGTCGACAATGACCATCTTGGCGGCGCGCCGGGTCGTACCGCCGGATTTGATGGCACCGGCGGCGCGGTCGCCGATCCTGAGGAAACTCATCAGCCCCGAGGAACGCCCGCCGCCGGAGAGCGATTCGCCGTCACCGCGGAGCTTCGAAAAATTCGATCCCGAGCCGGATCCGTATTTGAAGATCCGCGCCTCGCGTACCCAGAGATCCATGATGCCGCCTTCATTGACGAGATCGTCGGCGACCGACTGGATGAAGCAGGCGTGCGGCTGGGGGTGCTCGTAGGCGCTTTCGGAGGCGCAGAGCTCGCCGGTCCGGTAATCGACGTAGTAGTGACCCTGCGCCGGGCCGTCGATCCCGTAGGCCCAATGGAGGCCGGTGTTGAACCATTGCGGCGAGTTCGGGGCGCCGACCTGGCGGGCCAGCATCAGCCGGATCTCGTCGAAAAACACTCGGGCGTCCTCCTCCGCGTCGAAATAGCCGCCCTTCCAGCCCCAATAGGTCCAGGTTCCGGCCATGCGATCAAAGACCTGGCGCGCATCGGTTTCGCCGCCATAGCGCGCGGCTTCGGGCAGGGCCGCTAGTGCTGCCGAATCGGCGGTGTGGCGCCACAGCCAGTTTGGCACGCCTTCTTCGGCGACCGGCGCAAGGCGCGCCGGCACCCCCGCCTTGCGGAAGTACTTCTGGGCGAGGATGTCGGAGGCGACCTGGCTCCACTCCGCCGGTACCTCGATCCCCTCGGCCTGGAAGACGACGGAGCCGTCGGGATTGCGGATCTCGCTAGTGGCGGTCCGGAACGGAACCGTCGCGTAAGGGTCCGGCCTCGCCGTCGTAAACCGACGTGTGATATGCATTCTCGCCCCCGGTTTGTAAGTGCCGCCGCCCTGTTTCCCTCAGGCGGGTCACCTATTGATTAACCCAATATAGCGTCAATTACGCCCGTCGTCCACTATATATAGAGGCTCCAACTTGAAACGGCACCCCTCTACCGCTGGATGGCGGTGATGCCATATAGTTGACCCTCTCGGGGTATGGATGGAGCGATGACGCTCGGTACGCGTTTGTTGACCTGGCTGCGGGGCGAGCTGGTCGGCACCGACAGCTTCGGCAACCGCTACTATCGCGAGAAGGGCAATCGGCCCTTGCGGCGTGGCGGTGGGCGAGCCAGCCGCCAAAAGCGTTGGGTCATGTATAACGGCGAGCCGGAGGGGTCGAAGGTGCCGCCCGAATGGCACGCCTGGCTGCATCATACGGTCGACGAGATCCCGCGAGCGGACCGCGTGCGCTATCCGTGGGAGAAGGAGCATCAGCCGAACATGACCGGGACGCCCTTCGCCTATCATCCGCGGGGCTCGATCCTGCGCGGTGGCCGCCGCGCCCGCGCGACCGGGGATTACGAACCGTGGACACCCGAATGAGGCGACCCCTCCAACCACCCCGCTCCGCTTGCGGGGAGAGGTCGGGATCAGCGCATCTGCGCGGATCCCGGGTGAGGGGCCGCCCCCGAGCTTCGGAATGAAAGGGCATTTTATGCATAGCCGGAAAGAGCCCGTCACCCCAGCCCTCTCCCCGCAAGCGGGGCGAGGGGGACCCAGCGCTTTCGCGGGCATGGCGCGGTAACCGGCAGAATGACCGGGAACGTGATCGAGACGGTGATGGGGGCCGTCGTGCTGGTCGTCGCGGCGCTGTTCCTGTTCTTCGCCTACTCGACGAGCCAGGTCAGGGCGGTCCAGGGCTATCAGGTGATCGCACAATTCGACAGCGTCACCGGCATCCGCGACGGCGGCGACGTGCGCATCGCCGGCGTCAAGGTGGGCTCGGTCGTGTCGGCGACGCTTGATCCCAAGACCTTTCTCGCCGATCTGCGTCTCAGCATCGATCCCGCCTACAAATTACCAGAAGACACGACGGCAAAGATCGTCTCCGCCGGACTCTTAGGCGACAAGTTCATCGCGCTCGACCCCGGCGGCTCCGAGCAGACGATACCGCCCGGCGGCCGCATCAAAATTACCCAATCGTCGGTCAGCCTCGAAGACCTGATCGGTCAAATGATGTTCTCGCCGTCCGGCGCGCAGAAGAAGCCGGAGGAGGGCGAGGCGCCCTCAAAATAGCCATGGCGGTGTCGAGCATGTCGGCGGAATTTCCGGTCTGGCGCACGCCCGAGGGCGAACCTGTCTCTTGCGTCGAGAAGATCAAGGTGCTGAACGAGAACCTTGCCGAGCTGCGCGATCTGGCCCAGGAGGCGCTCGAAGACGCGGTGCTGATGGGGTGCGACGAGCAGCAGGTGCGCGAGGTCCTCGCCGGGATCGTCACTGGAATCATCAA
>Ga0306924_10002362_pt1 | contig 17792 bp, 19 predicted proteins | sample sta12Can44000111_FD_203756 | JGI IMG/M metagenome (GOLD analysis project Ga0306924, IMG submission 203756) | Lab enrichment of tropical soil microbial communities from Luquillo Experimental Forest, Puerto Rico - statanox.12C.anox.44.000.111 (v2)... | ecosystem: Environmental > Terrestrial >...
GGTTTGCCGGTCCACCGTGCGCTCACCGTGACCTCACTAGTCCTTGCGGCGCCGCCGGTGCATCTGGGCCAGGTAGCCGATGACCAGGACGGCTGCGACTCCGAGGGAGGCCACGAAGGCTGCTTCGGCGATCCTGGCGAGGATGTGCGGGCCGTGCTGGCCGAAGACAAGTGCCGCCGCGGATGAGGCGATCATCGCGGCGCCTACGAGGAGGGCGACGGTCACGGTGGCGGTGATGCCGCGCAGCTGTTCGACTTGGCGGTCGACGGCGGAGGTGTCCAGGTAGATGGTCAGCCGGCCCTTCTTGAGCTGGTCGCGCCAGGACAGCAGCCCTTTGAGGTAGTCGGGTGCTTCCTGGGCTGCCTGGGAGGCCAGCCGGATGCCTTGTTTCTTGGCGGCGTCGACGATGAAGTCTTCGGTGAACGTCTGCTCGGCCAGGTCGCGCACCGCTTCAAGGGCGGCCTCGGTGAAGGGACGGTCGGGCGGGGCGAGTGGGGTGAAGAACGCCGAGGACTGGGCCATCGCTTTCAGCGCCAGGGTGAGCTGCGGGTCCAGCCGCAGCCCGTGGTCGCGCAGCACGCCCATCGCCGAGGACAGGACCGCCTTCACATCGGCTTTAGAGCCGCGGTCGTAGCGGCTCATCTTGTGCTCGAACGCATGGGTGAAGGCCTTGTCGTCCACCGGCTGGAACGGCACGCTCAGCGATCGGAGCTGGCCGGCCATCGCTGTGATGTCCCCGGCGACGAAGGTCCACAACAGCATCACCATGTGCGCCCGCTGCGCCACGGTCAGCTCGCCGACCATCCCGCAGTCCAGGAAGGTGACCACCCCGGTGTCGGTGTTGACGAACAGGTTGCCCGGGTGCGGGTCGGCGTGGAAGAAGCCGTCGATGAGCAGCATCTTGATCGCCGCGCGCAGGGCGGCTTCCCCGACCTTGCCGACATCCAGCCCGGCGCGGCGCATCGCGTCCACGTCGGAGATCTTCACCCCGCGGACGAACTCCTGGGTCAGCACCCGCCGGCCCGACAGCTCCCGGTACAGCGCTGGGATGTGCACGCCCTCGATGGGCTCCATGTTCTTGGCGAGGGTCAGCATGTTGTGCGCCTCGGCGTAATAGTCCAGCTCCTCCAGCAGGGTGCTGCTGAACTCGTCCAACATGGAGCGCAGCCCGATCTGCCGCGCCCAGCTGCTGCGCCGCTCGCTATAGCGGCCCATCAGCCGGGCGACCCCCAGGTCCGCCTGCACCTGGCGGTCGAGGTTGGGCCGCTGCACCTTCACCGCCGCCTCGGTGCCGTCGTTGAGGACGGCGTGGTGCACCTGCCCGAGCGACGCCGCCGCCAGCGGCCGCGGCGAGAACGATGCGTACAGCTCTTCCGGCGGCGCCCCCAGTTCGCCGATGACCACTTGCCGCGCCATCTCATACGGCACGGGCGGGACCTCGTTCTGCAACAGGTCCAGCTGGGTTCGTCAGTCGTCGGGCAGGACGTTCGCCTGGCTGGACACGATCTGGCCCAGCTTGACATAGGTCGGCCCGAGGCTCTCCAGCATGACCCGTGTCTTCACGGCCGCAGACAGCGCCGGGATCGGCTCGCCTACCCGGTAGATCCACCGTTGCATGCCGCGCGTGACCCCGCCAAGGCCGATCCGGTCCACCAACTCCGCCCCGCCGAAATTCAGCAGCGTCGCATAGACCTGCTGCAGGCGCAGGTTCTCGTTGACCGTGGCGAATCCCCCGTTACTCATGGGCCCTCCTCGGCTCGGGTTGACGGTCTAGCACAGGCGGCGTCGTGCCGACGATGGTGTCGAGCAGCAGGCCGATGACTCCGACTGCTAGGCCACCGACCAGGGCGGCCAGCAGGCTGCGAGCGTGAATCAGGTTGCCAAGCAGCACGCTGAGCAGCCACAGTAGGCCTGCGTTGATCAGCACGAGCACAAGGCCATAACTCACCACGAGGTAGCGCAAGGCGAGGAACTGCAACATGGGCTTGACCAAGGCAATCAGGAGCCCGAACACCAATCCAACGAGCACAAACTCGCCGTGCCGCCAGTGCTGGAAGCTCAGGCCAGGCACCAGGAACACGGCGGCTACGACCGTCACCCCCGCGGTCAACGTCCGCACCAGCAGCAGCCGCCAGTTCCCAAGTTCCGCACGCAGCCGCAGGACCGCCCACGCCCCGATGCCGTGGTGATTCACCGGCAGTGGGCTCACAGCCTGACCTGTAGGTGCCCCGTCAGCCATGCTTCTCCTTGCCGCGATCATCTCTCGGTGTTCGTTGTGAGCTGTTTCCGCCTCGGCCTGCTCAGGCACTTCGCAGCGCGGTAACCAGGTCGCCAGCCGCCGTATCGGCGACAACCGCTCTCTCGGCTTCCTCCCGGCCCGCGCCCCGATGGGCCCAGGCCACTCCACCTACTGTCGGCTTCTGAGGGGCTGGGCGCCTCAACCGATCGCGGATGAGTTCAGGGGTGGTGGCGCTCTTCCCGCCGGTTGGCATCCTCGGTGCGCTCGCGGTAGGCGGCGGTGGCGGCGCAGCGATCGGCGCCGTCGCCGACCATGCCGCAGTCGGCATGAGCCGGAGCGACTTGAAGGAGCTTGGTGAAATGCTCGACGCGGGCACCGCTGGCCTGATCGTGGTGTACGAGACGAACCTCGCCGACCAGGTCAAGGCAAACATCAAGGCGGCGAACCGGATCATTTCCAAGGCCACCGACATGGAGGCGGACCAGCTGGCCGCTGACATGAAAAAGGCGGAGGCCACCGCGAGCCACGCCGGGGCTTAGCCAGCCGAGGATGAGGGTTCCTGGGCAGCAGGTAGCAAACCTGGCCGGCGGTGGACAGCTGAGTTCATCCCATCTGGGGGGATGAAGCCAGCCCCGGCACGGGGTCGAATGATGACCCGGTCGCTCCGACGTCAGAGCCGAAGCGACCGGCGGGATCTAACACGTCACAGGGCACGATGCAGGAGCTGAAACCCCATGGCTGATGTCACCGTCGATAAGGATGCCGAGCATGCGGCGGCGCTGGGGCGCCGCTACCTGATCCGGTTCGAGGAAGACACGCTGCGGCAGCGGCCGTTGTGGATCCGGGTGATCATCGAGTTCGTGGGAACGTTCGTGCTGGTCACTGTGGCCGCTGGTTCCGGGGTGATCAACCAGTATGCGGGGGGCGGGCCGATCAGCCGGACGGCGGCGGTGATTGCGCCCGGCGCGGCGGTGATGGCCATGATCTATGCCTGGGGGCCGCTGTCCGGGCTGCATATCAACCCGGCGGTCACCTTCGGCTTTACCGCCCGCGGCGTGTTTCCGGCCAGGTGGGTGGTGCCGTACTGGGCGGCGCAGTTCGCCGGGGCGATCTGCGCCGCCCTCTTCCTGCAGGCCATGTTCACGCACGTGGCGGCGGGCGGGAACTATCCGATCAGCAAGCCGGGCGGAGACTGGCGGTCGCTGGTGATGGAGACCGTGCTGACCGCGATCCTGGCCAGCGTCATCCTGAACACCGCGACCGGGGCGCGCAGCATCGGCCACAATGCGGCCATCGCGGTGGGGTCCACGGTGGCGCTGCTGGGCCTGTTCGCCAGCCCGATCAGCGGCGCGTCGATGAACCCGGCCCGCACGCTGGGCCCGGACATCGTAGCCAACGACTACACCGGGTGGTGGGTGTACGTCGCCGGCCCGGTGCTCGGCGCGGCCATCGCCGTGGCGATCATCGGGTTGGTGCGCGGGCTGCCCGACCGGTCCGAGCGGGAGGCGGCCGAAGGCGGCAGCCTGCCAATCACCGGCGCACCGGCGCAAGACGGCCGCTGAGCAGACAGGTCGCCGACCGGAACTGCTGACCCCCGCGACGCCAATGGAATGGGCTCAGCAGGTTCTAGCGAGGCGCTCTTGGGCCCGGGCCAATGCCCGTCAGCCAAAGTCGCCCTCGATCTGCGGGCCGCGGCTATTGCCAGCATCCCCGGCGGGGCGGGGCTGGGCTGTCATCCCCCACAGGGTGATCTGGCCCCCGCCGCCACTCTGTTTATGGTGACCTGAACACGCGCCGCCGACCATCGCCCGGCTCCGCTCGCAGCCGCCGGAATAACAGGCCACGAAGCCCTGGCCGCTAAAGGCGGCGACGGCGGCTCGGTTCCCGGGGAGGCCGCAGTCGCGCAGGTCTAGCATCTCTCCACCTCGAGTGGCCGGCGATGGCGACGCTGCATCACCTCCCGGGTTCAGCCCACGGCCTGAACATGTGGTGTTGCTGCGTCGGCCCGGCCGACCGCAGCCGATTGGCAGGGCCTATTCATCCGGCATGGGGGGAGGTGCCCTGCCCTGGGCGGGTGTTCGACTGATCGCGAGTGCCGCAGCCAGGCCGGTAGCGCGCTCCGCGGCCGGCGGCCTGGTGATCCCAGTCAGGGACGGCGAAGCCTCATCTGAGGACGGAGCGGAACGTAAGGGGAATGACATGGCTGATAAGCAGCCGAACATCGTGGTGTTTTTCTGGGACAACTTCGGCTGGGGTGAGCTGGGCTGCTACGGCGGCGGGGTGCTGCGCGGCGCGCCGACGCCGCGGATCGACAAGATCGCCGATGAGGGCCTGAAGCTGCTGAACTTCAACGTCGAGGCGCAGTGCACCCCGAGCCGCTCAGCGATTCTCACCGGCCGCCACCCGATCCGCTCGGGCACGCAAGCGGTGCCGCTCACTGGCGGCCCCGATGGCATGACCCGGTGGGAGGTCACGACCGCGCAGGCGCTGTCGGATGCGGGGTATGCGACCGGGATGTGGGGCAAGTGGCACCTGGGCAGCGACCCGGAGCACCGCAGCCCGGTCGATTTCGGGTTCGATGAGGCGGTGTGGTCGCCGCGGACCGCCGATGAGGTGCTGCATACGATGCAGTCCTACTTCCCCAACGGGAACGTCACCGCGAAGCCTTACGCCGGCGAAACCCAGATCCCGCTGGCGCCAGAGCCGATTTACGCGCGGAAGAAGGGCGAAAAGCACGAGGTCATCGCCACCTACGACGCGGAGTTCCGGGCCTTGTTCGACCGGAAGATCACCGGCTGGGCGACCGACTTCATGCGCCGCTCCCACCAGCAGGGCAAGCCGTTCTACCTGTACCTGCCCTACACCCAGGTGCATATCCCGCCCATCCCCGACCCGGAATACGCCGGCAAGACCAAGCGCGGCAACTGGGCCGACATCCTCACCCAGATGGACGACTTCACTGGCGCGATCCTCGACGAGCTGGACGCGCTCGGGCTGGCCGACGACACGATCGTGGTGTGGGCCTCCGACAACGGCGCCGATACGACCTGGCGGGAGGTCGGCGGTGACCCGGACCCATTCGGCGGGCTGTGGACCGGGTTCTCCGGCCCGTGGCGCGGCGGGCTGTTCACCTCGCTAGAGGGCTCGAACCGGACGCCGTGCATCGTCCGCTGGCCGGGCAAGGTGCCCGCGGGCAAGGTCAGCAACGAGATGGTGCACGAGGTCGACCTGTTCACCACCTTGGTGCTCGCCGGCGGCGGGCACGTCCCGGCCGACCGCCAGATCGACGGGATGGACATGCGCGGCTTCCTGCTCGGTGACGCCGAGGAGTCCGGCCGCGAGACCGTCTTGTGCTTCAACGGCAACCGGCTGCAGGCGGTCAAGTGGCGGCAGTGGAAGCTCCACCTGTTCCAGCAGGACGACTTCTATTCCACCTGGGTCCCCTACAGCATTCCGCATTTGCACAACCTGGAGTGGGACCCGCGTGAGGAGCACCAGGTCGACTTCGCGCACATGTGGGTGGCGGCGCCGATGGCCGCCGCGGCCGGTGCGTTCTTGAAGTCGCTGGCAATCGAACCGCCGATCAAGTCGGGCACACCCGACCCGTACACCCCGCCCAAGCCGGGCCAGCTGGTCCCGGAAGAGCACCTGCAGATCGGCCCCATCGTCCAGTTCGTCACCACGCTCCACCACCCCAACGGCGGGCCACCCGCCAACGTGCAACAGCATCAGCCCGAGCACGGGCTGAGCCATGCGTCGGGTGCATGAGCAGCATCACCCAAGGCGCAACCGGGATAGTCCGCCTGGCGCAGCCGCCGACCGTGGCGGCTGCGCCGGGGACGGGGTAAGGAGGCAAGTGATCCGATGAGCGACGTGGCGCAAGGCCCAGGCGAGACCAGGGCAGGCACGGGCGCCAAGCACGGCGGGGCGCTGGGCGTGCTACTGGGGTGCTTCGGCGGGACGAAGGCCGCCGGCAAGGCCCGCCGCGGCCTGGACGCGCAGCTGAAAGCGCAGGGCGCCGCCCTGCTGGACAGCGTCGTCGTCCAGGTCAGCGCGAAGCACAAGGCGTCGGTGTATGACCCGCGCCGCGTTGTGCAGGGGACGTTGACCGCGGCGCTCACCTGGGGCTTGTTCGGCCTGGTCGCGGGCGGCCTCAAGAGCCTGGCCATCTGGGCCATACTTGGCGCGGTCTGCGGCGGCTTGTGGGCGTATTACACCGAGCACCTGCTGAGAAAAGACGAGCTGGCCCGCATCGGCGCCCGGCTCCCGGCCAGCTCATCGGCGCTGGTCATCTTCGCCGAAAGCAGTGACCCTCGCAGCCTCCTTAAGGCCACCGCGGCCCACGCCCCGGCTACGGCCAGCGTGGCCGCGGTCGGCGACGACCTGGGCGCGCGTGTCTTCGCCGGCGCGACCGACCCCATCGAAGTCTCGCGCAGCCCCGGAGGAGGGGTGATCCCGCCCGGCCAGACCGCGCCGACGAGCATGATCATGCTCCGCTACCCCGGCACCGGAACAGCGAAGCAGATCGCCGCCAAGGCAGCACCCACGTCCAAGAAGGCAGCCGCAGCCAGCCCGGTTCAGGTCGAGCTGGTGATCTGGGCCGATCCCGGCGGCCGCCGGCACGCCGCCGATCCCAGCCAGGGCGTGAAGGCGTGGGCCAAAGCCGACCTGGTCAGCTGGGGGCTGTTCGGCCTGGTTGTCGGCGCCCTGGCCGGCGCCTTCGGCGGCGGCGGCGTGCACAGCTTCGTCAGCGACGCGGTGGTGACTGGTATCGGCTGGGCGGTGTTCGGCCTGGTGGCCGGCGCGCTGTATGGGCTGTGGGCGGGCCGCGCTGTCTCGGCCCGCAGGCTCAAAGGCCTCGGCGGCCTGCTCGCCCCGGGCAGCTCGATGCTGGTCGCCTGGGCCGATGGGCCGGTCAGCGCGAACACCATCGACACATTCACCGCACCCGGATCGCAGCGGCTGATCCTGCGGTTCAACGCCATCGAAGGCGGCGCGGTCCTGGAGGCCGCCTGAGGCTCCGGGCCCCTCACGACCTGATCACCCTAGACCGCTGACATGTGGAAACCGCTACTCCCAGCCCGGCGAGGCCGGGCGGGACAGTTTCAGGAGGAGCCGCCGTGATAGGCCAAGGGATACTCGCCGCTGGGATCACTATCGGCGGCTTCAAGTGGACCGGTAGCTTCACCACGATCGATTTGATCGCGGCGACGACCAACGCGCTGAACGGCGCGCTGCTGGCCCGCCGGCCCGACCACTACAAGAACTTCACCATCGTCGGCATCTTGCTGATGGCGCTGCTGGGCGGCATCGGCGGCGGGGTCACCCGCGACGTGATCCTGAACAAGGTCCCGGGCGCGTTCCTCAATCCGGCCTACATCTTGCTGTGCCTGGCGGCCGGGGTCGTCGGCTACCTGATCGCCTTCTCCTCCGGCCAATTGTTCCGCGAGGGGCTGTTCCAGTTCATGACCTCCTTCTCCCTGCCGTGGTATGCGATCGCCGGGGCCGAGGCCGCCGAGAAAGCGCACCTGCCCATCCTGGGGGTCCTGGCGCTGGCGGTCATCGGCCCGACCGCGGGCCGGTGGTACATCGACGTGAGCAGCGGCGTGCCGCCCAAGCAGTTCATCCGCGGCGAATGGTTCGTCACGATCGCCGCGTTCACCGGCCTGATCTGGGTGATCTGCGACGCCGCCGGGCTCAACAGCTGGTGGTCCGCCGCGATCTCCTTCGTCATCGGCTTCACCGTCCGCATGCTCGCCCTCTATCTGGGCTGGGAAGAGCCGCTGGCCAAAGAGCCCACCGGTGTCTACCAGCACTCCGACGGGCGGCCCCTGCTCGGCCGCAAGATCGCCGGCAAGTCCCAGCGCGAACTCCACGACCTGGGCCTGCTCGTCGAGCCCCAGGCCTCAGAAGCCACAGCTGCGGGCAGATAGCAAGGAGGATCACGATGAGCGCGGCCCATCTGTTCAACGCGATATTCAACGCAGGTCTGACCGTCTTTCTGCTCACGCTGGTCACGAGCTTGGGCATGACCTTCAGCGTCAAACAGATCCTGGAGCCGCTAAGGAGGGTCTGGCTGCTCGCCGGCGTCGTTGTGCTGAACTCAGGGCTCGCGCCGCTGGTCGCCATCGGAATCTGCCACCTGTTCCCGCTCACCGCCCAGGCGCGGGTCGGCGTGGAGATCGTGATGATCGCCGCGGGGGGCCCGGCCTGCCTGAAGTCTTGTGAGCTGGCCAAGCGAGCTGATCTGGCGATGGCCGTGTCCTTCACCATCGTGCTGCAACTGGTCAACATCGTGGTCGTGCCGCTGTGGGCCAAGGGCATCGTCACCGGGGCCACGGTCAACCCGTGGAGCATCGCCGGCGACCTGCTGCTCCTCGTCTTGGCCCCGCTGGTGGTCGGCCTGGTCCTCCGCGGCCGCTACCCCGAGCACCGCGACGGCTGGAAAGCGGGCCTGGAGAAGACCTCCAACATCGCCCTGTACATCGCGATCGCGGCCGGGGTGGCGGTGAACTGGAAGTCCATCGTCGCGGTCCTCGGTTCTTGGGTCATTCTCGCCTCCGTCCTGATCATCGTCGTCTACGCCGCCCTGGGCTGGGGCATCGCGTTCCGGAACCAGCAGACCGCGATCACCAGCTCGAATATCGCCGCGATGAGGTTCACGCCGATCGGCCTGCTCGTGATCTCGACCGTCCTGCACAACCAAGGCGGCTACCTCACCCCGGCACTGGTCGCCGGCTTTATCGACACCGTCGTCCCATTCGCGATCGCCGCCGAGATCGGGCGCTTCGTCAGCCGTCAGCAGCCAAAGCCCGCCCCCAGCGCCCGAGCAGCAGCCGCGGCTCCGCCGGCAGCCACAACCCCCTCGCAGACAACGTGACCGGCTGGGAGCTTCGTCTGCCTGCCCCCCTGACAGAAAGGCATCCCAATGTCATGGGCCCTGCTGTTCCGGGCACGCGAGTACCTCAAAGGCAGCCTGTGGGTCTATCCCCTGGCCGGCGCGATCCTCGGCCCGCTCCTGGCGGTGCTCACCCGCCAGGCCGACACGTCGGTGACCGTTCCCCAGGCATGGCAGTACGCCCCGTCGACCGCCAGCACCGTGCTGACCACGATCGTCGGCGCCGCGGTGGGCCTGACCGGCTTCGTGGTGACCGTGACGGTCCTGGCGATCCAGATGGCGACGGGCACCTTCTCCGCCCGTTACATGCGGATCTGGTACCGGGATCGGCTGCTGAAGGCTGTGCTTGCGGTGCTGGCCGGCACGCTGACCTTTTCGTTCTCACTGCTTCGTCAGGTGGGGTCGACACAGGTTCCGAACATCGGGGTGAGCGTCGCGGGCGGCCTGTTGGTGCTGAGCCTGGTCCTGTTCCTGCTCTTCTTCGATCGCTTCATCCACCGGCTCCGGCCGGTAGCAGTAGCAGACCTCGTCGGCCAGATGGCCCTCCGGGTCATTACCACCGTCACCCAGGCCGCCCAGATCGACACCGCCTCCGCCGAGATCGCCGCAGGCGACCCGGTGCTCATGGTGACAAGCGGGCGCGCCGGCTCCATCCAGGCCATCAATGTCCGCGGGCTGGTCACCTGGGCCAGCCGTCACAATCAACTGATCGCCATGCAAGCCGCGGTCGGCGATTTCGTCACCACCGGCCAGCACCTGATTGCGGTTTTTGGCGATGGTGCTGCGCCGGTCAAGACGGACCGGCTGCAAGCGATGATCGCACTCGGCGCCGAGCGGACCGTCGAGCAGGATCCCGCTTTCGCCATCAGGATCATGGCGGATATCGCGGTCAAGGCGCTGTCGGCCGCCATTAACGACCCCACCACCGCCGTTCAGGCGCTTGATCACCTGGGGAACGTGCTCCGCCTCCTCGGTGCCACACCGCTGCATGGGCCGCTGACGTTCCGGGACACCGAAGGCACTCCCCGGCTGCTCATGCCCGGGCGAACCTGGACGGACTACCTGACGCTTGCGGTCACCGAGATTCGCGAGTACGGCTGCAGCAGCATTCAAGTCGTGCGGCGGCTACGGGCGATACTCGAGGATCTGCAGGAATCCGTCCGCCCCGAGCACCGCCCGGCAGTTGACACCGAGATCGCAAAGCTGGACGCCACAATCGCCGCCGGCTTCGCAGGCTCGGTCGACATTGACCAGGCGCGGGCCCGCGACCGGCAGGGCATCGGCGGCCCGGCGGCAACCGAAATCAGCTCACCAGCAGCCAGCAACTGACCGGAGATCTTGGCCGGGGCGTGCTTCACCGAGGGCGGCACATGTCCGGTGCCCGGGCAGCACGCCTTGCAGTTCATGTCCGGCGTTGTCCTGGCCCTCAGGACTCCTGAAGTTCCAGCAGGCACCGGATAAAGCGGATGGTGGTCCCGTTGGCGGCCGGCGTGGCAGGCGAGCCGTCAGCGATCATCTAGGTCCACCAGCGCCGTCTCGATGTCATACCCGAGCGCGGTCGCCACGTCGGTGACGGCGCCGATGACCCGGCCGAGCCCTGCCGCGGGTGCGACGGCCAGTAGCACGTCGGTGATCTCGTCTTCGGTCGCCCCCGCGGCCAGCGCACGGCTGGCACCCCACTCCAGGCAGACCGACGGGGATCCGATCGCTACGAGCGCCCCCATCTGCACCAGCGCCGCGGTCTTGGGGTCCATGACCCAGGCCCTGGCCTGGCCGAGCCCGAGCCCGGCCTGATTTTGTACGACGCCTTCGTCGATGATCGCCAGCCTGCGCAGGATCTCCTGGAATCTCACCGTCTGGCCCATATAAATCTCCGCACGTACCGGGCGTCAAATGCCTCCCAGGCGGGGGCTGGTTACCTTGCCTCCATCATCGGGACGCGAAGGCGGTGGGCGCATCACCCTGATGTTGGTATGTGCCGGGCGGTCAAGCGTATCGGCTAGCCGCCGAGCAGGCCGACCGCTGTCGCCTTTTGTAACGCGTCGTTGCGGGAGGAGACGCCCAGTTTGCGGTAGATCGCTTTGACCTGGGTCCTGACGGTGGACTGGAACCATTGCTGGACAGTAGTGACCCGGCCAAGCTGATCGAACGGCAGCCAGAGCTTCTCGATCAGGCTGGCGACCGCATCGACGTCCTCTGCGGCCATGGAGTACTCCAGCGCATCCTCAGGCACCCGTTACGTGCGTACCAGTCGGCCGCGCGCACCCGTAAGCCGGGGATCAGTTCGGGAGACGTCCGCTCCAGGTCCGCCAACAGCATGTCGCGGAACAGGTGGTGATAGCGGTACCACTGGCCCCGCCGGTCCAGAGGCACCAGGAACGGCGCGTACTGTACGACGGCTCAGCCTGGGGTATCTCATGCCAGGCGGGTGATCCGCCCAGACGAGGGATCGGAGAAGGTAGTCACGGGCACCCGTATCTGAGCGAGGCCGGTTCTGGGCAGCAGAACTCGCCAGCGGAGCAGTTGGGTGGTGGTCCATGACACCTGGCCCGGCTGAGAGGTGCCTGCGGGGCCATGAAAGATCGTCCGTCAACGGGGAGGCGACGGCAGGCAAATGCGCTGGAACAGCTGGAAAGCTGCCGCTGTCGCTGGGGCGTGTGCGCTCCTAGCCGCGGCATGTGGCCGACCGCCGAGCGAGGCGAGTTCGTCGCCGACGGGTGTGTCGCCGGTCAACGGCCTGGTCGCGGTCACCCCTGCGGCTACCAAACCGGTGCCCTCGGTGGTCTGGGCCACCAACCGGGACGTGATATCACTGGACCCGATTTTCTCGCTCGGCTACCCGGAATTCACGGCCGAATCGCTCATGTGCGAGTCGTTGCTGCGTCAGGCACCGGATGGGTCGCTGCAGCCGGGCCTGGCCACGGTCTCGAATCCGTCTTCCACCAAGCTGGTGTTCACGCTGCGGCCGGGGGTGAGGTTCTGGGACGGCCACCCAGTCACGTCCGCGGATGTGGTGTACAGCCTGGACCGGCAGATGAATCCCAAACTTGGCGGGTCGTATGGGTGGGTCTTTGACCGGGTGGCCTCGCTCTCGGCGACCGGCCCGGCGCAGGTGACGATCACGCTGAAGCAGCCGGACTACTGGCTGGAGAACGAGTTGTCGTCGTCGGCAGGGGTTGTCATCGAGAAGAGCTTCGCCGAAAAGGAGGGCAAGAACTACGGCACCCCGGCGGGGTCGATCATGTGCACCGGGGCGTACATGCTCAAGTCATGGACCCCGGGCGCCGGTGTGGTGGCGGTCCGCAACCCGCACTATTGGAATCGCTCGGTCCACCCGCTGGTCGGCCAGATCACCATCAAGGGTGTCTCGAGCATCGCGGCCGTGACCGCCGGCCTGGAAACCGGCGCGATCCAAGGGGCCTACCTCAACAGCCAGTTCTCCACCTTGGCGCAACTGGAGCACAGCAACACCGTCAGGGTGTACCAGGGCCCCGGCTGGACCACTGACGCCCTCGCCGTGGCCAGCCGCAAGGGCGTGCTGGGCAGCCTGGACGTACGCCGCGCGCTGTCGCTGGCGCTGAACCGCCAGGGGATCATCAACTCGGTGTATGAGGGCGCTGCGCGGATGCCGCGGTGGCTGTCCAACGCGGGCACATTCGGCTACGGCAGGTCCGTATTCGACAAGGCCTACGCCAGCTCGCCGGTGTCGACGCAAGACATCGCCGAGGCCAGGAAACTGGTCAGGCAGGCCGGCGCCACCGGGAAGACAATCACCATCGGCACCACCAGCCAGCTGCCGGTGTACGCGGGCGACACCGGCGCCTGGCAGGCAGCGGCCCAGGCCATCGGCCTGAAGGTCGCGCTCAAGTCGGTGCCGGCCCAGGATTTCATCGAATTCTTCGTTGATCCGAAGTTCCGGGCGGGAATCGATGCCGTTCCTGGGGTGGCCTTCGGCGACTCCGCCGACCCGGCGTCGCTGCTGTCCCAGATCGTTTTGCCCGGCGGGTTCCAAAACTTCGACAACTTCAATGACCCAGCGATCACCGCGGCACTGGAGCGGGCACGCAGCACGGCGAACCCGGACCAGCGGGCGGCCCTGGTGGCTAAGGCCGAGAAACTAACCGCGGAGCAGTTGCCGTGGATCCCCGACGTCGAGCCAGACACCGTGCTGGTGCTCAGCAAGGACTTGACCGGCGCGGTCTCATCGACTGCCTACATGTACTCTCCCTGGGCCAACCGCCTAGGCCGGGCCGGCTGAAGGGATGCGCTGGCGATTTCTCGCCCGCAGGCTGGTGATGTTGCTGGCCACCCTGCTGGTGGCTAGCTTCGTGATCTTTGCGGCGCTGTATCTGGCGCCGGGGAATGCGATCGCCGCGCTGTCTGGCGGCCGCTCGCTGCCGCCGGGTAGCGAGCAAGTGCTCGAGCAGCGCTACCACCTAAACGAGTCGTTCCTGGCCCAGTACTGGTACTGGCTCCTCAACGCGCTGCACGGGAACCTGGGAATCTCGATCACGCTCCGGGAGAACGTGTCCACACTGATCGCGTCCCGGATCTGGACCACCGCCGGGCTAGTCCTATATGCGTCGGTGATCATCCTGGTGCTGGGGATTGGCCTGGGCATCGTGTCCGGTCTCCGGCGCGGGGCGCTTGACACGAGCACGTTGGTGGTCACCGCGGTTTCGGCCAGTATCCCGGCGTTTGTCGCCGCGATCGCGCTGATCTTGCTGTTCGCGGTGAAGCTGGGCTGGTTCCCCGCGCTAGGGAACGGCACCGGCTTGGTGAGCAACATCCGGCACTTCACCCTGCCGGCGATTGCCCTGGCTACGGCCTCGTTGGCCATCGTCGCCAGGGTCACCCGCACCGCGGTGCGGACCGAAAGCGACCGGGAACATGTCCAGACCGCGGTCAGCCGTGGCATCCCAGCCCGCTACGTGATCTGGCGGCACATCCTGCGCAACGCCGCCATCCCCATCACCACGATCACCGGGATCACGGTCGCCTCGCTGATCGCAGTCGCCGCGGTGGTCGAGGTCGCGTTCAGCCTGAACGGGCTCGGCGCCTACCTGGTGCAGGCGGCGGAGACCAAGGACATCGCGGTTGTCCAGGGCATCTCGCTGGTGCTGGTCACCGCATTCGTCGTGGTCAACCTGCTGGTGGACCTGCTGTACGCGGTGCTGGACCCGCGGGTGGCCCTGGGAAGCGGCCCAGGATGAGCGCCTTCTCGCTGGCTGGTGAGACCTCCGCGCCCGGCCGGGGGCTGGCCCTGCTGCGCGCCACCGGCCCAGCCGGCATCGCCTCGGCAGCCGTGCTTGCGGCAGTGGTGATCGCGGCCGTGTTCGGCCCATTGCTCGCCCCGTACGACCCCAACCTGCCGAACCTGTCCCTGGCCTGGGTCGGCCCAGTCGGCGGGCACCTGCTCGGGTACGACTTCGAGGGCCGCGACGTGGCCTCCCGGCTGCTGGCCGGCGCGCAAACCGCGATGCTGGGGCCACTGGCGGTCGTGACAATCAGCGTGCCCGCGGGCACGCTGCTCGCGGTCACCGCCGCCTGGCGGCGCGGGGCAAGCGACGCGGTGATCTCCTCCGGCCTCAACATCCTGTTCGCGTTCCCCGGCATCCTGCTCGCGCTGCTCGCCGCGGCGGTCTTCGGGGCGAGCCTGCTCGCGGCCGTGCTCGCGCTGTCGGCCGCCTACACCCCGTATGTCGCCCGGGTGCTGCGCAGCGCGGCACTGAAAGAACGAAGCGAGCCGTACGTCGCGGCCCTAGAGGTGCAGGGAGCACCGGCCGCCTCCATCTGCCTGCGGCACCTGATCCCCAACATCGCACCGCTGATCGCCGCCCAGGCGACCATCCTGTTCGGCTACGCCATCGTCGACCTGGCTGCGATCTCATACCTGGGCCTGGGGGTGCAGCCGCCCACCGCCAACTGGGGCGTGATGATCTCCGAAAACCAAGCGGGCCTGCTAGAGGGCTACCCGCTGCCTGCGCTGGCCCCAGGGGTGTGCATCGTGATTGTCGTGATCGCGGTCAACGTGCTGGGCGAGCGCTTGTTCGAGCAGGCTCAGGCGGCCCGCCGATGAGCGACCCGGCACAGGCCAGCACGACAGAGCCCGCCGGGGCCGCGGCCAGCGCAGCGCTGCTGGAGGTGGCGGGACTGAGCCTCCTGCTGGAGATCAACGGCGCCCGGCGCCCCGTGCTGCGGGAGATCTCGTTCAGCGTGGCACCGGGGGAGGCCGTCGGGCTGGTGGGTGAGTCGGGGGCCGGCAAGACCATGACCGCCCGGGCGATCGGGCGCCTGCTACCTCCCGGGGCCCAGGCCCAGGGCACAATCCGGTACAGGGGCAGCGACGTCGCCGCACTCGCCGGCGCGGGTCTGCGCCGGTACCGCAGCCAGGTGGCGATGATCTTCCAGGACCCGCGGGCACACATCAATCCGGTCCGGCGCATCGGCGACTTCCTGACCGAGGCGCTGCGAACCAACATGGGGGTGCCGGCGGCGCAGGCCCGGGACCGTGCGGTGGACATGCTCACCGCCGTCGGCATCGAGGACGGCGCGCGGCGGCTGCGGCAGTACCCGCACCAACTGTCGGGCGGGATGCTGCAACGCGTCATGATCGCCGCTGCGCTGCTGACCGGGCCCCACCTCCTGCTGGCCGACGAACCGACCACCGCGCTCGACGTCGTGACCCAGGCGGAGGTCCTGGCCATCCTCGACGGCCTGCGCCGCGAGTCCGGGCTGGCGATGCTGTTCATCACCCACGACCTGGACCTCGCCGCCGCCATCTGCGACCGCACCATCGTGATGTACGCCGGGCAGGTTGTCGAAGTCCGCGCCTCCGCCCTGCTGCACACCGACCCGTTGCACCCCTACACCGCCGCGCTCGCCGCCGCCCGCCCCGACATCACCCTCACCGTGCCCCGGCTGCGCGCTATTCCCGGCCGCCCACTGTCGCCGTTCGAAGCGCCCCCGGGGGAGTGCGCCTTCGCCTCTCGCTGCACGCACGCCAGGGATGCCTGCCGCGCCGCCGTGCCCGGCCTGGTCGCTCTGGACGGCGGGCTGTCCCGCTGCGTCTTCGCGCACCAGCTGCGCGGGCAGCTCCAGGTGGTGCCCGGTGGCTGATACCACCGGCGAGCCGGTCCTGGAAGCGTCCGGGCTGCGCAAGCAGTTCGGCGATCTGGTCGCCGTGGACAACGTGTCCTTCCGCGTCCCGCCGGGACGTTCCCTGGCCATCGTGGGAGAGTCCGGTGCGGGGAAGACCACGATCGCGCGGATGATTGTCGGCCTGGAACGGCCCACCGGTGGATCCATCACCGCCTGCGGCCGCGACCGATCCCGGCCGGCCCGGTCCGCCCGCGACCGGCGCCGCCGCGGCCGCGAGGTGCAGATCGTGTTCCAAGACCCCTACACCAGCCTTGACCCCCGGCAGAACGCCAAAGCCGCGATCGACGAAGTGCTCCGGCTGCACCACCAGTGGCCGGCTCCCCACCGGCGTGCCCGGGTCGCCGAACTCACCGGCCTGGTTGGCCTGGACGCGCGCCAATCCCGGGCGCTGCCCCGGTCGTTGTCCGGTGGCCAGCGGCAACGGGTCGCGATCGCCCGCGCGCTCGCGGCCGAGCCCGCGGTCCTGATCCTCGACGAAGCGGTCGCCGCGCTGGACGTGTCGATCCAGGCCCAGGTACTCAACCTGCTCGCCGACATCCGCGACCAGACCGGCATCTCATACCTTCTGATCAGCCACGACCTAGCCGTCGTGCGCCAGCTCACCGACGAAACGCTCGTGTTGCGCCACGGCACGGTCGTCGAACGCGGCCCCACCGCCCGGGCGCTCGACCACCCCCAGCACCCCTATACCCAGCGGCTGCGCGCCAGCGTGCCACGGCCAGGCTGGAAACCCAGCAGAACCCGGGGCGCGGGCTGATCTGCTGAGAGCTGGTTACCGATGCCGTGCAACACCAGCCCACCTTGCGCCCGGGCGGAATTCATCAACCAACGGGGAAAGATTGGCCCTCAGCCCTCCAGGAGTCCTAGTTCACGGGCCTGAGTAATGGCCTGATTGCGGGTGGCGGCATCGAGCTTGCGGTAGATCGACTTCACTTGCGACCTGATGGTGTGCGAGGAGAGGAACAGCTCGGCAGCAATCTCCGGGACAGACAAGTGAGTTGTGAGCAACGGCAGCAGGCGCAGCTCGGCGGCTGTCAGCGTCGACGCGCCGGGGGCGCTCGAACCGCGCTCATTGCCAAACCGGACCCGAAGCGCCTTAGCCTCACCCACCAGGGTTCCCAGGTCAGAGCGCCGCCTGAACAGTTCATCGACCTCTCGCATCAGTGTCCTGGCCCCAGCAAGGTCGGCTAGAGCGAGATGGACGCGGGCTAGTTCGATCCGGGCCTGAACGGCCAGGTGGGGCTCCGCATAGGTCAGCAAATGCCGCAACCGCTGGGCACCAACGAGCATGCGGCGAACTGTCTGGAGGTCTCCCCGGTGCAACGCCGCGCGGGCTTGTACGGCGCAGACCAAGGGCGTCACATAGCTGTCCTCGATCCCAGCCAGGCGCAGCGTGGCGGCTGCTTGCCCGGCCAGGGCATTGGCCTGGCTCCATTGACTGCGTGCCATCGCCACGAGCGACCGCTCGCTTTGCGCGGTCGCGATAACATCGGG
>Ga0306924_10002365_pt1 | contig 17788 bp, 15 predicted proteins | sample sta12Can44000111_FD_203756 | JGI IMG/M metagenome (GOLD analysis project Ga0306924, IMG submission 203756) | Lab enrichment of tropical soil microbial communities from Luquillo Experimental Forest, Puerto Rico - statanox.12C.anox.44.000.111 (v2)... | ecosystem: Environmental > Terrestrial >...
CGAGGGCAACAATGAGGGCTAGTACTGACCCGAGTGGCACTGCTGTGAGATGCAGGGTCAGCAGTGCTCCGCCAAATCCGGCAAGACCCGGAATGGCATTCGCCAGCACCGCAGCCGTAGCGGGACCGCCGACGCGGGGATGCAAGGTCACCATAATACTCATGTAGATGACCGGGAACACAGCAAGCACACCGCTCCCTGACGGACCGATACGGAAACTCAGAATCACAACCGCGCCGACCAGTAGGGTTACGATCACGGCCCGTATCACCAAGTCGTACCAAGGTCGTGCCGTGGGTGGCATGCGTACCAGCGAAAATGGTTCGACGATGAAGAGGCAGAGACCGAAGACCACGACATTGAGGATGAATGCCGACCCAGCAGTCCAATGGACAGGACCGAGCGCCAAAGCGGTCGCGAGCCACACGGTAGACGCGAGGGACACGCTGACCCATAACGGGCGTCGTTGTGCGACCAGAACATAGACCGTCACAAAAATTGCCGTTGCTGCGTTCAGTGCAAGGCTCACGATCGCGCTCGCAGAAACAAAAGTCGGATCGTGATCGAGCGCCAGAAACACATAAACAGGCCCGGCTGACACCGGCAGCGTCGCCACGAGCGCTCCCACCGCGGCGCCCAATCTTTCTGCGATGATGGTCGCTGCACCCACGAACAGGGCGGTAATCGCCATCTTGGTCACGAGCGCGAACCAAAACATGAGTTCGGGGGACATGTTGGCTCACCCGGCGAAGGGAGACGCTACCATCCAGTCAGGCACCGCGGGTGCCGCTGGGGGCGCTGGCGGATCCCGACGCGCCGTGGGGCAGCGCATGGATGCAGCCGTAGCGGCATGCAGTGTTGGCGAGCGCGACGATGGCCGCGGTGTGAAGGAACACGGCTGCCGTCAAGAGGTGCTTCTGCGCATCCAAGCGCCCGCGGATTTCGCCCGGCGCAAGTGCGTCCAGTTGAATCCAAGCGCTTTCTTTTCTGTAAGTCCCAACCATACCTTGAGTCCCATTGTCTGTTTTTGCCTCGACTTTCTCTGAGTAGAGTCGCACAATTCAAGCGACCGAGACGCTATCCCAAAGCGTTCGGTACTCCCATCCAACTTATTGCCGGGGCCCCTTCGAGCGTCCCGTGCTGCCGCTCCGACCAACGTCGGGCGAAAGGAGTGTCCTCAATGTGCGATTACAGTCTACACCTCGTCGCATCCCGACCCGCCAGGGTCGGAGACGAGTTGATAACAACGAAGTTCGAGAACTCCATGACGCGAGGATTCAGTGCAATCGGAGAGCCGAACGTGGCGGTGTGCCTTTTACCGGGCACGGAGGTCGCGTTCGAAAAGGAAGTCCAGTACGAGCGCTTTTTTGCTTTTCTCTCGAATATGACACTCGGGAAGAAAGTGGCTCGGTTCCGGCGGATCAACAGTGGCAATCCGAACGTCCATCACGATGCGTTGGAGTTCCCGGACGGGGAGATGGTGCTGCTCACTCGGCTGTGCGAAGGCCAGCACGCAACGGTGCTGCAGTTGCCGGCTTCTCCGCGCCCTGTGAACGCAGTGGACAGGCAAAAGGGCGATTCCCTCGTCAGATAATCGAGCTGCTGACGATCGAGCTTGCCTGACTGTTTGCACGATAGAAGAGAGCAACCGGGGTACCGATCGCTCTCCGAGTGGTGGTGCGTGAAACGGCGAGACGTTTCCGGCAGGGCCCCATATGTGCGCATATGGCGCGCGAATGCGGCACGAATTGGAGATCGCCATGGGCTTCAAGACCATTCTCGTTCCGGTCGAACCGCATGATCTCGTGAACTCGACATTGCAGACCGCTCTCCTTCTCGCGCGAAAATTTGACAGCTACATCGAAGGGTTCGCCTTGCGTGTTGAGTTTCCCGCTGTCTTCGCCGTAACTGACGCGGGCGCTGTGCCGATAGCGCCGTTCCAACAGGACATCACGGAAAATGAGAAACGAAGCCGCAGCCTTTTCGAGGACTTCATGCAACAGCATGGCGTGTCGCGCGGAGGTGACGCAAAGGCCCTGTCAAGCGGATGGTTGGAGAATGCCCCCGAGGGTGACCTCTTTGTAGGCAGTCACGGCCGGGTCTTCGATGTGATTGTCTTAGGCAAGCCCGGTCGCGATCCGAAAGGCCCGCGGATGGCCACACTTGAAGCTGGCTTGTTTGAAAGCGGCCGACCCGTCTTGATCGCACCGCCCGCGCCGCGGCCTCAGATGGGCACGAATGTATTGATTGCGTGGAATTGCAGCACCGAGCAAGCCCGCGTCACCGCTTTTGCGATGCCCATCCTCAAGCGCGCCAGCCGCGTCGTCGTGTTGACGGTCGAAGGCGGAGCAGCGGTACCGGGACCAACAGGTGAGCAACTGTGCCGTTATTTGCAGTTGAACGAGGTGCCGGCAAAACCGCTGACCGTCGGTCTTGACGGTCGCCTGACCGGTGAGGTGATCCTAGCCCACGCGAACGCATTGGGTTGTGACCTCCTGATCAAGGGTGCCTACACACAGAGTAGATTGCGGCAAATGATCTTTGGTGGCACCACCCGCTACATCCTGAGCAACGCAGAATTACCAGTGCTCATGGCGCACTGACCGCTCTGGCCAAGCCGCCACGCGGCTTACACGGAATTCGATGCCGCGCATCGGGTCGTCTGAAAACCTGACGGACATTACGATCTCGCCAGCTGGTCGCCCCATGTATGGTCGACGCGAACCTGTTGGTGACTCTCATCGCGGTAAGAATAAGACATTGCGCGACTCGATTTCGCTCCCCCAGCTCGTATTCTTGCCGAGAGCGGAGATCGCCGGCAACGCTGCGATCTTTTCGCCGCGCTGGACGATGAACGCCTCGTAGCCGAAGGTCTCGCAGATCGCTGCCACATCAGCAGCAGGATTCTCATGCGTACCGGACAATAGCTCGAGCATGATTATCGGCCGGTCGCGCGCGATAGTTGCTCGAGCGCCGTCAAGGACTTCGCGCTCGCTGCCCTCAACGTCGGCCTTTACGAAACGCACGCCCGCCAAGCCGGCTTCGTCGAGCGTACGGATTTCAACATCATAGGTCTTGATCTTGCGAAACTGGACGTGACTTCGCTTCAGGCTGCCGGCGAGGTGGAGCAGCATTCCCTGGTCGGAAAGCGGGACGTATAAGGTCCCACGGCCGGACGCGTCGGAGAGCGCGATCTCCCGCACCTCGGCGCGACCGCGCAGCATCCAACGTGCGAAGAAGGCGTAATCAGGGTTGGGTTCGAAGGCGACGACGCGATCGGCGATGTCGGCGAGGGCGTAGGCAAAGAACCCAACATTTGCGCCGACATCGACGGCAATCCCGCCGCGTGGCACCAGCTCGGCAAGGACCGCAAGTTCAGGCTCGCCTGTGCGTGTCTCTCGCGCGATGCGCCGCCGGTAGAAGACCGATGGCGGCATCAACATCGTGAGCCATTCGCGCCCGGAAAGTGGCATGAGTAGCCCCTGAGCTTAGGGCCTGCCAGGGTTCTGATCGGCGGCGAAGTTGGTGGCCTTGGCAGTCAGAATTTCGCCGTCTGGTCCGTGCCAGGCCGCGCCAGCCTGCCGTTCTGACGGTGCCGGACATGGCGCTTCCTGCCCTGGGGTGGGAGCAGTCTGGCTTTGACCTAACTCAATGACAACGGAGCCGATTGCGATCAAGTCTTTGCGGATCGATCGCAAAGACCCTGTCACAGTGACCGGGTTTGGGCGACGCCGAGGGGGATAGGGCGATGGCCGCCGACGACCAACCCACCATTTGTGAAATCTGTAAACAAGGGCGGGTGACTAAGCGCATGAAAGAAATCGCATTTCGGCAATGTAGCGACAAAGGATACGTCCACTGCCGGGTCACGATCTTGGTTGGCAGCTGCGATAAATGCGGGGTCAAATCGCTCGATCCGGGATCGAACAGGATCATGGACGAAGCTTTTCAACGAGAATACGACAAGCTGCCGTAATGAGTTGAACAGCTCATTTCAGCTGGCCGCGCCACGACGGCGGCGCCATTGCACGGCACGTCGAAGTCGCCGTCGACCGAATCCGGTTGGTGCGTGCTCAGGAGCGGATCGGGCGGAACATATCCGCGCGAGCCTTAAACCCTCGAAACCGAGAGTAAATCCTCCATACGCCGAATTTCCACCATGATCACCGTGAGGCCGAGCGTGCCGGCCGCTGCCTCAACCTCACGCATATCCAGCGGGGTAACAAGATTGCCGGCATTGGCCAAAATCGCTAACCGGCGAAGAGCAGGGACAACCTCGCGCAAACGTTCAAGTCGTTTGCCAGCAAGATCCGTCTGCTGGAACGATAGGCCCGTGACACTGCCACCCGGTCGCGCCAGACTCACGACAAAGCCAGTGCCGACCGGGTCTCCTCCGGCAAAGACAATTGGGATAACCGATGTCGCCTGCTTTGCTGCGAGAACACTTACGGTTCCCCTGGAAACAATGACATCGATCTTCTGCCGGACAAACTCGGCAACGATCTCGGCTGCGCGCTCGCTGCGTCCCTCTGCCCATCGAACCTTGATCGCGACGGTTCGACCCCGCTCGGATTGCTTGCGGTCCCGATCGTCGGCGTGATCTGCTCGTCAATCGCGCTGGGCGAACCGCTCACTGTCGCGCTGCTTGCGGCGACGGCCCTCATCATCGGCGGCATTGCCATCGGCCTGAGCGATCCCATCGTCAGGCTCTATCGATCTTGAGTGGCTGGGACGCCCGGTGGCGTGCAATACTTACCGCGCTGGCGATTGCTGGCGCGGCGGTCGAGCGCGCGGCTCGATCTCCACGGTCGCCGTCCGGCCGGCGGTCGCGCCGAAACTAAAGCGACAGCCCCGATCGCAGTGCCTGCGGACAAGTTGTGCGACTCTCTGAGAGGAGAAACCCGTGATTGAAAATCGCGCCGGCAGCGAGCCGGATGTCATCCTCGTGGGTGCCGGCATCATGAGCGCCACGCTCGGCGTTTTTCTGAAGGAACTCGATCCGGCGCTCAATATCTTGATGATCGAGACGCTCGACGGCCCGGCACTCGAGAGCTCGGACGCCTGGAACAACGCCGGCACCGGCCACGCGGCGAATTGTGAGCTCAACTATACCCCGGAGCGGAGCGACGGCAGCATCGACATTTCCAAGGCGTTGGACGTGAACGTCGAGTTCGACTTATCGCGGCAGCTTTGGTCCTATTTGGTAAGGAAGGGCGCGATCGCGGACCCGCAATCGTTCATCCACCCGGTCCCGCACATGAGCTTCGTGCACGGGCCCGAGAACGTCGCCTTCCTCAAAAAGCGCTTCGCGGCGATGAGCGCGCATCATTGCTGGCATGGCATGGAATATACGGAGGACAAGAAGAAGCTCAGCGAGTGGGTCCCGCTGGTGATGGAAGGCCGCGCCGCCGACGAACAGGTGGCCGCCACGCGGATTATCACCGGCGCCGACGTCGATTATGGCTCGCTCACCCGTACCCTCGTTCGCTTCCTCGCCGGCATGAAGGGGTTTTCGGTGCACTACGCGCATCGCGTCACCCATGTCAGCCGCGAGCCGGGTGGGCGCTGGCGCATCGACATGAAAAACGAGCACGGCGGTGGCACGCGCTCGGCCACGGCGAAGTTCGTCTTTCTCGGGGCGGGCGGCGGTGCGTTGCTGCTCCTGGAAAAGTCCGCAATCCCGGAGGGCAGGGGCTACGGCGGATTTCCGGTCAGCGGCATTTGGCTGCGCTGCGATGATGCCGAAATCAACAAGCGCCACCACGCCAAGGTCTATGGCAAGGCGTCCGTCGGTTCTCCTCCGATGTCGGTTCCCCACCTCGACACGCGCGTCATCGGCGGCAAGCACTCGCTTCTGTTCGGGCCTTATGCGGGCTTCTCCACCAAATTCCTCAAGTACGGCTCGCTCATGGCCCTGTTCGAGTCGATCCGGCCGGCCAATATCTTACCGCTGCTGGCGGTTGCTCGCGACAATTTCGATCTTACCAAATATCTCATCGGCCAAGTTCTGCAGACGGCGCATCACCGCTTCGCCGCCCTGCAGGAATATTATCCGCGCGCAAAGCAGGCCGACTGGGAACTCGAAGTGGCGGGACAGCGCGTGCAGATCATCAAGCCGGATGCCCGACGCACCGGATTTCTCGAATTCGGCACCGAACTGGTTGCGGCAGCCGATTGTTCCCTGGTGGCGTTGCTGGGAGCATCGCCCGGCGCCTCGACGGCGGTGTTCATCGCCATCGGCGTGCTGGAGAAATGCTTCAAGAACGAACTGACGGCCAACGGCTGGCTTCCCAAGCTGAAAGAGATGATTCCGTCCTATGGCGAATCTCTCATCGAGGACGCCGCGCTGTCGCGACGGGTCCGTGCCGACACCTCGGCCGTCCTGCATTTGGAAAACGTTTGAACATTGAGGCGGCGGGACGTGCCCAGACTTTGCGCTGAGCGCGGGGAAAGGGAGACGAGTGATGGCACAAAGGGTCGCGGATCAATTTGTCGAGATTCTCGCCGCGGCGGGAGTGAAGCGCATTTACGGCATCGTCGGCGACAGTCTCAACGGGCTCACCGACGCGCTGCGCCATCAGGGCAAGATCGAATGGATTCATGTCCGGCACGAGGAGGTCGCGGCGTTTGCTGCGGCCGGCGAGGCGCATCTCACCGGTGAGCTTGCGGTCTGCGCCGGCAGCTGTGGACCAGGCAATCTGCATCTCATCAACGGCCTGTTCGACTGCCACCGCTCGCGCCTGCCGGTGCTGGCCATCGCGGCACAGATCCCGTCGGCGGAAATCGCCTCCGGCTATTTCCAGGAGACGCACCCGCAGGATCTGTTCAAGGAGTGCAGCCATTTTTGCGAACTGATCTCCAGCGCCAACCAGATGCCGCGCACTTTGGAGATGGCGATTCATGCGGCGGTGGCTAAGCGCGGTGTCGCCGTTGTGGTCATTCCCGGGGATGTCGCGCTGCAAGGCACGATCGACACACCCATCCCGAAGGCATCGGGTCTGCTGCCAGCGCAGCCGACAGTGACGCCCGCCAACGCCGATCTCGAGCGATTGGCAGCCCTTCTCAACGGCAACGGTCGCGTGACGATGCTCTGCGGCTCGGGATGCCAAGGGGCGCACGCGCAACTGCTTGCTCTCGCCCAATCCCTGAAGGCTCCGATCGTGCATGCCCTCAAGGGCAAGGAACACGTCGAGTGGGACAATCCCTATGACGTCGGCATGACCGGGCTGATCGGGTTTTCGTCGGGCTACTACGCCATGCTCGATTGCGACGTCCTGCTCATGCTCGGAACTGATTTTCCCTATCGGCAATTCTATCCGCGGGGCGGCGCGAGGATCGCCCAGGTCGATCTCCGCGGCGAAGTGATCGGGCGGCGGGCGACGGTCGAGGTGGGCGTGGTGGGCGACGTGCGCACGACAATCGAGGCGCTCCTGCCCCGCCTGAAAGAGAAGCGCGACAGCAGCCACCTCGATCGGGCGCGCGAGCACTATCGCAAGGCGCGCAAAGGCCTGGATGAGCTCGCGGTCGGCCGAGCCGGCAAGCCGCCGATCCATCCCCAGCAAGTCGCCAAAGCGATCAGCGATCACGCGTCCGAAGACGCGGTCTTCACCTGCGATGTCGGCCTGCCGACGGTGTGGGCGGCGCGCTATCTGGCGATGAACGGCAAGCGGCGGCTGATCGGGTCGTTCTGGCACGGCTCCATGGCCAATGCCATGTCGCAGGCGATCGGCGCACAGGTGGCGTCGCCGCGACGGCAGGTGATCTCGCTCTCGGGCGACGGGGGATTCACCATGCTCATGGGCGACTTTTTGACTCTTGTTCAGCACGACCTGCCGGTAAAGGTCGTCGTGTTCAACAACGGGGCGCTCGGCTTCATCGAGATCGAACAGAAGTCGTCGGGATTTCTCGACTTCGGCACCAAGTTCAAGAATCCGAATTTCGCGGCGATGGCGGATGCCGTGGGCGTGCGCGGAATCCGCCTCGAGGACCCGGGCGACGTCGAGCGTGGCATCGCCGAAGCGGTTGCACACGACGGACCGGTTCTGGTCGACGCCGTCGTGAGCCGGATGGTGCTGCCGATTCCGCCCAGCATCACCGTCGAGATGGCCAAGGGCTTCACTCTCTATATGTTGAAGGCCGTGATGGGCGGCCGCGGCGACGATCTGATAGATCTCGCCAAGGCGAACCTCTGGCAGTAACACGAGGAGCCTATTGATGGACGCCCTAGCCCTTCTAGTGTCGTGGTTCCAATCGCCTTCACGATCTCGTTAATGAAGCCATGACTCAGAGGAGGCGGATAGATGCTACGAGCGTTCAAGCTGTACACCGGTTCCGATAACGCATCGCATGTGCTTGAAGGCACGATCGATAAAACGGATCGTACCGACGTCATTGCCATCCATTTCAAGGAAACGCCGGCGCATTCCTCCTATGATTGGCATCCTGACCCGGAGCCGCAATATGTGATTACGCTGTCGGGAACGCTCGAATTCGCCACCCCCGATGGCCAGACGTTCGTGCTGCGACCCGGTGACGTCCTTGTGGCCGTCGACCACGTCGGCAAGGGCCACAAATGGCGCCTGATCGACGATCAGCCGTGGCGGCGCGCATACGTGGTGCTGAAGCCGGGTGCGAAGGATTCGTTTGTAGCAAAGACAAGGTAAGCCAGGCGCCCATTGAACGCGAACGACCAATGCGGGGGTTAAAAGACGCATACCCCGGAGAGATCACATGGCCGACACGAGAAAAGAAAGTGACAGCCTTGGCGTGATCGAGGTGCCCGCGGACAAGTTGTGGGGCGCTCAAACCCAGCGCTCGCTCGAGCATTTCAGCGTCGGCAGGGATTTGATCCCGCGCGAAATGATCACGGCCTACGCCATCTTGAAAAAAGCCGCCGCCATTGCGAACCACGCCGGCAAACGGCTCGACGATCAGCACTACAAACTAATCGTCCAGGCGTGCGACGAAATCCTCGCCGGGAAGCACCACGACATGTTTCCCTTGCACGTTTGGATGACGGGGAGCGGCACCCAGTTCAACATGAACGTCAACGAAGTGATATCCAACCGCTGCTCGCAACTCGCAGGCGCGCCGCTCGGGAGCAAGACGCCGGTTCATCCCAACGATCACGTCAACATGGCGCAATCGTCGAACGATTCTTTTCCCTCGGCCATGTATATCGCGGCGGCCGTCAGCGTGAAGCACCACCTTGTTCCTGCGGTGGCCGCCTTGCGCGACGCGATCGGCGCCAAGGCGAAGGCGTGGGACGACATCGTCAAGATCGGACGCACGCACATGCAGGACGCCACCCCGCTGACCTTGGGCCAGGAATGGTCCGGCTATGCCGGGATGCTGTCGGACGATCTCGAGCGGATCGAAGCAGCTTTGCAAGGGGTGTACCGGTTGGCGTTGGGCGGCACGGCCGTCGGAACGGGCATCAATTCGGCGCCGGGCTTTGCCGAAGCGGCGGCGGCCGAGATCGCCAAGCTCACCGGCCTGCCGTTCGTCACCGCGCCCAACAAATTCACGGTGCAGGGTTCGCATGACGCGCTGGTGCAACTGTCCGGAACGCTACGTACGCTTGCGGTGTCACTCTACAAGATCGCCAATGACATTCGCCTGATGTCGTGCGGGCCGCGCGCCGGATTTGCCGAATTGGAGATCCCGGAGAACGAGCCCGGCTCCTCGATCATGCCAGGCAAGGTCAACCCGACCCAGTGCGAAGCGCTCACGATGATTGCCGTGCAGGTGATGGCCAACGACGTGGCGGTCGGCTTTGGCGGTGCCGGCGGCTATCTCGAGATGAACGTCTACAAGCCGCTGATCATCTTCAACATCAGCCAGTCTATCACGATCATGACCGATGGCTGCGTGAACTTCCGCAAATTCTTGGTCGAGGGCGCCAAGCCCAATTTGAAGAAGATCAACGAATACGTCGAGCGCTCGTTGATGCTGGTGACGGCGCTCGCGCCGGTCATTGGCTACGACAAGGCCTCGAAGATCGCCCACTACGCCATGGACAACGACCTCACGCTCAAGGCTGCGGCGTTGAAGCTAGGCTTTGTCACCGAGGCCGAATTCGACCGTGTCGTCGATCCGAAAAAAATGGTCAAGCCCTACGTGGCGAGCGGCTGATGGACCGGGAATCTGCGCTTCGATCGGGCAACACTGCCTTCAACTTGCTCGATGCCCAGAGCGAGGACAGAAAAACCGATATAGCCTCGATAGTCTGGTGATCTAGTTAGGTCGGATCGAGCAATGTCAGCAACCCCTTGAGCAATTGCGTCGGGCGTGGGGGACAGCCGCGGATATGGAGGTCAACGGGTACGACGCCAGAGACCCCGCCGACAACCGCATAGCTGCCAGAAAAAATACCGCCGTCCACCGCGCAGTCTCCGACCGCAATCACCCACTTGGGGTCCGGCGTCGCATTATACGTGCGCTCGAGCGCCTCGCGCATGTTCCTGGTGACCGGCCCAGTCACGAGCAGCACGTCGGCGTGGCGCGGCGACGCCACGAAGCGCAGCCCGAAACGCTCGAGATCATAGAAGGCATTGTTGAGCGCGTGGATCTCGAGTTCGCAACCGTTGCATGAGCCGGCATCAACCTCCCGAATCGAGAGACTGCGGCCTAAACGCCGCCGCGCGGCACGCTCGACGCTGGCGCCCAATTCGGCAAGCATCTCCTCATCCTTGACCGGCGCTGCTTCGGTCAGGGGGCGGCGCATCAGGCTGTCGAATAAAATCCTACGCATGTCGTGACCTTAGAGATCGTGACCGGAATAAGAGCAGTTGAACGACTTGTTGCACAGTGGGAAGTCCGCGACGATGTTGCCCTCGATCGCGGCTTCCAACAGCGGCCATTGAAACCAGGATGGATCGCGTAGGTGACATCGCCCGACGCGGCCGCCTTCAACTCGCATCCACACCAGCACGTCACCGCGAAACGCTTCCGCCATGCCGAGGCCTTCGCGTACCTCATCAGCCGGATCGATCGCGACGCGAATCGCGCCTGCCGGCAGACCTCGCAAGATCTGATCGATCAAAGCGAGGCTTTGCTCGACCTCGCGAATGCGCACCCAGACGCGGGCGTTGACGTCACCGGCCTCGAACACGGGAACTTGGAAATCGAGCCGATCGTAGGGCGGATAGCCGGGCATCTTGCGCGCATCGAAGGCGCGGCCGCTGGCACGCCCGACGTAACCGCCGGCGCCAAATTGCCGCGCCAACTCGCCACGCAGGACTCCAGTCGTGGCGGTGCGGTCCTGCAGCGAGGCGGTATTGTCGTAGAGTTCGACGAGTTGCGGGAACAATCGCCGGATTTCTTCCAATAATGTCGTCACCTCGGTGATGCAGCTCGGACTGAGATCACGCGCGACGCCGCCCGGCACCACGACGTCCATCATCAACCGATGGCCGAAGCACGACTGCACGGCGCGCAACGTCTTTTCGCGCAGGATTCCGCACTGGGCGTACATGAGCGAGAACGACGCGTCGTTGCAGAGCGCCCCGATGTCGCCGAAGTGATTGGCGAGGCGTTCGAGCTCTGCCATCAGCGCTCGCAGATAGAATGCACGGGGCGGAACCTCGACGTCGATCGCCGCCTCGACCGCATGAGCAAAAGCAAGCGCGTAAGCGACCGTGCTGTCGCCCGAGGTGCGCCCTGCCAGGCGCGCCGCCGTGTCCAGGCTGGCGCCCGCCATCAACGCCTCGATGCCTTTATGCACGTAACCAAGGCGCTGCTCCAACCGAACCACCGTCTCGCCGTTAGCGGTAAAACGGAAATGCCCGGGCTCGATGATGCCGGCATGAACCGGACCGACAGGAATCTGGTGCAAGCTCTCACCGGCAGTGGGCAGGAAGGGATAAGGCGCGCGCCTCGCCGGAGCGTCGCGGCGTCCTCCGAGCGGATGCTGCACATCCCAAAAGCCGAGATCGAGCCACGGCCGCGTGTCGGGGGAGCCGACCGGTTCGAGGCCGTAGAGATCGCGCACCGCACGCTCTAGGCGGATGGCCGGCGGGTGCAGCGCCCCGACGGACGGAAAATGTCCATCTGGAGATGGAATGGTGACGACCGCGATCTCGCGTGCACTCTCGTCGAGTACCGCCATGTGCACCGCGTCGGTGTCGCCCCACAGGCCCAGGAGCGTCCAATATCCGCCAGCCAGCTGACCTGTGGCGAAACGCCAGCCGTCTTCGTCCACCACCAGCCGCGGCCACGGACGATGTCCCGCGATTTTCCGGCCTTCGATCGTGTCGAGCAGCGCGGCCATCGGTTTTTATCCCAAGAGCTTCGCCACGTTCTGAAACCAAGCGACCAGCACCGGCGGCATGTAAATTCCTGCTACGAATACGAGCGCGAGATGCGCGAACATCGGCACATAGGAGGCCTCGGCCTTCGCGGTGGCGCCGCGAGGAGCGCCGAATGCGATGGTGTTCAATCGCAGGAACAGCCCGGCAACGCCGATGAGGATGCCCAACACGAGGACGATCGCCAGCCAGGGCACACGCGCAAAGGTCGACGTCACCACCAGGAACTCGCTCATGAAGATGCCGAGCGGAGGCAGTCCGGCAATGGCGACAACGCCGAGCACCAAGCCCCAGCCGAGCACCGGATTGGTCTCGGTGAGCCCGCCCATATCGGCGATGCGCTGGGTCCCCTTGACCTGAGCAATGTGACCGACCGCGAAGAAGATTGCTGATTTCGTCAGCGAATGCATGGTCATGTGCAGCAGGCCGGCGAAGTTCGCAAGCGGTCCGCCCATGCCAAAGGCAAAGGTAATGATGCCCATATGCTCGATCGACGAATAGGCGAACATGCGCTTGATGTCGCGCCGCCGATAGAGCATGAACGCGGCGAACACGAGCGAGATGAGCCCCATAGTGACCATGAGGGGACCGGGCGCGAGCGCAGCGGGATTGAGTGCGAGCAGCATCTTGAATCGCAGCAAGGCGTAGAGCGCGACGTTAAGGAGGAGGCCCGAGAGCACGGCGGAGATCGGAGTGGGACCCTCGGCATGGGCGTCGGGCAGCCAGGCGTGCAGGGGCGCGAGCCCGACCTTGGTGCCGTAGCCGAGCAGCAGGAACACGAAGGCGACGTTGAGCAGCGCCGGATCGAAGGCGCCAGCGCGCGTGATCAGCACGGTCCAGACCATGGCATCGAGTCCCTCTCCGAGCACAGGGCGCGCTGCCATGTAGACCAGAATGGTGCCGAACAGCGCGAGCGCGATGCCGACGCTGCCGAGGATGAAGTATTTCCACGCCGCTTCGAGCGCCTCGTGGGTGCGATAGATGCCGACCATGAGCACTGTGGTTAGCGTCGCGAGCTCGATCGCCACCCACATCACACCGATATTGTTGGCGACGAGCGCGAGATTCATCGCGAACATCAGCAGCTGATACATAGCGTGATAGAAGCGCAGGAAGCGCGGTGTGAGCCGGCCGGTCTCGAGCTCATGGCCGATATAGCTCGCGCTGAATACGCTGGTCGTGAAGCCAACGAACGTGGTGAGCACGATGAAGACGTTGTTGAGGTCATCCACCAGCAGATAGGGGGTCGGCCGCGGGCGGCCGAAGAACAGCGCGACTGCGGCGAGGAAGGTCAGGAACGTCGCGATCACATTGAGCGTCGCCGTCAGCCGATACCCCGGCAGCATCGCAAGCAGCGCCGCCGCCAGCGCTGGAATTGCGAGAACGGCGGTGACCGGTTCGAACAATCCCGTCATCCGCGCTCTCCGCGGAATTGGTCGAGCGCCTGCAAGTCGACCGTGTCGAAGCGCTCGCGGATGCGGAACAGGAAAATACCGATCACGATGAAAGCGATGAGGATCGAGAAGGCTATGCTGATCTCGACCACAAGCGGCATGCCCTTGGCGCCGGTCGCAGCAAGCACGAGACCGTTCTCGAGCGACATGAAGCCGACGATCTGGCTGACGGCGTTCCGGCGCGTCACCATCATCAAGAGGCCGAGTAGGACGACCGAGAGCGCGAACGCGAGATCTTCGCGCGCGAGCGGGTCGGCCTCGGCCGTCACGCGCAACATCACCACCATCGACAGCGCGACCAGGCCCATGCCCAGCAGCATGGCAGAGCCCACGCCGACCACCTTTTCGATCTCGCGGTGAATACCGAGGCGCACGATGATGCGATGAAGCGCAACGGGAATGATGATCGCCTTGAAGACGAGCGCAATTGCGGCGGTCACGTAGAGGTGCGGCGCATTTTGGATATAGGCCTGCCATGCGACCGAGAGCGCCAACACCAACGCATGCAACGCGAACATGTTGAGCAACGCGTAGAGTCGGTCCTGATAGAGTTCGAGAAAGCTCACCAGCACCAGCATGCCTGCGAGCAAGTGAGCGACGTCGAAGGTCAGGCCGCGCATCACAGGCTCCGCGAGACGAACAGAAGAAGCGTCGCGAGCAGGCCGAGCATCAGCGCGGCGCCCAGGAATTCCGGCACGCGGAACACGCGCATCTTGGCAATCGATGTTTCGAACAGCGCGAGCAGCGTACCGGCGACGACAAGTTTGGCGAGGTAGGCGACGAGCCCGATCGCGAGCAGCCCAAGTCCGGCGCCCGCCGGCACCAACCCCCACGGCGCGAACAGGCAAGCGATCAGCGAAATGTAGAGCAAGAGCTTCAACGACACGGAAAGCTCGATCAGCGCCAAGTGCCGCCCGGAATATTCGAGCACCATGGCCTCGTGCACCATGGTCAATTCGAGGTGGGTCGCGGGATTGTCGACCGGAATGCGCGCGTTTTCCGCGATCGCCACCATGATCAAGGCGAGCAGCGCAAGTCCCAGCGATACCCGCAGCCCCACCGCGGACGAAACCAAAAACCCCGCCATGGTCGAGAGCTGCGTCGAACCCGCAATCAGTGCAACCGTGAAGATGATCATGATCATCGCCGGTTCCGCCAGCGAGGCAATCATCACCTCTCGACTCGAGCCGATGCCGCCGAAGCTGGTGCCGACGTCGAGTCCGGCCAGCGCCAGGAAGAAGCGAGCACTGCCGAGGAGCGCCACGATGGCAATGAGATCAGCCGACCAGGAAAACAAGAGTCCGGTACGGAAGGTCGGCACCAGCGATGCCGCCACCCAAGTGGCAGCAAAGATAAGGTAGGGAGTGACCCGAAACAGCCACGAGGCGTTGTCCGCGAGTACCACCTCCTTGCGCATCAGTCGCACCAGGTCGCGATAGGGCTGGACGAGCGGCGGTCCTCGCCGGAGCAGGAGCCGGGCCTTCACCTTGCGCGTGAAGCCGGTGAGCAGCGGCGCCAGCAGCAGCACCAGCAGCATCTGCGCGCCCTGCACGCCGAAATCGAAAATCACGGCCATATCGCCAGCACCAGCAACAGCAGCACGAGCGCAGCGAAGACCAGGCTGAGGAATTGTCGGATGGTCAGGAACTGCAGATGATTGAGCCTGTCGGCAGCAAAACCGATGCCGCCGGCAATCGGCGCATAGAGCGCGTCCCACACGAGATCGTGCAATTCCACCGTGAGCCGCGCTGGCCGGCCGTCGCCTGGCGGTGGGATTTCGACATGCTCGCGGGCGTGAAACACGACGGTACCGAAAACTCGGCGGATCGGCTGCGCGAAGCTCGAAGCGGTGTACTGGGTCGCCGGATTCGCATCGGGATATCCGCAGTCCCACGCCGGCGCCCGACGCAATTTGTCGGAAGCCAGGCGGTGGATCGCCCAGGCCGCGAGTGCGCCCGATAAGACCATGAATGCGAAGACGAGGAGGCCGTTATAAGAGCTGCGGCTCTCCGCGATCGGCACGATCGAGAGCCAATCGACGCTTCCTTGCACCGGCATGCGGTCGCCCACCAGGACCTCCGTCACCGGCGCCAGTGCATCGATGAAGAAGCCGGGCAGGATGCCGGCAACGAGGCAGAGCGCGGCGAAGAAGAACATCGCTGCGAGAGAGAAGCGATCGGTTTCGCGTGCGCGCTCGGCCGCGGGCGTGCGGGCGCGACCGAGAAAGGTCACGCCGAAGGCCTTGACGAAGCAGGCCGCGGCAAGCGCCGCCGAGAGTGCAAGCAGCGCGCCCACCGCCGGCACCAAGAGCTTGAGCCCCCAAGACGGAAGCTGCGGGCTGAGCAGGATCGCTGGGAAGGTCAGCCATTCGGAGACGAAGCCGTTGAGCGGCGGCAGCGCCGAGATCGCGGCGCAGCCGACGAGAAAAACGAAAGCAGTCTGCGGCATGCGATGGATGAGGCCCCCGAGGTGCTCCATGTCGCGCTCCCCGGTGCTGGTCAGAACCGCCCCGGCGCCGAAGAACAGCAGACTCTTGAAGATCGAATGGTTGAAGGCGTGCAGCAGGCCGGCCGTGAGCGCGAGCGCCGCCGCCCATGCCATGCCGTGCGCCTTGAAGGCGAGCGCAAGGCCAAGTCCGATGAAAATGATCCCGATATTCTCCACGGTGTGATACGCGAGCAGCCGCTTGAGAGCGTGTTGCATGAGTGCGTAAAGCACGCCCATGACAGCGGTGATCCCGCCGAGCGCCAGGACCACCATGCTCCACCACCAGGCGGGCGTGCCGATGAGGTCGAACGCGATGCGCACGAAGCCGTAGACGGCGACTTTGGTCATCACCCCGCTCATCAGCGCCGAGACGTGGCTGGGCGCCGCGGGATGCGCGAGCGGCAGCCAGACGTGCAGCGGCACGAGGCCGGCTTTGGAGCCGGCGCCGATCAGTGCAAGGATCAAAATGGAGGCCGCGAGCGCCGCCGAGGGATGCTCGCCGCGGATGTCGGCAAAGGCATACCCGCCATCGGCGCCCGCCAGCAAACCGAAGGTGAGCAGCAGCGCGAGCGTCCCGAAGCTCGCCATGATCAAATAAACGTATCCTGCGCGGAGGTTGTCGCCGACGCGATGATGCGCCATCACGAGTGCCCACGACGACAACGACATGAATTCCCACGACACCAGAAACGTGAACGCGTCGTCGGCAAGCACCACGATGCTCATGCCGGCGAGAAATGCCGGATAGAACGGAAGCACCCGGCGCGGGGCATCCTCGTGGCGACCGTATCCAAGCGCGAAAAGGCTGGCCGCGGCCGCGCCGAGATTGACGACGGCAAGGAAAAAGGCCGAAAGCGCATCGAGGCGGAAATGCGCTCCAAGCCACGGGATTCCCAACGGAAGGGAGGCGGCCGAGGGACGCTCAGAGATGCCGAGCAGAGCAAGCAGCGCGATCGAGAACAGCGCGAGCGACACGATCAGGCAAACGCCGTAGACGATGAGGCGCGCGCGCGCAGCATCGGCGATCACGACGCCAAGCGCGGCCGCCGAGATGAGCACGGCGGCACACGCCAGTGCCAGGAGCACCATCAGTCATCCCCCCGTTGGCGCACCGGCGCGCCAGCGCATGGATACTCGCAGCGCAATTCCGTGCCTCTCACCGCTTCAGCCGCACGCCACGTCCACCGGTGTGACTGACCGCGCCTTCCCCGATCAATTCGATGCCCGCAGCCGAAAGCGCGTCGACGAGCTTCATCAACGAGTCGACATTTCCCCTGATGACCCCTTCGCTCGCTTCCATGCGCTGGATCGTGGGCAGCGAGAGACCCGAGCGCTGGGCGAGTTCGCGCTGATCGATCTCCAACAGCGCCCGCGCGGCCCGCATCTGAGGTCCTGTTATCATGTTTTATATATGAGAATCGATAGTTCACCCATTTCAATTCATGCCTAGTTTATGTAAAATGAAATGGCAAGGCAAAATGAGTCGCCGGACTTATGTCGGCGGATCGGGGAGGGATGGTCATGACAATTGAGGCTCTG
>Ga0306924_10002366_pt1 | contig 17786 bp, 18 predicted proteins | sample sta12Can44000111_FD_203756 | JGI IMG/M metagenome (GOLD analysis project Ga0306924, IMG submission 203756) | Lab enrichment of tropical soil microbial communities from Luquillo Experimental Forest, Puerto Rico - statanox.12C.anox.44.000.111 (v2)... | ecosystem: Environmental > Terrestrial >...
CGTGCTGAAGAAGGAGCGCGAGGGCCGGCGCCGCCTGGCGGGCCGGGCCGCCGACACCCTGCAGCGGCACCGCGAGCAGATCGCGGCCTACGAGGCCCTGTGCGACGAGCTCGGCGAGCAGCCGGCTCATGTGGCGCTGGCCTGGCTGCTGCACCAGGAGGGCGTCACCGGTCCGATCATCGGGCCGCGCACCGAGGACCAGCTCGACGATGCGCAGCACGCGATCACCGTCCGGCTCGACGACGACGTGCTCAAGCGGCTCGACGACCTGTTCCCCGGGTACCAGCCCGCGCCGGAGCATTACGCCTGGTAGGAATCCAGGATGAGCGACCTGGCCGAAGCACGGTCCCCGGTTCCGTCGCTGCTCCGGGACCGGTCCGGCGTGCAGCGGGTCACGAACATCGAGCTGTTCTTCGACCTGGTGTACGTGTTCGCGGTCACCCAGCTGTCGCACTACCTGCTCGGTCACCCCGACGTGCGTGGCGCGCTGCAGGCCGGGCTGCTGCTGGCGATGGTCTGGCTGGTCTGGTCGTACACCACCTGGGTCACCAACTGGCTTGACCCGGAGCTGATGGCGGTGCGCCTGCTGCTCGTGGTGCTGATGCTGATCAGCCTCGCCATGTCGGCGTCCCTGCCGCGGGCGTTCGAAGACCTGGGCCTGTGGGTCGGCGGGGCTTACGCGATCCAGCAGATCGGCCGCAGCCTGTTCATGGTCATCGCGCTGCGCGGGCACCCGCTGGAGGCCAATTTCCAGCGCATCCTGGCCTGGTGCGTGGCCAGCAGCGCGTTGGCCGTGGCCGGCGGGCTGGCCCACGGCAACGCCAGGGCCCTGCTGTGGCTCGGCGCGGTCGGCATCGACCTGCTCGGCGGGGTAGTCGGCTTCTACACCCCCGGGCTCGGCCGGTCCCGCACCTCGGACTGGACCATCGAGGGCGGCCACTTCGCCGAGCGCTGCCAGGCGTTCATCCTGATCGCCCTGGGCGAGTCGATCGTCATCATCGGCGCGACCCTGACCGAGGTGAAGGAGATCACCGCGTCCAGCGTGGCCGCCTTCGTGGTCGCGTTCGCCGGCTCGGTCGCATTGTGGTGGCTGTACTTCGACCAGAGCGCCGTGGCGGCGGCGGAGATGATCGCCCGCTCGGATGACCCGGGCCGGCTGGGCCGTTCCGCGTACCACCTCATCCACCCGGTGATGGTGGCGGGCATCATCGTCTCGGCGGCCGCCGATCAGAAGGTGCTGGCCGACCCCGGGCAGCCGGCCAGCACCGCGGCCGCCTGGATGATCCTCGGCGGCCCGGCGCTGTTCCTGGCCGGCCACGCCGCCTTCAAGCTGGTCGTGTGGCGCGTCGTCTCGTGGCCGCGGCTGGCCGGGATCGCGGGTCTGGGGCTGCTCGCGCTGGCCGCCCACGCCATCCCCGCCCTGGCCCTGGCCGCGTGCGCCGCCGTCCTGGTCATCGCCGTCGCGGCCGCCGACCGCCTGCCCTTGCCGCGGTGTCCCGCCGTGTCACCCGGACTCGTGGACCACCCGCCGACCTGACCCGCGACGCCCCCTCACCACTATCGCCCAGCCCGAGTCCCAGGCGTCCCGCCACACCCGTCTAGCTCATAGCTATCTTTTTCGATTAGTGATGTTTAACAGCCATGTCTATCCCGGAATTGTCCTCGCCCGATGGTAGGATCGAACCAGTCGATGACCAGTCGAGCCCGGTGAGCATGACCCCGGGGGAGAGGAGTCCGTCCGCCGGTCCGCGAGCATCAGGGAGGAGGTGACGCGCCACGATGAGCAGCGTGGTGCCGCCCGCCAGTGCCGATCAGGCGCTGGAGATGCTGACGGTCGCGCTGGGCTACCTCGCGGAGGCCGATGCCACGGCTATGACGGCCGAGGAGCAGGCCCGGTGCCTGCGGGTGCTGGAGCGGGCCAACTCGACCGGCATCGCGGCGCGGACCTCGGTCCTGTCGGCGTTCGCCGCCGGGCGGGGATACTCCGCGGACGCCGATTACAGCCCGCGGGCCTGGCTCATCCACAAGACCGGGGTAACCAAGGGCGCGGCGGTGGGCTACACCGCGTGGGTCCGGCGCGCGGACGAGCATCCGCGGATGCAGGCGGCGATGGCCGCCGGGGATCTGCCCGAGTCCGTGGCCAGGATCTTGTGCCAGTGGACCAGTCGGCTGCCAGAAGATCAGCGGGACGCCGCGGACGACAAGCTCGTCGCCGCCGCCCTGGCGGGGATGAGCCTGCAGGACCTGGCCGAGTTGTTCGGGGAGATCTACGAGCAATCCCGGTCCGAGTCCCCCGATGAGGACGAGGACGGGGTGTTCGACGACCGAGCCGTGCGGCTGATAACCACGTTCCAGGGCGCTGGCGTCATGACCGGGGACCTGACCCCGGAATGCGCCGAGGCCGTCGCCGCGGTCCTGGACGCCCTGTCCGCCCCGGCCGACGCGGACGACACCCGGACCCGGGAGCAGCGGTACCACGACGCCCTCCAGGAGGCCATGCACCGGCTGACCGCGGCCGGGCTGCTCCCTGAGCGGGCCGGGCAGCCAGTGAAGGTCTGGGCGCACATCTCCCTGGCCGACCTGCTCCGCTTGGACGGCAGTTCGGCGCTGCAGCAGGAGTGGACCGCCCTGGTCCGGGCCCGGTGGGCCGGGCACCGGGCGGCCGCCTCCGAAGGCGGCGGGGACAGCGGCGCCTGGCTGGACGGCGAGGCGGCCGAGGCCATCGCCTGCGACGCCGCGATGGCCCCGATCGTCACCGGCGACGTGAACGTGGACGCCCTGGAGGACTTGGTCCGGCTGTGCGTGGAACTGGACCGGCACCGGCGGCAGGACCCGCCCGCCCCGGAAGCCAGCCCCGCCTGGGAAGCGCTTGAGCAACCGGCACTGCCAGTGGGCCGGGCGGTGCGACCAGCCCGCTGAGGCCTGCCAGGTGCACCACACCCGGCACAAGGCCAACGGCGGCCCGACGTCGGTCAAGGACTGCGTGCTCCTGTGCTGGTTCCATCATCAGGTCGTGATCCACCGCTGGGGCTGGACCCTGATCCTGAATCCCGACGGCACCACCACGGCCTGGAACAAGGACAGGACCAAGGTCCTCCACAGCCACGGACCCCCAGTCCGCCCGGGGTGACCACCCCCGGTCACGGCTTTCGCCGTGGCTCGATGAGCGGACAGGGCGGCGTTCACGGATCATGACCGGCGCCCGCCGAATTGCCAGTCGCGCACTTCGATGCCGGCGTACCGGTCCGGGGTCAGGATGGCACGTGCCGCGTCCGGGTCCGGCGCCCGGACCAGACAGGCCGTACCCAGCCAGGCGGCGCCGTCGTCGGACAGCAGCGGCCCGTAGGCGATCAGCTCGTCCCGGTCCGGTGGCACGGCAAGGTCCGCGCCCGGCCCCGAGCCCAGACCGAGCACCAGGTACCGGTTACCTCCGGTCCGGCCGCCGGGGAAGTCCCACATGGTGCGCCTCAGCAGGTTGCGCCACCGGCGCAGCAGCACGTCCCGGTACACGCCAGCCTGGTAGCCGGGCTCGTCGCGGTGGTAGCAGAAGAACTCCATGCCCCAGTCTGACCCTCGTCACGCCGCAGGTCATGGGCATTACCTGCCGGACTGGTAACGGCCGAGGATCTCGCGCGCGGTGGCCAGCAGCGCGGCCCGGACCGCGGGCGGATCCAGGACCTCGACCTGGTCGCCGAATCCGGCCAGCCGGTGCACGGCTGCCCGCTCGTGCTCGAACGACAGCGTCACGACCCGCCAGCCGTCCTGGCCGGGCGGCTCCGCCGCCTCCAGCGCCGGCCCGGCGGCCGGGCCGAAAACCTCGGAGAACGCGGCTAGCGCGCCCGGCGAGGCGGCCAGCCTGACCTGGAGCCGGGGCCTGCTCGCCTCGAACTCCGCCGACCAGCGGGCCCAGAACGCGGCCAGCTCGAAGCCGGCCGGCCGCTCGAAAGGCTCCGGCAGAACGCGGGCGGCGGAGACGCGACTAGCGCGGAACACCCGCGCGCCCTCTCCCTCGGCCACCAAGTACCAGGTCCCAGCCTTGTTCACCAGGCCGAGCGGCCCGACGACGCGCGGCTCCCGGTCCGCGGGCGGGTACCTGATGGCCAGCTTCCGGCCCAGCCGTAGCGCCCGGGCCAGGTCCCGCAGGCATGGCACCTCCTCCTGCCCGCCGAACCATCGCGGCATGTCCAGATGTACCAGCGCGGCCGCGGCGAGCCCGGAGGTGATCCGGATCTGCCGGTGCGCGGCGGTCAGGGCGCCCGCCAGCCCCAGGTCGCGCAGGACGGCAGGCACGCCCAGGATGAGCAGGGCCTCGGCCTCATCCGGCCGCAGGCCGCGGAGCGGGAACCGGTAGCCGTCCATCAGCCGGCAGCCGCCGCCCGGTCCAGGCTCGGTGACGACCGGCACTCCCGCCGCGCTGAGCGCCTCCAGGTCCCGATAGACCGTCCGGACGCTGACCCCGAGCTCGGCGGCGAGCGCCCGCGCGGTCGCCGCGCCCCGCGTTTGGAGCAGCAGGGCCAGCGAGAGCAGGCGGTCGGCGCGCACGAGCGAAAGGTTAGACGCTATCGCTGACACAAGATGTCAGCGATAGCGGGATAGCGTCCGTCGGATGATCACCTGGACCGAATTCAGCCGGCAGCAGCCGGCCCTGGCCGACGCCGGGCGCAGGCAGTTCTACCAGTTCGGCATCGGCCTGGCGTTCCTGGCCACGGTCAGGCCCGACGGCGCCCCGCGGGTGCACCCGGTCTGCCCGGTCATCAGCGACGCGGGCCTGCACCTGCTCATCGTGGCCGGGCCCAAGCGGCAGGACCTGCGCCGGGACGGGCGCTACGCGCTGCACAGCGAGGCCTGCCCTCCGCCCCGGCAGGACGACGGCTTCGCCCTGGCTGGCCGGGCCGGGGAGGTGACCGATGCGGCGGTGCAGCGGCTGGTCCGCGCCCGGGTGCTGGCCGAACGCGACGGCCAGGTGTGGCCCAGCTTCGACGAAGATGTCATATTCGAACTAGGCATAGAGCGCGCGCTGCTGACGCTGACCAAGGCCGACGGTCCGTTCCCTGCCGGGCCTACCATCTGGAAGGAAGGGTACGGGCCGGGCACATAACCGGTGGGTCCCTCCGGTATCGTTGACTGGCAGTAGCTCAGGGCTCGCGGGGTCTTGGGTCCGAGGGAAGGATCACCGGCACGATGAGCCATGCAGCGGCAGACCGGCACGCCTGGACCGAGCCCGCGGTCGAGGACCTCGGCGGCGGCGTACACCGGATCCCGCTGCCGCTGCCGCTGGACGGGCTGAAGGCCGTCAACGTCTACGCGATCACCGACCCCGGGGGAGTCGACCTCATCGACGCCGGGATGGCGATAGTCGCGGCCAGGGAACGCCTCACCGAGGCGCTGCGCCAGCTGGGCTACGGGCTCGGCGACGTCCGCAACTTCCTCGTCACCCACATTCACATCGACCACTACTCCCTCGCGGTGGAGCTGCGGCGGGACTTCCGCACCCTGATCTCGCTCGGCGAGGACGAGCGCGCGAACATGATGGCGACCAGAGCGATGATCAACGGCACCGGCGGGCACCGGGTCTTCGGCGCGGAAAGCCTGCGCAGGCTGGGAGCGGACGAGCTGATCGGCCGCCTGCCCACGCTAGAGGGGCGCGGCCCCATGTTCGCCGACTGGGAGGACCCCGACCACTGGGTGGCCGACGGAGCCGACCTGGACCTGCGGACGCGGACGCTGCGGGCGGTCCACACCCCCGGCCATACCCTCGGCCATCTCGTTTACCACGACGCCGCGTCCGAGATCATGTTCGCCGGCGACCATGTGCTCCCGCACATCACGCCCTCGATCGGCTTCGAGCCTGCGGGCAACCGGATGGCGCTGCGCGACTACCTCGGCTCGCTCGCGCGGACGCTCGCGCTGCCCGACGCCAGGCTGCTGCCCGCGCACGGCCCGGTCGGCGGCGGCACTCACGAGCGGGTGCACGAACTGCTCGCCCACCACGACGCCCGGCTGGCCGAGACGCTCGACGCCGTGCGGGCCGGCCACGCCACCCCGTTCGAGGTGGCCAAGGCGATCAAGTGGACGAGGCGGCAGCGCCGGTTCGACGATCTCGACCTGTTCGCCCAGATCCAGGCGGTCAACGAGACGGCTGCCCACCTGGAGGTTCTCCTGGTCCGCGGCCAGGTCACCCGCGAGACCTCGCCGACGGGCGCCGACCTCTACCAGCTACCCGGCCAGGGATAGCACTTAGGGCGTGGATGCCACATTCATGCTGCTCAAATGACGTGGCTGGGACATCCACGCCTTATCCCCGAGAAGCGGGCACGTATCACGAGCCACGGATGCTCATCCGGAGCGCAGCAGCACCAGGAGCCCAAGGCCGGGTACGCGCCGTCCGCTCCCGATGAGGCGGGATCGCGCCGTCCGCTCCGGATGAGGCCGGATCGCGCCGTCCGCTCCGGATAAGCCCCGGACAGCCGGATGCCGGGCCCGGCGGGAGGTCGGGCCCGGCATCGTGGTCGGGAGGCGAAGCTAAAGAGGGTGATCAGCTGGCGAAGTCGAGCAGTGGCTGGGCCCGGCTCGGGTGACGCAGCTTGGACAGCGACTGCTTCTCGAGCTGCCGGATCCGCTCGCGGGTCAGGCCCAGGGCCCGGCCGATCTCGTCCAGCGTGTGCGGGTTGCCGTCGTAGAGGCCGAACCGCATGGCCATGATCGTGGCCTCACGCGGCGTCAGCGCGTCCAGCGCCGAACGCAGCTGCTCGGCCATCAGCTGACGGTCGACGAGCTCGGAGGCCTCGGGCGCGTCCACGTCCTCGATCAGGTCGCCGATCGACGTCTCGCCGTCCTCGCCGATGGTGGAGTCGAGCGAGATCGGCTGGCGTGACGTGCGCAGCAGCTCCTCGATCTGGTCCGGGGTCCGGTCGAGCTCAACCGCGAGCTCTTCCGGAGTCGGCTCGCGGCCAAGCCGCTGGTGCATGTCCCGCTCCACGCGCGACAGCTTCGACAGCATCTCCAGCACGTGCACCGGCAGCCTGATGGTCCGGGCCGAGTCGGCGAAGCCGCGCTGGATGGCCTGCCTGATCCACCACATGGCGTAGGTGGAGAACTTGTAGCCCTTGGTGTAGTCGAACTTCTCGACCGCGCGGATCAGGCCCAGGTTCCCTTCCTGCACCACGTCGAGCAGGGACAGGCCGCGATCGCTGTACTTCTTGGCCACCGACACGACCAGGCGCAGGTTCGCCTCGAGCATGTGCGCCTTGGCGCGCCGCCCGTCTTCGGCCACCAGCTCGAGGTCACGCCGGAAATCGTCGTCCAGGCCGGTCGCGGTCTCCAGCTTGTTCTCGGCGAACAGGCCGGCCTCGATCCGCTTGGCGAGGTCCACCTCCTGCTCGGCCGTCAGCAGGCTGGTGCGCCCGATGGACTTGAGGTAGGTGTGGACCGAGTCGCCCATGGCGGGCGTCTGGTCATCCAGGTCGACCTCGGCAAGCTTGTCGGCCTCGCCGAGCGCGGCCGCCTCGGCCTCAAGGCTCACAACATCGGCGTCGGCCAGGTCAATGTCGCCGTCGTCCGCCAGGTCAGACGCGCCCTCCGCCACGTCCGGCTCCTTGGCGGCACGGGCGGGCGCGGAGCGTGCCGGACGGCTCTTGGAGCCTGCCTTGGTCCCTGCCGATTCGGGCTGGGCCAGTTCGTTGGCCAGTCGCACGCCGGACTCGCTCAGCTCACGCAGAATGGACCGTCCCTCGGCCGGCGTGAGTCCTGCCTGGTCAAAGGCCATCCTCAGCTCCGCAAGAGATAGGTGACCCTGGCTTCGCCCGCGCTGGATCAGGTCATCCACCCGGGTCGTGCTCGCCTCGTCATCCGAGTCGGCGATACGCTCGACTGCTGACGTCGCCATGGCGATCCGCGGCATGAGGCACCTCCCTCCTCCTCGTAACAACGCACGCACTACTTACGTCGTTCAAATGGGCTTCCACCAAGTACCCCTCGCCGCCCCGCGTAGTCCTCAGCGGGAGACTTTGTCCGGGCACTAATAAGTAACGCTTTCCGCCTCAATTTGTTCCCGCCGTAGCAGCTCTTGCCGGAGCCGTACGATGTCGTGCTTCCCGCTGGGGAGCATGGGAACAGCGTCGACCGTTACGACCCTGCTAGGAATAGCGTAACGCGGCAGCCGCTCGCGCACATGCCGACGGAGCAATTCCAGGGCCGGCGGGTCGGCGGGATCGGCCGGCACCACCACCGCGACGACCCGTTCGCCCCATTCCGGATCGGGTTGCCCCACCACCGCCGCGTCCCGGACACCCGGGCAGGTCTGCAGGGCCGCCGCCACCTCGCCGGGGACGACCTTGTGCCCGCCGGTATTGATGACGTCGTCCGCCCGGCCGCGCACCGTCAGCCGTCCCGCCGCGTCCAGCACGCCCAGGTCGCCGGTCCGGAACCAGCCGTCGGCCGGCGCGCGCGGCCCGCCCAGGTAACCGGAGAACAGCACCGGCCCGCTGATCCAGATCCGGCCGTCGTCGCGGACCTCGGCCCGCACGCCGTCCAGCGGGATGCCGTCGTACACGCAGCCGCCGCAGGTCTCGGTCATGCCGTAGGTCGTCACCACCGGCACGCCCGCGTCCCGCGCGGCCGTCAGCAGGGCGGGCGGGGCGGCGGCCCCGCCCAGCAGCACCGAGGAGAACCCGGCCAGCGGCGTGCCGGCCCGGAGGAGGAGGCGCTGGAGCTGGGTCGGGACCAGCGACACGTGCGCGCATCCGGAGGCCGCCACGGTCTCCGCGTCGGCGCGTTCGGCCAGCACCGGCTCGGTGCCGCCGGCCAGCGCGCGCACCAGGACCTGCAGGCCGGCCACGTGCGTGACGGGAAGGCAGCACAGCCAGCGCTCGCCGGGCCGGGCGCCGACCCGGTCCAGCGAGGCCCGCGCCGAGTGCCGCAGCGCGGCCGCGCTCAGCTCCACCCCCTTGGGCACGCCGGTGGACCCGGAGGTGCCGATGATGACCGCGGTACCTTCGGCGACTCCCTGGTCGTGTCCCGAACGGACGGTGGTGACTCCCTCGGCATCCTCCACCGAGCCCGGCCCGAGGGCGCCGATCAGCTCGGCCAGCCGCGCGGGCGGCAGCCCGGCGTCGAGCGGGACGATGGCCGGCCCGCTGCCGTCGAGCGCGGCCGCCAGCAACTCGACCAGCCGCGGGGTCGCGCGCTCGACCAGGACCGCGCTCAAGGGACGCAACGTCACGATAGTTAAGGTTAGAACCCCGACTCCTGGAGGTTACGAGTGACCGAATGGCGGCCATGACCGAGCGCAATCATGAAGGTGGGGTCCTAGCGGAGATGATCGGGGGGTTGCGGGCGTTCGCGATCCCGATGCCGGTCAGGTTCCGGGGGATCACGGTGCGTGAGGGCGCGCTGATCGAGGGGCCGGCCGGGTGGGGGGAGTTCTCTCCGTTCGCGGAGTACGGGCCGAAGGAGAGCGCCCGGTGGCTGGCCAGCGCCATGGAGTCCGCGACGCTGGGCTGGCCCGCGGCGGTGAGGGACCGGATCCCGGTGAACGTGACCGTGCCCGCGGTCGGGCCCGAGCAGGCGGCCGCGATCGTGGCCCGGTCGGGCTGCCGGACCGCCAAGGTCAAGGTGGCCGAGCGGGGCCAGGCCGAGGCGGAGGACATCGAGCGGGTCGAGGCCGTCCGGGCCGCGCTCGGCCCGGACGGGAGGATCAGGGTCGACGCCAACGGCGCCTGGGAGCCCGGGCAGGCGGCGCGGGTGCTCCGGCGGCTGGCCCGATTCGGCCTCGAGTACGCCGAACAGCCCTGCGCCACCCTGGACGAGATGGCCGAGCTGCGTCGATATATCGATATCCCGGTCGCCGCCGACGAGTCGATCCGCCGGGCCGAGGACCCGCTGCGGGTGCGTGCCGCGGGCGCGGCCGACATCGTCATGCTGAAGGCCCAGCCGCTCGGCGGGGTCCGCGCGGCGCTCGAGGTGGCGGAGGCCTGTGGTCTCCCGGTCGTGGTGTCGAGCGCCGTGGACACCTCGGTGGGGCTGGCCGCCGGGGTGGCGCTGGCCGCCGCGCTGCCCCAGCTGCCTTACGCCTGCGGCCTGGGCACCATGTCGCTGCTGGCCGGGGACGTGACGGCCAGCCCGCTGGCGCCCGAGGCCGGATCGCTGCCGGTCCGCCGCCCGGCCGTCGACCCGGATGAACTGGCCCGCTGGGAGACCGACCCGGCCCCGTGGCGGGAGCGGGCCGCGGCCGCGGCCAGGTACCTGTCGTGAACCCTTCCACCGCGTTCGGCGTCACCTTCGCCGACGAGCTGATCAGGTGCGGGCTGCGCGAGGTGGTGCTGGCGCCCGGGTCGCGCAGCACCCCGCCGGCGATGGCGTTCTACGAGGCCGCGAGCCGGCAGCGGGCGCGGCTGCACGTCCGGCTCGACGAGCGCTCCGCCTCGTTCACCGCGCTCGGCCTGGCCAAGGCCAGCCGCCGCCCGGTGGCGGTGCTGTGCACCTCGGGCACGGCGGCAGCCAACTTCCACCCGGCGGTGATCGAAGCCGACCAGTCCGGTGTGCCGCTCATCGTGCTCACCGCCGACCGGCCCCCGGAACTGCGGGGGATCGGCGCCAACCAGGTCATCGACCAGATCAAGCTGTACGGCTCCGCGGTGCGCTGGTTCTGCGAGGCCGGCCTGCCCGAGGCCCGGCCGGGCGCGGTCGGCTACTGGCGCTCGCTGGCCTGCCAGGCCTGGGCCCACGCGGCCGGCGCGGCCGGCGGCCTGCCCGGCCCGGTGCACCTCAACCTGCCCTTCCGCGAGCCCCTGGTCCCCGGTGGCGGCGACGACTGGCTTGAAGGGGCGGAATCGCTCGACGGGCGCCCGGACGGGCAGCCGTGGACCCGTTTCCCCGACCGGGACGCGACGCGCGACGCGCTCGAACTGCCCTGGACCGAACGCGGCGTGGTGGTCTGCGGCGACGGCGACTACGACGCGCAGGCCCTGGTCGAGCTGGCCGGGCAGGCGGGCTGGCCGGTGCTCGCCGAGCCCTCGTCCGGCGCCCGCCACGGCCCCGGCGCGCTGTCCGCCTATCAGTACCTGCTCGCGACGCCGGAGTTCGTCCGGGCGCACCAGCCCGACCTGATCGTCTCGGCGGGCCGGCCCGGGCTCTCCCGCGCGCAGATCGCCTTTCTCGGGAACGGCACGGCGCGCAGGCACGTGGTGGTCGCGCAGGGACCCGGCCGCTGGGCCGACCCGCAGCGCGCCGCCACCGACGTCGCGCCCGCCGTCCGGCTCACCGGGGTGCCCGGCGGCACGGGCTCGCCGGAGGGCTGGCTGGACCGCTGGCGACGAGCCGACGAGGCGGCGCGCCGCGCGGTGGACGCCGTGCTTGACGAGGACGAGAACCTGACGGAGCCGCGGCTCGCCCGGGACCTGGCCAGCGCACTGCCCGAAGGAGCCCTGCTGTGGTGCGGATCAAGCCAGCCCGTTCGGGACATTGATCTCGGTCTTCCTCCCCGTGCGGACCTGCTCGTGCTGGCCAGCCGCGGTACCAGCGGAATCGACGGCACCACCTCGTCGGCGATCGGCGCCGCGCTGGCCCACGGCGGCCCGGCGTTCGCGCTGATCGGGGACCTGACGTTCCTGCACGACGCGCCGGGCCTGGCCCTCGGCCCGGACGAGCCGCGTCCCGACCTGTGCCTGGTCGTGGTCAACAACGACGGCGGCGGCATCTTCTCCGCCCTGGAGCAGGCCGCGTTCCCCGGCCCGTTCGAGCGGCTGTTCGGCACCCCGCACGGCGCCGGCCTGCACCACCTGGCCGCCGCGTTCGGCCTGCCCTACCAGCGGCTCGAGCTGCCGGGCGACCTGACCAAGGCGCTGCAGGGCACCGGACTGCGGATGGTGGAGGCGCAGACCAGCCGGGCGGCGGGCGCCAAACTCCGGGCCAGGCTGCGCGCCGCGGCCGCCGCGGCCATCCAGCTGCTGTAGCCGCGTCCTGATGGCACGCGGGCCACGGAAAGCTCTTCAGCACATCTGGCACCGTCGGTACCAGGCTCAAAGGCGTGGATGCCACATCCACGTCGTTTGAGCAGCATGGATGTGGCATCCACGTCGTATGAACGAGCGGGCCGATGCTGCGGATCAGGGTTTCGGCGGTCACAGGAGCCTACTGGCAACGCACGGGCACCAAGAGCAAGGCCAGAGCCCGCGCCGTGCCCGCCCAAAGGTCAGCTCAGGCCAACCGGCATTTCGCTCCCAACGACGTGAACGCGGCATCCACGCCGTAACCGTCCGGCACGGAGTGCCGCGAGGTCTGCTTTTGTGCCCGGAGAACGCTCGATTACTGGCTGGCGCCGCGGCGGCGGTCCGGGATCATCGATGTGAGCTGCTCAATGTCGTAGCGGGCCCGCAGTTCGATGATCGCGGCCTGATCCGGCGGGCCGGGACGGCTGAGCAGTTCCGCGATCCCCTCCAGGTACTGCTCGTGGCCGGACGGCGTGACCAGGAACAGCATCCTGGCCGGCGCGGTGCCCGGGTTGGTGAAGGCGTGCGGGCAGCCAGCCGGCACGAACATGAGGCTGCCGGGGCCGCCGCGGGTCACCTTCGCGCCGTCGGCCGACTCCCACGCCGTCCAGTCAGCGGACGCCCTGGTCCGTGGCTCGAACGCGAGCAGGTCGAGTTCGCCGTCCAGGATGTAGAAGATCTCCTCGGCCTCGGAGTGCCGATGCGCCCCGACATCGAAGCCCGGCGCCACCTCGGCCTCGAAGGCCGACCACGTGCCCGACTGCCCGGCGCCCACCTTGAGCGTCATGCCCGCGCCCCGGATCCGGTGCCCGGCGCCTGGCGGCAGCACAATCCCGTCAGCCATGTTCGTTCGTCCCTTCGGTGCGTTCCGCTCGTTATGTTAGGGACGATGACGGGATCGGTTCTGGTACTGATCGTGCTACCCAGCGGGCCGCGTGAGCGCCGGTAGCCGCGGCCAACTGGCGGACTTCCTGCGCTCCCGCCGGGCCCGGCTGACTCCGGCCGACGTCGGGCTGCCCTCCGACAGCGAGCCCGGCCGGCGCAGGACTCCCGGGCTGCGCCGGGAGGAAGTCGCCGAGCTGTCGGGGGTGGGCGTCACCTGGTACACCTGGCTGGAACAAGGCCGTAAGATCCCGGCGTCGCCCCAGGTCGTCGACGCGCTGGCCCGGGCGCTGCGGCTCAGCGCCGACGAGCACCGCCACCTGAGGGAACTGGCCGGGCTGACCGCGGCGGCGGAGGCGTCCGGCGATGACCTCCAGCCCCGGCTGAAGCGGCTGGTCGACGCCGCCGCCCCGAACGCCGCCTGCGTCTACGACATCCACTTCGACTACCTGGCCTGGAACGAGCCCTACCGGCGGATCCGGCATGATCCGGCCGGGCTCCCAGCGGGCCGGCGCAACCTGCTGTGGATGATGTTCACCGACGCGGAGAACCGCGCCCGCATGACCACCTGGGACCGGGCCGCGCGGGCCCTGCTCAGCCAGTTCCGGGCCTCCGCCGGACGGCACCCGGGCGACCCGAGGTTCGCCGAGCTGGTGGCGGCGCTGACCGAGGCCAGCCCGCGGTTCCGCGACTGGTGGGCGGAGTACCCGGTGCGGTACTTCCGGCCCGCCAGGATCCGCCTCAGGCACCCGCAGGCCGGCCGGATCACCCTGGAGCTGTTCCAGCTGCGGCTGGAGGATGACCCGGGCCTGCTCATGGTGATGCAGGTCCCGGCCGACCCGACCAGCCGGGACCGGGTCGCGGCGCTGCTCGCCGGGCCGCCGTCGCCGTCGTCGTGAAAAGGGGTTCGGTCATGTTCCAGCCGGTCAGCGCTGACCCGCCCGCGGACCTGGTGCGGCGGATCACCTTCGTGCCATTCCTGCACGATGGCCGGTGCGTGCTCATCGACGAACCGGGTGGCCCGGCGCTGCCGTCCGGGGAGGTGCTGGACGGCGAGGACTACCTGCTCGATACCGTGCTGCGGGTGCCGCTGCAGACGGCAGGCTTCCGCTACCAGCGGTTCCACCCGTTCGGCCTGGACCGCGGCCACCTGTACGCGTGGATCGAGGGCGGCCCGTATACCGGAAGCAAGCCGCACCGGACCGCGGCGCTGCGCTTCTGCTCCGCCGGGGAGGCGTCCCGGCGGCTGCGGGAACACGGTGAACCGGTCCTCGCCGCCACGGTGCTAGCCGCGGCCGAGTCGTACCGGACCGTGGACGAGCAGGCGTTCTACGCGGACATCCGGCGCACCCTGGAGCCGGCCTACCTGCGCGAGACCACGCCCCAGCAGGGCTCCGGCTTCGGCGGCGACGAGCGGGAATGGGAACAAGCCCGGCGGCACGTCACCGAGGGGATCGAAGGCGGCGGGACGTTCCTCGACGTGGGCTGCGCGAACGGGCTGCTGATGGAGTCGGTGGCGGCCTGGTGCGCCGAGAGCGGCCTGGCCGTCGAGCCCTACGGCGTCGATATATCGCCTGCGCTCGCAGAGCTCGCCAGGCGCCGCTTGCCCCGGTGGGCCCATCGCATCTGGACCGGCAACGCCGTCGCCTGGCGGCCGCCCGGCGGAATGCGCTTCGACTATGTGCACATCCTGCTCGACTGCGTGCCCCAGGCGCGCCGCGCCGACCTGGTCCGGCACCACCTGGCTCACACCGTCCGGCCGGGCACCGGCCGCCTGCTGGTCAGCGACTACGTCGCCGATCTGGTCGCGGGTCACCCGGCCGCCGCGGAGACGCTGACCGCCCTGGGCTTCCGCGTCGCGGGCCGGACCAGCGGGGGAGAGCGCCCCGGCCGCCCGCCCGCCCCCACCGCCTGGATAACCGCCGCTAGTGATGAGCTCCGAGACGTGTGAACCCGTACCGACATTCACAGGCCGGGGCTTCAAGCCACGAGCCTGGGCATCCATCCTGCCCGTTCGGCCTCATCCCTTTAACCCCGGCCGATTGGCGACAGTCATCATGTACCCCGCCTTGCGGGCATAATGAGGCTGACTTGGCATCCTCCACTCGACCGAAGGCCGGGGGATTCCAGCCGCGGCTCGCGTCACGCTGTAGGTTCGCGGTTCACAGGCCGGGTAGTCCCGTCGCCTCCCCGCGCAGCCACGGCATACCCTGCCGCGGTTTGGTGCTGAGTCGTGCAGGTGCCCGCTTGGTTATCGCGGACATGTTCGGTAATACCACGCGGAGGAAGGGAGGAGCGGTATTCTTCCGGTATAAAGCCCCGGAGTCCACGCCGCAATCCTCATGACGCTTACACAGCTCAACGCGTTCGTCCTGGTCGCCCGGCTCGGCTCGGTGACCGCCGCCGCCAACGCGCTGGGCGTCAGCGAATCAGCGGTCTCCCAGGCCCTGTCGGCTCTCCGGCTGCACCTGGGCGATCAGCTGGTCACCCGCGGGCCCGTCGGCATGACGCTGACCCCGGGCGGCTCCCGGCTGCTGGCCACCGCGTCGCAGATCGTCGTGCTCGGCGCCGAGGCGCACGCCGCCGTGCGGGCCGCGCAGGGCGCGCCCGAGCAGCTGCGGGTGGTGTCCACCTCCACCGTCGCCGAGTTCATGATCAGCCCGCTGACCGAGGCGTTCTCCCGGCGCTTCCCCGGCTCGGTCGAGGTGTCGGCCGGCGTCGCGGTGACCAAGGAGATGAGCGTCCTGATCGCCAACCGGCTGGCCGACGTGGCGATCTCGTCGTCCATACCGGAGGACCCGGGCATGGCGCTGGCGACCGAGCCGATCTTCAAGTACCGGCTCGTGGTGGTGACCGCCGGACAGCCCCGGCTGCGCGGCGGTCCGCAGCAGTGGCTGTGGTTCGTCGACCCGTCCGGCACCGATCCCGGCAGCGAGACCGGCCAGATGCTGACCGGCCTGGGCATCCCCGAGGACCACGTGCGGGTGTTCCCTAACCAGACCGCCGCCTGGGCCGCCGCGGCCGACGGAACGGGCGTCGCGCCCGCGGTCGAGCACCTGGTCGCCCAGCGGCTGCGCCGCGGCGAGCTGTCCCGCGTCGAGGCGCCCGGCTGCAAGCTGGACGCCTGCTGGCACGTCACCTTGCTGGAACGGCAGCACCAGAGCGCGGCGGCCAGCTCGTTCCGCCGCTACCTCGGCACGCCTGAAGCCATGCACCTGATGCGCTCGCCGGCTGGCGGGGTGCCGCCGTCCCGGTTCAGGCCGCCGGTCTACGTCACGATCTGGAGCTAGTCTCGCTGAGACTTCTTAGCCCGCTACCAGCCCGTACTCGCCAGACTTGGGGGACGGGGCCACATCATAAGCAAGCACTTATTCGCCCGTTGCAGGGCCGTCCGGCCCAGCGGATCATGGTGACGCGTTACGAGTAAATGGCGCTTGTCCAGCGGCAGGAGCGTGCGCATGCGAATCGAATCCGACGGGCACAGCCGCGGGAACCCGCGGCTCTACGAACTGATCGAGCACGCCCCGAAGACCGGGAAGAGCCCGACCGTCTGGGCCTGGCCCGAACTGATCGACTACCTCAAGGTCGCGGGCCAGCCGGTGGCGGGCCCGTGGCCGCCGCACCAGGAGCCGCGGCCCGACCCGGACTACGAATCGCTGCCGGTAGCGGTGCCCGACCCGGAGTCCCGGCCCGCCGCGGTCCGGCCGGAAGCGGCGCAAGCCGACCCCGAACCCTAACCCCGCGCCCGAAGGACACCTGGAGGATCATATGTATCCGTCGCGGTTCCGGTACGAGGCGCCGCGGTCGCTCGACGAGGCGATCAGCCTGCTGCACGACGGCGGGGACGAGGCCAAGGTGCTGGCCGGCGGCCAGAGCCTGGTCCCGCTGATGAAGCTGCGCTTCGCTTCACCGCAGCTCGTCGTGGACATCAACAACGTGCCCGGGCTGGGCTACCACCGGGCCGAACCGGACGGCAGCCTGCGCGTCGGCGCCCTGTGCCGGCACGCCGACCTGGAACGCTCGGGCCTGCTGAAGACCACGCAGCCGACCATGGCCGCGGCCGCCCCGCTGATCGCCGACCCGATCGTCCGCAACCGTGGCACCCTGGTCGGCTCGCTGTGCCACGCCGACCCGCAGGGCGACTGGGCCTCGGTGGTGCTGGCGCTCGGCGGCTCGGTGGTCGCGCGGGGCCCCCGCGGCACCCGCACCATCCCGCTCGACGGCTTCGTCACCGGGCCGTTCCAGAACGTCCTCGACCCGGACGAGATCGCGGTCGAGGCCGTCATCCCCGCGGCGCAAGGCGCCAGGTCCGGCGGCTACCTCAAGCTGGAGCGCCGGGTCGGTGACTTCGCCACGGTCGGGGTCGCGGTGGCGCTCGAGACCAGCGGCGGGAAGGTGACCAGGGCGGGCATCGCGCTGACCGGGGTCGGCGGCTCCACCATCGGCGCCACCGAGGCGGCCCGGGCCCTGACCGGGCAGCCGCTGACGGCCGAGACCATCGAGCAGGCCGCCGAGCTCGCGGCGCAGGCCGCGCGGCCGAGGACCGACCATCGCGGCAGCGCCGAATACAAGCGGCACATGGTGCGCACGTTCGTGCTGCGGCTGCTGAGCCGCGGCGACGCGGCAGAACCAGCGGAGAGGGCGGCCTGATCATGACGATCGTCTACGAAGACCACGAGGGCCAGACCACGGACGTCCCGGTACGCCGGATCAAGTTCACGGTCAACGGCGAGAAGAAGGTCGCCGAAGTCGAGCCGCGGCTGCTGCTGGCCCACCTGATCCGCCGCGGGCTCGGCCTGACCGGCACCCACATGGGATGCGACACCACCAACTGCGGCGCGTGCACCGTGCTGGTCGACGGGCGCCCGGTCAAGTCGTGCACCATGCTGGCCGTCCAGGCCGACGGGCACGAGATCA
>Ga0306924_10002371_pt1 | contig 17766 bp, 14 predicted proteins | sample sta12Can44000111_FD_203756 | JGI IMG/M metagenome (GOLD analysis project Ga0306924, IMG submission 203756) | Lab enrichment of tropical soil microbial communities from Luquillo Experimental Forest, Puerto Rico - statanox.12C.anox.44.000.111 (v2)... | ecosystem: Environmental > Terrestrial >...
TTCCCGCAGGGCCTTCACTTCCGTCCCGTGCAGGACCAGTCCCGCCTCCAGCCGTTCCAGAAGGTGATAGTTATAGCTCGCCGCCCGGTTCTGAGCGACGATCTGCTCTCCCTTTTTGTTGACGTCTCGACCCTGTTTGCCCGCCGCCCTGGCCATAACAACCCAATATAGCATTCCTTCTAAAGGCCATTAGCATATGCACGACAGCCAACCCATCGCTTCTTGTCGCGCCTCTAAGCCAATGCTAGAGTGGTACAGCTTTTGGTCGCGGCCCGGCTAACGTACACGGAGAGCGCATGGGTAGTCGACGGATTTTGATTTTGTGTGCCTTTTTAGGCCTGCTAGCCGCTGGCTGCCCAAAGGGCCACGATCACTACGAGGCCGCCCGCAAAGCGGAAGACCTTCAGGACTACGACACCGCACTGCAGTATTATCAGAAAGCGCTCGCAACCGATCCGCAAAACGCCGATTACCGCATCAAGTACAACCAGATGCGTTTTGAGGCCGGCGCTTACCACATCAAAAAGGGCCAGGACCTGCGCGAAAAGGGCGACCTTCAGGGCGCCGCCGCCGAATTCCAGCACGCCGCCACCATCGACCCCGGGAGCCCCGTCGCCGTCCAGGAATTACGCAATACGGTTGACCAGATCAACGACTTGGCACGTAAGCAGGATGAAGCGGCCGCCGGTCCCAACAATACGGTCGAGTCCGACTTGGCCGCAGGCCCTCCCGAACTCAAGCCTCTGTCCGACGCGCCCGTCAGCCTCAAAATGGTCAACGACGTTAAGGTCATCTTTGACACCATCGCCAAACAGGCCGGCATTAATGTCATCTACGACCCGGATTTTCCCGCCCGCCGCGTCTCGGTCGAGCTGAACAACGTCACCCTCCAGCAGGCTCTCGATATCGTCAGCATGCAGAGCAAGACCTTCTGGAAGCCAGTCACTGAAAACATCATCTTCGTCGCCCAGGACACCACGCAAAAGCACAAAGACTACGACGAACAGATGGTGGAGACTTTCTACCTCTCGAACACGGTTCAGTCCCAGGACCTAACCGAAATTGCCAACGGCCTGCGGCAGGTTTTGAACCTCACCAAGGTTCAGCAGCTCAACTCACAAAACGCAATCATCGTGCGCGATACCCCCGACAAGCTGGCCATCGCCCGCCGCTTGCTCAAGGACATCGACAAAGCCAAGCCCGAAGTCGTCATTCAGGTCGAAGTTCTTTCTGCCAGCTTGGACCGCCTCCGCGACTTGGGCGTCTTACCCGGCCAGACCGCCAGCATTGCGTTTACTCCTCCGGGTACGACCGTTACCCCCGGTACCTCGGGAAGCGGAAGCAGTACCGGCTCAAACTCAACGACGACCGGCGCACCGCTCAAGGGCTTTTCGTTCAGCGCAGGCGACTTCACCATCACGCTTCCTGGCGCGACCGCGAACTTCGTCCTTACCGACACCGCGAGCAAGATCATCCAAAATCCCGAAATCCGTTCGATTGACGGGCAGCCCGCCAAACTCAATATAGGCAGCCGTGTGCCGATCGCAACGGGCAGCTTCCAGGCCGGCGTGGGCGTGGGCACCACCTCGGTCAACCCGCTGGTCAACACGCAATTCACCTACATCGACGTCGGCGTCAACGTCAACATCACACCGCGCATTCACCCCAACCACGAAGTCAGTCTCAAGGTCGCCCTCGAGGTCTCGCAGGTCACGAGCTTCCAGACCATCGGCGGCATCCAACAGCCGGTCATCGGTCAGAACAAGATTGAACACGACATCCGCTTGCGCGAAGGCGAAGCCAGCATTCTGGGCGGCCTCTTTTCCAAAACCGACAGCAAAACCGTCAACGGCTGGCCCGGACTCGCGCAGATTCCGCTGATGAAGTACCTGTTCTCCGAAAACAAGACCGATCGCCAGGAAAACGACATCCTGATCGTTCTGATTCCCCGCATCGTGCGCCTGCCGGATTGGACCCGCGCCGACCTGAGGCCGATCTCCTCAGGCGTCGAGCAGAACATCACCGTACGCAGGCAAAGCGAGATTCGCACGCCGGGAACCCAAGCGCCTGCGCAGCCGGCTCCTGCTCAACCGCAGCCGGCTCCTCTGCCGCCCCCGGGGGCCGCTCAGCCGCAAGCCGCCAATCCGCAGGCCGCCGCGTCCGGGCAAAATGCGCGCCTGCGCTTTGATCCGCAGGCTCTGACGCTGGCAACCGGGCAAACCGCGACCCTCGGCGTCGCCGTAGACAACGTCAACGATCTTTACTCGATTCCGATGATGCTGCAGTACGATCCGGCCGTCATCAGCGTCGAAGACATCCAGCACGGCACTTTCCTGTCAAGCGGCAATCAGGAGATCGCCATCGTGCAAGGCGGCGACAAGTCCAAGGGACAGATCATGATCGCCGCGACCCGGCAGCCGAACACGCCCGGCGTCAGCGGCAGCGGCACATTGCTCGGTATTGTAGTCAGGGCGGTCGGCGCCGGCGCCAGCAACATTTCGATTGTTCAGGTCAATGCCAAGGATTCCCAGCAAAAGCCCCTGCCCCTGATCACAACCGAGGCCAGCATCCAGGTGAAGCCGCAGTAGCATCTTAAGAGCGTTGGTTTACCTGGAGTGACTTTCTGAAAGCTGCCGCTTTTATTGCGTGTCGGCTTGGCGCTATATTTGAATCAGTCGGGATTACGGCCATCGAAGTCCGGCATTCGCAATCATGAAACGCGTCCATCCCCAATCCGGCATGACTTTGATCGAGCTCATTATCGCCTGCTCGATTCTGGTGATTCTTGCTTCCGCGGCACTGCCGGTGGCCCGCTACTCGATCGTCCGCGGCAAAGAAACTGAGCTGCGTCGCGACTTGCGCGAGATGAAAGACGCCATCGACCGCTACAAGGATCTGGCGGACCAGCAGAAGATCCGCGTCGAAGTCGGCAGCGAAGGCTATCCGCCGGACCTCGAGACACTCGTAAAAGGAGTGCAGGTTGGCACCGGCGACAAAAAAGTCCGCTTCCTGCGTAAAGTTCCGGTTGACCCCATGACCGGCCAGGCCGATTGGGGCATGCGCTGCGTCTCGGATGACGCTGACTCGCAGAGCTGGTGCGGCAAGAACGTGTTCGATGTCTATTCGAAGTCGCAGGCCACAGCCCTCGACGGAACCAAATACTCCGATTGGTGAGTTTATGAAGAAGAATCGTCGCTATCGTAAATCGCGCGGCTTCACGCTGATCGAACTGCTCATCGTTATTTCGATCATTCTGATTCTTGTGGGTATGGCCGCGACCAACTACCGGAGGACGATCATCCGGGCCAACGAGACCGTCCTGAAGCAGGATCTGGTCGAAATGCGGAAGGCCATCGACAACTATACGCTCGACAAGCAGGCTGCTCCGCAGTCTCTCGACGAACTCGTCCCCGACTACCTGCGCTCGATTCCGAAGGACCCGATGACGCAGACTAACGATTGGGTGCCCGACGTCGAGCCGGTGGTCTTGAGCCCGGATCAGGCCGGCTCCGGCATTACGAATGTCCACTCCGCATCCGATAGAGTTTCGCCGTTTGAAGGCACCGCCTACAACACTTGGTAATTCGCGCGCTCCTGTTGCGGCCCTTGGCCGCCTGCGTTGCACCGCTTCTCTTCCTGCGTCATACTCATTTGCGTCACCTGATGCGGTGATTCCCCGCCCTCGGGCAAGCACAACCCTAGGTTCAGGCGCTCCGCCGCTCGCGAATCATGAGCCGTCCCAAGCTCGAAAAAATCTCTGACCAGAGAGCTCTGGCTCGAAGGCAGGGCCTGCAGTCGTTGCGCGACCGCAAATGGAGCGCCGCGTTCTCACTGCTTTCCGACGCCGACCAGGCTGCAGCCCTCACCGGCGATGAACTCGAAGCTCTCGCGATTGCCGCCCACCTCAGCGGGAATGAAAGCCGCGCGCTCGAACTCCTGGCTCGCATCCATCAAGCGCATCTCGACGCCGGCAACGTTCGCCGCGCCGCGCGCTTTGCCTTTTGGCTGGGCTTTATCGCCTTGAACGATGGCCAGTATGCGCAATCAAACGGCTGGCTGGCTCGCGCCAGCAGGCTACTAGAAGGCCAGGAAGCCTGCCCAGAACGCGGCTACCTGCTGATTCCCTCGGGCATCCGCGCCGCGCGCGGCGGCGAAATTCAGGCTGCCGCCGCCGCGTTTATTCGAGCCGGGCAAATCGGCAAAAGCTTCGGCGATAAGGATCTCATGACCATGGCGCTCAACGGCCATGGCCGCGCGCTCATTCGCGGCGGCGAACACGCCAAAGGCAACAAGTTGCTCGATGAAGCCATGGTTGCCGTGATCGCCGGCGAAGTTTCGCCTATCGTTGCGGGCGGAGTGTACTGCAGCGTCCTAGAGGCCTGCCGCGAGACGCACGACGTGCGCCGCGCCCAAGAGTGGACCAGCGCTCTCGACCGCTGGTGCGCCGATCAGCCCGAACTTGTCCCCTATCGCGGCCATTGCCTTCTCTACCGCGCCGAACTGCTCCAACTGCGCGGTTCCTGGCGCGAAGCACTCGAGGAGACCCAAGGAGCGCGTGAACGCCTTTCGCAGCCCACCGCAAAGCCTGCGTTGCCCGCCGCCCTTTATCGACTCGGGGAACTCCACCGCCTTCGCGGGGAATTTGCCGAAGCGGAAGACGCCTACCTTTCGGCTGCCAAGGCTGGACACGCGGCACAGCCAGGGCTCGCGTTGCTGCGTCTCGCGCAAGGGCGGCTTCTAGACGCGGCGAAATCGATCCGCCGGCACGCCGAAGCAGTCGGAACTCCCGGCCCGACGCCCGGCCAGGCCGAGCTTCTCGAAGCGTGCCTTGAAATTGCGCTCGCGGAGAACGATCTGGAGGGGGCGCGCCGATCGGCTGGCTCCCTGCGTAAGCTCGCCCTGAAATTCCGGGTGCCACTGCTTGAAGCCATGGCGGCTTGTGCGCAAGGCGCCGTTTTTCTCGCCGAAGGGGATGCCCGGCGCGCTCTCCACGCCCTGCGTCGCGGTTGCGCGCTGTGGACTGAACTCGAGGCCCCTTATCCTGCAGCCCGCGCCCGCGCACTGGCTGCACGGGCCTGCCTTGAGCTCGGCGACTGCGATGCTTCGGCTCTCGAACTGGCCGGGGCTCGCAATGCCTTCGAACGCCTCGGAGCAAAACCCGAACTGACCCGCTTGGCCGCGCTCTCACCCGGCGAAGCGCCGCGCGACTCGCGGTTAAGCCCTCGCGAAATTGAAGTCCTCCGCCTGGTTGCTTCCGGCGCCGGCAATCGCGCCATCGCGCAAAAACTTTCTCTCAGCGAAAAAACCGTCGCCCGCCACATCAGCAACATCTTCGTCAAGCTGGACCTCAACTCCCGTTCCGCCGCCACTGCTTACGCCTACGAGCATCGCCTGGTATAGGAAATCGTTCGGTCGAACGCGAGCCCCAGCGGCCGCAGGCGAGCACTTTCTGGCTGCATAAATCTACCCATTCGACTTTTCTTGTGGCATGGGTATTCCGCCCGATGTGCGCTGCGAGCCCTTCTTCTACTCTGCAATCACCCAAAAACCGAAAGGGGAAACATCATGCCAACCTCAAGTCCCAAACGAATCCACACCATCGTCGTCGGCGGCGGACAAGCCGGCCTCGCCGTCGGCTACCACCTGGCTCACCGCGGCGTCCGCTTCCTGATTCTCGACGCCGGCCATCGCATCGGCGATGCCTGGCGCAACCGCTGGGATTCGCTGCGCCTGTTCACGCCAGCGCGCTACGCGAAGCTTCCTGGCCTTGGTTTCCCCGCTCCTGGCCACTCCTTCCCGACCAAGGACCAGCTGGCTGACTATCTCGAGGCCTACGCGCAACGCTTCCATCTTCCCGTTCGCACTGGTGTGCGCGTCGAGCGCGTCTCGCGCCGTGGCGATCATTTCCTGGTCTCCGCCGGAGCGGAGCAGTTCCAGGCCGAAAACGTTGTCGTAGCCATGGCCAACTATCAGAAGCCGCGCCTACCGGCTTTCGCAAAGAATCTCGACCCCGGAATCCTGCAGGTACATTCGGCCAACTATCGCAACCCGTCCCAGCTCCGCCCAGGCAAAGTCCTCGTCGTCGGCGCGGGAAATTCCGCCGCCGATATCGCGATCGAACTTTCCCGTACACACACCACCCTGATGTCCGGAAAGGAATCCGGCTACGTTCCCTTTCCCATCGAAAGCTTCTTCTTTCGCTTCGTTGCCATACGCTTTGTGCGTTTCCTGGGACATTACATGCTGTCGCTCGCCACGCCCATTGGCCGCAAGCTGCGGCCGAAAATGCTTCATCGTTCGGCGCCGTTGGTTCGCGTGAAGCCCGCCGACCTCATCGCCGCGGGAGTCGAGCGCCTACCTCGCCTGGCGGATGTCCGTGACGGCTTGCCGGTCCTTGCGGACGGCCGCACGCTCGACGTGCAAAACGTCGTCTGGTGCACCGGCTATCATCCCGGTTTTTCCTGGATTGACCTGCCCATCTTTGAACCGAATGGCGATCCGGTTCACGATCGTGGAATCGTCGCGCGCGCGCCCGGCCTGTTCTTTGTCGGCCTCCACTATCTCTACTCGATGACGTCGGCGACCATCGTGGGCGTTTCGCGCGACGCCAAGCGGGTCGTCGACGCGATCGTCGCCCGCGACCGCTCGCAAGCGGCCGCGTAGCCCCACGGACCCAGGCAACCAGGCCGTCCTCCGTTCCGAAGCACGGCCTGCACATCTCGAAAGGGAGGGCTCTCAGCTGGCGATCGCCGCGTCGGCAATGCCCAGCGCCTGATCCAATGCCGCGACTCCCTGGTCAATCTCGGCTTCGGAGATGATGAGCGGCGGCGCGATCACAAAGTGGCTGATCCACGCCTGTACGCTAACGCCGCGCTTCATCATCTCGGCCGCTACCTGATCGACGACCAAGGGCGTGCCGGAGATTTTGTCCTGCATGGTATTGAGCGGCTGCTTGGTGTCCTTATTCTTGACAAGGTCGACGGCCCAGAACATGCCGAGCCCACGCACCTCGCCGATCGAGGGGTGCTTACTGGCGAGCGCTTTCAATTGGTCGCCGAGATAGGCCCCGACTTTCCTGGCCCGATCTACGAGATGGAGACGCTGCATTTCGTGGATGGTGGCGACGGCCGGAGCGAGCGTCATAGGATGCGCTTCGTAGGTATGGCCGTGGGCGAAGTAGTGATCGTCAAAATGTTTGGCGATTTTTGCGGTGGTGGCGCAGAGACCGAGAGGCACGTAAGCCGAAGTGATTCCCTTCGCTGTAACGAGAATGTCCGGCTGGACATTCCAGTGGTTCATGGCAAACCATTCGCCGGTGCGGCCCCAACCGGTCATGACTTCATCGGCAATCAGCAGGACGCCGTGCGTATCGCAAATCTTGCGCAATTTCGGGAAATATTCTGCGGGCGGGACCAGGACGCCATTGGTGCCAACGATGGGCTCGGCGACGACCGCTGCGACGTTGCTTTCGTTCGAGATCATATGCTCGACGTAGTCCGCGCAGGCAACTCCGCAGGATGGGTAGGTGTGCTTGATGGGACATTGATAGCAGTTGACTTCGGGGGCGAAGAGGAAGCCCTGGCCCTTGCCCAGAGGCTCCATGGCCCAGCGGCGCGGGTCGCCTGTGGCGGCAATCGAAGCCGTGGTTGAGCCGTGATAGGAGCGATAGCGCGCGATGATTTTGGACTTGCCGGTGTACATGCGGGCAATCTTGAACGCGGCTTCGTTGGCATCGGTACCGGACGTGGTAAAGAAGAACTTTTCCAGGCCCTTAGGCAAGACTGCGAGCAGGAGCTCACTCAACCGGGCGCGAGCGTCGGTGGCATAGGAAGGAGCGATATAAGGAAGCGTGCGCGCCTGCTCCTCGATGGCCTTGATGACGGCGGCATTTTTGTAGCCGAGGTTGACGCACATCAGTTGGGAAGAAAAATCGAGGTAGCGCTTGCCGTCGGCAGTCACAAAATAGCAGCCCTCGGCGTCGACGACGTGGGGAGGATTCCAGCTCTTCTGGAAGCGCCAGGTGCCGTAGTTCAACCGTTTGGTGATTTCGGCAACATTCAAAGGGGTCATGGTGGGGTTGGACATGCGCGTCTCCTCAAGGTGCCTCTATTCTACGGGTTTTCCTGCAGGCCGTGAATTTTCTAGGACTCGAGCGCGTTTGCGGGCGCGGGTTCGGGTTCTTCCTGCGGCGCCTTGCCCATGAGCAGGGTGTAGGCGACGGCGGAAACGAGGAAGCCCACAAACCAGGCGTAGTCGTAGAGCCAGCGGAGCGATGGGACCAGCAGGCCGACCAACGCCACGATGACGCCCGCCGCGAGCGCGGCCAGGGCCCGATAGTTGAAGCCCTTCGAGTATTCATAGGTTCCGCCACGCCTGTAGAGGTCGGCAGGGTGGAGCGAGCGGCTGCGCACCACGAAGTAGTCGGCGATCATGATGCCGGCGATCGGGCCGAGCAACCCGGAGTAGCCAACCAACCAGCCAAAAATGTAGCTTTGAAAGTCAGTGAGAAGCTTCCACGGCATCATTAGGATGCCGATCACGCCGGTAATCAAGCCGCCGCTGCGGAAAGAAATGAGGCGCGGGTTCAGATTGGAAAAATCGTTGGAAGGAGAAACGACGTTCGCCGCGACGTTGGTGTTGAGGGTTGCTACAAGCAATGCAAGGAGCGCGATCGAAGCGACGACGGGCTCGTTGAAGCGGCCCAGGAGAGCGACCGGATCCCAGATGGCTTCGCCAAAGATCACGGCGGAGGCAGAGGTGACGGCCACACCGATAAAGGAGTAGAGCGTCATGGCCGTTGGCAGGCCCAGCGCCTGGCCGAGCATCTGCGCTTTTTGCGATTTGGCGTAGCGCGTGAAGTCGGGAATGTTGAGCGCCACGGTAGCCCAGAAGCCGACCATGCCGGTGAGCGACGGGATGAAAAAGTGCAGGAATTCGCCGCTGGTCTTGAATTTGCTGGGCGTGCGCAAAACCGGGCCGAGGCCGCCAGCTTTGCGCGTAATCCACCACAGAAGCAGGAGACCGACTGCCAGCATGAACGGCGCGCCTATGCCTTCTAAAAACTTAATGGTTTCAATCCCGCGCCAGATCACGGCCATGTTGAGCAGCCAGAAGGCGAAAAAGCAGATCCATGGCGTGACGGTGTGAGCGGCAACGGTCGGCCACAGGACGCGCAACATCGAGAAAATGGCCTGGCCCCCGATCCAGCATTGAATGCCGAACCAGCCACAGGCCACGAGCGCGCGGAGGACCGCCGGAATGTTCGCGCCGCGCACGCCGAACGAGGCGCGCACGTAGACCGGAAACGGAATGCCGTATTTCGTACCTGCGTGGGCGTTGAGGATCATGGGCACGAGAACGATGAGGTTGCCTAGAAGAATCGTGCCGATGGCCTGCTTCCAGCTCATACCGCCGGCGATAAGGCCGGAGGCCAGCATGTAGGTGGGGATGCAGACGCTCATGGCCACCCACAGCGACGCATAGTTGTAGGTGCCCCAGGTGCGGCGGCCGGGCGGAATGGCGGCGAGGTCTTCGTTATAAAGCGAGGCATCATGGGCAGCGGCGGAGGCGCCCGTCATTGCCAGGCTCCGCCGCGGGCGGTGCGGCACAGGTAGATTCCGCGCCCCGCTTGTCCCAGGAACTTTCCCTTTTCGACAATCAGTTCCCCGCGCGAAAAAACCTGGCGCGCGTTGCCGCGGACGCGAAAACCCTCAAACATGGAATAGTCCACGCGCATGTTGTGCGTCTTGGCGCTGATGACGTGTTCCGCCTTGGGATCCCAGATGACAATGTCGGCGTCGCTGCCTTCGGCAAGGGTTCCCTTTTTTGGGTACATCCCGAAGATCTTTGCGGGAGCGGAGGAGACGATCTCGACGAAGCGGTTCAGCGAGAGTTTGCCTTCGTTGACGCCGTGGTGATAGAGGAGCTGCAAGCGGTTTTCGATCCCCGGGCCGCCGTTGGGAATTTTGGTGAAGTCGTCCTTGCCAAGAACCTTCTGATCCTCGAAACAGAACGGACAATGATCGGTCGAGACCACTTGCAGGTTGTCGTCCTTCAGGCCGTCCCACAGTTTGGGGAGATTTTCCTTCTCGCGGAGGGGCGGCGTGAATACGTACTTGGCGCCTTCAAATCCCGGACGATTCAGTTCGTCGATCGAGAGCAGCAGGTATTGCGGGCAGGTTTCGGCAAACGCGGGAACGCCGCGGCCGCGCGCTTCGCGGACCTGGTTCAGCGCGTCTTCAGACGACAGGTGGACGATGTAGACCGGAGCATGCGCGATTTCAGCAAGCGCGATGGCGCGGTTGACGGCTTCGGCCTCAGCGATGGTGGGGCGAGTGAGCGCGTGATAGACCGGAGCGGTTTTGCCGTCGGCCAGAGCCTGCTGCACGATGACGTCGATGACGCTCCCGTTTTCGGCGTGCATGCAGATGAGCGCGCCGTTTCTCGAAGTCTGCTTCAAGGCCTTGAAAATCGTGGCGTCATCGACCATCAGGACGTTGGGATAGGCCATGAAGAGTTTGAAGCTGGCGACGCCCTCGCGAACCATTTCGTCCATGTCGTCTAGGCCGGCACCGCCGAGGTCGGTGACGATCATGTGCAGCCCGTAATCGATGCAGGCTTTGCCTTGCGCTTTCTTGGTCCAGGTGTCGAGCGCGTCGCGCATGTGCGTGCCGCGTCCCTGAATCGCGAAATCGACGATCGAAGTGGTGCCGCCGATCGCGGCGGCGCGCGTGCCGGTTTCGAAATCGTCGCTCGAAGTGGTGCCGCCGAACGGCATGTCGAGATGGGTGTGGGCGTCAATGCCGCCGGGAAGCAGGAGCATGCCCGTAGCGTCGAGCGTTTTGTGTCCTGCAGCGGGCAGAATACCGGCGCGTATTTCCTTGATGGTTTCGCCTTCGACGAGGATGTCGGCTTGCCAGGTCTTGCCAGCGGTGACCACCGTCCCGTGCTGGATGAGAAGCCCCATCAGTCGCAGTTCCTTCCCGTGATGGGCGGAGTTGGTGCCGAGGCAGTGCGCTCTTCCCAGGATTGTGGCGGGAGACCCAAATCGATCTGCTCCATCGTGATGCACCCCGGAACCGGGCAGACAAGATAACAGAGATTGCAGCCGACGCATTCCGATTCATCGACGCGCGGGATACGGCCGAGGGGCGTGGGGTAAGGTTCGCTGCCGTTTACAGAAGAAGCGTGGTCGAGTTTGGGGATGGGTGTTACGGCGATGACTTCCCTGCTCTGCGCTTCGCGCCTGGCCGGAGTGGGGTGTCGGTCGTTGTGACCGGCCGCAGTCTCCGCGACTGGGCCTACCCGGTCCATGTGGATGCACTGGTGAGCGCCGTCCCAGCAGGCCGTATAGCAAAGCTGGCACCCGATGCATTTCTCCTCTTGGATGCGGGCGACGATTTTGTAGTTGAGGTTAAGGTGTTTCCATTCCTCGACATGTCGGAGGCTCTTCGCTTCGAAGTCCGAGATCTTCGAAAAGCCTTTTTCGACCATCCAGTTGGCGAGGCCGTCGGTCATCTCTTCGATGATGCGATAACCGTAGTGCATGACGGCGGTGCAGACCTGAACCGTGCTACATCCGAGGAGCAGGAATTCAACGGCGTCGCGCCAGTCGGAGATGCCGCCGATGCCGGAAAGCGGAAGCGCAGCTTCGGGATCGGACTGGACCTGCTGGACCAAGTTGAGGGCGATGGGCTTAACCGCCGGTCCGCAATAGCCTCCGTGGGAGGACTTGCCGTCCACGTTGGGCCGCGGAATGAATGTGTCGAGATCGATTCCGGTGATGGAGTTGATGGTATTGATCGCGGAAAGGCCGTCGGCGCCGCCGCGTTTGGCGGCACGGGCAACCGCGCGAATGTCGGTGATATTGGGGGTAAGTTTGACCAGGACCGGCGTGCGCGCTTTTTCCTTCACCCACGCGGTAATCATTTCCGTGTATTCCGGGACTTGGCCCACGGCGCTGCCCATGCCGCGCTCGCTCATACCATGGGGGCAGCCGAAGTTGAGCTCAAGGCCGTCGGCGCCCGCGTCTTCCGACTGCTGGACGATTTTGTGCCAGGCTTCGCGTCTGGACTCCACCATCAGCGAAGCAATCAGCGCGTGTTTCGGATAGCGCTTTTTGACCTCAGCGATTTCGCGGAGATTGGTTAGAAGCGGACGATCGGTGATGAGCTCGATGTTGTTAAGGCCCATCATGCGCTGGCCGTTCCAATCGACCGAAGAATAACGCGAGGAAACGTTGACGATGGGATCGCCCAGGGTTTTCCAGACAGCGCCGCCCCACCCGGCGTCAAAGGCGCGCATGACTTGCTCGCCGCAGTTGGTCGGAGGAGCAGAGGCGAGCCAGAAGGGGTTCGGCGAATGGATTTTGCCCGCGAAGAGAACGGAGAGGTCGGGCGCCATCGTTCCTTCAGCCATGCGCTGCCTCCAGTTTCCTGCTGATCGCCAGCGCGGAGCGTTTGCCATCGGCGACGGCGTCTACCACTTCGCGGCCGCCATTGACGCAGTCGCCGCCGGCAAAATATTGCGGATGGGCGGTTTGGCCCGTGACGCGATCGACCTGGACGCGACCGCTTTCCACTTTTACGCCGCGGCAGGACTCGAGGAATCGGAGCAAGGGCGACTGGCCGATCGCGGGAATGATCGTGTCGCACGGCACATCAAACTCTGAACCAGGCACTTTTTCAAGGCCCTTGCCGGCCGTACTGCGCATTCGCACACAAGTGATGGAGCTGATTTTGCACGCTGAAAGTTGGATCGCGATAGGCTGCGTCCACCAGCGGAACTCCACACCCTCGGCAATAGCCTGCTGGTACTCGAAGGAAAAGGCCGCCATGTGTTGCCGTTCGCGGCGATAGAGAATCTGGACGGATTGGGCGCCCAAACGGCGGGCAGCGCGCGCGGCGTCGATCGCCGTGTTGCCGGCGCCAATCACCACCACCCGGCTGCCTACCGCCAAATCGCCGGCCGTCTTGTAGCGCTCGATGAAATCGAGAGCATTCGTAACCGACGCATGGTCTTCCCCTGAAATGCCGAGCTTGTGCATGGCCCCCAAGCCGACCCCGAGAAATATGGCGTCGAATTCCGTTTCCAGCCCGCCCAGAGCTTCCGCCGTGATTTCTATAGCGAGCCGAAACTCGACGCCAAGACCGCGGATCATTTCGATTTCACGGAGACTGTCCCCGGGACGAAGCTTGTATTCGGCGACGCCATAGGTATTGAGGCCGCCGGGGAGCGGCTTGCGGTCAAAAACAGTGACGGTGAATCCCCGTTGGCAGAGTTCCGCGGCGCAGGCGAGTGAGGCTGGGCCGGCGCCAATACAGGCGACCTTACCGGTCTTTCTGATGGCGGACGCTTTAGGGAGGGCTCGACCGTTCGCGAGAAAAGCGTCCATTGCGTGGCGCTGCAGGCGGCCGATTTCGATGGGCTCCTTGTTATAGCGGTGATAGACGCAGGCGCCTTCGCAGAGAACGTCCACGGGGCAGACACGGGAGCAGCTGGCGCCCAGAATGTTGGCGTCGAGGATGGTGAGTGCTGCGCCGCGCAGATTGCCCTGTGCGATTTTCTTGATGAAGCGTGGGACTTCGATATGCGTAGGGCAGGCCGCAGTACACGGTGCGTCGAAGCAGTAAAGACAGCGGTTGGCTTCGATGAGGGCGGAGGGAGCGTCAAAAGGCGGATGGAGTTCCGGAAAGCGGGCCACCAGGTCAGGATGCGGTTGGTGTTGGGTCAATGTGCTCACATCCACCTCGTTCCGTGACGGTGAAGCTTAAACGCAACAGCCAGCCGATCCTCGATCCCGCGAGGCAGGACGGGGAAGCAGCAAACCGCGGCTAGGGCTTTACCAGGACATCGTACATGTCCGGGCGGCGGTCGCGGAAAAATTGCCAGGTCTTGCGTACTTCGGATATCAAGTCGAGGTCGAGGTCGGCGGTAAGGACTTCGTCTTTGTCGCGGGAAGCCTGGGCGAAAATCTGACCGCGCGGATTGCAAAAATAGCTGGAACCGTAGAATTCCCCGATGTTCCAGGGCGCTTCGGTGCCGACGCGATTGATGGCGGCGATGAAGTAGCCGTTGGCGGCGGCGTGAGCGGGCTGCTCGAGCTTCCAGAGATATTCGCTGAGACCGGCCACGGTGGCCGAAGGGTTGAAGACGATTTCGGCGCCGTTCAATCCGAGCGCGCGAGCGCCTTCGGGAAAATGGCGGTCGTAGCAGATGTAGACGCCAATTTTGGCGAAGCCTAAATCGAAGACCGGATAACCGAGATTGCCGGGGCGGAAATAGAACTTTTCCCAGAAGCCGGGCGCGACGTGGGGGATGTGGGTCTTGCGATATTTGCCGAGATAGCGGCCGTCCGTGTGGAGGACCGCCGCGGTGTTGTAGTAGATGCCTTCGCCATCGATTTCATACACCGGAACGATGATGGCGACCTCTAGTTCAGCAGCAAGCTTCTGCATCAGCTTGGTGGTGGGGCCGTCGGGAACAGGTTCGGTGAAGTCATACCAGCGGGTTGATTGCTCGGCGCAAAAGTAGGGACCGTAGAAGATCTCCTGCAGGCAGACGATTCTAGCGCCGTTTGAGGCGGCTTTCCGGATCATGGCCACGTGCTTGTCTGTCATGACCTGCTTGATTTTTTCAAGCGGGCTCGCGGGCGGCTCGGCGTTGCTGGCCTGAATCAGGGAGCAGCGGATGATGCGGGACATGGGGCTCCTTGGAAACGTAGGGGTGCCAGTCATCTTACATCGGAGTGAAGGGTTTTTCGTGCGAATCCAAAGCAGACAAAGCTTAATAGGCAGTCTTGTCGGGTTTGGCGAGCCAGGCCTGAAAGATCGCCGAGGCTTCGTCGCGGAGGAGCTGGTTCATGGGGATGCGACGCTGGGGGTGGGGCATGGCGAGTTCGCGGTAGATGAAGGCGTCATCGAAGCCGACAGCCGCTGCATCGGCGGCGGTGGCCGCATAGAAAACCTTTGCTGGACGCGCCCAATAGATGGCTCCGAGGCACATGGGACAGGGTTCACAGGTGGTGAAAAGTTCGCAATGGTCAAGCTGAAAGGACTCAAGACGCTTGCAAGCTTCGCGAATGGCCACAACTTCCGCATGAGCTGTAGGGTCGCTCGTAGCAGTGACGCGGTTGGCCCCGGTCGCGATGAGTGCGCCGTTTTTGGCGATGACCGCAGCAAACGGGCCGCCGCCGTTGCGGACGTTTTCCAACGCCAGGGCTATCGCTTGGCGCATGAAGTTTAAAGACATAAGAGCGTGTTTTTAATTTGCATGGTTTGCGGCGGAAGAGCAAGGGCGGCGAAAAGGCGGCAAGCTCAAGGCGCTACTCGAGCAATTAAACCGAGAGGCGGGCCAGGGCTTCAGCCAGGATCAAGGTGCCGCGAGCAATGTCCTCGGGCGAGGAGTACTCGTCCGGACGGTGGCTCCAGCCATTGCGGCAGGGAATGAAAAGCATAGCGGTCGGGGCGATGCGGGCCATGAACAGCGAGTCGTGATAGGCGCGACTGACCATATCGAGGAATCGGAATGAGTGAGCACGACAGGAATCGGCCAAGACGTGAGTGACCAGAGAAGAACAGTCGGCGGGGGCGTCGGCATTGAGAAGGTCGGTTCGCATGGAAACGGCTCGCTTGCTAGCGATGGCGTTCGCGGCTGCGGCGATCTTCTGCATCACGGAGTCGCGGCGGGGAAGGTCCGTGTCGCGAACGTCCAGGCTAAGCCGCACGCGGCTGGGAATGCTATTGACGGCACCAGGAAAGACATCGCAGATGCCGACGGTGGCGACCGTGTCCGGAGCGTTGGTGGATCGGGCCGCGGATTCTATGGCGAGGATGACTTCAGACGCAGCGCAGAGAGCATCTTTGCGGTCGGGCATGAGCACGCCGCCGGCATGACCGCCGGCCCCTTCGAGAAAAAGGTTGGCGCTGGCCGGAGCGGCGATCCTTTGCACGACACCGAGGGGAGTTTTCTCTTGTTCGAGGATGGCACCCTGTTCGATATGGAGTTCAACAAAGGCTTTGTAGTAGTTGGCGGGGAGTTTGACGGACGAGAGGTCACCCGAGAACTGGGCAGCGTGCCGAAGGCTATCGAGAGAGTTATGGTGGTCGTCGGCCAGCCGGGCGGCGGATTCGGGCGAGAGCACGCCGGAGAGCAGCCGGCTGCCAAGACATCCTACGCCGAAGCGCGTGGGCTCTTCTGAGGTAAAAACAAGGAGTTCGATGGAATGCTTCGGGCGGAAATTGGCCCGCTGCAAGGCGCGGATCGCTTCAAGTGCTCCGAGTACGCCCACAACACCGTCATATTTGCCGGCGTTGGGGATGGCGTCGATGTGGGAACCCGTCCCAACCGCAGGCAGATTGGCGTCAGTTCCCTGCCAGCGGGCAAAGGTATTGCCTATGGCGTCGGTTCGCAGCGACAAGCGAGCCTCGCGGCATTTGGCGCCAAGCCACGCGCGCGCTTCGAGGTCGGCAGAAGTAAAGACCACGCGGGTAACGACGGGCGGCGTGGCTGCGGTGATTTGGGCGAGCTCGTCGATTTCCGCCTGCAGTCGTTGCTGATCGATTTCGAGATTCATGTCAGGGGTCGGCGCGGCGCAAGGGATGGCGGTTCCAATCCTTATAGATCAGATATTTCGCAGGTTTTTTCCCGATCGCACCGAACCATTGCGGGCACCATGGGCCCATCCAGATGAAATCGCCGGCTGTTGTGGGATACCAGGAGTCACCCAGGCGGTAGATACCGCCGCCTTCGAGCATTAGCAGGCCATGCTCCATGATGTGCATTTCAACCATGCTCAGAGCGGCGCCAGGCTGGTAGCTCATGGTGTTGACGGCGAAGTCGTAGGAAGGATGATCGGGAAGAAGGCATCTTACCTGGAGGTCGGGATCGTTGTTCAAGGCTAGAGAGGCGACCGCGTCTTCTGAAGAGACGATAAGCTCGGGAGCTGCGGCGGAGTCCAGACGCTGGTAGGGCTTTTCAACCACCGCGACTCGGCTGCCGTCCTTCGCGGTGACCTTGTGAGAAAGCCCCTCTGGGATATAGGCAAAACCGCGCGGAGCTAAAGCCTGCTGCTTCCCGGACACTTCGAGCTCGATCGAGCCTTCGAGGAGATAGAGGAAACGCTGGGCCGAAGTTGGCCCTAATTGGCCGTTCGGTTCGAATTCGGCCGTGTACTGCGTGAAGGCGGCGCCTATTGCAGGACTCACGTGAATGATAGCTACGGCCTTGGTCATGCCTGGCACGGTGGTGCGGACGAAGGTGTCTGGTGTAAGGAGAAGATGATTGCGCTCGAGCGCACTGCGGGTTTGACCGAGGTGGTGCAAAGGATTATCCACGTGGCGTCCTCTTCAGGAATTCCGGTGAATCGGCGAGCTGTTTGAGCAAATGGCTGCCGCAATCGATGGCGCAGGCGACATCTTCGAGCAGAACCGATTCCGTTGGGTCGTGACTGATGCCGCCCGGGCTGCGCACAAAGATCATGGCGGCAGGAACGCGCGAAGCAAGGATCATGGCGTCGTGGCCGGCGCCGCTCGGCATGCGGTGCGGCGGGCAGCCTGCGGCGCGGATTGCCAGCTCGATTTGTGAAATCAGGAACGGATCCATGGCCACCGCGGGTTGGTTCAAAAAGGTGGCGAAATTCGCGGAAAGCGCGCGTTTCGCCGCAATGTGCTGGGCCATGGTGGACAAACGCTGCACGGATTGCGCGCGAATCTGATCCGATTTGTGGCGAACATCGAGCGTCAAACGGACTTCGCCGGGAATCACGTT
>Ga0306924_10002374_pt1 | contig 17748 bp, 16 predicted proteins | sample sta12Can44000111_FD_203756 | JGI IMG/M metagenome (GOLD analysis project Ga0306924, IMG submission 203756) | Lab enrichment of tropical soil microbial communities from Luquillo Experimental Forest, Puerto Rico - statanox.12C.anox.44.000.111 (v2)... | ecosystem: Environmental > Terrestrial >...
GACCAGCGAGTCACCCGCGTCGGTGATGCCGCGTAAGGAGGGGATCGCGACGAGATCGACCAAATCGGATGGCTTGGCCAGGCGAAACTTCAGGGTCGGAACCAGGGTCATTCCGCCGGCGACGATCTTGGCTTCCTCGTTGGCGCCGAGCAGGCGGGCAACTTCGTCGAGGCTCGTCGGCTGGTGATAGTTGAATTCGTACATCGAGGTTCTCCTATTCGGCGGCGAGCGGGGTACGGTGCTGCTGGATGATCCTCCACAGCTTCTCAGGAGTGGCCGGCATGTCGAGATGCCGCACGCCGAGCGGCTTCAACGCGTCAACCAGCGCATTGGTGATCGCCGCCGGCGCGCCGATCGCCCCGGCCTCGCCGCATCCTTTCACGCCCAGCGGGTTGTGGGTGCACAAAGTGGTGTTGGTGGACAACGCGAAGGCGGGCAGATCGTCCGCGCGCGGCATCGCGTAGTCGTTATATGAGCCGGTCACCAGCTGGCCGCTCGCCTTGTCGTAGACGCACCCTTCGAGCAAGGCTTGGCCGATGCCCTGAGCGAGGCCGCCATGGACTTGGCCCGCGACGATCAGCGGGTTGATGATCCTCCCGAAATCGTCGCTCGCGGTAAAGTTGACAACCGCGACCTGCCCGGTCTCGAGGTCGACCTCGACCTCGGCGATGTGGGCGCCGGACGGGAACGTGAAGTTTTTCGGATCGTAGAACGCGGTCTCGTCGAGACCGGGCTCCAATTCGTCGTGCGGGAAATTGTGCGGCACATAGGCGGTTAGCGCCACCTCGCCCAAGGTTTTTGACCGGTCGGTGCCGGCAACGGTGAACTTGCCGTCCTTGAACTCGACATCGGCTTCGGCCGCTTCGAGCAGGTGTGCCGCGATCTTGCGCCCCTTGGCGACGACCTTGTCCATCGCCTTGACAATCGCGGTGCCGCCGACGGCGAGCGAGCGCGAGCCGTAAGTGCCCATGCCGTAGGGGATCTTGGCGGTATCGCCATGGACGATTTCGACGCTCTCGATTGGGATGCCGAGCGTGTCGGCGACAAGCTGCGAAAACGTCGTCTCGTGACCCTGGCCGTGGCTGTGCGATCCGGTCAGGACCGACACGCTGCCCGTCGGATGGACGCGCACCGCGGCACTCTCGAAGAGGCCAGCGCGGGCGCCGAGGGAGCCGACGACGGCCGAGGGCGCAATCCCGCAGGCCTCGATATAGGTGGCGATGCCGATCCCGCGCAACTTGCCACGCGCCATCGCCTCCCGCCGCCGCGCCTCGAAACCGTGATAATCGGCGGCCTTCAGCGCAAGCTCCAGTGTCGCCCCGTAATCGCCGCTGTCATATTGCAGCGCCACCGGGGTCTGGTACGGGTAGGCGTCCTTCGCGATGAAGTTGCGCCGGCGGAGCTCCGCCGGATCCATGCCGGTTTCGTCGGCCGCTAGATCGACGATGCGTTCGAGCAGAAAGGTCGCCTCGGGCCGCCCGGCGCCGCGATAGGCGTCGATCGGCACGGTGTGGGTGAACACCGCCTTGGTCTCGCAATAGATCGCGGGGGTCGTGTAGGTGCCGGCGAGCAACGTCCCGTAGAGGTAGGTCGGAATGCAAGGGGCAAAAGTCGACAGATACGCGCCCATATTGGCAATCGTCGAAACCTTGAGGCCGAGAAACTTCGCTTGCCCGTCGAGAGCGAGCTCGACATGGGTGACGTGGTCGCGGCCATGCGCATCGGACATGAAGCTCTCCGAGCGCTCGGCGGTCCACTTGACCGGCCGGTTCGCTTTGCCGGCGGCCCAGGTCACGATCGCCTCTTCGGCGTAATGGTAGATCTTGGAGCCAAAGCCGCCGCCCACATCGGGTGCCACAACCCGCAACCGTGCCTCGGGGATGTGCAGCACGAAAGCGCCCATCAGCAGCCGGATCACATGCGGGTTCTGGCTCGTCGTGTAGAGCGTGTACTCGCCGGTCGCGCGGTTGAACTCGCCGATCGCGGCGCGTGGCTCCATCGCGTTGGGAACGAGCCGGTTGTTGGTGAGGTCGAGGCTAACGATCCGGGTCGCCTTGGCGAAGGCGGCGTCGACCGCGGCGAGATCACCGAGCTGCCAATCGTAGCAAAGGTTGCCCGGGGCCTCGCTGTTGACCTGGGGCGCGCCCGGCTGGAGGGCGGCAACCGGGTCGATCGCGGCGGGCTGCTCGGTGTAGTCGACATTGATCAGCTCGGCCGCATCGCGTGCTTGAGCCAGGGTCTCGGCGACGACCACCGCAACCGGGTCGCCGACATAGCGGACCCGATCGACAGCGAGAACCGGGTGCGGCGGCTCGGCCATCGGCGACCCGTCCTTCGAATGGATCTGCCAGCCGCAAGGTAGGCCCCCGATGCCATCGGCGGCCATGTCCTTGCCGGTGTAAACCGCGACCACCCCGGATGCGCGTTGCGCTGCGGTGGTTTCGATCCCCCTGATCTGTGCGTGGGCATGCGGGCTACGCAGGATAAAGACGTGGAGCTGGCCCGGACGGTTGATGTCGTCGGTGTAGGTGCCCCCTCCAGTCAGAAAGCGGTAATCCTCACGCCGTCGGACCGGAGTTCCGATTGTGGCCACGGCGCTACTCCGCGGCCGCTCCATGGACGTTGGGCGGCGCCTCGCCACGCATTACGGCCGCCCCCTCGGCGATCGCCAGCACGATGTTGTGATAACCGGTGCAGCGGCAAAGATTGCCCTCGAGGTATTCGCGGATCTGACGGTCGGTCGGGTTCGGGTTGTTTTTGACCAGGTCGAGCGCGCTCATAACCATGCCTGGGGTGCAGAAGCCGCATTGCAGTGCATGGTTGTTGCGGAATGCCTCCTGCATTGGATGGAGCGTGTCGCCGGTCGCCACGCCCTCGATCGTTAGCACCGAGTGACCGTCGGCCTGAACCGCCAGCAGAGTGCAGGCCTTGACCGCCTCGCCGTCGACATGGACCACGCAGGCGCCGCATTGGCTCGTATCACAGCCGACATGGGTGCCGGTCAGTCCGAGCTGCTCGCGCAGCAGCTGCACCAACAAGGTCCGACCCTCGACCGTCGCCGATACCGGCTTGCCGTTCACGGTGAGGCTCACCGTCTTTTGCATCCCACACCTCCCTGCGTCACGCATTCCGGCCGCCACGGGGCAGCCACGGCGGTGCGGAGTTTCGTGCCGGCTCCGCTTCGGGTCAAGGCGTTACCGCGCTCGGCGCGACCCTCCTAGCGAGTGAAAAAATAGAGCAGCAGTATGATGATCACGGCCAGCCCGGTGACCCACACCGCCGGCGAGAGCCTGATACCCGCAGGTTTTGGCTGGGGCGCCGGCAGCGGAGGTTCGGCGGTAACCGGCTCCGGCTCGGCGACGCGAGGCTTCGGCGAGACCTCGCTATCGCCCGTCATGGCCGGCGCCGATGCAGGCTGTTCCGGGCTTATTGCGGCTGCCGGTGCCGGCTGCTCGGGCGCCATAACCGCGGCGAAGTGCCCGAAGAAGTCGTTCGCCATTTTGCGCGCCACCCCGTCGATCAGCCGCGAGCCAACCTGGGCGAGCTTGCCGCCCACCTGCGCCTGAACCGCATAGGTCAGGACCGTTGCGGTACCGTCTTCGGCGAGGTTGACCTTGGCGCCGCCCTTGGCAAAGCCAGCCACGCCGCCGCTGCCCTCGCCGCTGATCGTGTAGCTCTGCGGCGGGTCGAGGTCCGACAAGGTCACCTTGCCGCCAAAAGTGGCCCTTACCGGTCCCACCGAGGCGACGACCCTGCCATTGAACTCGGTGTCCGACACCCTCTCGAGTGTCTGGCAGCCGGGGATGCACTGTTTGAGGATTTCCGGATCGTTGAGCCCTTCCCAAACGCGCTGGCGCGGTGCGGGGATGCGAAATTCGCCGGTCATCTCCATCGGGCAATCTTCCTTTTTTGCGTACCCGAAGTGTGGTCGGCGATAAAGGCGATTGCAACGGCGGCGCGGGGAATAAGATAGCCGCTGCCGCGGTCTTCCATGGTGCGGGGTAGAGCGGATGGCGTGGATCGCCGAGCGGCGTCGTCGCAGCCGATTCGAGAGCGTGGTGCTGCCGCATCTCGACGCCGCCTACGCGTTGGCGCGGTGGTTGACGCGGAACGATGCCGATGCCGCTGATGTCGTGCAGGAAGCGATGCTGCGGGCGTTTCGCTACTTCGACACGTACCGTGAGGGCGATGCAAAGAGTTGGATACTGAGGATCGTCCGCCGCACCTGCTACAGCTGGCTCGAACGCAACCGGCCGACCGATGTTGTACCGCTTGATGATGAGGAGGTGCTCGACAAAGGGGACGTGAACGGACCGGTGGCGACCGGCAATACCGAGGCGCTGCTCCAAAATCGCTCCGATCTGCGGCGTCTCGATGTGCTGATTGAGGCGCTACCCGCACCGTTGCGCGAGGTGATCGTACTGCGCGAGCTGCAGGAGCTGGGCTACCGCGAGATCGCCGAGGTCACCGGTGTGCCGATCGGCACCGTGATGTCGCGGCTCCATCGCGCCCGCGCCGCACTGCGCCGGGGCTGGGACGGAAAGGACATTGGTGATGCAGTGTGACGAGATCCGCTCTCGACTCGAAGCCTATGTCGACGGTGAGCTCGCCGAGCGAGAGTGTGTAGAGGTGCATGACCACCTCGCGAATTGCCTGGGATGCGGCCCGGAGGCGGTGGCGCTGCATCACCTGCGCGAGGGCATCCGGCAGGCCGCCCCGATCTACCGGGCACCGGAGGCGCTGCGTTCGCGGATCCGCTTTGCGCTCCGCCGGGAGGCGGTTACGAGCGCACGTCAAACCAAGCCGGCGCCTGGCTGGCTCGCCTACGCCGCCTCGATCTTGCTCGCTGTCGCTGTCGGCTCGGGCGGGACTTTGCTGATCACCGGAGAGCGGCAAGAGGACACCGTGGCAAACGAGCTGATCGACAGCCACCTCCGCTCGCTGCTCGGCAGCCATCTGACCGATGTCGCTTCCTCGGACCAGCATACGGTCAAACCGTGGTTTGCCGGACGCAGCGACGTTTCGCCGCCGGCGGTCGATCTGGCCTCCAAGGGTTTTCCGCTCGTCGGCGGCCGGCTCGACCTGATCGCCGGAAAGCCGGTTCCGGCAATCGTCTACCGGCGCCGCGAGCATGTGATCAACGTCTTTGTCTTGCCGGCGTCGCACGGCGATCTCGGCACGACCTTGACCCGCCGCGGCTATAGCCTGCGCCACTGGAATGAGGGCGATCTCGGCTTCTGGGCGGTCACCGACGCAGCACCTTCCGAGCTCGCGGAGTTCGAGCGCATCTTCCGGGAGGCGACAAAGGGCTAGCCGCCAGCCACTCTACTGCCACCATGCTGTCAGCATCGTAGAGTGATGATGGACGAAGGCGCGTCGAAGACAGGCCCCGCGCCGCCGAAATACAACGTAAATCGTGCTTGCACACCGAAAGACGACCTGCCGTCAGCAGGATTATAAGTTCGGATCAATTAGTTAGCCTGAAATTTGCGTGCTCGGGAAACAACGAAGATGGCACCGGGTATCAACGAAACCTGCACGCCTCTGAGGGAGCGGAAACAACGTGGTCTGCATCGCGACACACGAGGTCCGGGAGCCAACCAGCCGGGGCAACCGGCCCTCATCGGCGATTGCAAGCCGAGCGTGTGCTGCCAGCTACACGAGCGGTTGACCAGCACCCTGACAGCAAGATTCTCCAAGTCGCGACGCTGCCGACAGGTTAAGATTGCGTCATGATGGCGAGCGGCTTCGCACTCTTTGACACGGCAATCGGCCGGTGTGGCGTCGCGTGGGGTGAGCGTTGCATCGCCGGTATCCAGCTCCCGGAAGCGGGTGAGCGGGAAACGCGCGCCCGCATGCTTCAGCGGTTTCCGGCTGCCGGGGAAGCTGCGCCGCCGCCGGAGGTGCGGCGTGTCATCGACCGCATCGTGGCGCTGCTGCGCGGCGAGGCGAGCGATCTCTCGACCATCGCGCTCGACATGGAGCGGGTGCCGAGCTTTCACCGCCGTGTCTATGAGGCTGCGCGGGCCATACCGCCAGGCATGACCTTGTCGTATGGCGACATTGCCGCCCGAGTGGGCGCGCCGGGTGCGGCGCGCGCCGTCGGGCAGGCGCTCGGGCGCAACCCGTTCCCGATCATCGTGCCGTGCCATCGGGTGCTAGCGGCCGGCGGCAAGATCGGCGGCTTTTCGGCGCAGGGCGGCGTCGCTACCAAGCGCCGCATGCTCGCGATCGAAGGCGCGCTGCTGAACTGCGTGGCGCGGCTGATCGACGAGAATGGCGGGCTCGGCTTTGATCCGGAGCTCGCCGTCGCGCATGTGCGGGCCTCGGACCCCACCCTAGCGCGGGCGATCGACGAGATCGGCCCTTTCCGCATGCGGCTCAGGCCAGCGCCGAGCGTCTTTGCGGCACTCGCGGAGGCGATCGCCTATCAGCAGCTCAACGGCAAGGCTGCCGCAGCAATCTATGCACGAGTGTGCGCCCTCTTTCCGCGCGGGCTTCCGACGGCCGCGCGACTTCTCCGCACATCCGAGGAAAAACTGCGCGGCGCCGGCCTCTCGCGCTCGAAGCTGCTGTCGTTGCGCGACCTCGCGCAAAAGGCCGAGGACGGCGCGATCCCGACGGTCGGCGAGATCCAAAATATGGCGGACGAGACGATTATCGAACGGCTATCCGAGGTTCGTGGTATCGGCCGGTGGACCGCGGAGATGCTGCTGATGTTTCGCCTCGGCCGGCCGGATGTGTTGCCCGTCGATGATTTTGGTGTCCGCAAGGGCTTCGCGATCGCCTTCGAAAAGGGCGAGATGCCGTCGCCCAAAGAATTGGCAGCCTATGGCTCGCGCTGGAAACCTTACCGGACGGTGGCGAGCTGGTACCTATGGCGGGTGGTGGAGCGGGCGGCGGCGCGCAAAGTGATGCCGCTGGGTCCCGCCGAGGAGGACCCATGAATCTCGAGGGTGGGTGCGCGTGCAGGGCGATCCGGTACCGGCTCACCGAGAGCCCGCTGATCGTCCATGCCTGTCACTGTCGCGACTGCCAGCGCCTGACCGGCGGCCCGTTTGTGATCAATATCTGGATCGAGGGTAAGTTTGTCGAACCCGGGCCGGTGGCGCCGAAATCGTTCCGGCTGACCGGCGGCACCGGCAAGCACCACGATGTGTTCTTTTGCGATGCCTGCGGCACGACCTTGTGGAGCCGCTATCATATCGTGCCCGGCGACTGCTTGTTCGTCCGCGCCGGAACGCTCGACAATCCCGAGGCGGTCGAGCCGGACGTGCACATCTACACGCGCAGCAAGCTGCCGTGGCTGGTGCTGCCGGAGGGAGTGCCGGCCTTCCAAACGGGTTACAAGATCGACGAGGTCTGGTCGCCCGAAAGCCGGGAGCGGCTGCGGCGCAACCGCGCTGGGCAAGCCTGAGCGGCATGGCATCGACGCAGGTTTTCAGCGGCAACTCGGTCTCGGTGGTCGACTACCGGTGCAAGGCCGGTCCCGAGAACACGCCGTTTGTCGAGCAGCATGACAGTTTCTCGATCGCCTATGTGCGGAGGGGGACCTTCGGCTGCCGCGCCCGCGGTCGATCCTTCGAGCTGGTGGCGGGATCAATCCTGGTCGGTCATCCCGGTGACGAATACCTTTGCACGCACGAACATCAAGGCGGCGACGAATGTCTGTCGTTCCACTTCACGCCGGCGTTGGTCGACACGCTTGGATATCGGCCTGAAATCTGGCGGTCGGTCTGCGTGCCACCGCTCCCCGAACTGGTGGTTCTCGGCGAGTTGGCTCAGGCGGCCGCCGAGGGCAGCGGCGAGATCGGCCTCGACGAGATCGGAATGCTGCTCGCCGCCCGCTTTGTCGCGCTCCTCTCGGAGCAGCGGCAAAGGCCAGTGGAAGGCCGCGCATACGACAGTCGGCGCGCGGTCGAGGCGGCGCTATGGATCGACTCGAACGCGCATGAGCCGATCGATCTCGAGAGCGTGGCCAGCGAGTTCGGGCTCAGCCCATTTCATTTTCTGCGGATGTTCGCAAAGGTTCTCGGCGTGACTCCGTACCAATATCTGATCCGCTCGCGGCTGCGCCGGGCGGCGCAGCTGTTGGCTGAGGACACGAGGCCTATCACTGCAATAGCACTCGACGTCGGATTCGGCGACTTGTCTAACTTTGTCCGCACGTTCCATCGCGCCGCCGGGATTTCGCCACGAGGCTTTCGTCAGGCTGCAAGAAGAGACCGGAGCGCCAGCCGATGGCGCTAGTCAAAGGTTCGGGGGTGGGGTGAAGCCTCCAAACTCGCGCTCGACGAGGCCCGAAAAGGCGATTGTCGTGCGGTCGTCGAGAAAGCCGCCGATTATTTGAACGCCGATCGGTAGGCCGCCGTCATCGTGCCCGATCGGCATTGTTGTCGCCGGCAGACCGTTGAGAGTGGCGAGTCCGGCCCACACGCTCTGATCAAAGTAGGGTATTTTTGTGCCGTCGACGTCGAGCTTGCGGGCGAATTGCCGCGAGTGATCGTGGGGAAAAGCCGTTGTCGGCATCGGCGGACACAGCACGACATCGACCTCTTGGAACAGTGCCTGCCAGCGGGCCCGCAACCCGCCCCGGATGCGGCTTTGCTGGATCCATTCGGGATGGCTGATGGTCACCCCGCGCAACCCGGACGCGGCGAGGGTCTGCTCCTCAGGCGACAAGGCCTTGGCGGCGGTCTCGATGCGCTCGCGGACCTCGGGCGGTAGATCGGCGCTGAAAAACGCCGACAAAAGTTCGCGATAAACGCGGCTCGTCAGTGCCAGGTCGGGCAAGTTCGGTCTGGCACGCAGGATCGCGCAGCCGGTCCTGCCGAGCCGTTCGGCAAGACCATCCAACGCCGCGCTGATGTTGTTCGCGGTCGGGCACAGCGGATGCTTGTCGATAACCAGGACGCGGAAATCGGCAAGCTTGTCGTGGCGCAGCGGCGGCAGCGCGAGCTTGTAGCCGATCCCCTCCATCCATTCGTCCGGTCCGGCAACAATCGATAGCTCGAGCGCCAGATCGGCGGCGCTGCGCGCCATTGGTCCGATTACGGCGCGGTCGCCGCGCACGGGGATCGCCGGCGTTTGCGGCGGCAGCGCGCTGCGCTGCGGAACCAGATCGAGGCTCGGCTTATGGGAGAATACGCCACAGAAATGCGCCGGTGCACGCAGCGAACCGCCGATGTCCGAGCCGAATTCGAGCGGCACAAAGCCAGCGGCAAGAGCCGCCGCAGAACCACCCGACGAGCCGCCGGGTGTGCGCGTCAGGTCCCACGGATTGTTGGTGGTGCCGTAGATTTCATTGTAGCTCTGCCAGTCGAGGAGGTTTATTGGCAAGTTGGTCTTGCCGAGGATGACCGCGCCGGCGGACTTCAGCCGCTGCACCGCCAGCGCATCGGCATCCGGCCGCCAGTCCTTGAATTTGAGGAAACCCCAGGTGGTCGGCAGGCCGGCGATATTGAACTGTTCCTTGACCGTCATCGGCAAACCGAGCAACGGCTGGCGCTCGCCACGCCCGAGCGCCGCGTCGGCGGCATCGGCGGCGGCCCGCGCCCGGTCGAAATCCCGCACGACGACCGCGTTGATTTTGGGGTCGAGCGCTTCGATCCGGGCAATCGCGCTGTCGACCAGCTCGCGCGATGAAACCTGCCGAGCGACCAGCGCCGCCACCAGTTCGCCGGCGGGGCGGTATGCCGAACCGGCCTGATCCGTGGCGGCGCCTGCCTTGACCGGCGCCAAAGCGCTTGCCGCAACGGCCGTGCCGACCGCAGCAATGAACGAGCGCCGGGTTGGTTCGTGTTCCATCGCTACCCTTTGTCGCGGCGCCGGCCAAAGCCGGCCGACTCGTCGTTCCTTGCTCAATCTACCCCCGGCCGACTGCTTCCAGGCGGGCAAGGATGAACCGAATGAACTAATGGGATCAGTGCGCGGTACGACGGATTAGACCGGCCCAGCGATCGAGGATCGGTAGGATCTTGTCGCGTTCTTCCGAAAGCAGCATCGGGACGACGCGCGCGATGCCCATGTCGCGATAGCGCGTGAGCTCGCCCTCATCCTCGGCCGGATTGAACAGCGTGACCGGTACGGATTGCGAGTCACGCCCGGCGTCGCGCGCCATCTGCCGGTATTTCTCCAGCACATCGGGCAAGCTGGAGCCGGTCCGGCCGACCGGGCACCAGCCGTCACCATAGCGGATCGCGCGGCGCGCGGCTTGCGGAAAACCGCCGCCGACCAGTATCGGCGGGTAGGGCTTCTGCACCGGCTTTGGCCAGGTCATCATCTCCGGGAAATCCACCATGTCACCGTGATATTCGGCCCTGGACTTGGTCCAGATCTCCTTCATTGCCTCGATCCGCTCGCGCATCAGCTTGAAGCGGGTTTCGAACACGGTGCCGTGGTTTTCCATTTCATCCTGGTTCCAGCCGCCGCCGACACCAAACAAAAAACGGCCATTCGACACCTGATCGAGCGAGGCGACGAGCTTGGCGGTCTGGATCGGGTCGCGCTGTTGCACCAGGCACACGCCGGTGCCGACCTTTAACTTCGTCGTCGCCAACGCGGCCGCTGTCAGCGAGACGAATGGATCCATCGCGTCGTAATACCGCTTGGGCAACTCGCCGCCGCCCGGGAATGGCGTCTTGCGCGAGGCCGGGATATGCGAGTGCTCGGGCGCCCAGACCGATTCGAACCCGCGCTCTTCGAGCGCCTTGGCGAGGTCGACCGCCGAGATCGCGTAATCGGTAAAAAACATCAACACGCCGAAGTCCATTTTGATCCTCCCGCTGATTCGGGGATGTCAGGATTCGACCGGAGCTTACCCACGATCGCCGGCGGCCCGCCCGCCCCGCTTCGCCTTCCGGAGGATCTGCGGCATGGCTATCGCCCGTCGGCCGCGTTACCTTGCTCGTGGTCGAGTCACTTGGCGGTCGATGTCGAATGTCGCTCTCGCGTGAGCTCCCCAAGAGGATCGAAGACCGGCTGATCGTCGCGCTCGATGTGCCGAGCATCGGCGAGGCGCGTGATCTGGTTGGCGAACTGGATGGGCTGGTTTCGTTTTTCAAAGTCGGGTTGTGGCTGCAATTCGCCGCCGGGTTCGATAGCCTGATCGACGAGCTGATCCAGCGCGACAAGAAAATCTTTCTCGACGCCAAGATGTTCGACATCGGCGAGACGGTGAAGCAGGGGGTGACGAGAGCAGCCGAGCGTGGCGTGAGCTTTGTCACCGTTCATGGCGATGGCGAGATCATGAAAGCCGCGGTCGAGGGCCGGGGCGGCTCGGGATTGAAGATATTTGCCATCACGGTGTTGACCAGTGTCGATCAGGATGGGCTGCGCGATCTTGGCTATCTGTGCTCGGTCGAGGAGTTGATCCGCCTGCGGGTGCAACGAGCGATCGCGTGCGGCTGTGACGGGATCATCACGGCACCACACGACAACCCAAACCGGATCCGCCAACTTGCCGGCGGGGAAAGACTGCTGATCGCGACGCCGGGGGTGAGGCTGGCGGGCTCGTCGGCCGACGACCACAAGCGCCCGGGAACTCCGGCGGAAGCAATCGCCGCTGGGGCCGACTATCTAGTCGTCGGTCGCCCGGTCGTCAAAAGTGACGACCCTGCACTCGCCGCGGCGCGGATCATCGAGGACATGCGCCGCGCCGCCTGATCGGCGCCGGTCTCGCCGTTGCTGGCTCCAGCGCCGGCGTGCTAGCATCCAGCGCAACGAGCGGTGGGGTGATCACCGCTTCCGGACTGGGCGTTGGCAGCGCTGGAGAGGGGCTTGGATGAAGATCAAGGGCATCTTGGGGGCGCTTGCGGCCATCGGCATTGGTTTGGGCTTGGGCGCCACAGCACATGCCGGGCCGACGCTCGACAAGGTCAAGCAGGCCGGACAGATCAGCTGCGGCCAGGGGACCGGCCTTGCAGGCTTTGGCGCGCCCGACAGCCAGGGCCGCTGGGCCGGCTTCAATGTTGATATCTGTAGGGCGTTGTCGGCTGCGATCTTCGGTGCTGCCGACAAGGTCAAATACGTACCTCTAACCGCGCAGCAGCGCTTTACGGCGCTGCAATCGGGCGAGGTCGACCTGCTGTCGAACAACACGACCGATACCCTGCAGCGCGATACCGAGCTGGGGCTGAATTTCGCACCGGTCGTGTTCTATGACGGGCAGGGCTTCATGGTATCGAAGAAGCTCGGCGTCAAAAGCGCCAAGGAGTTGAACGGCGCGACAGTTTGCGTGGCGCCGGGCACGACGACCGAGCTCAATTTGGCCGATTACTTCCGCGCCAACAAGATGGAATTCAAGCCGGTTGTCATCGAGAAACGCGATGAGGTGCTGAGCGCCTTCTTCTCCGGGCGCTGCGATGTTTACACGACTGATTCTTCGGCGCTGAACGCCGACCGGCTGAGCCAGGCGCCGAACCCGGACGATTACGTGATCCTACCCGAGCGGATCTCAAAGGAGCCGCTTGCCCCGGTCGTGCGTCATGGTGACGACCAATGGGACGACATCGTGCGCTGGGTCGTCTACGCCCTGATCGACGCCGAGGAGAAGGGGATAACCTCGAAAAACGTCGACGACAAGCTGAAGAGCGACGACCCCGGCATCAAGCGCATGCTCGGCGTCACCCCCGGCATGGGCAAGGCGCTCGGGCTCGACGAGAAATGGGCCTATAACGAGATCAAGCTGGTCGGAAATTACGGCGAGATTTTCGACCGCACCCTCGGCAAGGACACCGAGCTCAAATTCGAGCGCGGCCTCAACAATCTCTGGACGCACGGCGGCTTACTCTACGCGATGCCGATCCGCTGAGGCGGGGGCGGGCGGCGCGGCCAGTGCGATAGGCCGATGGCGACCGACCTGCTGCAGCGTACCCGGCCCCCGTTGTGGCGCGATCCGGCGACCCGCGAGGTGCTGTACCAGGTCCTTTTCGTAGCCCTGATCGTCGCCCTCGGCGCCTTCCTGGTCCACAACACGCTGGTAAACCTGCGGCGCCAGAACATCGCCAGCGGCTTCGGCTTTCTCGATCGTGAAGCCGCCTTTGGCATCGGCGAATCGTTAATCGCCTATTCGCCGGCCGACACCTACGCCCGTGCCTTTGTCGTCGGGCTGACCAACACGCTCTACGTCGCCGCGCTCGGCATCGTGCTGGCAACCGTGCTCGGCACTGTGATGGGCATCGCACGGCTCTCCGGCAACTGGCTCGTCCGCAAGCTGGCGCAGGTCTATGTCGAGACGTTCCGCAATATTCCGTTGTTGCTGCAGCTGTTCTTTTGGTGGGGACTGCTGCGCGAAACCGGGCCGGCGCCGCGCCAAGCTTGGCAGCCGCTGCCCGATTTCTTTGTCAGCAACCGCGGCATCGCCTTTCCGACACTGACCCCGCAACCGGCCTATCACTGGATGGCGCTGGCGCTGAGCATCGGCATCCTTGCGGCGATCGCGGTGCACCGTTGGGCACGGCGGCGCCAGGTGCGGACGGGGCAGCAGTTCCCGAGCGGCTGGGTCGGGGCCGGGCTGATTTTCGGCCTGCCGCTCTTGGTGTTTCTCGCCGCCGGCGCACCCTTGACCCTCGACCGGCCGGCGCTGAAGGGCTTCAATTTCGTCGGCGGTCATGAAGTGTCGCCGGAATTTGCAGCGTTGCTGCTCGGCTTGGTGATCTATACCGGCACGTTCATTGCGGAGATTGTGCGCGCCGGCATCCTCGCGGTCAGCCGGGGGCAGAGCGAGGCGGCGATGGCACTCGGCCTCAGGCCGGGACACTGCATGCGGCTGATCGTGCTGCCGCAGGCCTTGCGAGTCATCGTGCCACCGATAACCAGCCAGTATCTGAGCCTGACAAAGGACAGCTCGCTGGCGGTGGCGATCGGCTATCCCGATCTCGTCTCGATCGCCAACACAACGATGAACCAGACCGGCCAGGCGGTCGAAGGGATCGCGATGATCATGGCGGTCTACCTCGCGATCAGCTTGCTGATCTCGCTGTTCATGAACCTCTACAATCGCTCTGTTGCGCTGGTCGAACGCTGAGTTATTCGACCCTTGGAAATGGCCTCCGTAATATCTACTAGACGCTCATCACCCCCGCGAAAGCGGGGATCCAGGACAACCGACGAGGGCCGAACGCCCTGGATTCCCGCTTGCGCGGGAATGACAAATGACGGGTTCGCGCTCTGGTGCTAAGCCATGGCTGACGTCGACGTATCACGAGAGCTGCCGCTGCCCGTCGAACGGCCGAGGCCAACCGCTGCAGGCCCGCTCGCCTGGCTGCGCGCCAATCTGTTCAACGGCGTCTTCAATACGATCCTGACCGTGGCCGCGGTTGCGCTGCTGATGGTTGCGATCCCGCCGCTGATCCGCTGGGCCGTGATCGATGCGGTCTGGTCTGCCAGCAGCGGCCAGGCATGCCGCGGCGGTGGCGCCTGCTGGGCCTTCATCGGCCAGAAATTGCGCTTCATCATGTTCGGCACATTTCCCTACGAGCAGCAGTGGCGGCCGCTGCTCGTCGTCGTGATCTTTATCGCGCTGATTGTCGCGAGCTGTAATCGCCAGCTATGGGGCCGGCGGCTGGGGTTGTTGTGGCTGGCCGGGCTCGGCACGGTCGGCGTCTTGATGTGGGGCGGGGTCTTCGGCATGGCCTACGTTCCTAACGAAGTGTGGAGCGGGCTGCCGCTGACCCTGATCCTCGCCACGGTCGGCATGGCGTTCGCGTTCCCGCTCGCGATCCTGTTGGCGCTCGGCCGGCGATCGCAATTGCCGGCGGTGCGTGCCGCCTGCGTCGCTTATATCGAGCTGGTGCGCGGGGTACCGCTGATAACGCTGCTGTTCATGGCTTCGGTCATGCTGCCGTTGTTCCTGCCGACCGGGATAACGATCGACAAATTGTTGCGGGCGCAGTTGGCGATCATTCTGTTCGCCGCCGCCTATCTCTCCGAGGTGATCCGCGGCGGGCTGCAGTCGATCCCGAAGGGACAGATCGAAGCCGCCGACGCGTTGGGGCTTGGCTATTGGCGGCGGACTCGGCTGATCGTATTGCCGCAGGCTCTGTCGGTGGTGATCCCGCCCTTGGTCAACACCTTCATCGGCACATTCAAGGGCACAACGCTCGTCATCATCATCGGGCTGTTCGACCTGCTCGGCACGGTGACCGCTTCGCTCAGCGACGCCAATTGGCGCGGGTTCGCGGTGGAAGCCTATGTCTTCACTGCGGCGTTCTATTGGAGCTTTTGCTTCTTTATGTCGCGCTACAGCCAGATGCTCGAGCGCGAGTTCAACAAAGGCAGGCAGCGCTAGAGGTGCAAATCTGGCGCATGACTCCCATTCTCGGGCCAGTGATTCTGAGTTTGCTTCGTCGCCTTGCTCCCCGCAATGAGAGGTTTTTTGGTCGTCATTGCGACCCCCGGGCCCTGAAGGCCCGTTGCGGGGGGAAGCAATCTCCGCGACGGGATGCGGGAATCGAGTGTCAGGTTCGCAGCATTAGGGCACGGCAGGGTGCGGAATTATGAGCGACAGTCCGACTGAGACGCGGGTCGGCGAGCCGATCATCGAGCTGCGGCACGTCGACAAATGGTTCGGCGAATTTCACGTCCTCAAGGACGTCAATCTCGCAGTCAAGAAAGGCGAGCGGGTCGTCGTCTGCGGGCCTTCGGGCTCGGGCAAATCGACGATGATCCGCTGCATCAACCGGCTCGAGGAGCACCAGCGGGGCCAAATCATCGTCGCCGGGATCGAGCTGAACGCCGACGTCAAAAACATCGAGGCAATCCGCCGCGAAGTCGGCATGGTGTTCCAGCAGTTCAACCTGTTTCCGCATCTGACGGTGCTGCAGAACCTGACTCTGGCACCGATCTGGGTGCGCAAGCTGCCAAAGAAAGAGGCCGAGGAGACGGCCCGGCTCTATCTCGAGCGGGTGCGCATCCCCGAGCAGGCCGCCAAATATCCGGGCCAGCTCTCCGGCGGTCAGCAGCAGCGCGTCGCAATCGCCCGCTCGCTGTGCATGAAGCCCGAGATCATGTTGTTCGACGAGCCCACCTCGGCGCTCGATCCGGAGATGATCAAGGAAGTGCTTGATGTCATGATCGAGCTCGCCCAAGAGGGCATGACCATGGTGTGCGTCACCCACGAAATGGGTTTTGCCCGCACGGTTGCCGACACCATGGTGTTCATGGACCGCGGTGAGATCGTCGAACGGGGACCGCCCGCGGAGTTTTTCGCCAATCCCACGAGTGACCGCACGAGGCTATTTCTAAGCCAGATCCTATCCCACTAAGAGCAGGATCGAGGTCCTTCCGTTACGGAAGACCGGTGGCTCTCTTCGTCTGCTGAGCCCCGCTGGTGACCGCGTTGCCAACCGTCGATACATCCTGGCCTGCCCCGGCGACGGTGTTGCAAGCCGAGAGTATCGAACCCGCTCCTGTCACGGCCAGCACGAGCAAGAGCAGGCCGGCCAGCCGTTGCTGCTTTCCATACCTCATCGGAACCTCCAGAAAACCAGTGGTCGAAACTAAGCCAGCAAACGAAGCGGATTTGAAGTGGTTCCCGATCCGGTGTCTAGGCGTTTCTGGCCTTTTCGACCGCGACTGAGCCTCGCGCTTGACGCGGGTCTCTCATAAGCTGCCAAGATCAATTTGGTTGTGCTTTCAGAGAGTGCGCCTTGGTCGACCGACCTTCCGCTCGAAACCGTCTTTCATCAGAAGCCCTTCCAGCCCGTGGGCTGGTGCTGGCGGCAGCGATGATGGCGATTGTCTTGACCGCCACCGAGGGCTCGATCGTCGCCACCGCGATGCCGACAATCGTCGCCGATCTCGGCGGCTTTCACCTGTTCAGCTGGGCATTCGCGGCCTTTCTGCTGACCCAGGCGGTTTCGATTCCGATTTACGGCCGGCTGGCTGATCTCTACGGCCGAAAACCCGTGTTCTTCGCCGGCACCGGCCTGTTTCTTGCGGCCTCGCTGTTGTGCGGCCTCGCCTCGGGGATGGCGACTTTTATCGTCTTCCGCGCGCTGCAAGGGGCCGGCGCCGGTGCGATCCAGCCGATCGCCACGACCATCGTCGGCGACATTTACACGCCCGCCGAGCGGGCGCGGGTACAAGGGTACCTTTCGGGTGTCTTTGGTATCGCGGCGATCTTCGGGCCGCCGCTCGGCGCCTTTCTCGTCGAGCATGCGAGCTGGTCCTTCATCTTCTGGATCAACCTGCCGATCGGTGTGGCTAGCTTCGCAATGCTCAGCCTGTTTTTACCCGAGCGCCACCAGGCGCGGCGGCATCGGATCGACTATGCCGGCTCGGCGTTGCTGACTTTGAGTGCCGGAGCGCTGATGCTGGTACTGATCGAGGCGCAGAGCTTGGGTCGAGCGACGATCATCATCATCACGGCAGTCGGAGTGTTCGCGCTGATCGCGCTCGTGGCCAACGAGAAGCGCACTGTGGAACCGATATTTCCGGCCGCAGTTTGGCGAAACCGGGTGATTGCGCTCGGCAATCTCGGCGGTTTCACCAATGGGGCATTGATAATGGCGACCAGCGGCTATCTGCCGACCTATGTCCAGGGCGCGATGGGCGGTAGCGTCCTGGCTGCCGGCCTGGTGCTCGGCGCAAGCTCGATCAGCTGGGCTTTTGCGAGCTTCGCAGCGGGCCGGTTGATGGTCCGCACCTCATACCGTCTGGTCGCCGTCATCGGCGGCCTGTCGCTGGTCGCCGGCAGTCTCTTGCTGGCGACGCTGGAACCCGGGCGCGGGCTCGCCTGGGCGGCGG